>JGI24140J50213_10000642_pt1 | contig 16125 bp, 15 predicted proteins | sample BarGraIncu00222A_FD_50213 | JGI IMG/M metagenome (IMG submission 50213)
ATGCGACCATCGTCCCATTTTATCGTGACGCCCCGCCAGTCAACTTCGCTGATCGTACCGCGATCTGTGAGACTGTTATCCCATTGAACGCGGTCGCCGACTTTTAATGCTCGTGATTGTTCGCCGGTCATTTTTGTCTGTCAAAAAAATTAAGGCCAAGCGGGCGTTACACCGCATGACCTTAATCGGGACTGCCGGGATACGGTACCGTCCTCCGCTCGAATAACGCGGAAGCAACGATAGGGTTCCTCAAGCGCAATAAAAATCATTGCGCAGCCGTTACACCAACGCCCTGTGCCGACGTGATCGCTATTTGCAAGCGATTTCTAAATCATCCAGATCACGTGGTGTTTCGTCTTTTTCGTTCGCCTTCGAATTAACGAACTTCATGTTCAGCTTCGGCGGCACCGCAAAGTCAACGTCAAGAAACGCGGTTCCCAGTTTCATCGTGCTTTGAATCCGCTTCGCCGTCGCGGCACTGGTAATCAGGGCGGAAATCAGAACACCGCCGGTTGTGGCTTTAGCTGCGATTGCATTGACCTTTTGGATGTCGGTGTTTCCGGTGGATTTCAACCGCAGCCGGGCCTTTGGCGGCAACCCCCAAGTGACTTTGAAAGTGGTGACTTCATATCCCATCTGTTCGAGAATCGGCAGTGCGTCACCAACATCCTGGGTGAAGATGTTGAACTCCGTCATCAGTCTGCTGGTAGCGTCGGAGAAGTCAGGCAGTGACAGATCGGGCATTGACGGTAAAGATATGGACGGCATTGCGGGCATAGCTGGCATCATATCACGCGTCGATTTTGTAATGCTATCAATCCGGCTCGGAGCTGGGTCTTCGGCATGTTGGGGCGTACCGCTCGTTCGGGGGGCGAGTCGGCACGGATCGACACTCCGCCACGGCAGCGGACGTTCCTGTGTTACCTTTTGAACAGACGGGCTCGGATAGTTCGGTTTCACTCCGGCATTCATTCACGTTAGCGGATATTGGCGATCAGCGGACCAACTCCAGGCTTCGCTCCGCTTTCAGTTCGCCTCAAGCAACTGACGGCGATAGAGCCCGCCCGGCCCCAATTGTTGCCAGGCTCCACGGCAGAACTCAGNNTGGTCTTTTTTCATCTGCTCCAAAGGGCCCTTCATCGCAAGACTCATGGCATTCCTGAAATTCGGCCGATCAACGAAAATGTGGGCGGCGTACCATTCNTCGGACAGGGCAGTCTCGATGACGTGAAAGCTTGGGCAGTTGCCGTGGCTACCGGCCAGCGTTGCGAGCGACGTCATCTGGATCGCCTTGACCTGGACGTCGGTCATGTCGCCGTATTCACTCTGCTGCGCATGCGTCGACTGAACAGCGAGACAGGTCAAGGCTGCGAGTATGCTGAGACGTTTCATACGGATTGGCCTTTTCTTTGGACGCTTTACCTGTGCCTTCATTCGGCCCGCGGAAAAATAGAGGCCGAAATGTTCCGACGGTTGCTCGTGCGGCGATGGTGCGAGGCGAAATTCTGGTGGACGCACAAGGGATCGAACCTTGGACCTCTCCCGTGTGAAGGGAACGCTCTCCCGCTGAGCTATGCGTCCGGGATTTTCGTGCATCGATCAAAGGCTTGCAAATCAGCCTTGGGCCCGACGATGCACGCCGTCAGAGCGAGCGATTTACGAAGTGCGGGCCATCGGTGTCAAGCCGTCCGCACTAGACTTCCCGGGAGGGCCGGCGTTTTGCGCGAAAACGCTGTTTTATTGAAGCGGATCAACGCGATTTGGGTCGTCCAGTCCCCTTCGCAAAAATATTTCCGTTCCTTTCCGACCCAAATCACCTGCATATCCCTCGCCATCCCGGCCCACACAGAGGGGCGTTTCGCGATCGTCACGGACGTAGGGCAGGGGATGCGGTGGACGCAGGTGGCGCATTGACGAAGGCGCTGATCTTGCGGACGGCGAAGTCGTGTGGTCCTGACGCCCCGACGCTGGCGTCAAGCTGGTGAAAGAGATTTCACCGATGACGGTGGCAATCAAGCCCGGTCACCGGGGAGAGCGCGAAATAAGCCGTTAAAACCATTGCGCGGGGAAGGCCGGGTGTTCCGGTGAACCTGTGGTGACTAACTCGTGTGCTTTCTACACTTTGCGCACGAGGCTGCGGGTGCAACGGGCACCCGGCTTTCCCTGCGCCCTCTGATTTTCAGAAGGCGGGACTTTTGAGCAAAACTCGGGCGCATCGCGCGGCGAGATCGCGAAGCTGTGCCTACCGTCATTGCGAGCGAAGCGAAGCAATCCCTCTTGCTTCCCCGTTGCCTCATGGATTGCTTCGCTTCGCTCGCAATGACCACTTAGCCGTAGCCCGGATGAGCGAAGCGAAATCCGGGGCCGACGTCGTGTTCATTCCCGAATGCCGCTTCGCTCATCCGGGCTACGTGCTGTCATCGGTTGGCTCGCAATAACGGCTTAAATGTTGGCGGTTTGAAAAGTGAAATCCCGAAAACTGTATCGCCCGAAGAATTCTCAACCCGGCTGCTGCTGGCGGGCGCGGGAGGCGTGGGACTGCAGCGCCCGGATGCGCTCGGCCAGGGTGCCGCCGCCTTCGGAGACGCCGGCATTGGCGTTGACGCCGTTGGCGGCTCGGGCTGCCTTGGCCGGAATCACCGGTTCGGCGGCCAGCATGGCCTCGATCGGCGAATTCGGCCCTTCGAGCTGCATCGCGAGTTTGGCGACTTCGGCGGCGATATCGTTGATGCGTTCGCGTAACAGCGCATTTTCCATGCGCTCGGTCGCCCATGAGTTCTCGGCCTGCTGCTGGATCGCGTTGAGGTCGCGCTGCAATTTGGCGCGTTCGTCGCGCGCCACGCCGAGTTGTTGCTCGACCGCCGCCTTTTCGGCCTTCAGCCTTTCCAGCGCCGGCCATTTGCCGCTGTTGGTGGCGGCGATTTCATCGCGCGCTTCCTTGGCAGCCTGTTCGGCGGCCTCGTGCAACTGGCGCAGTTGAGCGTTTTCATACTCGCGCTCGGCGAGCAGNTTGCCCTGGGTGGCAAGCCGCGCCTCCAGATCGTTGACGCGGTTGCCGAGCATTTCGGCTTCCTTGACCTGGATGATCAGCTGGCGATCAAGATCAGTGACGCGTTGGCTCAGGTTTTCGACGCGGCCGCGCGCTTCGCTCAATTCGCGGGTCGCGACGTCGGATTCGCGGCGCTGCTGTTCGAGCCGGGCCTGGGTGGCGGCAAATTCCTTTTCGGCGTCGCCGACCCGGTTCTGCAGCGCGTCGATCTGGACGCGCACCGCCACCAGTTCGACCTGGCGGCTGTCCGCCATCATCGAACGGTCGGACAATTCGGCATTGATCTTCGCAAGCTCGCGGTGCTTGTCCGTCAACGCCTGCTCGGCGGACCGCAGCGCCTCCGTCTTGGCGGTGAATTCCTCTTCGGTGACCCGCAACTGCTGCTTGATCGCCTTCTCGCGGGCTTCGAGCGCGAAGATCGCGGCGTTCTTTTCGCCAAGCTCAAGCTTCATCCGGTTGATGGCGTCGGATTTCTTGCCGAGTTCGGCGAGCTGGCTGGTGGTCTTGCTCTTGAGCTGATCGACGCTCATCTCGAGCCGCCGCGCCGACATGGCGAATTCCGCGCGCAACTGGTCCTTGTCGGCCTGGATCTCGGCCATCGACAGCGGGGTCGCCGCCTCCAGCCGCCNGGTTGTCAGCCGCACCGCGCGGTTATGCACCAGCGGCAGGATCATCAGCCCGAACAGCATCGAGACCAGAAAACCGATCGCCAGATACATGATCGGTTCGATCATCAACGAAACTCCCCGCTACTCCGAATCCGAAGTTCGCGCCACCTGCGGTCTCACCACACTGGAAACGCTTCGTTAATCACAATGCCATGGCGAGCGGGGGGAAGGCCAGCCCAATGCCGCGTTAACGCTAACCTGATGGGCCCGGTCCCGGAAGGGTCAGAACGGGTTCCAGGTCGGTTGCGGCGTATATTTGAGATAGCCGATATTGGCGCCGAGGCGCAGGCCGATACCGGACCGGATCGGCACCAGCACGATATTGTTCGCGGTCAGCGCGGTCATTCCGAAACCGCCGATAATGTAGGCAGAACCATCGATGCCGGCGAAGCGCTGGTAGATCGCATTGGTCGAGGGCAGGTTGTAGACCAGCGTCATGGTGCGGGCGCCGTCGCCGCCCCAGTCGAATCCGACCGACGGTCCCTGCCAGAAGACGCGCAGGTCGCCGGCGTTCTTGGTGTAGAGCGTGCCTTCGCCGTATCTCAATCCGGCGACAAAGGCGCCGCTGCCTTCCTCGCCGAGCACGTAGCCGTTCGGCAGGCCCCATTGGCTGACCGCGCGCTCGATCACCGAGGCAAGTCCGCGCGACACGTTGCCGAAAAACCGGTGCCCGGCATTGGTCAATTCGTCCGGCCCATAATTGTTGCCGCCGGGGGCGCGCTGCGGCGGCGGCAGCGGCTGCTGCTGCTCTTGCGAGAAAGCGGGCACGGTCCAGCACATCATCGCGGCAAACGTCACCGCGGCAAGGCGTGAGGCGAAAGTCATTAGAAAACCCCTGGGTATCGAAATCATGGCCGCCGCCTTAACCGGTTTCCAACCAACACGGCTTTAAGTTGCGTCCATTGTCCCCCGACTCGAATGTTATCGGCATCAACTATGACGGCAGAACGGCAGGAAAGACACAGAACTGGTTCTGTAAATGTCTTTCGCCCCGGAATTGCCTTGATCGCCTCGTTGGCAAGCCTGATAGGTCTTGCCCCGGTAAGCCCGGTTTGGGTGAGTTTTGGCGGGCTGGCCTGCCTGCCTTTCGCGGCCCGGGCCGCGACCACCGAGCGGGTCGTGGTGAACCGCTTCACCGGCCTCGCGATCGAGGGTTTCGACCCGGTGGCGTATTTCACCGACGCCCGTCCCGAGCTTGGTCTGGCGGATTTCGAGGCGTTGGAAGCGGGTGCCGTGTGGCGTTTCCGCAACGGGAGCGATCGCGCCGCTTTCCTCGCCCATCCCGATATTTACGGCCCCCAATATGGCGGCTACGACCCGATCGATCTGGCGCGCGGGGTCATGGTCGCGGGCAATCCGCGGTTCTGGCTGATCTCCGGACAGCGGCTTTATCTGTTCGGCCACGAGCAGACCCGGGATGCCTTTGCGGCCGATCCGTCGCGCGTGCTGCAAAGCGCGAACCTGCGCTGGCCGGAGTTGGAGCAGACGCTTGCGGAATAGCCCGTGTGCCCGCTCCCTCAGCGTGCCGCGGCCGGATCGCCCCAGGCGATGAATTCCGGCACGATAAAATCTTTCCGCCCTCGACCGAACTGCAAATCGGATCCTTTCGCACCGGTGATCTTGCCACCGGCCGCGGTCACGATCGCATGGCCGGCCGCGATGTCCCATTCGCTGGTGGGGGCGAGGCGAGGGTAGATGTCGGCGCCGCCTTCCGCCACGCGGCCGAATTTGACCGCCGAGCCGAGCGCCTGGCGGATCGCGCCGGGCCTGCTTTCGATAAAGGCCTCGGTCCTTGAATCTCCGTGCGAACGGCTGACGACGACGATCCAGGGGGTGCCTCGTTCGGGAATGCGGCGGGTATGGATCGGCTCGGCCACCCGCGCCGACGCATCACCGGTCGTCAGCCGCTCCGCGCCACGGCCGACCAGGCCCCGCCATATCAGTCCGAGTGCCGGCGCGCCGATGATGCCGAGTAGCGGCGTCCCGTTCGTCACCAGCGCCAGGTTGACGGTGAACTCGCTGCGGCCGGCGACAAATTCCTTGGTGCCATCCAGGGGATCGATCAGAAAGAAACTGCCGTCATAAGGCGGCTTCACCAGGGGAATGCATTCCTCGGACAGGGTCGGTATCTCCGGAACGAGCCGCGCAAGACCGTCGCGGATGATCCGGTCAGCTGCCAGATCCGCCTCCGTCACCGGCGAGCCGTCGGTCTTGCCGTCGATCTTCATGGTGTGCCGGTTGACGGCAAGAATGGCGGCGCCGGCCTCAATCACCAGACCGGTCAGGGGCTCCATGAGGGCGGCCGCCGCATCGCGACCGATCATGGATCCTGACGAATGTGCTTCATTCATTGACCGGCCTCATCTGCAGTTGGCCTTTATCTACACGTTCGACGGCGGAAAAAGCACGTTCCTCAGCTGCCCGTCCACACAAGCCGGCCTGCACCCGCGCCCGCCTGTGTTGGCAGCACGCGCATTGGCAGTGTATCAAACCAGCGAGCTTGCGTGATTCGCCACATCCGCGCGGTGCGGATTTCCGGGAATATCTTATGTCTGGCACTTCGTCTTCCGGTCCGGCCCCCGATGCCCTCGAGCTTGCGGCGCTGTTGTGCTCGCGGGTTTGCCACGATCTCATCAGCCCGGTGGGCGCCATCGTCAACGGGCTCGAGGTCCTCGACGACAACCCCAAGCCGGAGGATCGCGAATTTGCGCTCGATCTGATCCGCAAGAGCGCCAAGACGGCGTCGGCGCGATTGCAGTTCTGCCGTCTGGCGTTCGGCGCGGCGGGTTCGTCGGGNGCGCAGATCGATCTCGGCGATGCGCAGACCATGGCGCGCGGTCATATCGAGGACGGCAAGACCACGATCGCGTGGAACCTGCCGCGCGTGCTTCTGCCGAAGAACAAGGTCAAACTGCTGCTCAACATGCTGGTGATTGCGCAGCAGACCATTCCGCGCGGCGGCGTGCTCACGGTCGATCCGGTCGGCGAAGGCGAGGCGGCCGGCTTTCGCGTCGCGGCCAGCGGGCTGAACGCCCGCATGCCGCAAAATATCGCCGATCTGCTGGCGGCGGACCATGCCGGGGGCGTCGATGCCCATGCCGTGCAGCCCTATTACACGCGGCTATTGGCGCAGGCCTGCGGATTGAAGGTGGTGCTGGCGCCCGAGGGCGATACCGTGGTGGTGACCGCTTCCTGAGCAGGCGCGTGCGAAAACATGGTTAACCAACAGTTTACCGCCGACGCCTCAATTCCATAAGACCGTCTTATCTCTTTGTTGAGCGCGTTCTTTTCCAATTGCTCAACCAATATTAAACGCTTTGCATAGAAGCTGGCCAAACTCCGAAAGGCGTCACGAAGGTGTACGCCCGTGGGTTCGAAGGCCTGTTTCATGGATGATTTGTTGCGGGAGTTCCTGACCGAGACCGGCGAAAGTCTGGATACGGTCGATAATCAGTTGGTGCGGTTCGAGCAGGAGCCGAACAACGCCAAGATTCTGGATAACATCTTTCGCCTGGTTCACACCATCAAGGGGACCTGCGGCTTTCTGGGACTGCCGCGCCTCGAAGCGCTGGCGCATGCCGGCGAGACCCTGATGGGCAAATTCCGTGACGGCATGCCGGTCAAGGCCGAAGCCGTCACGCTGATCCTCGGCAGCATCGACCGCATCAAGGAAATTCTGGCCGGGCTGGAGGCCAGCGAGGCGGAGCCGGAAGGCTCCGATCAGGATCTGATCGTCCAGCTTCATCAGATGGTCGAGCAGGGCATGCAGGCGATGTCAGCGTCGGCTAGCCCGATCGCGTCAGCGCCGGCTCCGGTCGCGTCAGCGTCGCGTGGCCCGGTCGAGGGCACGCCGACCTATCAGGTGCTCGAGCGGCAATTGCGTCCCGGCGAAGTGTCGCTCGACGATCTGGAACGCGCGTTCCGCGAGACCGCGGCCGAGGTTGCGCCGCCGCCCGCGCCAAAGCCCGCGCCTCCGAAGGAAGCAAAACCGGTCTCGAAGAAAACCTTTCTCGAGCCGGAAGCAGCCGACAGCGACCGCGTCGCCAACCAGTCGATCCGCGTCAATGTCGACACGCTGGAACATCTGATGACGATGGTGTCGGAGCTTGTTCTGACGCGCAATCAGCTTCTGGAGATCAGCCGGCGCAACGAGGACACCGAGTTCAAGGTGCCGCTGCAGCGGCTGTCCAACGTCACCGCCGAACTGCAGGAAGGCGTCATGAAGACGCGGATGCAGCCGATCGGCAACGCCTGGCAAAAGCTGCCGCGGATCGTGCGCGACCTGTCAAGCGAACTCGGCAAGCAGATCGAACTGGAGATGCACGGCGCCGACACCGAGCTCGACCGCCAGGTGCTCGACCTGATCAAGGATCCGTTGACCCATATGGTGCGCAACTCCGCCGATCACGGGCTGGAGACGCCGGCCGAGCGTTTGGCCGCGGGCAAACCGGAACAGGGGACGATCCGGCTGTCGGCCTATCATGAAGGCGGCCACATCATCATCTGCATTGCCGACAACGGCCGCGGGCTCAATACCGCGCGGATCAAGGCCAAGGCGGTCGCCAACGGCCTCGTCACCGAGGCCGATCTCGAAAAGATGACGGAAGCGCAGATCCACAAATTCATCTTCGCGCCCGGGTTCTCCACCGCAGCCGCGGTCACCAGCGTGTCCGGCCGCGGCGTCGGCATGGATGTGGTGCGCACCAATATCGACCAGATCGGCGGCACCATCGACGTCAAGTCGGTGGCCGGCCAGGGCTCCAGCGTCACCGTCAAGATTCCGCTGACGCTGGCGATTGTCTCGGCGCTGATCGTGGAAGCCGCCGGCGATCGTTTTGCGATCCCGCAACTGGCTGTCATCGAACTGGTGCGGGCGCGGGCCAATTCCGAACACCGCATCGAGCGGATCAAGGACACAGCGGTATTGCGCTTGCGCAACAAGCTGTTGCCGCTGATGCACCTGAAGAAGCTGCTCAAGATCGACGACGGCACCTCCAGCGATCCGGAAAACGGCTTCATCGTGGTGACCCAGGTCGGCAGCCAGACCTTCGGCATCGTGGTCGACGGCGTTTTCCATACCGAGGAAATCGTGGTCAAGCCGATGTCGACCAAGCTGCGTCACATCGAGATGTTCTCCGGCAACACCATTCTGGGCGATGGCGCNGTGATCATGATCATCGATCCCAACGGCATTGCCAAGGCGCTCGGGACCTCGGTCGAAGCCAGCCACGAAATCGCCGACGAGAACGCGGCGATGCGCGCCGGCGCCGCCGAGCAATTGACCTCGCTGCTGGTGTTCCGCGCCGGCTCCGCGCAGCCCAAGGCGGTACCGCTCGGGCTGGTGACCCGGCTGGAGGAAATCGCCGCCGACAAGCTCGAACTCTCCAACGGCCGCCATATGGTGCAGTACCGCGATCAATTGATGCCGCTGGTGCAGATGAACGGCGTCAGCGTCGCTACGTCCGGCGTCCAGCCGATCCTGGTGTTCGCCGATGACGGCCGCTCGATGGGTCTGGTGGTCGACGAGATCATCGACATCGTCGAGGAACGGCTCCACATCGAGGTGGCCGGCAGCGGCGAGGGCATTCTCGGCTCTGCCGTGATCAGGGGACAGGCCACCGAAGTGATCGACGTCGGCCACTTCCTGCCGATGGCGTTCGCTGACTGGTTCAGCCGCAAGGAGATGCGGCCATCGGCGGGCGCGCAATCGGTGCTGCTGGTCGACGACAGCGCGTTCTTCCGCAACATGCTGGCGCCGGTCCTGAAGGCGGCAGGTTATCGGGTGCGGGTCGCGCCCAATGCGCAGGAGGGGCTGGAGGCGTTGCGCTCGGGCCAGGCGTTCGATGTGGTGCTGACCGATATTGAAATGCCCGACATGAACGGCTTCGAATTCGCCGAGACGATCCGCGCCGATCAGCATTTGAGCGCGATGCCGATCATCGCGCTGTCATCGATGGTATCGCCGGCGGCGATCGAGCGCGGACGCCTCGCCGGCTTCCACGATTACGTCGCCAAGTTCGATCGTCCCGGCCTGATCGCGGCGCTGAAGGAACAAACCGCCGAACTCGGCCGGGCGGCATGAAACAAGTTCAGCCGGGCGGCATGAAACAAGTTCAGCCGGGCGGCATGAAGGAGGCAGCATGAGCAACAAGACACCGACCATCGAAGGCGCCGTTTCCGAATACGTCACCGCTGTTATCGGCGAGCAGCTGTTCGGGTTGCCGATCTCACGGGTGCAGGACGTGTTCATGCCGGAACGGCTGACCCGGGTGCCGCTGTCGCCGGGCGAGATCGCCGGCGTTCTCAATCTGCGTGGCCGTATCGTCACCGTGATAGATATGCGCGCCCGCCTCGGCCTGCCCAGGAACGAAGACGGCAAGCCGCCGATGGCGGTGGGCGTCGATCTGCGCGGCGAATCCTACGGCCTGTTGATCGATCAGATCGGCGAGGTGCTCAAGCTCGCCGATGACGGTCGCGAGGACAACCCCGTCAATCTCGATCCGCGGATGGCGAAGCTTGCCGACGGTGTGCATCGTCTCGACGGACAACTCATGGTCGTTCTCGATGTCGATCGCGTTCTTGAGATCGTGCCTGACATGCTGGCGGCATAAGACCGGCGGCAGGCTTGGCGCAAATCCGAGTTGCAACGCAAACGTCCCTTTCGGGATTCTGAAAGAAGCAGAGGCTGAAATGAAGACTTGTCTGGTGGTCGATGACTCAAGTGTCATTCGAAAAGTCGCAAGGCGAATCCTGGAAGGGCTGGATTTCCGGATCATCGAAGCCGAGGACGGCGAGAAGGCGCTGGAGGTCTGCAAGCGCGGATTGCCCGAGGCGATCCTGCTCGACTGGAACATGCCGATCATGGATGGCTATGAATTCCTCGGCAATCTGCGCCGCATGCCGGGCGGCGACCAGCCCAAGGTGGTGTTTTGCACCACCGAAAACGATGTCGCGCATATCGCGCGCGCGCTTCATGCCGGCGCCAATGAGTACATCATGAAGCCGTTCGACAAGGACATCGTCACGGCGAAGTTCCAGGAAGTCGGCCTGATCTAACGTCGTTTGAGTCCGGCGGCCGAGCGGTCGCCGGCGCCGTCTTTTCAGTAGTGCTGTTGCGTCGTGTCTGGTGATTAATGGGCGTTGCGTTGGCAAGTTCCTCGACCTCGAATTCAACGCGGCAGAAACCGCTGCGGGTGATGGTGGTCGATGACTCCGTCGTTATCAGAGGATTGATCTCGCGCTGGATCGAATCCGAACCGGACATGGTTGTCGCGGCATCGCTGCGCACCGGACTTGACGCCGTCAGGCAGATTGAGCGCGTCGATCCGGACGTTGCCGTGCTCGACATCGAAATGCCGGATCTCGACGGCATTTCCGCGCTGCCGCTGCTGCTGGCAAAAAAACCAAACCTGATCATCATCATGGCCTCGACGCTGACCCGCCGCAACGCGGAGATCAGCTTCAAGGCGCTCTCGCTCGGCGCCTCGGACTACATTCCGAAGCCGGAAAGCACCCGCGAGCCGACCGCCGCCGAAACCTTTCGCCACGATCTCATTCAGAAAATCCGCCATCTCGGCGCCAAGGTCCGCCGCGCCGTCCCGGCTTCAGCCAGTCCGCCATTGGCGCCGGTCCTCGAGCGGTCGCGTGAGCCGTTGCCGCGGCCGCCGCTGGCCCAGACGGCGAATTTGCAACTGCTGCGCCGCCCGTTCAGTGCACAAGCCCCGCGCGCGCTCCTGATCGGTTCATCGACCGGCGGTCCGCAGGCGCTGATGACGCTGGTCAGCGAGATCGGAGCCGTGATCGATCGCTTTCCGGTTCTTATCACGCAACATATGCCGCCGACCTTCACCACGATTCTGGCGGAACATCTGGCGCGCTCGAGCCGCCGGCCGGCGCATGAAGCCGTCGATGGAGAGATCGTCAAGACCGGCCAGATCTATCTTGCGCCGGGCGGCCGTCATATGCGCCTCGCACGCCATGGCGCCGACGCGGTGATCGCGCTCGACGACGGCCCGCCGGTCAATTTCTGCAAGCCGGCCGTCGACCCCTTGTTCACCTCCGCAATCGATGTCTGGCAGGGCGGCATTCTCGCGGTGGTGCTGACCGGCATGGGTTCGGACGGCATGCGCGGCGGCAAGGAGGTCGTCGCCGCCGGCGGAAACGTGATCGCCCAGGATGAAGCTTCGAGCGTGGTGTGGGGAATGCCGGGCGCGGCAGCGAATGCGGGCATTTGCGCGGCCATTCTGCCGCTGGATCAGATCGCGTCCAAACTGGTTCGATTGTTTTCGGGAGATCGTTCGTGACGCCGCTCGACTACGAGTTTTTGCGTAAGTTTCTGAAGGAGCGATCCGGGCTGGATCTTTCTCCGGACAAGCAATATCTGGTTGAAAGCAGATTGATCCCGCTGGCGCGACGGGCTGGTCTGCCCGGCATTGCCGAGATTGTCCAGAAAATGAAGGGCGGATCCGAACCGCTGATCTCGGATGTGGTCGAGGCCATGACCACCAACGAGACGTTCTTCTTCCGCGACAAGATTCCGTTCGAAAACCTGCGAGAGATCATTCTCCCGACGATGTTGCAGGCCCGTGCGAGCCGCCGTGTCTTGCGCATCTGGTGTGCGGCTTCTTCCACCGGGCAGGAGCCGTATTCGATCGCGATGTGCCTGAAGGAGATGGGTTCGGCGCTGGCGGGGTGGCGGATCGAGATTCTGGCAACCGACCTGTCGCGGGGTGTTCTGGAAAAATCCAAAGCCGGGATCTTCAGCCAGTTCGAGGTCCAGCGCGGGTTGCCGATTCAGATGCTGGTCAAGCATTTCACGCAGGTCGGAGAACTGTGGCAACTCAATGCCGATATCCGCGCCATGGTCCAGCACCGGCAATTGAATCTACTGCAGGATTTTTCCCATCTCGGGACCTTCGACGTGATTTTCTGCCGCAACGTCCTGATCTATTTCGATCAGGATACCAAGGCCGGGATCTTCGACCGCCTGGCAAGGGCGATCGAACCCGATGGCGTATTGACGCTGGGCGCCGCCGAATCCGTCGTCGGGATTTCCGATGCCTTCAAGCCCTTTCCGGAGCGGCGCGGGCTTTATCGGCCGAACGCTGCCCGGGCCGTTCGCGCGGGCGCCGTGGCAATGATGCGCCACGCGGCAGTTGCCGCGGCGGCGCGCTGATCGGGGCTTTAGCGCCGGTCGAGGTTTCCGTTCTTCCAACGATGTCGTTGCCGTATTCGGGGCGGTGAGATCGAGCCTGCCATCGAGGCCGGCCCGCCGGGACGAGATAACGACGCGTAAGTTCTTCCCCATCCTGCCGTGCGTCGGCACGCAGCACCTACAGAATCGCGTGCGGTACGAACCGTGACGTATTGCCGGTGATCGGATTTTCGTCCTCGCGGATCGACATTCCGCATGGCATGTGGTCGACCAGCCAGCTTCCGAGCACCGGATATTGATCTCCGAAGTTCGGTAGCGGCGCCAGCGCCTGGCGAATGAAACCCTCGGCGCCGTACGGCCCTTGTTGCTCCACCAGCGTAACGCCCTTGGTGATCAACGCTACATTGGCCCCTTCGCGGGAATAGAGCGGTTTGCGCACGAAGGTGGTGCCGAGCTTCGCCGCGTTCGGATCATCCTCGAAATAGGTGGGCAGCAGATTGGGGTGGCCCGGAAACATCTCCCACAGCAGCGGAAGAATGCCCTTGTTGGAAAGGATGGCCTTCCAGGGTGGCTCGATCCAGCGCGTCGCAGCTTTGGCGAGCCGCGCGCCAAACGCCTCGTGAAACATCCATTCCCAGGGATAGAGTTTGAACGCGAGTTCTATTTTGCGGTTGTCGAGATCGACGAAGCCGCCGTCGTCGCGCCATCCGATCGCTTCGATATCGAGCAGGGTGGTTTCGAGGCCGCCCTGCCTCGCGGTGTCCTCGAGATAGGCCAGGGTGCCGGCATCCTCGGTGTTTTCGGTCACTCCCGTCAGATGCAGGTGGCGTCCGGCGCCCACCTTCTTCCACGCCTCAATCAACCTTTCATGGATCGAATTGAACTGGTCGGCACGGGCGGGAACGATATGCCGCTCGATCGCTTGTTCGAGCCATGTCCATTGAAAGACCGCCGCCTCGAAGATCGAGGTCGGTGTATCGGCATTATACTCCAGCAGTTTCGCCGGACCCCGCCCGTCGAAACTGAGATCGAGCCGGCCGTAGAGGCTGCCTTCGTCGCGCTGCCAGCTGTCGCGGATCAGCGGCCAGAATGCTTCCGGTATCTTCAGGCGGCNCAGNTCGCGTTCGTCGCCGACCGCGCGNCCGACGAGTTCGAGGCACATCGCATCGATTTCGCCGGTGGGGGCCTCGATCTGCCGCTCGATTTCGTCGAGCGTGAACGCATAATAGGCGCGCTCGTCCCAGTAACGCTCGCCGTCGATGGTGTGAAAATCGAATCCGGCGGCTTGCGCGGTGTCGCGCCAGTCGCTGCGTTCGGGGCATGAAATGCGCTGCATGGAATGATGTTAGCCGCCGCCGGAGAAATGCGACCCGAACGCGTGTGCAAACGAGCCGAAGCCGCCGCGCGTCACACTGCCCGAACCGGACTCGGAAGCCGTGCTCGACGATGAACTGTTCGACGAGGAATTGCTGCCATAGAAACTGCTGCGCGACCACGATCCGCCATGGCCGCCGCCGGATGAATATCCGCGCGAGCATTCGGTTCCGGTTGGCGGCGTTGAGGGCGCCGCCATTCCCGGTGATTTCGGTTCGCAGTTCCGGCCGGATGTGAGCGCGTAGGCGCCACCGCCAATGGCAACNGTGCCCATCAGCAGCAGGGCCACGTGGCGAGAACGTTTCACCGGCGCCGCGGTTTGGGCCACAACCGGCNGGCGTTTGCCGAAATCCCTGGTGGGTGGCTTGGCCATGATCAGTAGATCATCGAGGCGGCGTTGAGGGCGCCTGCGGCGAGCGAGGCGAGCCCAAGCCAGATCGCGGCGGCGAGTTCGCCTGCCGCGATCTTCGCCGACAGGTTCGGCACCGGTATCTTCACAATGAAGAAGACCGCGATCTGGACGATCAGGGCGATCACGCTCCAGATCAGGCAATCCACGATATTGGAGGAGTGGGCGATGGCGCTGACCACCGGCAGCACGAAACCGACCAGGCTGAGGCCGAGCGCGATGGCGGCGGCCGGATCGTTGTCGCGGATCAACTGGAATTCGTCGTGCGGCGTGACGCGGGTGTAAACGAAGAGGTAGGCGACGACGGCAACGATGGCCGTGCAGAAATACAGCAAAAACGCCGGCAATCCGGCCAATGATTGAAGGATCATCGAGGGCCCCCTGGAGCGTTTTCGAGCGAAAGCCTGCCCCGGACTAGATCCGGGGTGGATACCGGCTCGCGTGAAGAAAACGCGTCAAAATAAATAAGCCGAGCCTCCGTTCCGGTTCAATCGGAACGGAAAGGGCTCTGGTCGCAATGCGGCGAGAATCGCACAACCTGTCGGTCGCTGCACGCGCGTTTCGNGTTCAATCCCCAAAACAAAAAACCCCGCCATTCGCGGCGGGGTCCAGTCTGGGAGGAGCGAGCCGAACAGGCTCGCGGGGTAAACCCAGTGATCAGGCGGGAATGCGCTCTTCGACCTCGTGCGGCTCGCGCAGCACGTAGCCGCGGCCCCAGACGGTCTCGATGAAATTGCGGCCCTCGGAAGCGTTGGCGAGCTTCTTGCGCAGCTTGCAGATGAAGACGTCGATGATCTTCAGTTCCGGCTCGTCCATGCCGCCATAGAGATGGTTGAGGAACATTTCCTTGGTCAGGGTGGTGCCCTTGCGCAGCGAGAGCAGCTCCAGCATCTGGTATTCCTTGCCCGTCAGATGCACGCGCTGGCCGCCGACCTCGACCGTCTTGGTGTCGAGATTGACCACGAGATCGCCGGTCTGGATCACCGACTGGGCGTGGCCCTTGGAGCGGCGCACGATCGCATGGATGCGCGCAACCAGTTCGTCCTTGTGGAAGGGCTTGGTCATGTAGTCGTCGGCGCCGACGCCGAGACCCTTGACCTTGTCCTCGATGCCGGCGAGGCCGGAGAGGATCAGAATCGGTGTTTTGATCTTCGACACCCGAAGCTGCTTGAGCACGTCGTAACCGGACATATCAGGCAGATTGAGGTCGAGCAGGATAATATCGTAATCGTAAAGTTTTCCGAGATCGACGCCTTCTTCTCCGAGGTCCGTCGTATAGACGTTGAAACTCTCGGATTTGAGCATCAGCTCGATCGACTGCGCAACGGCGCTGTCATCTTCTATCAGCAATACGCGCATGCCAGTCCCCTATAGTCGCCGCTCCGGGCGTCAGGTCGGCCGCACTTGCGGCACTCAAAACGCCTTTGAACAACTGATTCGATCCTGACGACATATGGTTAACAAAATCTGA
>JGI24140J50213_10000643_pt1 | contig 16116 bp, 13 predicted proteins | sample BarGraIncu00222A_FD_50213 | JGI IMG/M metagenome (IMG submission 50213)
GCCCTGCAGCACGTGCACGTCGAGCTTGGCGGCGCCGCTGTGCTCGACGAAACGCTTGTGCAGGGCGGTCGCGACGACGACCGGGCCTGCCTGCGTCGCTGCCGCGCCTTCACTCATAGCGCAGCGCCTCGGCCGGCTGCATGCGGCTGGCGCGCCAACTCGGGTAGAGCGTGGCGGCGAAGGCGAGCACGAGCGAGATGACGACGATGGGCACGATGTCGCCCTGCTGCGGATCGCTCGGCATGCGGCTGATGAGGTAGACGCTGCTCGGCAGGAACGTGGTGTGCAGCACGCCTTCGATGAACGGGACGATGACGTCGATGTTGTAGGCGACGACCAGCCCCATCACGACGCCGGCCAGCGTGCCNATGATNCCCGANGCNGCGCCCTGGACGATGAAGATGCCCATCACCGAGCGCGGCGTCGCGCCGAGCGTGCGCAGGATGGCGATGTCGGCGCGCTTGTCGGTCACCGTCATCACCAGCGTCGAGACGAGGTTGAACGCGGCGACGGCGACGATCAGCGTCAGGATGATGAACATCAGGCGCTTTTCGACCTGCACCGCGGCGAACCAGTTGCGGTTGGTGCTGGTCCAGTCGCGCACGTTCACCTTCGGCCCCAGGCTGTCGGCAAGCTGCGCGGCGACGAGCGGCGCCTCGTTGAGATCCTTCAGGCGCAACTGCACGCCGGTCGGCCCTTCGACGCGAAAGAGCTTGGCCGCGTCCTCGAGCGCGACCAGCGCCAGGGTGCTGTCGTATTCGTAGTGGCCGGCATCGAAGGTGCCGACGACCGTGAGCTGCTTCAGGCGCGGCACGACGCCGGCCGGCGTCGTCAGGCCGCCGGGCAGGACGACGGTCACCTTGTCGCCTTCGTGGACACCGAGCGAGCGCGCCAGCTCGATGCCCAGCACCACGTTCCACGCACCAGGCACCAGCCTGGCGAGGGTCGTGTCGCGCAACTCGGCAGCCAGCGGCGTGACGGTCGCCTCTTCCTTCGGCACGATGCCGCGGACGATGACGCCGCGCATGTCGTCGCCGCGCGCGATCAGGGCCTGCGACACGACGAAAGGCGCGGCGCCGACCACGTCGGGATTCTTGCGCGCCTCGTTCGCCGTGGCCTGCCAGTCGGGCAGTGCGTCGCCCTGGGCATCGGCGATCTCGATATGCGCGACGACCGAGAGCATCCGGTCGCGCACCTCCTTCTGGAAGCCGTTCATGACCGACAGGACGATGATCAGCGCGGCGACGCCGAGGGCGATGCCGAGCATCGAGACGCCGGAGATGAACGAGATGAAGCCGTTCTTGCGCCCGCTGCGGCCGGCCCGCGTGTAGCGCCAGCCGATCTGCAGTTCGTAGGGCCAGTTCATGCGGCGGCGATGTTACGCGAGCGCGCCCCGTCGCCTTGCCCGAAGGCCAGTGGCAGCGCCCTCCGATAATTGCCGCCCATGCACCTGCTCGTTCCCTTCGCTTCCGACACCTCGGAAGCCTGCCGGCACGTGCTCGGCGACCTGCGCCTGCCGCATCTCGCGCGCCTGCTGACGCTGCTCTCGCCCTCGACACGCGACGACGGCACGACGACGACGCTCTCGCCACCGCACGAGCGTGCGTTGGCGGCCGCGTTGGGCTGGCACGGCGGCGATGGCCTGCTTCCCTTCGCAGCGCATGCAGCCGCCGGCGACGGCGTCGTCACCGGCGACGCGGTGTGGGGGCAGCTCACGCCGGCGCACTGGCAGCTGGGTCGCGATCACGTCGTCATGGCGGACCCGGCGCTGCTCGGCCTCGCCGAGCCGGAATCGCGCACGCTGTTCGCCGCGGTGCGCGGTCTCTTCGAAAGCGAAGGCTTCGAGGTGGCGTATGGCGACGCGAACCGCTGGTACATCGCCCGCGCCGATCTCGAGACCATGGCAACCGCGTCGCCCGATCGCGCCATCGGTCGCAGCGTCGACAGCTGGCTCGGCGACGGCACCGCGCCGGTCAGCCGGCTGGTGCGCCGCCTGCAGAGCGAGGTGCAGCTCGTGTTCTATCCGCACCCCGTCAACGAATCGCGCGAGCAGCGCGGCGAGCTGGCCGTGAACTCGTTCTGGCTGAGCGGCTGCGGCCGCGCGCAACGGGTCGATGCCGCGCGCCTGCCCCGCACCGACGCCACGCTGCGTGCACCCCTGCTCGCCGGCGACTGGGCCGCATGGGCCGAGGCCTGGCACGCGCTCGACGACAGCGCCGTCGCGGCGCTGATCGGGCCGGCCGAGCACGGCGACGACGTCACGCTCACGCTCTGCGGCGAGCGCGGCTCGGCTCGCTTCGAGCGGCAGTCGCGCCCGCTCTGGCGGCGCCTGCGCGCACGCTGGAGCGCGGTCGAGCCACAGACCATCCTGGACACTCTCTGAGACGATCGCCGAGNGACCATGCCGACCGAACCCCTGACCATCGAGACCCGCGACGTGCCGCCGCGCACCGCCTGGGCGCTCGAGCAGGCCGGCGTGCATCCGCTGCTGGCGCGGCTGTTCGCGGCGCGCGGCGTCAAGACACCCGAGGAGCTCGATGATTCGCTCGCCCGGCTGTTGCCGCCGGCGGGCCTGCTCGGCGCCGCAGATGCAGCGAGCCTGCTCGCCGACGCGATCGGCGCCGGCAGCCGCATCTGCGTCGTCGCCGACTACGACTGCGACGGCGCGACCGCCTGCGCCGTGACCTTGCGCGGCCTGAAGATGCTCGGCGCCGATCCGTCGACGCTCGCCTACGTCGTGCCCGACCGGCGCGTGCACGGCTACGGGCTGACGCCGGCGATCGTCGATCTCGCCATCGCCACCGCCGCACCCGACGTGCTCGTCACCGTCGACAACGGCATCGCCAGCCTCGACGGCGTCGCCCATGCGGCGGCGCAAGGCCTGACGGTGGTCGTCACCGACCATCACCTGCCGGCGCAGCAGGACGGCCGCGTCGTGCTGCCCGAGGCCGATGTCGTCGTCGATCCGAACCAGCCCGGCTGCAGCTTCGCGAGCAAGCACCTGGCCGGCTGCGGCGTCGCCTTCTACGTGCTGCTGGCGCTGCGCGCCGAGCTGCGCGAGCGCGGCGTGTTCGCTGGCCGGCCGGGCGCCGGGCCGTCCCCAAGCTCGGCCGCGCCCCCTCGGGGGGCAGCGACCTCCGGGAGCGTGGGGGCGCCATCCCTGCAGCCGCGGCTCGACACCCTGCTCGACCTCGTCGCCCTCGGCACCGTCGCCGACGTGGTCCGCCTCGACCGCAACAACCGCTGCCTGGTCGCGCAGGGCCTCAAGCGCATCCGCGCGGGGCGCATGCAGCCGGGCCTGGCGGCGCTGTTCGCCGTCGCCGGACGCGATCCACGCGCGGCCAGCGCGGCCGACTTCGGCTTCGCGCTCGGGCCGCGCCTCAACGCCGCCGGCCGGCTGGCCGACATGACGCTCGGCATCGAATGCCTGCTCACCGACGATGCCGTGCGCGCGCAGGAGATCGCCACCGCCCTCGACGCGATCAACCGCGAGCGCCGCACGATCGAAGCCGGCATGCGCGACGATGCCGAAGCGCTGGTCGACCGCGCGCTCGCTGCAGCGGGTGGCGTCGAGCCCGCATTCGCGATCTTCGACCCGAGCTTTCACGAGGGCGTCGTCGGCATCATCGCCTCGCGCCTCAAGGACCGACTGCACCGGCCGACCTTCGTCTTCGCGCTCGGCCAGGACGGCCTGCTCAAGGGCTCGGGCCGATCGGTCGAGGGCCTGCACCTGCGCGATGCGCTCGACCTCGTCAGCAAGCGCGCGCCGCTGCTGTTGAAGCGCTTCGGCGGCCACGCCATGGCCGCCGGCTGCACGATCGAGGCGCGCGACCTCGACGCCTTCCGCACCGCCCTGCACGACGCGGCGACGAGCCTCGCGGCGACGCCGTCGGAGCAGCGCGTGGCGACCGACGGGCCGCTCGCTGACGAGCACTGGAATGCGGCGACCGTGCGACTCATCGATCGCGAGGTCTGGGGTGCGGCGTTCGAGGCGCCCGTGTTCTGCGATGCGGTCGAGATCGTCAGCCAGCGCCTGGTCGGCGAGAAGCACATGAAGCTGGCGGTGCGGATGAACGGCGTGGTCCGTGACGCCATCTGGTTCGGCCGCGTCGAGCCGGTCGCGGCGCGCGTGCGCCTGGCCTACCGGCTCGGCCTGGACAGCTACAACGGCGAGGAGCGGCTGCAGATGGTCGTCGTCGCCGCCATCGCCGCCGCCAACGGGGCCATCCCGCCGGCCTGACCCTCGATTTTGTCGGCTCGTCGCAAGCCGCTTCGTTTTCCAGCCCCGAAACGCCACACTCGACGCCCATGGAACTGCACATCACCGGTCTCTCGAAGACCTACGCCAACGGCGTCCGCGCACTCGACGACGTCAGCCTCTCGATCCCGACCGGCATGTTCGGCCTGCTCGGGCCCAACGGCGCTGGCAAGTCGACGCTGATGCGCACGCTGGCGACCCTGCAAGACGCCGACCATGGCTCGGCCCAGCTGGTCGACGCCGTCCAGGGCACCCACATCAACGTGCTGCGCGACAAGGCAGGCGTGCGCCGCGTCCTCGGCTATCTGCCGCAGGATTTCGGCGTCTACCCGAAGGTCAATGCCGAAGACATGCTCGATCACCTGGCGCGGCTGAAGGGCCTGGCCGAGCGCACCGAGCGCCGCGCCGCGGTCGAGACGCTGCTCAGGCAGACCAATCTCTACGACGTCCGCAAGAAGGCGCTCGGCGGCTTCTCAGGCGGCATGCGGCAGCGCTTCGGCATCGCCCAGGCGCTGCTCGGCAACCCCAAGCTCATCATCGTCGACGAGCCGACGGCCGGACTCGACCCTGAGGAGCGCACGCGCTTCCACAACCTGCTGGTCGAGATCGGCGAGGAGGTGATCGTGCTGCTCTCGACCCACATCGTCTCCGACGTCAGCGACCTCTGCCCGCAGCTGGCGATCATGAACAAGGGCAAGGTGCTGGCCAGCGGCACGCCCAAGCAGCTGACCGACGCGCTCGCCGGTCGCATCTGGCAGGCCTCGGTGACCCGCGCCGAGGTCGCGGCGCTGCGCGAGCAGCACAAGGTCATCTCGACGCGCCTGTACACCGGCAGGACGACCGTGCACGTCGTCGCCGACGCATCGCCGGGGCCGGCTTTCACGCCGGTCGAAGCGACGCTCGACGACGCCTACTTCGTGGCCATCGGCGGGCACCAATGAATCTGCTGACGATCGCGTCGTTCGAGTTCAGGTCGCGGCTGAAGCTGCTCTCGACCTGGGTCTACTTCGTCGTCTTCTTCGCGCTCGCGCTGCTGTGGATCGCCGCGGCCGGTGGCCTCTTCAAGGATGCCAACATCTCGTTCGGCAGCGGCAAGGTAGCGGTGAACTCGCCGTTCGCGCTGGCCCAGACCGTCGCCGTGCTCGGCCTGTTCGGCGTCACGGTGATGGCGGCGATCATGGGCCGCGCCGTCCAGCAAGACGTCGAGTACCGCACTCAGAGCTTTTTCTTCACGGCGCCGATCGGCAAGGCGTCCTATCTCGGCGGCCGCTTCCTGGGTGCGCTCGGCGTGCTGCTGGTGATCTTCTCGAGCCTGCTCATCGGCTCGTTCCTGGCGACGATGCTTCCGGGCATGGACGCCGACCGCCTCGGCGCCAACCACTGGTCGGCGTACCTGTCGCCGTTCGCTACCGTGCTGCTGCCGAATGCCATCGTCATCGGCGCCGTCTTCTTCGCGCTCGCCGCGGCGACCAGGAAGATGCTTCCGGTGTACGTCGGCAGCGTGCTCGTCCTGATCGGCTGGCTGATCTCGCAGGAGCTCGGCCGCGACGCCGAGTACCGCGGCATCGCCGCGCTGGTCGACCCGTTCGGCGTGCGCGCGGTGAGCAAGCTCACCGAATACTGGACGATCGCCGAGCGCAACGTGCGGCTGGTGCCGTTCGAGGGCGTGNTGCTCTGGAATCGCGCCCTCTGGCTGGCTGTCGCGATCGCGATCTCGGCGTTCTGCTTCTGGCGCTTCTCGTTCGCCGAGGCAGCGAACGCGCCATCGAAGAAGCGCAGCAAGGTCGTGCTCGATCCGGCCATCGCCGCGCCCGAAGCGAACGAGGTCCGCACCCTGGGCGCGCTCCCGCGCAGCACCGTCGCGGTTCGCGGCGCCGGCGCATGGCGGCTCGTGCCNCACCGGGCATGGCTCGAGTTCCGCGAGACGACGAAGAANGTCTACTTCGGCGTGCTCGTGTTCGCCGGCCTGCTCTTCCTNGTCTTCGCCAGCACCACCGTCGGCGACATCTACGGCACCGCCACATGGCCGGTGACGTTCCAGATGCTCGGTTTGGTCTCGGGCAGCTTCGCCGTCTTCATGCTCATCATCATCACGTTCTATGCCGGCGAGCTGGTCTGGCGCGAGCGCGACAACCGGCTCGACCAGATCAACGACGCCCTGCCGACGCCGACGTGGCTGCCGCTCGTCTCCAAGCTGGTCGCGCTGATGCTGGTTCCCCTGGTCCTGCAGATCGTCCTGATGCTGTGCGGCATGGCGATCCAGGCGTCGAAGGGCTACACGCATTTCCAGGTCGGCCTCTACCTGTACGACTTCGTCACGATCGACCTCGTCAACTACTGGCTCGTCTGCGCGCTGGCCATCGCGGTGCACTCGATTGTCGACAACAAGTACGTCGGCCATTTCTTGATGGTCGTCTACTACGCGCTGCTGCTGTTCGCGAGCCCGCTCGGCCTCGAGCACAACCTNTACAAGTTCGGCAGCGTGCCGGGGGCGATCTACTCCGACATGAACGGCTACGGCCACTTCCTGCTCCGCGTGCGTGCGTTCCAGGCCTACTGGGCCGCCGGCTCGGTGCTGCTGCTCGTCGCCGCGTACCTGTTCTGGACGCGCGGCACGCCGAGCTCGTGGCGCGAACGCTGGACGCAGGCGCGCGCACGTGTCGACGCCGGCTCGGGCGGCNTGGCCATCGCATCGGCGGTCGTCTTCGCCGCNCTCGGCGCCTTCATCTTCTGGAACACCAACATCCTCAACCACTACGAGACGNCGACCNGNCGGCAGCAGCGCCAGGTCGACTACGAGAAGAAATACAAGGCNACNGCNGCCGAACCGCAACCGAAGATCACGGCCGTCGTNCTCGACGTCGATCTGTTCCCGGCCGANCAACGCGTGCGCGTGCGCGGCCACTATGCGCTCGAGAACCGGAGCGGCAAGCCGGTGACGATGCTCGAGCTCGGGTTCCTCGCCGGTGAGAACCTGGTCGTCCACAAGCTCGATCCCGGCGTTCCGGCCAAGCTCGTCACCGACGACAAGGCCGCCGGCGTGCGCCGCTACGCGCTCGATGCGCCGCTGGCGCCCGGCGCGACGACGACGCTCGCATTCGACCTCGAGCTGCCGACGCACGGCTTCACCAACGAGGGCTCGAACACCGCCGTCGTCTACAACGGCACGTTCCTCAACGGCCGTGTCCTGCTGCCCTCGGTCGGCTACCAGGAACGCGGCGAGCTCGAGCGCGACCAGGACCGCAAGAAATACGGCCTCGCCCCGAAAGATCGGGCGCGCGACCGCGATGACCCGGTCGGCCTGAGCGTGAATGTCTTCGGACCCGATGCCGACTTCATCGACTACGAGGCGACCGTCTCGACGGAGCCCGACCAGATCGCCATCTCGCCCGGCTACCTGCAACGCGAATGGACCGAGAACGGCAGGCGCTACTTCCACTACAAGATGGACGCGCCCATCGTCGACTTCTTCGCCTTCCAGTCGGCGCGCTATGCCGAGAAGAAAGACGTCTGGCACGGACCGAACGGCGACGTCGCGCTCGAGATCTACTACCAGCCGGGCCACGAGTTCAATCTCGACTCGATCGACGCCTCGGCCAAAGATGCCCTGGCCTACTGCAGTGCCAACTTCGGCCCGTACCAGTACCGGCAGTTCCGCGTCATCGAATTTCCGCGCTACGAAGCCTTCGCGCAGTCGTTCCCGAATACGGTTCCGTACTCGGAGGCGATCGGCTTCATCGCCCGCGTTCGTCCCGCCGATCCGAAGGACATCGACTACCCGTACTACGTGACGGCGCACGAGGCCGCACACCAGTGGTGGGGCCACCAGGTGATCGCCGCCAACGTGCAGGGCGGCACGATGCTGATCGAATCGATGGCGCAGTACTCGGCGCTGATGGTGATGAAGCGCAAGCTCGGTGCGGCGAAGATGCGGCGCTTTCTTCGCTACGAGCTCGATCGCTACCTGATCGGCCGCGCGACCGAACAGAAGAAGGAGCTGCCGCTGTCGCGCGTCGAGGATCAGCCGTACATCCACTACGCCAAGGGCAGCCTCGTCTTCTACGCGCTGCAAGACTACATCGGCGAAGACAAGCTCAACCAGGCGATCCGCACCTTCCGCGACGCCCACGCATTCAAGGGGCCGCCGTACCCGAACACGACCGAGCTGATCGCGCGCATCCGCGAGGTCACGCCGGCCGACCTGCAAACCATGATCGACGACATGTTCGAGAAGATCGTCATCTACGACAACCGCGCCGTCAGCGCGACGATGAAGGCGCTTGCCGACGGCAAGTGGGAGGTGACGATCAAGGTCGTCGCCAAGAAGCGGGTCGCCGACGCGTTGGGCAAGGAAAGCGACGCGCCGCTGAACGACCTGATCGACATCGGCGTCGTCGACAAGGACGGGGATGCGATCTCGGTCGAGAAGAGGCGCCTGACGGCCGAGGAATCGACCTTCACCATGGTCGTCGACAAGAAGCCCGTCAGGGCCGGCATCGATCCGCTCAACAAGCTGATCGACCGCAAGCCCGACGACAACACGATCGCCGTCAGCGGCGGCTAGCAGGCGGCGAGTGGCGCGGCGCCCTGCGCCACGCCCACTATGATGCGGCGACGCAACCGCCCATGAACGCCGACCTCCACTGCCACTCGAACATCTCCGACGGCACGCTCGAGCCGGAGGCCGTCGCCGCGCGTGCCAAGGCCAACGGCGTCGAGCTGTGGGCGCTGACGGATCACGACGAGATCGGCGGCCAGACGCGCGCCCTCGAGGCGGCGCTCGCCATCGGCCTTCCTTACCTCACCGGCACCGAGATCTCGGTCACCTTCGCCGGTGTCACGGTGCACATCGTCGGCCTCGGCTTCGACGCCGCCGATACCAGGCTCGTGGCCGGCCTGGCGGCGACGCGCGGCGGCCGCGAGGCACGGGCGCGCGAGATGTCGGCCGAGCTGGCCAAGGTTGGCATCGACGGTGCCTACGACGGCGCGCTGCACTTCGTCGGCAACCCGGAGCTCATCTCGCGGACGCACTTCGCGCGCTTCCTGGTCGACAGCGGCGTCTGCGACGACACGCAGGAGGTCTTCCGGCGCTTTCTCGTCGAAGGCAAGCCCGGCTTCGTGCCGCATCGCTGGGCCACGCTGCGCGATGCGGTGACCTGGATCGCCGACGCCGGCGGCATCGCCGTCGTCGCGCACCCGGCACGCTACAAGTTCACGCCGACCGAAGAGTACGCGCTCTTCACCGAATTCAAGGCGCTCGGCGGCCGCGGCGTCGAGGTCGTGACCGGCGCGCACAGCGCCGGCGATGCGATCCGCTATGCCGGGACGGCGCGCGAGTTCGATCTGCTCGCCTCGCGCGGCAGCGACTTCCACAGCCCCGAGGAAAGCCGCATCGACCTCGGCGGCTTGCCGCCGCTGCCCGCAGGCCTGGTGCCGGTCTGGAGCGCGCTCGAAGCGCGAATCCACACGACCGATTGACTTTTGAGAGCGCCGACAATCGGCGCATGTCCCAGTACTTCGAAGTCCACCCGGCCAATCCACAGCAACGGCTGCTGAAGCAGGCGGCGCAGATCATCCACGGCGGCGGCATCGCCGCGATCCCGACCGACTCGAGCTACGCGCTCGTCTGCCATCTCGACGACAAGGCCGCCGCCGAGCAGCTGCGCCGGATCCGCGGCGTCGACGAGCGGCATCACCTCACCCTGCTCTGCCGCGACCTCTCGGAGCTGGCGAGCTATGCGCGCGTCGACAACAAGCAGTACCGGCTGCTCAAGGCGGCGACGCCCGGGCCCTTCACCTTCATCCTCGAGGCGACCAAGGAAGTGCCGCGACGCGTCTCGCACCCGTCGCGGCGCACCATCGGCCTGCGCGTGCCCGACCACGCCGTCACCCACGCGTTGCTCGAGCTGCTCGAGCAGCCGCTCCTGGCGACGACGCTGATCGCCGCCGGCGAGACCGAGCCGATGAACGACCCCGCCCTGATCCGCGAGCGCTATGAGAAGGTGGTGCAGGCGATCGTCGACGCCGGCGCCTGCCCGATGCGCCCGACCACGGTGGTCGACCTGAGTGGCGACGCGCCGGTGCTGGTGCGGCTCGGCGGCGGCGACCCGTCGCTGCTCGGGCTGGAGGTCGAACAAGCCGCTTGACGNGGCCGCCGACTGCTACTAAAGTGATATCNCTTCGACATCAGACGGCAAGGCGCCGGGCGGTCGAAGGGATTTCACAGGGAGCAGAANATGTCCATCCAATCGGCCGAAGAACGGCCCGCCGCCACGAGCAGCGGCTTTGTCTACATTGCGGTCGGCCTCGTCACGCTGCTGGTCGCCGCGCTGCTCNTGGCCATGCGGCCGGCGGGCGCGACGCTNGGCCTGCTCATCGCCGCCGTCTTCGTCGCGTTCTGGTGCCTCGGCGGGCTCTACATGCTGCAGCCCAACCAGGCGGCGCTGCTGCTTCTCTTCGGCAGCTACCGCGGCACCGACCGCGAGCGCGGCCTGCGCTGGGCCAATCCGTTCTACACGAAGACCAAGATGTCGGTCCGCGCCCACAACTTCAACAGCGAAAAACTCAAGGTGAACGACCTGCGCGGCAATCCGATCGAGATCGCCGCGACCGTCGTCTGGCGCGTCGACGACACGGCCAAGGCGAGCTANGACGTCGAGAACTACGANGNCTACGTGCTGACGCAGGCCGAGTCGGCGNTGCGCCATCTCGCNCTCAGCTATGCGTACGACAACTTCGAGGAGCCGAGCGCCACCGCCAAGGCCGAAGTGACCCTGCGCTCAGGCACCGAAGAGGTCTCGGCTGCGCTTCGTGCCGAGCTACAGCAGCGCTTCGCCCAGGCCGGCATCGTCGTCGTCGACGCCAAGCTCACCCACCTCGCCTACGCGCCGGAGATCGCCGGGACCATGCTGCGCCGGCAGCAGGCGGAAGCCGTCATCGCGGCACGCACGAAGATCGTCGCCGGCGCCGTCGGCATGGTCGAGATGGCGATCAACGGCCTGCAGGAACGCGGCCTCGTGCAGCTCGACGACGAGCGGCGCGCGGCGATGGTCAGCAATCTGCTGGTCGTGCTCTGCTCCGACCACGACGCGACGCCGGTGGTCAACACCGGCACGCTCTACAACTGAGTGCATCCGGGGAGCGACGTCGGTCCAGCGATGGCNAGCCCTGACAAGAAGGCCTTCCTGCTGCGCATCGACCCGGCCCTCTGGGCTGCGATCGAACGGCTGGCGGCAGCCGAGTTGCGCAGCGTCAACGCGCAGGTCGAATATTTGCTGAGAGAAGCCCTGCGCGCGCGCGGTGTCGGAGACAACGCCACCGCACCCCGCAAGGCCGCCCGCTGAGCGACCCCGAAGGGGTCGGCCCCTCCCTCTCGGAGGGAGGGGTTGGGGAGGGAGCAGCCCTGACCCGCGAGCAGCGCGGGGGCGAGGATGAGCGGCCTAAGGCCGCTCGATCCGCGCCACCGCGCTGTGCGCGTGGATCGATTCGAAGTTTTCGACATCGACGCTGTAGCGGCCGACCCGCGTGTCGGCGTTGAGCGCGATGGCGACGTCGCGCACCATGTCTTCGACGAACTTCGGATTCTCGTAGGCGCGCTCGGTGATCCACTTCTCGTCGGCGCGCTTGAGCGACGACCAGATCTCGCTCGACGCAGCGTCTTCGGCGAAGCGGCAGAGCTCGCGCCACGAGATCTCGCCGAGCAGCTCGACCCGGATGGTCACGTGCGAGCGCTGGTTGTGCGCGCCGTAGTCGGAGATCTCCTTCGAGCACGGGCAGAGCGACTTGACCGGCACGACGACCTCCGCGAATGCCGTGGTCGCACCCGTGCTCGCTTCGACGATGAGGCGGCCCTGGTATTCGAGCAGGCTCTCGACGCCGGAGACCGGCGCGCGCTTTCTCAGAAAGAAGGGAAAGCTGGCCTCGACGCGCCCCTGCTCCGCGTGCAGCAGCCCGAGCATCCGCGCGGCTTCGCGACGCAGCACGGCTGCATCCACCGGCTCGCCGAGCGCGTCGAGCCAGGCGACGAAGCGCGACATGTGCGTGCCTTTCTGCTCGGCCGGCAGCGCCACGTCGAGGGACCACTCGGCGACGGTGGCGAGCACCGCGCCTTCGATCTTCAGTTGCAGCGGATAACGCACGCCGCGAACGCCGACGCGCTGGATCGCGATCTGCCGATCGTCGTGCGCCGATTGCGTGTCGGGAATGTGCAGGGCGTCGATCAGATTCGTCATGGCGGGCAATTGTCTCCCGCCCGTCAAAGCCCTGCGGCGCGGCGGATGAGGGTCGGCGCGGAGCCGAAGCGGCGCTGGATCGATTGCTCGATGCCGGCGGCGTCGAGGCCGGCCATCGCCAACAGCTTGGCCGGGTCGCCGTGCTCGGTGAACACGTCGGGCAGGCCGAGCGTCAGGACCGGGCAATCGATGCGCGCGTCGGCCAGCGCCTCGAGCACCGCGCTTCCCGCGCCTCCCATCACCGCGCCTTCTTCCACCGTGACGATGGCATCATGGCTGCGCGCCAGCTCCGTCACCAAGGCGACATCGAGCGGCTTGACGAAGCGCATGTTGGCGACGGTCGCATCGAAGGCCTCGGCGGCCGCGAGCGCCGGATAGAGCAGCGTGCCGAAGGCGAGGATGGCGATGCGCTGCCCCGCCTGCGCCGGGCTCGTCGCACTCTCGCGGCGGATCTCGCCCTTGCCGAAGGCAATCTCGGTCATCTCCGGCTTGGGCAGCCTGCCGACGCCGCTGCCACGCGGGTAGCGCACGGCGACCGGGTGGTTCTGCATGAAGGCGGTGTAGAGCGACTGCCTGCATTCGTCTTCGTCGGCCGGCGTCATCACGCTCATGTTCGGGATGCAGCGCAGATAGGCGATGTCGTAGACGCCGGCATGCGTCGCGCCGTCGGCACCGACGAGGCCGGCCCGATCGAGCGCGAAGACGACCGGCAGGTTCTGGATCGCGACATCGTGGATCAGCTGGTCGTAGCCGCGCTGCAGGAAGGTCGAGTAGATGGCGACGACCGGCTTCAGGCCTTCGCAGGCCAGCCCCGCGGCGAAGGTGACGGCATGCTGCTCGGCGATGCCGACGTCGAAGAAGCGCTTCGGAAAGCGCTTCTCGAACTCGAGCATGCCCGAGCCGCCGCTCATCGCCGGCGTGATGCCGATCAGCCGCTCGTCCTTCTCGGCCATGTCGCACAGCCACTCGCCGAAGACCTGGGTGAAGGTCATCTTCGGTGGCGTCGCCGGCTTGACGAGCCCGACCGCCGGATCGAACTTGCCCGGCCCGTGGTAGTTCACCGGGTCGTTCTCGGCCAGCTTGTAGCCGTAGCCCTTCTTGGTCACGACGTGCAGGAACTGCGGGCCCTTCAGGTGGCGGAGATTTTCGAGCGTCGGGATCAGCGAGTCGAGGTCGTGGCCGTCGATCGGACCGACGTAGTTGAAGCCGAATTCCTCGAAGATCGTGCCTGGCACGATCATGCCCTTGGCGTGCTCCTCGAAGCGGCGCGCCAGCTCGAACAGTGGCGGCGCGTTCTTCAGGACGGTCTTTGCGGTGTCGCGTGCCGCGGCGTAGAAACGGCCGCTCATCAGGCGCGCGAGATAGCGGTTGAGCGCGCCGACCGGCGGCGAGATCGACATGTCGTTGTCGTTGAGAACGACCAGCATGTCGGTCTGCGCGACACCGGCGTTGTTGAGCGCCTCGAAGGCCATGCCTGCGCTCATCGCGCCGTCGCCGATGACGGCGACCGACTTGCGCGATTCGCCTTTCAGCCGCGCCGCGACGGCCATGCCGAGCGCGGCCGAGATCGAAGTCGACGAGTGCGCGGTGCCGAACGTGTCGTACTCGCTTTCATCGCGTCGCGGAAAGCCGGAGATGCCGCCGAGCTGGCGCAGCGTCGACATGCGGTCGCGTCGCCCGGTGAGCACCTTGTGCGGATAGGTCTGGTGACCGACGTCCCAGACGATGCGGTCGGTCGGCGTGTCGAAGACATAGTGCAGCGCGATGGTCAGCTCGACCGTGCCGAGATTCGACGAGAGATGGCCGCCGGTCTGCGAGACGCTCTGCACGACGTACTCGCGCAACTCGCCCGCGAGCTGCTTCAGCTCGAGGCGCGAGAGTTTGCGCAGGTCGGCCGGCGAGGCGATGGAGGCGAGCAGCTTGCCGGGCATGTCAGCTGTCCCGGTCGACGACACGATCGGCGAGCGTGTGCAAGCCCTGCACGTCGTCGAGGCCGCACGCCTCGAGCGCGATGCGCGCCGTATGCCGCAGGGCGTGGGCGCGCTGCCGCGCCGCCTCGAGGCCGAGGATGCTGACGTAGGTCGGCTTGTTGGAATCGAGATCCTTGCCGGCGGTCTTGCCGAGGGTCGCCGATGCCTGCGTCACGTCGAGGATGTCATCGACGACCTGGAACGCCAGGCCGACCGCCTCGCCGTAGCGCGACAGCGCCTGCCACTGCAAAGGCGTGGTCTCGCCGCAAGCGGCGCCCATCAGNACGCTGGCCTGCAGCAGNGCGCCGGTCTTGCGGCGGTGCATGTCGGACAAGGCATGTTCGTCGAGCGGCAGGCCGATGCTCGCCAGGTCGATCGCCTGGCCACCGGCCATGCCAGTGCCGCCCGCGGCACGTGCCAGCAGACCGCAAAGGCGCGCCTGCAGGCCGGGCGGCACGCCATCGGTCTCGGGCGTCAGCACCTCGAATGCCAGGGCCTGCATGGCATCGCCGGCCAGCATCGCCTGGGCGACGCCGAAGCGCACGTGCACGGTCGGCTTGCCGCGCCGGAGCACGTCGTTGTCCATGCAGGGCAGATCGTCGTGGACCAGCGAATAGGCGTGGATGAGTTCGACCGCGCAGGCCGCGCGCAAGGCCGCTTCGCGCTCGCCGTGCACAGCCTTGGCAGCNGCAAGGACGAGCAGCGCACGCAAGCGCTTGCCGCCGTCGAGCACGCCGTAGCGCATCGCATCGCCGAGACCCGAGGGCGCGTCGGCAGGAACCCATGCCGCGAGCGCGGACTCGACCGCGTCGAGCTCGGCGAACGACCAGGTGTCGAAGAGGTCCCGTTTCATGGTGCGGGCCAGGGTTTCAGCTGGCCGTTCTCGAGCACCTCGATCTGCTGCTCGACCGCTCGCAGGCGCGACCGGCAGAACTGCAGCAGCTCGGTGCCGCGGCGGTAGCCCTGCAGCAGGCCTTCGAGAGGCAGTTGCCCGCCTTCCATCGACGCGACGAGCGATTCGAGCTCGGACAGCGCAGCTTCGTAGCTCGGCGGGGCAGCCATGCTCTGGCCGGGGTCGGTGTCGATCGTCATTCGGATCGTCATTGTAGTCAGCCGCCCCGCCCCCACGTCGAGAGCTGCCAACCAGCGGCGGCCAGGAAACGACCGGCTGACCGGGGGCTCGGCCCAGGGCCCGTTCGCAGGGCACTGGCTACAATCGCGGACCCTTCGGAAAACGGCTCTCGAGCCGCCCTCCCGCCGACAAGGTCGGCTTCGATATCGCTTTTTGGAGGTACCCGGCCTCATGTCCGACCAGCGCGTCCCGGCGCAGATGCTCGCCCGCAGCCAGTCGCAACTGCCGGTTCGCAGCTACTTCGATCCCGATCTGTTCAAGCGCGAGCAATCGCTGCTCTTCGCGAACGGTCCGCGCTACGTCGGCCACGAGCTCGCGGTGCCCGACGTGGGCGACTTCCACACGCTGCCCCAGGAGGGCGAAGGCCGCGCCCTCGTCCGCACCGCGTCCGGCGTCGAGCTGGTGTCGAACGTCTGCCGGCACCGCCAGGCGATCATGCTGCGCGGTCGCGGCCACACCGGAGCGACCATCGTCTGCCCGCTGCACCGCTGGACCTACGACTTGAAGGGCCAGCTGATCGGCGCG
>JGI24140J50213_10000644_pt1 | contig 16088 bp, 18 predicted proteins | sample BarGraIncu00222A_FD_50213 | JGI IMG/M metagenome (IMG submission 50213)
CTGACAAACAGAACTCGCGAAGGACAAGTCTGGGTCGCGAGTGCACTGTGGCGCCGATCGAGAGCGGCTGTTGGGCTGCGGCTTCATCGCCGTCGCCGGTAGGCACGCTCGAACGGTCGGTTCCTTTGAGAGTGAACCAAACCCGATGGATGTCGGCTTTCGGGCTTGGCATCGACAGTTTCTTCATGGCCGAGTGGAGCCGACCGATTTTCGCCGACGAACGGCCGGTCCGCACCAGGTTGCTGACCTTCAGTTCTGGACCGCGGCACCAAGGCCAGCACGCATTGGCTCAGGCACACCTACGCCAGTCACGCCATCGCCGGCGGCATGCCGATCGAGGTCGCCCAGCAAAACCTCGGCCACGCCTCGCTGGCGACGACCACGGTCTACGTCAAGACCGAGGAGAAAAGGCGCATGAAGGCGGTGAAGAAGTTCTGGGAGACGAGGGCGGGGCGGTGAGCGCCGATCATGCAGCCTTCAGCCGCGAAGGACTTCTTTTGCTGAAACAGTCGGTGGACTGGGACTTCATTGCTTGGCAGAGTGGCGCTCAACGCCTTGTCATAATTATCAGTATGTGATAATGAGAAGTATGATGCGCCGCGATCCTTCGCTCGATACCCTGCTGGACCTTGACGGTCAGGTGCTGGTGATCGACGAAGGCGGCTACTGGGTGAAATTCGTGGTGCACCAAGTGCCGGCCACCGCTGACAAGCTGCATGGGCTCGATTACACGCTGACCATGCACGGCCCGGATGGCGGGCGGCTGGTCGGGTTCGACAACGCCCACCCGGTGGCAGGGCAGGGGCCCCGCCAAGGACCACAAGCACCGGCTGCGGACGGTCAGGCCCTATGACTACACGGACGCCGCCGCGCTGCTGGCGGCGTTCTGGAAAGAGGTTGAATCGGTGATGCGGGAAAAAGGAGTCTGGACATGAAGACGCTGAAGGTCGGAATCGCCTCCTACGAGGACATGAAGGCGCGCACGATGGCGATCGCCAGGGGCGAGCTGCGCCCCAAGCCCAGCGACCCCAAGGTGTGGTTCACCTCGCCCGAAAGCTTCGCCAAGCTGCTGTCGAACCGCAACCGCGCGCTGCTGGCGCAGATTGCCGACACGCACCCGGCGTCGCTGCACGAGCTGGCCACCACCACCGGCCGCACCCCCGGCAACCTGTCGCGCACGCTCAAGACGATGGAGCGCTACGGCCTGGTGCGCCTGCACAAGGGCGAGCGCGGCAAGCTTCGCCCCGAGGTGCCCTACCGCGATGTGCAGCTCGAGATGACGCTGTCATAGACGAGGTCGGCAACCACACCGGCGCCCTCAGAAGCGACCTGCTGCCAAGCCGCAGGCGGTACGATTCTTCAGCCATTCGTCGTCGTGAACTTTGACGTTGCTGGCCGCTTGGACACCGAGCGGTTCAAGAAGCAGCGGTGGGCTCTCGCAGACTCGGCGCTTGCTCTCGGATTGGCCGCGCCCGGCCACGATGACAGCATCGTCGACGCTGCGTCGCGCTTCATCGCCCAGGGCGCAAAGTGGCCCCTGCAGGCTGCTTTGGCTCAGCAACTCGACGACTCGGCCCTTGGCAATTCGTGATCACGCCATCCGACGCGCGATGAATGTCGCCAAAGCCATCATTCATCGGCGTCGGCCGCCGCCCGTGAGAGTGAACCAAACCGTGGGCCACGGTTTGGTTCACTCTCGTGCAAGCTGACTTGACCGTTTCACGGACGCTTGTTCTGATGAGGTGCGATGAGGACTCTACGCAGAATCGGGATCAGTCTGGCGCTGACCATGACGGTTCTGATGATCGCCGCCAGCGCCTCGTTCCTTCTTAGCGCCGACCGGCCTGAACATCCCGTCGGATTCCAGATCGTCGCCGTCCCCAATCCACCGAGCAAGCCGCTGCAGGTCGCCGTCTGGTATCCGACGGGCTCGCGACCAGGGTTTCACTTCGTCCAGTTCGCGCCGCAGATCGTCGCCGCCAACGGGACAGTTGCAGGTCGGGGCCTGCCGCTGATCTTGATTTCGCACGGCGGCGGCGAACCCCTGGCCGGTCGTGCGGAAGGCGCGCTGGCGCTGGCTTCGGCCGGTTTCGTCGCAGCCGCGGTGGTCCATCCCGACGATGAGACCGTGGACCGGCGCTACATCGCTATGCCGCGTTGGCTGATCGATCGCCCACGCGAGATTCACCTCACGCTCGAATACATGTTGACCGATTGGCCGGCGCACGGGCAGCTGGACGCCTCGCGGGTCGGCATGTTCGGCTATTCCAACGGCGGTCTGACGGCGCTGATCTCGCTCGGCGGCGTGCCAAATCCCGCGCGAATCGCTTCGCACTGGCCACAGGCAGCCGGTCCGCTTCCGACTGCGCCCGCTGCGGCTTGGGCGCATGACCCGACTATCAAGGCCGCGGTGCTCGCCGCGCCTGCGGCCGTCTACCTGTTCGAGCCCGATGGGCTCGCGCAGATTACCGCTCCGGTGCAGATCTGGAACGGCACGATTGACCGTGTCGCGCCGTTTGAGAAGAATGCCGCCCTGCTTCAACGGCTGCTGCCTAAGCCGCCCGAACTGCACCTCATTCCGGGCGCGGGGCACTTGTCGTTCGCGCCGTCCTGTCCGCTTGTCCTTCGATGGGCACCGTTTTGCAGGGAGACGGGCCGTTTCGACCGCGCTGCCTTCCACCGAGAGTTCAATCGCTCGGTGATCGATTTCTATCGCCGCAATCTGCCGTAGGCGAAATTAAATCTGTCAATTTTGTGCCGATAAATCTGTCAATGTGCCGCTGGAGACCCCCAGCTTTTGAACACTCTCGAACCGCGGTATCACTATTGCTTTCCTCTACGATGGACGGCGTTCAGATCGCACCGGCGATGGCGACGAGCGCCGCGCAGACCGAAGCGAGTCCAGTCGCTACTGCGACTGAGTTCCGGTGAAGTAGTCGACCACATACGCCCTGACCGTGCCGTCGGCCTGCGGGACGCCCGACACCTGCACCTTTGCGCCGGTTTGCAGGCCGGCCGTGAACGCCGCCAGCCCCGCCGGCGAAGTCAGGTCCTGCGGCGTGATCGTGACCACGCCGTTGCTTCGGTCGACCTGATAGGCGAGCGTCGCCGAGCCCGAGGTCGTGCTGAAGTCGACCGTCACCGGCATCACGCCCCCCGCGGCGTTGACGCTGAAAGCGTTGCCTGCTCCATTCACGCCCGTGGCGACGGTCGTGTGCGGCAAACGCGTCGGCACCAGGATCGCATCGCGCGCCGACCAACCGCCCGGGTTGGCCGCGTCGCCCCACGTCGTGTAAGACAGCGCGCGCGGGTAGTAGGCGCCGGCGATGCCGCCGAAGCTGATCGACCCACCGGTGGCGGCGGCGAAGCTCGTACCGGCGCCCGCGCCGCTCGTCACCAGCGTCGGGTACGCGAAGTCCCAGTACTTGAATCCGCTGATCGCGTTGCCACTGATCGGGTCGGTGCCGTTGGGCGTATTCGCGTCGATCTCGGGCAGCGTCACCGAGTAGTTGTCGGCAAGCGTCGCGAAGACGTCGGTCAGGGTGAAGCTTGTCGGCGCCGCCGCCGTGATCCTTCCTTCGTAAGGCGCTGACTCGATGTCGACCGATGCGGCCACGAGCGGCACCGCGGTCACGTCGACGACGGTGACATGGACCTTGAAGCCGCGCAGGAAGTCGTGCGACGTGAGAAAGCCGGGCCCGGTGCCGATCGGCGTGACATCGGCTGCACTGCCGGGTGCGCGGAAGAAGAACTGTGTATTCGCATCGACCGCGAGGCGGATCGGTCGGCCGTCGGCGTTGTCGACGACGAAGCCGGTACCGGCGACGTTGTCGACGTGGACCACGTGGCCTTCGGGGCTCACGAACACGGTGTTGAACGTCGCCGACGCGTACACGCGCGTGGCGACCAGCGTGCCGTCCTGCTGGTAGCGCATAGCCACGCGCACGTAGGGCTTGGCTTGCAGCGCGGCGGCAACGCTCGAGAAGTCGGTGATCGTCGAGTGCGTCTTCGCGTCGAGGTCGTAGAAGAGCGTGCCGTTCGCCGCGTCAGCCTTGATGTTGAGGGTGTGCGACGTGGCGGTGAAGGTCTCGGGCGAGACGATGGGGATCGTCGGCCGATCGCGAGTAAGAGTGAGCGTGGTGTTGTCCGACGAGACGCCAGTGGCCGTGCCATACACGTGGCGCAGCACCAGGCGGGTCAGGTCGTGCAGCGGGCGGTGATGCACGGGCCCGTTGAAGTTCACGGCCCAGATCGTGCTGCCTCCGCCCACCGGCACGTGACCCACGATGAACGCGGGGTGGTCGAGATCGAACTCGATGTCGATCGCCGAGGTTTGCGAGGCGCCGGCCGCGGGCACCGTGAACGAGGAGGCGAAGCCGACCGGCACGCTCACCGTCTGACTGCCGCTGGCACCCTGCGCTCCCTGAATCTGGGTGCGCGACGCGGGGATCGTTGTGCCAGCGGCTTCAGGAAAGCCTGTTTCCGGATCGCTCGCCACGGTCAGCACGACGTCGCCCGGGTTGGCGCTCACCGTGAGGGTCGCGCCGGTGTAGACGGTGCCGGCCGTCAGCGACGACGTGTCGAGCAGCTCGCCCAAATCGTCGAGCTGCTCGAGGTTGATCGTGACGGGGCTCGCAAGCAAGTTTGCGCTGCTTCCCGAGCTTCCTGTGAGCACGACCGAGGTAAGCGTCACCTGGATGTTCGACCAATCCTGGGACGACGCGTCGCTCAGCATGAAAGGCACCGACACCGACTGCGGACCGGCGCCCGAACCGCCGGAGTCGGCGCCGCCGCCTCCGCACGCTGCGACGAAGATCGTGACGGCAAGGGCGACCGCGGTTCTGGCGTGGCCGGCGGCGCTACAAGCAAGGGTGCGACGTGATTGCGAGGCCATGGCAGCTTCTCCGTGAACGTTGCGCGACATGCGTGCCGGCATCATATGTGCAAGTAGCACATTTAATCATTCCACTCTGCGTCAAGATTTGCAAAGAACTGCGTACCGACTTGCATGTGTAATTTGCACATATATATTCCAGCTACCCCGGCTCGCCTCCCTGTGCGCCGGCATTCACGGGCTTACCAGTGGGCACTTCCCGAATCGCTGCCTCTCCCGATCCACTCGAGCCGGCGTTGGCCGAGGCGCTCGACCGCTTGCTCGAGCCGATCGCGGCGCTGTGCCTTGCCCGAGGAGTGCGCTTCGCCGCGGTCGAGGCGCGGCTCAAGACTGCGTTCGTCGACGCGGCGCGATCGAGCGCGGGCGCCGGCGCGCCGGCACGCGACGTGAGCCGCGTGAGCGCCGCCACCGGGCTCACGCGGCGCGAGGTGTCGCGGATCTCTCAGGACGTCACCGCGAGGGTCGCGGTGAAGGGTTCACCGGCGACGCAAATTTTCACGCGCTGGCTCGGCAGCAAGCGCTACCACGACGCTCGCGGAAGGCCGAAGTCGCTCAAGCGCCAGGGCAAGGCGCCGAGCTTCGAGTCGCTGGCGCAGTCGGTGACGCAGGATGTGCACCCTCGCACGCTGCTCGAGGAACTGTGTCGGCTCGGTCTGGCCGAGGTGAATACGCGCACGGACACCGTGCGCCTCGTGCGCGAGGCCTTCGTCCCGAGCCATGACCGCTCGCGCATGTTTGGCTTTCTGGGCGCCAACGTCGGAGATCACATGGCTGCGGCGGTTGCCAACGTGCTTGCATCGACTCCGCCGTACGTCGAGCAAGCCGTATTTGCCGACGAGCTCTCGACCGAATCGACCGACGCGATGCGCACGATCGTCTCCAGGCGCTGGAAGGAGTTGCTTACAGCGCTGGTTCCTGAGATCCAGGGTCTGATCGACGCAGATGCCAAGGCAGGCCGTGTGGCCGACCGGCGTGTGCGCGTCGGGCTTTACAGCTACCACGCGCCGATGCACGACGCCCCCGCGCACAAGGAGGACGAGGCATGAGCTCGCGTTTCCATCTCAAGGTCGTGAGGACGGTGCGTCTCGCGCTCGCCGGCTTCGCTGCGTCGCTCGTGCTTGCGAGCTGTGGCGGCGGCGTAGACAGCGGCGGAACGGGCGCGCCGCCGGCGGCTTTGGCCGACGGGCCGGTCACCGGCTTGGGATCGGTCATCGTCAACGGCGTGCGTTTCGACGACGACAGCGCGAGCATCGTCGACCAGGACGGACAGGCTTTGACGCCCGACCAGCTTCAGGTTGGCATGCTGGCCGAGATCGGCGCAACGGCGATCGGCGCCAGCAATGGAACGCCGACGTCAACCGCTCTGACGATCCGCACGCGCAACGAGATCGTCGGCGAGGTCGACAGCGTCAAACGGCTCGGCACTGTGATGATGGTGCTGGGCCAATCCGTGCGGATCACGGCGGCGACGTGGTTCGATGCGTCGCTGCCCGGAGGCATTGACGCCGTGAACCCGGGCGATGTCGTCGAGGTTTGGGGCATGTACAACGCGCGCAGCGCCGAGTACGTGGCTACCCGCGTCGCGCCGCGCGCGAACGCGCAGTCGTACCAGCTGCGTGGCCTGCTCGCAGCGGTCGGCGCGTCGTCGCAGACGATCGTTGTCGGCGGCCTCACGATCGACATTGCCCAGATCCCAGCCGCTGATCGGCCGGCGCTTACCGTCGGCCGATTTGTGCGGGCGACCCTCACGACGTCGCCGACGGCGGGCGTGTGGACGGCCACGGCGCTCGTCCCGGGCAATGCGATGCTGCCCGATCGCGCCGACGCGCGGTGGCGGGGCCGCATCTCGTCGATCGTGTCTGCGTCGCAGTTCGTCGTCAACGGATTGCCGGTCGACGCGTCGGCGGCGACGTTCTCCGACGGCGGCGTCGGCGTCGTTCTCGGCGCGCGCGTGGCCGTCGCCGGGTCGCTGTCGGGGGGCGTGCTGCAGGCGAAGACCGTGACCGTCCTGGGCGACGAGACGATCGTCAACTCGACGTTCGAGCTGCATGGGAAGATCGCGGCGTGGAACGCCGCGCAGGGGACGCTGCTTCTGCGCGGCATTGCGATCCACGTCGGAAACGGCGTGCAATACATGGGGGGCAGCGCCGCCGACTTGGCCAACGGCCGCGCCATCGACGTCATGGGCACGCTCGACGCCGACCGGCTCAGCATCGACGCGCAGACGATCACGTTCGAATAGGTGTTACCGACGACGGTCCGTCGTCGAAGGACCGCCCCGGCAATCAATGACCCACTCCTACCGTGGGGCGCGGCATATCGACGATCACGGCCTGCCGCTGAACCGCTATCTCCTGGAGCTCAACGTCCCGGAGGACGTCTGGGCTTTGCGCGAGGAGATCGACATGGCGACGTTGCCGCCCACCTGGTCTGCGATTCCCGCAGGACAGGCGAGCGTGCGCATTGGCTCGGCCTGGCTTGCCTCGCTGCGCTCCCCGATCTTGCTGGTGCCCTCGGTGCTCGTGCCGGAAGAGCGCGCCGCGCTCATCAACACCTCTCACCCGCAATGCAAGCGCATCTCTGCAAGAGTCTTACGGCTGTTCGAGTACAACCGGCTCTTTCGGTCGTAGAGGCCTGCCAACCGACAGTCAAAATTGAGTGCCGGCTTCGTGGCCATTGCAAACCACCTGTTCGACAATCGTAGACGAGAGTGCCCCGGATTGAGACTGCGAAAGGTTCACCGACGAGCATAGGAGGCGCGCGGACATGCCAAATCCCCCGAAGATAATGATGATTCGGCACGCGGAGAAGCCCGAGTCCCCACCGCCGTTCGGCGTCAAGGAGGACGGTACGCAAAGCCCCCACGCGCTGATAGCGCTTGGGTGGCAACGCGCAGGTGCACTCATTGCGTTCTTCGCAGCGCCCGTGGTTGCGGCGATTGCGGCTCCGCATGCTTTGTACGCGTCGGCTGTTGCATCGGGTAGTCCGCCGGAGCCTTCCTCTGTGGACGACTTCGGTAAGAGTTTGAGGCCGATTGAAACGATCACCCCGCTGTCGAGGCGGTTAGGACTTACCCCGGACCAGACCTACGCAGTGGGAGACGAGGACAGCCTCGCCGCGAGCGTGGCATTGAAGGACGGCGTCGTTCTAATCGCGTGGGAACACAAACACATTCCGCTTATCGCCAAGCACTTCACCCAGGCCTCACCGGACGAGTGGCCCGAGGACCGTTTCGACGTGGTTTGGGTGCTCGATCGTGCCGCGGACGGCACCTACGGGTTCGTTCAAGTGCCGCAGATGTTGCTATCTACGGACGTGCCGTAGTGCCGCGTTACGACGATAGCGCCGCGAATTCTGGCCGCCTATTGGTGCCACCTCGGCAGTGACTCGTTGTAGCTGCGTAGCTGCTTGCCAGGCCATGCGGTGGATCTCCGCCGGCCCGAAGGTAAGTTCACCGCGCTGCGGCCTGGCTTCGACGACCTCGAGCGGAATGAACGGCAACGTGCGATAGAGCAGCCGAACAACCAATGGACGGCGAAGGCAGACTCACGGGCCCGCGACGCGATGGAGCACATCGCGGCAGATGCCGAGCTGACGGCGGGTGCCTAGCCGGGCGCCTGCGGGGGTGCCAGCCAGGGCATCGTGTCGAGGAACGCAGCAGCCTCGGGCTGATCGCGCGCGCCGCTCGGCCGCCGGGTCGCGCTGCTTCGGCGGGATCCGGGAACGACACTTGCCGCAGGGTTGCTTCTCGAAGGAGCATGCCATGAGCAAACTCGACGCCGATCATCGCGACGCCATCCAGTCGGGCCAGTTCGCATTTCCGAAACAGCGCAAGGAACCGCTCGAAAACGCTGCCCACGTGCGCAACGCGATCGCCCGCTTCAACCAGGTCGAGGGCGTGAGCGACGCCGAACGCGACGAAGCCTGGAAGCACATCACGGCCGCGGCGAAGAAGTTCGGCGTCGAGGTGAAGGAGAAGCACTGGCGCGAGGTCGGCGCGAAGCAGAAGTAGGACGGCGTCGCGCCGTCCTGCGCCGGTCGCGGACCGGTGCGGCGGCAGACGACCGAGGATCAGCCGCGCGTTGGGTTGCGCCGCGCCGCCCAGTACGTCGCGCCCGCGGGCCCGTAACGCTCGGCGTGCTCGGCGGCGTGCGCGAGCTCGAAGGTGTCGCCCGGTCGCAGGTGCCGCGTCGTTCCGGCCGAGGTCAGCCACATCTCGCCGGCGACGACGAGCGCGCGCACCGCGAAGGCGTGCGTGTGGGTGGCGAGCTGGGCATCGGCAGGCCAGGCCCGCTCGATGATCTCATCGAAGCCCTCCGCCCGGGCAGCCGCCGCGAACGATTCGAAATCAGNTGTCTTCATGAGTCGCCCCCGCAAAGTGCATGAATGCTAGGTTTTCGGCCTGAATCTTGCTGATGATTTCCCTCGGATTCAAATCCAAATGCAGTGGATTTCTGGGGGATTCGAGGAGGGAGACGGCCGCTCTTGCAGCAACTCGCCCGTACGCAAACATGCTTGCTCGGCATGGCGTCGGCTCGACAGCCGCTTCGACGCGCCCGGCGAACGTGCTTCGATGGCCTTGTTTGCGACCGAAGCGAAGTCTTTCTCGTAAGCAGTGGCGCTGGAATTGTTGTCGCCAAAGTGCGAACATGAGGTTGACGCAACTCCCCTGGGACGATGATGGATCATCAGACCGCTGTGGCTCCGCCTGCCTCAGCCGCAAACGACGTACTCGAGAAGGCGCTCGACGACCTCGACGGCCTGTTTGAAGCCTATCGTGCACTCGCGGATCGAGGTCGAACGAGCAAGCTCCTTCGAAATGCGACCGCTGTGAAGGGCTTGACCCGGGAACTCGCGGCCGCTGCCGATGCCTACCTCGCGACCCTGATGGCCACGGCCCATGGCGATGTCGACACTGAGCGGATTGCCAGTTGTCGGACGGCTGCGCAGGCCGCGATGCCAAGAGCCGTTTCGCGTGAAAAGGACCTTGCGGCCCTGGTGTCGGAAAAGCGTCTGCCCAATACTGGGGTCCGCGCCGACCTGGGACAGCTGGTCAACTTGTCATTGCACGGTCGCGCCGCCCTTGACGCGCTCGGTCCCACCGTCGACAAGCGTGCCGCTGACGCGATCGGGAACAAGGTTCTGGTCGAGCTTCGGCAAGCGACGCTGCTCTATCTGTCCAGCGCTCGCCAGGGCGGAGACGGCAGTACCGAACAGCCACGTGCAGCCGTGGTGTCCTATCTGGAAGAGACGGAAGCTCACGCAAAGGGCTTCGAGGCGCTCGCGAACGAATCGACCGGCGGTTCGGCCGACACGCTCGGCGTGTCGATGTCAAAGGACGTTGTCACTGCCCTGCACCAAACGCACCTGAAGTGGACAACGAGCTCGGATCGCAGCGCCGGCTGAACATCGAATTCACAGTTTCGCTGTGCGGCGCGTCATCCGGACATCGAAGCGAAAAACAGCGTCGTCATTTCGAGGAAGGTCGCGCGTGGTTCGCCGGCCCGCACAAGTGTCCAGGGCCTGTTGGCTTTGTCGGCACGCATTCGGTCCGCCGGGCNGCATGACTCGGCCTCCCACGGTTTGATTCACTCTCCTTCACGACACGGCCGCGAAGAAGTTCGGGGTCGAGGTGCACGAGAAGTCTTGGCGAGAAATCGCCTCGAAGACCCGCAGTTCCGAAAAGAGCTGAGCCGCCCTGCGCTGTTCATTGAAATTGCGCGCGCACGCGCTATCGACGAGACCTCGGGCTCGTGGCGCACAGCGCCTAGCTTTAGCTAAAGCTAGCACTCCGGCCCCCGGCGCTAGTAGCCGCGTCGTTGCCGGTGCGAGCGATTCAACAACCCGATCAGCGCCATCAATGCGGCACCAACCGCCGCCGCCGCGACCAGCGATTTCAGCGGCGCCTCCCGCGTGTACTGAGAAATCGAATCGAACGGCGAGACGATTCGATCCATTACGGGCGACGCTGTATCGCGAATGCTGTGAACCTTGTCGACTACGCTGTCAATCACCGAGTCGGCTGCGCGCCGCGTGGCTTCGAGCGCCTCGTCGGCAGATTGCGCTGCACGGTCGATCAGGTTGTTGCTTCTGCTCGGATCGGTCGGCATTGCATCGGTCATAAAGTTCTCCTGTGTCAGTCTAGAGTAGTGCGTTCCAGCAATGACATTACGTATCAAGTCACACCGAGGTCGAACTTGTTCCAACGGAAGACAACGGGCGAGGCATTGAATTGCGCCTGCTTAAGGACCTTCCAGCCAAGCCAGATTGCCAGCAACCACACTAGACGGCGCATGTCGCCCTCCATTTCGCCCGAGGTGGGGCGGTATCCCTTGCTGGCATCCCTCGTACCCGGCCTCGCGGTTCAGGGGCTGAACCTCGGGTAGCGGACCGTTTCGCCCCCGCAGCTTAGGAGCAGGACTTCCCGTGGTCGGCGTGGTAGCCCTTGCCCTTCGCTTCGGACTCGGCCATATAGGAACCGGCCTTGGTCTTACCGTACCACCGGTCGCCCGAGCAGTGATAGACCTTCGTGCTCGTGTTGATCCAAACTTGCCCAACACCGCCGCCCGCCGCGGTCTCGGTCATCGGGGTAGGAGCCATACGTCCTCCAACTGTCATCGTGGACGACTTCATGGTCGTCGTAGTCGCCGACGGCGCCGGTGTGGTCGTCGTTGAGGTCGTGGCGCCGTCCATTGGCGCCGTGACGCCGTACCACTCCTTCAATCCTTTGTGGCCGCGGCAAGCGCCTTTTTTCTCGGCGCTCGACGAAAAGCTGCCGTCGTTGCACATGCCCATCGTGCCGNCCGGCGCGCCCGCAGGTGGCATGGCGAAAACGCTGGCGGAGGCAATGAGGCCGACGATGAGAGCGGATGCGAGAAGCGTCTTCATGGTGGCACCAGAAAGTTTTGAGTGCCGAGAATTTAGGCCGATGTCCGCCAGATGTGAGTAGGACAACGCCGTCATGACACCGCGCCCCATCAGGAAGAACGGCACGAAACAAGAAGGGCGACCGAAGCCGCTGGCCGCGATCCGGGATGCTCGAAAGCTTCATTGGCATCGCGGCGGATGGAGCGGGCAAATGCCGGGCGAACGCTTCCGCCGACGGGCCCTTCAAGCGAGCGCTCGATGCGCCCGGAGTCATGCCAGACTGTCGAAGAAGGAAGGAACCCCGTGCTCGAAGCTCGACGTCTGTGCAAATCGTATGGCGATCGCGTCGTCGTCTCGGAGTTGTCGCTCTCCGTCGGCGCCGGTGAAATCGTCGGTCTGCTGGGGCCGAACGGCGCCGGCAAGTCGACGACCGTGGCGATGCTATGTGGTCTCGTCGCTGCCGACCAGGGCGAAGTGTGGGTCGGCACGGGCAGCGAGCGCGAGGCGTTGAGCGAGCGAAGTCGCGCAGCGAAGCGAAGAATCGGCGTCGTGCCGCAGGAAGTCTCGATCTACGAGAACCTGAGCGCCGCCGCCAACCTCGAGTTGTTCGGCGCGCTTTACGGAATGACGGGAAAACGGCTGCGCGAGCACGTTGCCGCCGCAATCGCGCTCGTCGGTCTTTCCGGGCGAGCTGGGGACAAGCCGAACACTTTCAGCGGCGGCATGAAGCGGCGCCTCAACATCGCCGCCGCACTGGTCCACGATCCCGACATCCTGATCCTGGATGAACCGACGGTCGGCGTCGATCCGCAAAGTCGCAATGCCATCTTCGATAACCTCGAAGAGCTGCGCAAGCTCGGCAAGGCGCTCGTCTACACGACGCACTACATGGAGGAAGCCGAGCGTCTGTGCGACCGGATCGTGATCATCGACCACGGTCGGGTGGTCGCGAGCGAGACCCTAGCCGGCATCGAGCGTCTGGTGCCTCCGATGTTGTCGCTGGAACTCGAAGTTGACGGTCCGGTCGACCTCGAGGCCCTCTCCGGCATGGCCGGCGTCAGCCATCCGGCCCAGGAAGGCGCGCTGCTCCGCGCGGCCGTTTCCGATCTCGGGCGGGACACGCCGGCCTTGCTCGCTGCGCTCTCGTCGCAAGGCCGCCGCGTGACGCGGATCGGCTCGACCCGCGCCGGCCTGGAGGACGTCTTCCTGGCGCTGACCGGCCGGGCGCTGAGAGACTGACATGAGCGCGTCGAACACCATGACGGCGTTGAAGGCACTGGTCCGGAAGGACTTGGTACTCTACTTCTCGAACCGGCGCGCACTCGTCACGACCATCGTCGCGCCGATCGTCATCGCTGCATTCTTCGGCTCGCTTTTCGGGCCGACTGGTGGCAAGACCTCGCGCATCCCGGTGGCGCTCGTCGACCTCGACGGCAGCACGATCTCGAAGGAGATCGACCGGACGCTGCGCGACGACAGCGCTCTCGACCTGCGCGAGCTAGCCGAGCCCGAGGCCGTCGCGGCGGTGCGCAAGGGCGATGTGCGCGCCGCGATCGTCCTGCCCAGAGGCTTCGGCGCCGCCGCCCCACGCGCGCTGTTCGGGAGCGCCTCGAAGCCCGAGATCGCGCTGCACTACGACCCCTCGCAAAGCGTCGTGCTGGCGATTGTGCGCGGCCTGCTCGCGCAGCACGTGATGGATACGGTCAGCCGGGCCATCTTCAATGGCGCCGGCGATACGGCCGGCGGCAACGCACCGATCTCCGATCTGCAGCGCCAGGTCGAGGCATCGGACAGCTTGCAGCCGGATGAGCGCAAGGATCTCGTCGCGATGTTCAACAGCATCGAGCGCGTGCGTCGGCGTGGCGCGAGCGTCGCGAGAAGCGCTTCGGGCGGCGCGCGCGGCGGTGCGTTCTCGCTGCCGTTCGATACGCGCACGATCGAAGCGACTTCGGCCGAGCGGCATCCGTACAACAGTTATGCGCATTCGTTCGCTGGCATGGGCGTGCAGTTCATCCTGTTCATGGGTATCGAAGTCGGGGTGGGCGTGCTGCTGGCGCGGCGCCTCGGCCTGTGGAAGCGGCTGCGCGCCGCGCCGCTTTCGCGAAGCGTCCTTCTCGGCAGCCATATCCTGAGCGGTGCGATCACCGCGCTCCTGCTTTTCGCGGTGATCTATGGCGCAGCGATGGCTGTCTTTCACGTGCGCATCGAGGGCAGCTTCGTCGGGTTCCTCGGCGTCGCGGTCGCCTTCGCGCTGCTGACCTCGACCTTCGGGCTGCTCATCGCGGCGCTAGGCAAGACACCCGAGGCGACGCGGGGCCTGGCCATCTTCGCGACGCTCCTTATGGTGATGCTCGGAGGAGCGTGGGTCCCTTCGTTCCTCTTCCCCGACTGGCTGCAGACCGCCTCGCTCGCGATGCCGACGCGCTGGGCCATCGACGGGCTCGACGCCATGACCTGGCGCGGACTTGGCCTGCAGACGGCGCTCGCACCGATCGGCGTGCTGCTCGCGTTCAGTGCCGCCTTCGCCGCACTCGCGATCTGGCGCTTCGATTGGGAGGAACCGCGTGGTTGAGACCGGAGGCGAGGCGCCCTTATGCTTTCGAAGTCGCCAATCGTAGGCGCCCACGTGGACGTGAGTACTCGCCCTGCGGCATTCGCGCGACGCTTCGATCGCGACGATGAGCCGTGTGCGGCGTGTTGATTTCCTGATAGGCACGAGCTATCAAGCGTCATGAACGCATAGATAATCGTAGTTATCTTGGGGCATAAACGAGAATTCTTTGGAGGGTCCTAAACGCCAGCCGAAACTCTGAAGCTGGATTTGCGAGGCGTCGAACAGCACTCAGCAGCGCAGGCAGCCGGCGAGGCGGCGGGCAGCGCCCGCTCCAGGAGGAGGTCGGGGCATCCCACTTTGTACGTGATTATCTGGAGCCAGTAGTGTCCCAACGTCCGTCATAGGAGAACGAGCTGTTCAGGCTCGAAATCGTCATCTGACGAACGCTCAGGCGTTGCAAGTAGTTGATTTATCGGGGTTGTCTCGAACATGGTCAGGCTGAGGATCTGTAGGAGTTCGTACAGGCTATGAGGCAGCAGGGCCCGCTTCTTGACGATGGCGATCAGCACGTAGGTGGCGATTGCGATCCAGATCTGCGTCTTCACCGCGTTCTCGCTGGTGCCGAAGAAGGCCTTGATGCGCAGGTGCTGCTTGATCCACTTGAAGAACAGCTCGACCTGCCAGCGCAACCGGTACAACTCGCCACCGTCTCCGGCGCAAGCCGCGTGTTGTTGGTCAGGAACGTGATGCGCTTGCCGTCCTCGTCCCTGAGCACCACGCGGCGCAGCGCGGTGGGGTATCCCTGCTTGGAGTAGAAGACCTCGAGCGTTCCGATCTGATCGTACAAGACCCGGGTGTTCGTCCTGTCCACCGGCTGCGAGTAGCGGCGCTTGAAGCGCAGCCCGCGCTTGGCGCGGATGAGAAAGAAGCTGCCAGCCTCGTGCAACGCGTGCAGCCGGGCGAAGTCCATGTAGCCGCGGTCGAGCAAGTAAAACGCGCCCAGCTCCGGCGTGAGCGCGTCCAACACGTTGACCTCGTGCATCTTTCCGTCGCTGATGTGAATGAAGGTCGGAATCGANCCCCGTACATCCAGCAGGGTGTGCAGCTTGATGGCCGCCTTNGTGGAGCGAAACGGCGCCCACGGATAGACCGACAGGCACAGGTCGATGGTCGTGGCGTCGAAGGCGTAGACCGTCTCCTTCAAGTCCAGGCCGATCGGCTCGTTCGCGTACAACGGGCGAGCGATGCCGATCAGGTGCTGGGCCAGGTCGGCGTAGATCTGCCAAGGCCGCACCGCGTTGGCGTTGGCCAGCGTGTTGCGGGCCACCGGCGAACGAAATCCCAGGTGGTAGAGCCGATGAGCCTGCGTCGCCAGACACGCCTCGATATCGCGCAGCGACTCGCGAAACGTCAACTGCGCAAAGGCCATCGCATAGAACTGGTCCAGGCACGAGAAGCTCTTGACCTTGTGTTCTCCGTCGTAGCGCGCCACGCAGCGCCGAAACGTGGACAGCGGCAGGTGTGCCATGACCTGCGCGAAAACAAGCTTGCCTTGATGCATCGCCGTCCCAAGCGGGACCACCCCGCGATGGGCGCGAAGTCTGCGGCTCGACGTTCAAATCGAGACCAGACCCAAACGACCATTTGTCTCGGCAGATCATCAACTTACAAGCGTCTCGGTTGAGGACGTTGGGACACTACTGATCTGGAGCCTATAGTTATCCAGACCTCACAAAGACGAATAAGTCGATGAGCAGCATCTACCGACGCCCT
>JGI24140J50213_10000646_pt1 | contig 16073 bp, 13 predicted proteins | sample BarGraIncu00222A_FD_50213 | JGI IMG/M metagenome (IMG submission 50213)
CTCACCAGGTTCTGGGCCCGTACGAGGTCCCCGCGCCGGTAGTACGAGCCGACGAGGGTGGAGACGATCTGCACCTGCAGGTCGCTGAGCTCGAGGCCCAGCCCCCCCACGTGCTGGAGCGCCGACTCGCCGAGCTCGATGGCTCGGCTGAGGTCGCCGACCTCGCTCGAGCAGCGGCAGATGGAGATGACCGCCTCGGCCCAGCGGCCGCCGTGGACCGGGTCCAGTGCCGCCGCCTCGCGGACCTTGTCGTACGACTCGATGGCCTCCTCGAGCCGGCCCAGAGCTTCGAGCGCGCGGCACCTGCCCCACACGGCCTCGCGGTAGATGGCGCTGCCCTCGGCTGCCTCCTTGTGCAGCCGCTCGAACTCGGCGAGCGCGGCGGCTGCTTCACCGTTCTGCAGCGCCAGCTCGGCGTACCGCAGCCGCAGCTGCTGCTCGTCGCGGGCATGGACGTCGACCCCCTCGAGCAGGAACTCCACGCTCGTGCCCAGCCGCTGGGCGAGCAGCTCGGCGACGTGCCGGGTCGGGATGCGCTTGCCGGACTCGATGAGGGACACGTAGCTGGCGGAGAGATCGTCGCCGGCCAGGTCGGCCTGGCTCATCGCCAGCTCGCGTCGACTCGTGCGGATCCGAAGACCCACTTCCTCTTGACTGCTCGCCATAACTAAAGTTCACTCCTCAGGTCACGAAAATACAAGCATGTCAACTTACGAGAGCCGTACGAGGAAGTTCGTCCGTTTTGTCACCCTTGCAGTCGCTGCCGTGGCGCTGACCGTAGCCGGTCTGGGCACGGACGCGGGGGCAAATGTGACACCACGAGTGACAGCTGGCCCGCCCACCTGTTGCTGAGGCGCCGGACTCCTTCGATCTCTCCCGCCGGCCACAGGGGTGCTGGCGGGGGAGATCGGAGGAGTCCGTCCCTATTTTGGCCGAACCGCTGACACGGGACTGTTGTCAACTGCGCAACGGGTGCCGCATGATGCAACAACTATGCGGACTCCCGTGCGAACCCCGGTCGGTCACTCGGTGGTAACGGAGTGACAGCGATCTGCCCAGATCCCCTTGACGTGGAGGGGGTCCCGGCAGGATGGTCCGTTGCGGGGCTAGCAGAGGGTTGCGCCATTCGCAACAGACGGATCTCCGTGGAATCGAGGTGCCGTGCCGTCCCTCTTCATTGACGGGCAGTGGGTCACCGCCACCGCCGGAGGTCTGCGCGAGATCAGGTGCCCGTTCGACCAGGCGCTCGTCGCCACCGTCGACGAGGCAGGTCCGATCGACACGGTGCGCGCGATCGAGGCCGCCCGGACGGCCTTCGACGAGGGCCCGTGGCCGCACGTACCCGCCGGCGAGCGTGGCGCGCTGCTGCTGCGAGTGGCCGACCTGCTCGTCCGCGACCGCGCCGAGATCGCGCGCGCCGAGTCGCTCGACACCGGCAAGCGCTACGTCGAGAGCGAGTACGACGTCGATGACGTGGTCCGCGTGTTCCGCTACTACGGCGGGCTCGCCGGCGACGCAGCCGGTCGCGTCGTCGACACGGGGAATCCCNGCGCCATCAGCCGGATCGTCTACGAGCCGGTGGGCGTCTGCGGGCTGATCACGCCGTGGAACTACCCGTTGCTGCAGGCGTCGTGGAAGGTCGCGCCCGCGCTCGCCGCCGGCAACACCTTCGTCCTCAAGCCCAGCGAGCTGACGCCCTCGACCACGATCCGGCTCGTCGCGCTCCTCGCGGAGGCGGGCCTCCCGGCCGGTGTGGCCAACCTGGTGCTGGGCGCGGGCGCGGCTGCGGGCGCACCGCTCGCCGACAGCCCGCTCGTCGACCTCGTCTCGTTCACCGGCGGCCTCGCGACCGGGAAGCAGGTGATGGCCGCCGCGGCGGGCACCGTGAAGCGGGTGGCCCTCGAGCTCGGCGGCAAGAACCCCAACATCGTCTTCGCCGACGCCGACCTCGAGACTGCCGTCGACTACGCGCTCACGGCGGTCTTCCTGCACTCAGGGCAGGTGTGCTCCGCAGGCGCCCGGCTGATCGTCCAGGACAGCGTGCACGACACGTTCGTCGCCGAGCTGGTCCGTCGAGCCGACCGCATCCGTCTCGGCGGCCCGTTCGATGACGCTGCCGAGTCCGGCACCCTCGTCTCGGCCGCGCACCTGGCCAAGATCGAGGCCTACGTGGCGGGCGCTCTGGCCGAGGGCGCCCAGCTGGCCTGCGGGGGCCACGTGCCCGACGACCCGCAGCTGAAGGCCGGCTACTTCTACCGGCCGACCATCCTCACCGGCTGCACGACTCGGATGCGCTGCGTCCAGGACGAGTCGTTCGGTCCGGTGCTCACCGTCGAGAGCTTCAGCGACGAGGACGACGCCGTACGGCTGGCCAACGACACGATCTACGGGCTGGCCGGTGCCGTGTGGACCTCTGACGCCGGGCGGGCGCAGCGGGTCGCGGGCCGGCTCCGGCACGGGACGATCTGGATCAACGACTACCACCCGTACCTGCCACAGGCTGAGTGGGGCGGGTTCAAGCAGTCGGGGGTCGGACGCGAGCTGGGACCGACCGGGCTGGACGAGTACCGCGAGGCGAAGCACATCTACCAGAACATCGACCCGGCGCCGATGCGCTGGTTCGCCGGCTGACGACAGAGGGGTCAGGTTTGTCGGTGACCACAGAGCCGCTCATCTCCGTACGCAACCTCTGGAAGGTCTTCGGACCGAATCCGGAGAAGATCGTGGGCTCGGAAGACGCAGCCCTGCCCCGCGCCGAGCTGCGTCGCAAGACCGGCTGCACAGCCGCGGTCCGCGAGGTCGACTTCGACGTGGCGCCCGGCGAGGTCTTCGTGGTCATGGGCCTGTCCGGCTCGGGCAAGTCGACCCTGGTCCGGTGTCTCACCAGGCTGATCGAGCCCACCGCCGGCGAGGTCGTCTTCGAGGGCGAAGACATCATGAAGGCGGACGACAAGCGGCTGCGCGAGCTGCGCCGCCACAAGTTCGCCATGGTGTTCCAGCACTTCGGCCTGCTGCCGCACCGCCGGGTCATCGACAACGTCGCCTACGGCCTCGAGATCCGCGGCGAAGGGAAGCCGGAGCGGTACAAGAAGGCGCAGGAGGTGGTCGACCTCGTCGGCCTCCAGGGCTACGAGAACGCCTACCCCGACCAGCTCTCGGGTGGCATGCAGCAGCGGGTCGGACTCTCGCGGGCGCTCGCCGTCGACCCCGACATCATGTTCTTCGACGAGCCGTTCTCGGCACTCGACCCGTTGATCCGTCGCGGTATGCAGGACGAGGTCATCCGGCTGCACCACGAGGTCGGCAAGACGATGGTGTTCATCACCCACGACCTGTCCGAGGCCCTCAAGCTGGGCGACCGCATCCTCATCATGCGCGACGGGGCGGTCGTNCAGATGGGTCGCCCGGAGGAGCTCGTCGGAGCACCGGCCGANGACTANGTCCGCGAGTTCGTCCGCGACGTCGCGAAGTCGCAGGTGCTCACCCTTCGCTGGATCATGCGCGACCAGAAGCCCGACGACTCCCTCGAGGGCGCCGAGCTCGCACCGACCACCGTGATCCGCGACGCCACGATGACCGTCCTCAGCTCGGGGCACCCGGTCAAGGTGGTGGCCGACGGCCACCTGCTGGGCATGGTCGACAGCCAGCAGATCCTGGCGAGCATCGCGGCCGAAGGCTCGGGTTCTTGATGGCGGCCGTCTCACCCACCGACTTCCGGGGCCGCGGCCTCCCAGCGTGGCAGCCCAAGCGGTGGTCGTGGGTGGTCATCATCTTCGCCGTCTGGATCTTCGGCTACCTGGTCCTCCAAGGCCACAACGCGCTCGTCGACGGCCAGCCGTCGACGGCGGTGCAGGACTGGTTCACCAAGCTGACCGCCAGCATCACGGCCAACCGGAACACCAACCCGCTGTTCGTGTACGGGTTCAACTACATCGGCAACGCGCTCGACAGCCTCTTCCCATGGATCCAGAGCGCCCTCACGAACATCGGCTGGACCGGGGTCACTGCGGTCTTCGGGGCCGTAGCGCTGGCCTTCGGCAACTGGCGGGTCAGCATTCTCGCGGTCCTGGGCTTCCTCTCCTTCGGTGTTCTGGGCGTGTGGGCCGATGCCATGGACACGCTGGCCCTCACCATCGCCGCCGTGGTCCTGTCCGTCATCGTGGGCCTGGCGCTCGGCGTCTGGGCCGGGATGAGCGATCGGTTCAGCCGGATCGTTACCCCGGTGCTCGACTTCATGCAGATCCTGCCGAGCTTTGCCTACCTCCCGCTGATCACCCTGTTCTTCCTCATCGGACCCGGTTCCTCGATCATCGCGACGATGATCTACGCCGTACCACCGGTCATCCGGCTCACCTCCGCGGGCATCCGCGAGGTGTCCGAGACCACGGTCGAGGCCGCCACCTCGCTGGGGTCGACGCGGGCCCAGCGGCTGCGTCAGGTGCAGCTGCCGATGGCGAAGAAGACCATCGTCCTCGGCATCAACCAGACGATGATGGCGGCGCTGTCGATGGTCACCATCTGCGCCCTGATCGGCGCGCCCGGCCTCGGCGAGACCGTGCTGGCAGCGGTCGAGAAGCTCAACGTCGGTGTCGCGTTCAATGCCGGGTTCGCCATCGTCATCATGGCCATCGTCCTCGACCGCATGACCACGGCGGCCAGCGAGCGCACCGAGAAGGCGCGCCGCAGCGGCTCGGTGGCGCACGCGGGCCGCCGGCGGGCCACCTTGATCGGCGCGGTCGTCGTCGCGGCCGTGGCGTGCTACGAGGGCGCCAACTACGTCTGGGCCAACCAGTTCTCGGACGGCGCAGCACATCCGATCTCGGGCCCGGTCAACACGCTGAGCAACTGGGTGGAGCTGCACCTCTACACGGTGACCAGCTGGATCTCCAACACCACGACGTACCGCGTCATCAACCCGCTCGAGAACCTGTTCGAGCAGTCGCCGTGGTGGTTGGTGATCATCGCCATGGTGGCCCTGTCGATCGTCCTCGCCGGTGCACGTGTCGCCATCACCACCGCGCTCTGCCTCGGCGTCATCATCTGGTTCGGGCTGTGGAACTCCGCGATGCACACGCTCGCGTCGGTCCTCGTGGGCTCGCTCATCGTCATGGTCTTCGGGACCGCGCTCGGAGTCTGGGCCGGTCGAAACCGGCGGCTCGAGACCATGCTCAGACCGCTCCTGGATGCGGGTCAGGTCATGCCGGCCTTCGTCTTCCTGCCGCCCTGCCTCGGGCTGTTCGGCGTCGGTACGTTCACCGGCATCGTCGCTGCGGTCGTCTACGCGATGCCGGCGGTGGTCAAGGTCGTAATCGAGGGCATCCACGGCGTCTCGCCGACGACCATCGAGGCGGCCCAGTCGTCGGGAAGCAGCACCTGGCAGATCATCAGCAAGGTGCAGCTGCCGATGGCCCGCCCGCAGCTGCTGCTTGCGTTCAACCAGGGCGTGATCTACGTCCTGGCCATGGTGGTCGTCGGAGGACTCGTCGGCTCGCAGGGCCTCGGCCTCGCCGTGGTCACCGGCTTCGCGCAGAGCCAGCTGGCCGGCCTCGGCCTCGCCGCCGGCATCGCCATCGTCCTGCTCGGGGTGATGCTCGACCGCATCACCCAGGGGGCCGGAAAGGCCCGAAGAACGTCCGGTGCGTCGTGACGCGCGGCCACCGGGGTCCCGTCCTGCCCCACCCCGTCCAGCCCATCAAGCTGCCGAGCCCACACCGGGCAACAGGCGACCAAGGAGGAAACGCGTGACGAAGAACCGTAGAACACGGGTCAGGGTCCTCGCCCTGCTCGTAGCGGCCGCTCTCGCGGTCGCCGCGTGCGGCGGAGCGAAGGTCGGCGCCTCGTCGAGCTCGCCGCCCGCCGCGACCGGGTCGGCGGGTTCCTCCGCCAAGCCCTGTGGCACCGTCAACATCGCCGTGAACCCGTGGGTCGGCTACGAGGCCGACTTCGCCGTAGTCGCGTACCTGCTCCGTACCAAGCTCGGCTGCACGGTGGTCCAGAAGAACCTCACCGAGCAGGTCTCGTGGCAGGGCTTCGCCTCCGGCCAGGTCGACGTCGTCCTGGAGAACTGGGGTCACCCCGAGCTCGTCGCGAAGTACATCAAGATCGCCACGCCCGTGGCGGAGGACTTCGGTCAGACCGGCAACAAGGGCATCATCGGCTGGTACGTACCGGCCTGGATGGCCACGCAGTACCCGGACATCACCGACTACAAGAACCTGAACAAGTACGCCAACCTGTTCAAGACCGCTGAGTCCGGTGGCAAGGGCCAGCTGCTCGACGGCGACCCGTCGTACGTCACGAACGACGTGGCCCTCGTCAAGAACCTGAACCTGAACTACAAGGTGGTCGTCGGAGGCAGCGAGGCCACGCTGATCAAGTCGCTCGAGACGGCGACCACGCAGAAGAAGCCGCTGCTGTTCTACTTCTACGAGCCGCAGTGGGCGCTGGCCAACCTCAAGGTCGCGCGGATCACGCTCCCGCCGTACACGACGGGCTGCGACACAAACCCTGCCAAGGTCGCCTGCGACTACCCGCCGTACGACCTCAACAAGGTGGTCAGCGTGAAGTTCGCGAACTCTGGTAGCCCCGCGGTCCAGTTCATCAAGAACTTCAACTGGACCAACGACAACCAGAACCAGGTCGCCGAGTACATCGCCAACGAGAACATGAAGGACGACGCCGCGGCACAGAAGTGGGTGGCGGCCAACCAGTCGGTCTGGCTGCCCTGGCTCGCCGGGACCGGAGCCAGCTAACCGCCCAAGATCGCTGCAGACAGGCTGGCCGCGTCCAGCCAGCCTGTCTGCAGCGTTCCGCGGACTGAGGTCGCACTGTTGCGTATCGCAGTCAGGGTTGCGTAATCTGCAACATTAGTTCGGTAGCCGTCGAGAGGAACAGCGCGAGCCATGAGCACACTGCCCCCGCAGGCCAGGTGCGTCGTCATCGGGGCCGGGATCGTCGGCAACAGCCTCGTCCACCACCTGGCCCGGCTCGGGTGGACCTCGATCGTCCAGATCGACAAGGGCCCGCTGCCCAACCCCGGTGGCTCGACGGGGCACGCGTCCAACTTCATCTTCCCGGTGGACCACACCAAGGAGATGACCGAGCTGACCCTCGACAGCATGAAGCAGTACAAGGAGCTCGGCGTGTTCACCGAGTGCGGCGGCATCGAGGTCGCGCGCACGCCGGAGCGCATGCAGGAGCTGCAGCGCCGGATGTCCTCGGCGAAGTCGTGGGGTGTCGAGGCGCGCATGGTGACCCCCGACGAGATTAAGGAGCTCGTGCCGTACATCGACGAGTCGGTCATCCTGGGTGGCTTCTACACGCCGAGCGTCGGCGTCGTCGACTCGCTGCGCGCCGGCACGTTGATGCGTGAGATGGCGATCGAGCGCGGCGCGCTCACCGTGGCCGCCGGTGTCGAGGTGCTCGGCATCGACACCGAGCCGACGGCCGACGGCAGCGGCCGCAAGGTCAGCCGCGTGCGCACGACGGCCGGCGACATCGAGGCCGAGACAGTGGTCATCGCGTGCGGCTGCTGGAGCCCGCGCCTGGCTCGCATGGCCGGAGCCGCGATCCCGCTGACGCCGGCGGTCCACCAGATGATCGACATTGGGCCCGTGCCGCGCTTCGCCGACTCCAGCGGCGACATCGAGTACCCCATCGTCCGCGACATGGACACGTTCATGTACGAGCGCCAGCACGGCAGCGGCCTCGAGATCGGGTCGTACGCCCATCGCGCGATCCTGTACGACCCGGAGGACCTGCCGTCCGTCGAGGAGGCGCCGCTCTCGCCGACCGAGTTCCCGTTCACGCCCGAGGACTTCGACGAGCAGCTCGAGCATGCTCTCGACCTGATGCCGGAGATCGTCGGCGACGAGTCGGTGGGGCAGCGCTACGCGATCAACGGGATCCTGTCGCTCACCGCGGACGGCATGCCGGTGCTCGGCGAGACGCCTGAGGTCGACGGGCTGTGGTCGGTGGCGGCGGTCTGGATCAAGGAAGGCCCTGGCATCGGACGAGCCGTCGCCGAGACGATGGTCAGCAGCGAGTCGGAGATCGACATCAGCGCCTCCGACATCGCGCGGTTCTACGAGCACCAGCGGCTCGACTCGCACGTCAAGGCGCGCACCGGCGAGGGCTTCATCAAGACGTACGGGATCATCCACCCGGCTGAGCAGTGGGCCTCCAACCGGGGCGTCCGAGTCTCGCCGTACTACGAGCAGGAGAAGGCGCTCGGCGCCGAGCTGTACGAGACGGTGGGCTGGGAGCGGCCGTGGTGGTACGCCTCCAACGCCGGTCTGCTCGAGGAGTACGGCGACCGCGTCATGCCGCGCACAGCCGAGTGGGACGCCCGCTGGTGGTCGCCGATCATCAACGCGGAGCACCTCGCTATGCGCGACCGAGCCGGTGTCGTCGACCTGACGGCGTTCGCGATGTTCGACCTGGCGGGCCCAGGGGCGCTGGCTGCGGTGCAACAGATCGCGATGCGACAGATGGACGTCGCCGTAGGGAAGGTCGTCTACACGCCGGTGCTGTCCCCGAGCGGCGGCTTCAAGTCCGACCTGACCATCATGCGGCTCGGCGACGACCACTTCCGCGTGGTCACCGGTGGTGCCCACGGCATGGCCGACCTCAAGTGGTTCAAGGACCACTGCCCGGCCGACGGCTCGGTCCGCATCACCGACCACACGTCCGACGTCACGACGCTCGGCATCTGGGGCCCCCGCGCGCGCGACATACTCTCGTCGCTGACGAGCGCGGACGTGTCGCACGAGGCGTTCCCGTTCGGCACCTTCCAGGCGATCGAGGTCGGCGGGCAGCAGGTCATGGCGAGCCGGATCTCGTACGTCGGTGAGCTGGGCTGGGAGCTGTACCTGCCGATGGAGGACGGCGCCGCGCTGTGGTCCTCGGTCTGGGAGGCCGGCCAGTCGCACGGCCTCGTACCGGTCGGGATCGGGGTGTACGGCACGACCGGTCGGCTGGAGAAGTCCTACCGCGCCTACGGGACCGAGCTCGAGACGGACTTCAACGTCGTCGAGGCCGGCATGACGACCGCCCGTGTCAAGGCCGACGACTTCATCGGCAAGGAGGCCCACCTGCGCCATCGCGAGGAGGAGCCGGCCGCGATCCTCGTCAGCCTGGTCGTCGACGACCACACCTCGAGCAGCGGCGAGAAGCGGTACATGCTCGGGCGGGAGCCGATCCTGGCCAAGGACGGGCAGCCGCTGACCGACCGCAAGGGGCGGCGCTCGTACGTCACCAGCGCCGGGTCCGGGCCTTCCATCGGCCGGCACGTGCTGATGTCCTACCTCCCCCCGGCCGAGGCCTCGGTGGGCAACGAGCTGCTCGTGGAGTACCTCGGGGAGCAGTACCCGGTGAGCGTGGCGGCCGTGGGAGCGACCGCGCTGTTCGATCCCAAGAACGAACGGAGCATGTCCTGATGGACGTCCTCGTCTGCATCAAGCGGGTGCCGTTGTCGGGTGGGCGGTTCGTGCTCACCGACGACGGCACAGAGATCGACACCCGGCGGCTCGGTTTCACGGTCAGCCCGCACGAGGAGACCGCGGTCGAGGTCGCGGTACGGCTGGTCGAGGAGCACGGCGGCTCGTCGACGGTGCTCTCCCTGGGCGTGCCCGAGTCGGTCGAGCAGATGCGCGAGGCCATGGCGATCGGCATCGACCGCGGCATCCTGCTCGAGACCGACGGCTCCGAGTGGGACGGTCAGGCCACTGCGGCCGCCATCGCCGACGCCGTGCGCGCTGACAGTGCCGGCTTCGACCTGATCCTGTTCGGCAACGAGTCTGCCGACGCGGCCGGCTCGCAGGTCGGGGTGCGCGTCGCGCACCTGCTCGGGCGCCCGGTCCTGACCGGCCTCAAGGGTCTGTCCGTCGCGGGTGGTCGCCTGCGCGGGGAGCGTCCCGTGGCCGGCGGGCGTGAGGTCTTCGACGTACCGCTCCCGGCGGTCGCGACGGTCAAGGATGGCGTCGCGATCCCGCGCTACCCGTCGGTGCCGGGCCGGATCCGGGCGAAGAAGAAGCCCATCGAGCAGACCTCCCCGACCCGGCCGGCCGCCCGGCTGGAGAAGGTCTCCTTCACGCTGCCCGCCGAGACCGGCAAGCGCGCCACGGTCCTCGGCGACGGACCCGATGCGGCTGCTGCCGTCGTCGACGTCTTCCGGAAGATCGGAGCGATCTAGGTGATCCTCGTACTCGTCGACCAGGACCGCGGTGAGCTCTCCGAGCTCTCGCTGCAGGCGGTGGCCTTCGGCCGGCGGCTGGCCTCGGACTCCGGTACCCCGCTGCACGCGCTCGTCGTCGGAGCCGAGGGCAAGGGCGTCGCTGCGTCGCTCGGCGCGTACGGCGTGGAGGTCGTCCACCTCGCCGTGCACGACGGGCTGACCGACTACGCGCCCGCCGCCTGCGCCCGAGCCGCGGCCGAGCTCGTGTCGCAGCACTCGCCGGCGGCCGTCGTCGCCGTGGGGGACCAGCGTGGCAACGAGGTCCTCGCACACCTGGGTGCGATCACCGACCTGCCCGTCGCGGCCGACTGCACGTCGGTCGTCCTCGCTGACCCCACGGAGGTCGTCCGTGCGCGCTGGGCGGGGAACCTGTTCGAGCACGCCCGGCTGCACGCTCCGGTCGCACTCGTCAGCGTCGTGCCGCACGCGGTGCGTGCCGACGCCGCGGCCGACGGCACGGCATCCGTCGTCGAGTTCACGCCGGCCCTGTCCGAGGCCGACCTCCTCGTGCGCGTGGTCGAGCGCACCGCCGACGCCACCGGCGGGATCTCCCTCACCGAGGCCAAGGTCATCGTGAGCGGTGGCCGCGGCGTCGGCAGCGCCGAGGGCTTCGGGATGCTCGAGGAGCTCGCTGGCCTGCTCGGCGGCGCCATCGGCGCCTCGCGCGTGGTGACCAGCAACGGGTGGCGACCGCAGGCCGAGCAGGTCGGGCAGACCGGCACCAAGGTGTCGCCGGACCTGTACATCGCCTGCGGCATCAGCGGCGCGTCGCAGCACCTGGCCGGAATGGTGTCGAGCAAGACGATCCTCGTGATCAACAACGACGCCGACGCGCCGATCATGGCCCACGCCGACTACGCCGTCGTGGGCGACCTGCACAAGATCCTGCCCGCCGTCATCGAGGCGACCCGGGCGGCCAAGTCCGGATGATCGCGCCGGGCTCGTGCAACAAGTGGCACGCGATCGTGCGAAGAAGGGCCGACGACTCGTACGACTCGTGGGGGTATGCCCGGTATGCGATGACCACGGAGGCGTGATTGCGTGTCAACCGTGCCGTCCACCGGGCTGCACCGGGCGACTTCTCCGCTCGGCGGACGCGGTACGGTTTGCTGAACCATCGATCAGGAAGGACCTCCCCGCCATGACTGCCCAGATCCTCGACGGCAAGGCCACTGCCGCCGCGATCCGTGCCGAGCTCGCCGAGCGAGTGGCCAAGCTCGTGGCCGGAGGCAGCCATCCGGGGCTCGGCACCGTCCTCGTCGGCGGCGACCCCGGCAGCCATGCGTACGTCGCGGGCAAGCACCGGGACTGCGCCGAGGTGGGCGTCGCGAGCATCCGCCGAGACCTGCCCGAGACCGCGACCCAGGCTGACGTCGAGGCGGTGGTGGCCGAGCTCAACGCCGACGCGACGTGCACCGGGTACATCGTGCAGCTTCCGCTCCCGCGCGGGCTCGACTCCGGCCGCGTGCTCGGTCTGATGGACCCGGACAAGGACGCCGACGGGCTGCACCCCACCAACCTGGGGCGCCTCGTCCTCGGCGAACCGGCGCCGCTGCCGTGCACGCCGCGCGGCATCGTCGAGCTGTTGCGCCGCTACGGTGTCGCGATCGCCGGGGCCGAGGTCGTCATCGTCGGCCGTGGCGTCACGGTCGGTCGACCGCTCGGCCTGCTCCTCACCCGAAAGTCCGAGAACGCGACGGTGACGCTGTGCCACACCGGCACGCGCGACCTCGCCGCCCACGTCCGTAGGGCCGACATCGTCGTCGCTGCGGCTGGCGTCGCGGGGCTGATCACCGCCGACATGGTCAAGCCTGGAGCGGCAGTCCTCGACGTGGGCATCACCCGTACCGACGCCGGTCTCGCCGGTGACGTCGACCCGGGCGTGCGCGAGGTCGCCGGCTACCTGGCTCCCATGCCTGGTGGCGTCGGACCGATGACCCGCGCGATGCTGCTGGCCAACGTCGTCGAGGCTGCCGAGCGCGCGGCAGGCTGATCGCCGGCGGGCTGGCTGGTACAAAGGGCGGCGTGGTGGACCATCTCGAGCTCGTGCAGCGGCTGGGGGAGACACCGGTCCTCGTCCGGGCGCTGCACCCGTCGGCCGACCCGGCCGACCACGAGGGCTGGCCGCCGCAGGTGATCCTCGGGCACATCAGCTATGTCGACCAGCACGTCTGGCTGCCGCGACTGCACGAGATGGCTGTCGTGGACCTGCCGCGCTGGGAGTGGTGGGAGCCGTCGGGGGTCGACTGGGTCGGGCTGTACGGCGCCCAGAGCTGGTCCGCTGTGGTCGACGAGTTCTCCGCCTCGCGGGCCGCGACCGTCGCCTACCTGACGGCACTTCCCGAGCCGGGCTGGGCGCGTCGGGCGGTCCACACGGTCTTCGGCGAGATCGCGGTCGCCGGCCTCTGCGAGGAGATCCTCACCCACGACCACGACCACCTCGCCCAGTTGCGCGGCCACGGCTTCCACGCGCACTAGCCCATACCCCGGCCACCGAACCGAATGACGCGCCCGCCTGATGGGCCTGGTTGACTCAATTGATCTTGTCGGCATACTCTCTTCGGACGGGACAAATCTGGGACAGATTTGCCTTCGACAACGGGGAGCTGACATGTCCGGAGATCGCCGCAACGAGCGGGCCAAATGCAGTTCGCACCAGGTGCTCACGATCATGGTCGTCGTGGCGCTCGGGCTGGTCGGTGTGGTCTCGACCCCGTGGCAGGGTTTCGCGGCCGGCACCGACGTCCAAGGTTGCGCACCGGACCGCGGCTATGCCTACACGCCTCCAACGAGCCGGACGTTCGACATCGTCCCTTCGGCGACCGGGACGCCCGGAACACCGCTCAGCGTCCAGATAGCCGTCGGTCTGGGCGTCATCGGCACGGTTGGCGGCAGTGTCTCTGGCGATGTCAGTGCCATCATCGCCGGGGCTCAGGCGCAGGTCAGTTCCTCGATCTCGCTGAGCTGGACCGCCTCGGTGACCTACACGGCCGGCCCGTGGATCGTGCCCGCTGGCGTCCACGTGGGTGCCCTGCACGCGGGCGTGGAGCGAGACAGCTTCACCTGGCAGTACGGGTCCTACAACGGTGCCTGCAAGTGGATCGTCTCTCGAAGTGGGCCGGTGGACGTGCCCTGGCGGGCTCCGTACTTCTGGCACACGACATCATGATTCGAGCCCGTTGGTGCACGCGGGAGGCCCGTGCGGGAGCTCTCGCGGTCGGGCTTACCGCGCTGGCGGTCTCCGGATGCCATGCCCGGTCGGCGGACGCGGCGCGGGTGTCAGATCCTTCCCATCAGGCCTCGGCCACCGGCCCGGTGGCCGCCGTGCCTGCTCAGCCGCTCGATCCGACCGACGGCGGCGTTCATCCTTATGGCGTCGCGATGACCAGCCGGNAAGGGGTGGGACCGGCGACAGTTCCTGTCACCTGGAGCCACGGACGCAACGGGCGGATCACCGTCCGGATCTCGTGCGTCGGTGCCGGCCCGGCTCGGATCACGGACGCGGGCGGCGGGCTGGTCCTTGGTCTAGCGGGTTGCAGCCAGTACGCCATCTACACGGCCGGTCCCATTCCACTCAAGGCCTCCGACCGATCGATAACGCTGGCAGTCGGCACCGCGACTCGGTGGCGCCTCGCCATCTACGTCAGCTGAGCCCAGCTGCGTGGCCACGGCTTCCACGCACACTAGCCGGTACCCCGGCCGAACCGAACGGCACGCTAACGAGGCTGGCACGGTCGTCTCGTCGTTGTGGTCCCGTTCGAATCCAGCGCAGCGACCCGGGGTTCTCAGTCGTTGGCGTGCCATTTGGTTCACCCAGGGGCGATGAGCCGAGGTCAGGGCTGCAGGCCGTCCCAGGACCAGCGCGGCATCGGCCGCTCGGCGGGCACCGCCGCGTCGACGGGGGAGTAGGCGAGCATGTCGTCGACGGCCCAGCGGATGTAGGCGGCCACGGCGGCGCGGAAGTCGGCCTCGGCCGGCCACCCAGCGTCGTCCAGCGCACCGACGAAGCACTCCGCGAAGCGCCGCCCCAGGTCGGTGATGTCGCCGTTGCCGCTGTGCATGTGCAGGACGGTCAACTGGGTCCCGTACGACTGCGAGAACACCGGGGGACCCCCCATGACCTCGGCCCAGTATGCGGCGAGCCGCTCGACGTGGGCCGGGTTCTGGTCCGGATGCGAGAACGGGTGGTTCAGCTCCGGGTCCGCGAGACAACGCGCGTGGTGGGCAGTGGCGAGGGAGACGAAGGCGGCATCGCCGCCGGCGTGCTCGTACAAGGAGGGGCGCATGGGTCCAAGTCTGACGTTGCAGACCGGTGGGTCGCTATAGCGACCCCTCTGCAGCGATCACCCGTTGCCGCGCCGCTCGGCCTGCAGGGTGTAGCTGTGCGCCAGCCGGTGCGGTCGGTCGGCCAGCTGCCACTCGTCGCCGCTCAGCCGCACCATCTGCCCGGGGATCGCCTCCCAGGGCACGCTCCGATGCTCCTCGAACGCAGTGATCGTGAGGCCGCTGTCGATCAGCGCGGTCATCACCTCGCCGAGCCCGTGGTTCCAGCTGGCCGTCCAGTTGGCCGTGAACTCGACCTCGGTCTGGACGTACGTGCCGCCCTCCTCCCAGAGGGTGGGCTCGGCGGGCTCGAAGTACGGCTCCTCGACGGCGAGGACACCGTCGGGCCGCGGCTCGCCGAGCGCCCACAGCATCGGGTGGCCCTCGCGGAGGAACAGTCGCCCCCCGGGTCGCAGCAGCCGGCCGACGACGTCGGCCCAACGGGTGATGCTCGGCAGCCAGCAGAGCGCGCCGATGCCGGTGAAGACGAGGTCGAACTCCTCGGCGCCCAACAGCTCGACGGCGTCGTACACGTCACCCTGCACGTAGTCGATGGCGGCGCCCGCGGTCGCAGCAAGGCGGCGAGCCTGCTCGAGGGATGCGCCTGAGAAGTCCAGCCCGGTCATCCGGGCGCCGAGCCGGCTCAGCGACAGCGTGTCGGTACCGATGTGGCACTGCAGGTGGACGCCGCGCAGTCCGCGCACCTCGCCGAGGCGCGGGAGGTCGAACTGCACCACCTGGCTGAGGAAGCCGGGATCGGCCGCGAACCGCTCGAACGCGTAGTCGGGCGATGCCGCGTGGGCCGCGGCACGGTCATCCCAGTTGGCGAGGTTCATGCTCCGGTAGTCGCCGGGCGGTACTGCGTCGGTGGCCATGCCGTTCACCCTTCCATGTGCCGCGGACAGGACGGCGAGCCGGCGTAGTCTCGGGGCATGCGACGCCCGATGGTGTGGCTGCCCTTGCTGGGTGCGGTCCTCGGACTTGCCGCGTCCTACCGATGGCCGTGGCCGGCCACGGTCCTGCCCTGTCCGTCCACCTCAGCCGGGCCGAGGTCCTGTCTCGTCCCAGCCAACCTCTTGGCTCAGCATCTGTTGTGGGCGTTGACGGGAGCGGGCATCGGTGCCGCCGTCGCCCTCCTGCTGATCGTCTTCCGCCCGGTGTCTGAGGACCTCGAACCCGGTCAGCGCAGGTAGTAGCCGGAGACGTCGGCGACCAGGTGGGTGGTGCCGGTGGAGCCGTTGTAGAGGGCGACGCGGCCGTCGCTGCCGACCGGGACGACCACGAGGTTGGCGACGGTCTGGCCGGGGGTGAAGTTGAGGTTGGAGACGGTCGGTCGGCCGGCGGTGTTGGCGTAGGCGGTGAGGAATCCGGGTGCGGTGGGTGCGGTGGCGGTGACGGTCAGGACGACGGCGGAGACGCCGGTGGCCGGTACGCCACCGACGCCGGCGATGGCCAGGTGGACGGTGTCGCCGGGTGCCACGGGGCCGACCGGCGCACCGACGCCGCTGCGGGTGTC
>JGI24140J50213_10000647_pt1 | contig 16026 bp, 16 predicted proteins | sample BarGraIncu00222A_FD_50213 | JGI IMG/M metagenome (IMG submission 50213)
CGATGCGCTCGCCCACGCCGGCCTTGGACGGGCCGCCGAGAAGATCCGGATGCCCGCGACCTCGCAGCGCGTCTGGCAGGCCTTGCAGGCTCTCGGTGGGCGAAGATAGGCGAATGAACAAGTCGAGGAGCCGCCCATGAAACGGCGCGCCTTGCTGCAGGCCGCGGCGGCGTTCGTGCTGCCGGTCGCGGCGCGCGCCGACACGTACCCGGCCCGGTCGATCCGCTACATCGTCCCGGTCGCCGCGGGCGGCGGCAGCGACATGATCGCGCGCGTCGTCACCGAGCGCTGGGGCAGGGCCTTGGGACAGCCCTTCGTCGTCGACAACCTGGGCGGCGGCGGCGGCGTGATCGCCAGCCAGACGACGGCGCGCGCCGCGCCCGACGGCTACACCCTGATGCAGGGCTACGTCGCGACGCACGGAACGACGCCGGCGACGCGCCGCGTGTCGTACGACGCCGTCAAGGACTTCACGCCGATCGGCATGATCGGCGCGACGCCGAACGTGCTCGTCGTCAACAGCACCCTGCCGGCGAAGACGCCGGCCGAGTTCATCGACTACGTGCGCAGGAATCCCGGCCGCATCGCGTACGGATCGGCCGGCCCGGGATCGCTGACGCACCTGACTATGGAGCTCTTCAAGCAGGAGACGGGAACCTTCATGCTGCACATCCCGTACCGCGGCATCGCTCCGGCCTTCACCGACCTGCTCGGCGGCCAGACGCAGGCGATGTTCCCCGGCCTCGCCGCCGCGTTGCCGCATCTGCGCTCGGGTCGCGTGCGCGCGCTGGCCGTGACCGGGCGCGCGCGCAGCGCGCAACAGCCCGACGTGCCGACCCTCGACGAATTGGGGCTGAAAGGGTTCGACGCGATGCAGTGGTACGGCTCGGTCGGCCCTGCCGGGATCGCCGCCGACGTCGTCAAGCGTCTCAACCAAACGCAGGTCGCCGTGCTCGGCGATCCCGAGCTGCGCGACAAGCTGTCGCTCGAAGCCGTCGAGCCGATGCCGATGACGCCGGAGCAGTTCGGCGCCTACATCCGTGCCGAGATCAGCCGCTGGACGGCGCTGGCGAAGGCCCGCAACATCCGTCTCGACGAGTGAGCGCCGGCAGCGCGGCGCTTCCGGATCCGCCGACGCAACGAGGAGCACCGTGGCCCGCAACACGCAAGTCGACGCCGAGGCGAACGCCCCGCCGATCACTGCCATCCTGGCCGGCTTCGTCGCCGGCCATGCCAGCCGCGGCTGGAGCGACGCGGTCGAGCGCGAGGCCGGGCGCACCTTCTACAACTGGCTCGGCTGCGCGATCGGCGCGTCGCGCCACGAGGCCGCCGACGCCGCGCTGGCCGCGCTGCGGATGCTCGAGCCGGCGCCGCAGGCGAGCGTGCTCGGGCGCGCCGAGCGCGTCGACATGGCGAGCGCGGCGCTCGTCAACGGCATCACCTCGCACACTTTCGATTTCGACGACACGCATCTGAAGACGATCATCCATCCGGCCGGGCCGGTCGCCTCGGCGGTGCTGGCGCTGGCGGAACAGCGCGGCGCGTCGGGGCGCGAAGTGATCGACGCGCTCGTCCTCGGCATCGACGTCGCCTGCCGAATCGGCAACGTCGTCTACCCGGACCACTACGACCGCGGCTGGCACATCACCGGCTCGACCGGAATGCTCGGCGCCGCTGCCGGCTGCGCGCGGCTGCTCGGTCTCGACGCGGCGCAGACGGCGATGGCGCTCGGCATCGCCGCGTCGCAGCCGGTCGGCCTGCGCGAGCAGTTCGGGACGATGACCAAGCCCTTCCATCCCGGCGCCGCGGCGCGCGCCGGCCTGATGTCGGCGCTGCTCGCGCGGCACGGCTTCACGGCGAGCGCGCGCGCCCTCGAGGCGCCGCGCGGCTTCGTCCAGGTCGTCTCCGACAAGCGCGCCTGGCTCGAAGTGACGGACGAGCTCGGCAGCCGCTTCGAGATCTCGTTCAACACCTACAAGCCGTTCGCCTGCGGCATCGTCATCCATCCGAGCATCGACGCCTGCGTCCAGCTGCGCGAGCGCGGCATCACGCCGGAGCAGGTGACGCGAATCGAGCTGCGCGTGCACCCGCTGGTGCTCGAGCTGACCGGCGAGAGGGAGCCGAGCGACGGCCTCGGCGCCAAGTTCAGCGTCTATCACGGCTGCGCCGCCGGCCTGGTGTTCGGCCGCGCCGGCGAAGCCGAGTTCGCCGACAGGGTCGTCAACCGCCCCGACGTCGTGGCGCTGCGCCGCAAGGTCGAAGCGACCGCGGATCCGGGGATCGACGAAGCGGCTGCCGACGTGACGGCGCAGCTCGCGAATGGCGATCGTATCCACATACGGGTCGAGCATGCGATCGGCTCGCTGCAGCGGCCGCTCTCCGACGCCCAGCTCTGCGCCAAGTTCGCGGCGTTGGTCGAGCCGATCCTCGGAGCGGCGAAGGCGGAGGCGATCGGCGAGAGCTGCCGGCGGATCGCGGCCCTGGCGGATGTGCGCGAGCTGGTCGCGCTGTGCGCGCCCTGACCTCGCGGGGTCCGGCGTTCAGTAGTGGATGCTGCGCGGCGCGCCGCCGCCGACGGCAATCGCCTCGCCGTTGATCGCGATCGATTTCGGCGAGGCGAGGAAGGCGACGACAGCGGCCACTTCGCTCGCGTCGACGAGATGGCGGATCGAGTTGCCCTCGGCCATCCGCTGCAGCACCGCCTGCTCCGTGAGTCCTTGCGCCTGCGCCTGCGCCCGCACGAGCTCGTCGGTCCGCTCGGTGCGCGTCAGGCCCGGATGCACGACGGTGACGTGGATGCCGGCGGGTCCGAGCTCGTCGGCGAGGTTCTTCGTCATCGCAGCCACCGCGACGTTGCGCATGCTGCCGACTGTGTTGCCGGTCTGGCGCGCCGCCAGCCCGCTGACGTTGATGATGCGGCCCCAGCGCTGCGCCCGCATGTGCGGCGCGACGGCGCGTGCGGTGCGCAGATAGCCCATGACCTTGATATCCATCTCGCGCTGGAAGAAGGGGGCCGTGATCTCGGCGAGCTGCGGCGGCGCGGCATAGCCGCCCGGCTCGGCCGCGGCGTTGACGAGGATGTCGATGCCGCCGCCGAGAAGGAGCGCCGCGTCGGCGACGGCGCCGGCGACCTGCGCGTCGTCGCTCGTGTCGGCGACGACCGCGACGACCCTTCGCCCCGAGGTGCCGGCGAGCTCGGCCGCCGTCGCCTCGAGCCGCTCCGCGTTGCGCGCCAGGATCGCGACGTCGGCGCCCTCGTGCGCGAGCGCGCGGGCGATCGCCTTGCCGATGCCGCGACTGCCGCCGGTGACGAGCGCCCGCTTGTCCTTCAGTTCCAGGTCCATGCTTGCCCCTCACGCCTTGTCGTCGCCGTGGAAGCGATGCTAGTCCAGTGGACTAGCAGTCCGGGCTCAGCGCGGATCGGGAACGAACCCGGGGAAGGGCTCGGGGACGCTCGGCGGACGCGGCCGGTAGATGACGCCGCTCGCCAGGAGATTGGCGTAGCTGTCGTAGCGCACCTGCACGACCTCGGCGGGTTGCGAGCTGGCGCGCTCGAAGGTCGTCTGCGTCGTCGGCGAGTATTCGCGCTCGCCGTGGCCGGTGCCGAGTTTCTCGGTCTTGGCCAGCGATTCGCGGTCGCGCAGCGGCGGCGGTGCCGCGGCCGCCGGTGCCGTCGTCGAGCGCTCGCTCGTCGCGGCGTCGGCCGCGCCCGCCGCCTGGGCGGTCCGGCGCGATTCAGGTTCCTTGCGGTCGGCTTCGTCGAACCGGTTGCTCGCTACCGGCGGCGCCTCGTAGGGACGCTGCACGGGCTGCGTAACGCGCTCGCGAAAGACCGCGGCGCCGATCACTCCGACGTTGTCGGGCCGGTCGGTGCGCGCCGCGTACGAATCGGGCAGGGCGGTGAAGTAGAACGCCGCGGCCTCGGAATAGCTCTTCCGCCAGCCGGTGATCTCGGCCGAGGCCCACGGCCCGAGCACGTAGCCGGTCTGCCCCGTCGCCGCCGTCTCGCCGCTGACGGCGTTGACGCCGTCGACCGACAGGACGACGAGGACGCGACTGCCGGAGCGGTTGGTCAGGCGCACGGCGTAGCGATCGCCGGGCCGCCCGGCGACGTAGCTGGCGCCGCGCGAGCGATAGGTCGGCAGGATGTCGCCGCGACTGCGGTCGACTATTGCCAAGTCGACGAGACTGCCGACCGCTTGCGCGGGCGGCGAGGCGCAGGCGCTCAGGGCAGCGGCGGCGAGCAGGGTGAGCAAGGTGCGGCGGGTCGGCATGTCGGTTCTCCGGGCGAAGCAAGTGGGGACATGCGTTGAACGGCCGGACGCGCCGAACGGGGTGAAAGATTCGTTTGCGGCGCACAGCGTTGTGCGGCGCAGCTCGGCGCGGCGCCGCGCGACCAGCGGGCAGACGCGGCCGGCCGCGCCTGCTCGGGCGGGGCGACCGGCGAAGTCAGCTGCGGTTCTGCAGGTGACTCAGACCGATCGCCAGCGCCGCGGCGCCGAGCGACTGGACGAGGCCGGGGTGCTGGGCGTAGAACGAGCCGACCCGGTCGACGATCGACGGGTCGTGGTGCTCGGCGTGCGCCGCGATCTCCTGCACCTGCTCGGGCGAGACCTGCGATGCCTGTTCGGGCGTGATCGTCGGCATCGCGCCCGTCGTTGCGGCGCCGCTCGTTCCGAGCAGGCTGCCGAGCACGCCGCCCGCCGCGCCGAGCGCACCCGGGCCGATCGACTGCAGGATCTGGTTCAAGAGGCCGGCCTGCTGCTGCGGATTCGAGCGGTTGAAGAGATCGCCGATCGTCTGCCCGAAGGCCGGAGTCGCGTCGGAGCGAAACATCGCCGAGATCGCGCTGCCGAGATCGCTGCTCGACGTCTGCCGGGCGACTTCATCGAAATGGACGGGCGTATCGGCTTGCGCCGGCGCCGCGCCGGCGTACTGGTTGAGGATGTCGAGCAGACCCATGGTGCCTCCCGGAGCGACGCCGCCATTGTGGCAAGGCTCGGGCGTGCTGGCGCGGGAGCGTGCCCATGCCCGCGCTGCTTGCTCGGCCACGGCGCTCATTTCAGGACCTGAAGCGCGGGGTCGCCGCTCGTGCGTTGTCGGAGGGCGCCCGCCTCCGTCGGCCCTTGTCCAGGGCGAGATCGAAGCGGGGACGGCGAGCAACGCACGGCGAAGCGACACCTGCCGCAGCGCGACACGCGACCCGCGCAGAACCGTGCCGCCCTACAGGCGCCGTCCCTGAATGACCCGGACGGCGCAGAACCGTGCCGCCCTACAGGCGCCGTCCCTGAATGACCCGGACCAGGATCACGACGATCGCGATGACCAGCAGGACATGAATGAGCCCACCCATGGTGTACGACGTGACCAGACCCAAAAGCCAGAGGACGATCAGGATGACCGCAATGGTCTCGAGCATGTTGTTTCTCCTTGTGCCGCGAATCTGCGGATCGTGGGCGTCGATCAGGGGCGCTTCTTGTCCGAGCTGAACCACGAGTCGCTCGCCTTGCGTTGCCACGCGGCAAGCTGTCGTTCGACTTCATCCTTGGCCAGGCCGTAGCGCTCCCGGATCTTGCCGGCGAGCTGGTCGCGGTGACCGGCGACGACCTCGAGGTCGTCATCGGTCAGCTTGCCCCATTTCTCCTTGGCCTTGCCCGTGACCTGCTTCCAGTTGCCCTTGATGCGGTCCCAGTTCATGTGAATTCTCCTGGTGATGATGTCCTGACTCGCGGTCCGCCTCCCCGCATCGCTTGTAGCCAACCGGAGCAAGTTGCTCAGTGCGCTAGCGAACGCTCGATGGGCGTGCGCAAAGGATGCTTGACCTTCGTCAAAGAGCGGTGAGGGTCGACCTGAGCCGTTGCGTCGCTCAGGTGTCCGGGAGGCCCGCCGGTTTCGATGAATCGAATCCGTCCCCTATCCGTCACCGCCCCCGGTCTACCCTTCCCGGCACCGAAGCTCGAGGCGGACGAGGTCATCGGCGTCGGCACCAAGCATCTCAGGCAAGGAGATTGACATGACGATATCGAAGGTCCTGATTTCCGCCGCGTCGCTCGGCGCGGCGCTGTGGATTCCCTGCGCTCTGGCCGCCGATCCTCCGGGGGCCCTGCCGGGCGACGCCGCGCTGACGTGCGAGCAGATCTACGCGCAGGGCACCGCCGAAACGCAGCGCGAGCAACAGGAACGGGCCAGGAAGAACGACGAAATGAAGGCCCAGTCGCGAGCCACCGGCGCCCTGATTACCGGCGCGATGCTGACGGGCGGAATGGGCGGGACGGGGCAGGCGGCGCAGGCGGCCGCCGAGGCCGGGGCCGACAGGCAGATGGCGATGCTCAACGCGCCGCCGCCCGCCAATCCGCGCATGGCGCACCTGAAGCAGCTGTGGGCGCAGAAGCACTGCGTGATGAAGAAGTGAGGAGGAAGGCCATGGCAACGCACTCCAGGACTCTGATCGTGGCCGCCTGGGCGACCGGCGCGGCGCTTTGCATTCCCGCGCTCGCAGCGCCGGGTGCAGACGGCGCCAGGCCGGGCGACGAGGCGATGACGTGCGAGCAGATCGCGACCGAGCTCGCTCCCTACGTGCAGCAGATGCAGCCGAACCTGCAGGCGCTGGCGACGTCGCAGCAGCAGCAGTATCAACAGGGGCGCCAGCTATACGAAAAGAGGAAGATGGAACACGAGCTCCTGATGCCGCTGGCCACCGCCGGCGCCCTCGATCCCACCGGCGTTTCGAAGCGGGCTCAGGCGGCCGCGGAGATGGCGCAGGCGGCGAAGGAAAAGGGCGAAAACGAAGCGATGGCCAACTCGCCGCTCGCGAAACAGGCCAATGCCCAGAGGGAGCAGCTTGCTGCGCAGGGCCAGCAGATGCAGGCCAACGCGCGGCTGCAGCGCCTGATGCAGCTCGGCCATCAGAAGGGCTGCGACAAGAAGTAGCTGTCAGGGCGACGACGAGGCCGTCGCCGAGCTCATGTCGATCACGGTCCGCCCGCGCGCCTTGCCCGTCACCACGGCTTCGATCGCCGCAGGCAGCTCGGCGAAGGGAATCACGCGAGCGATCCGGGCCAGGTGGCGCGGCCGCATGTCGCCGCCCAGGCGCTTCCAGATGCGCTCGCGCAGCTCGGGCTCGTTGTCGGAGTTGACGCCGATCAGGCGAAGGCCGCGAAGGATGAAGGGCAGGACACTGCTGCTGAAGTCCAGGCCCGCCGCGTTGCCGATGCTGCCTATGACGCCATCCTTGTGCATGTGGCGTGTCAGCGCGCCCAGCGGGGCGCCGCCGAGCGAATCGACGGCGCCCTGCCAGAGCGCCGCTTCCAGCGGCTTGGAGCCCGCGGGCAGGTCGGCGCTGGCGATCACCTCGCTCGCGCCCAGGCTGCGCAGATAGTCGGCTTCGGCCGGCTTGCCGGTGACCGCGACGACGTGGTAACCGCGCTGCGCCAGCAGGTCGATGCTGACGCTGGCGACGCCGCCAGTCGCGCCGTTGACGAGCACCCTGCCCTTGTCGGGTGCTAGGCCGTTCAGCTCCATCAGGTCGATGGCCAGGGCAGCGGTATAGCCGGCCACGCCCAGCGTGATCGCCTCGAGCGTGCTCATCGCCGCCGGCAGGTGGTTGACCCAGGCGGCGGGAACGCGGGCGCGCGTGGCGTAGCCGCCGTGATGCGAGACGCCGAAGCCGTGGCTGTGCACGATGACGGCGTCGCCGGGCTCGAACCGCGGCGCGCTCGACGACTCGACGACTCCCGTCGCGTCGATGCCCCCCACGCAAGGGAAGCGGCGGATGATCTTGCCCTTTCCGGTGGCAGCGAGCGCGTCCTTGAAGTTGACGCTGGCGTATTGCACGCGCACCGTCACCTCGCCCGGGTCGAGGTCGGCTTCGCTCAACGTCGCGAACGCGGCGTTGGGGCCGGCGGGGCCGCTGGAGACCAGGTAGGCGGGGAAGCGGACGTCGGATTCGCTCATGGACCACCTATGGTCGCGCGAAGTGATAGTAGCGATCGTTCAGGTGGCGCGTGACCTCGCGGATGTCGTCATCGTTCCACTGCAGCATGTCGGCCGCCTGCCAGCGCCGCACTTGCTTCTCGAGACTGTCCCAGTCGGTCGCCTGCTTCTTGTCGCGCCAATGGACTTGCGCCGTGTGGCAGGCGATGCAATGCGTCGAGTACAGGAGTTCGCCGCGCGAAACGGATTCCGTCGCGGCAGCACCGGCCAGAGCGCAAAGCAGCGCGCTCGTTGCCACCAGGATCCCGCCAGGAAGTGAAGTCATGGAGCCTCCGACATGTGCTGAAGTGTGCCAGCCAGCGGCTGGTCTTCAGGCGAGCGCGCGTCGGATCGGTAGGCGGCGCGCCGGTAGCCGCGGCGGGCGGTGCTCCCGCCCAACTGAGACAATCGCCTCCTTCCGATCACAGCGGGCCCCGCATGACTGCCGACGCCGTCACCACCGCTTGCGCGCTGCCCGGCAGCGAGCTGCGCCTCACCAGCTTCTCGCACGGCGGCGGCTGCGGCTGCAAGATTGCGCCGGGCGTGCTCTCGCAGATCCTGCGCTCGAGCGCGGGCGGCGTCGTTCCGAAGGAGCTGCTCGTCGGCATCGAGACGGCCGACGACGCAGCGGTGTATCAGCTCAACGACGAGCAAGCTCTGATCGCGACGACCGATTTCTTCATGCCGATCGTCGACGATCCGTTCGATTTCGGCCGGATCGCAGCGACCAATGCGATCAGCGATGTCTATGCGATGGGCGGCAAGCCGATCATGGCCCTGGCGCTGGTCGCGATGCCGATCGACAAGCTGACGGTCGAGCAGATCGGACAAGTGATCAAGGGCGGCGAATCCGTCTGCCGCGAAGCCGGTATTCCCGTCGCCGGCGGCCACACCATCGATTCGGTCGAGCCGATCTACGGCCTTTGCGTCATGGGCCTCGTGCACCCGAAGAAGGTGCGGCGCAATGGAGACGCGCAAGTGGGCGACGTGCTCATGCTCGGCAAGCCGATCGGCGTCGGCGTGCTGTCGGCGGCGCTGAAGAAGAACGCGCTCGACGCGGCGGGATATCGCCGCCTGATCGACACGACGACGCGGCTGAACACCCCGGGCATCGCCCTGGCCGACATGTCGGCCGTGCACGCGATCACGGATGTGACCGGTTTCGGACTCGCCGGACACGCGCTCGAAATGGCTCGGGGCGCGGGCATGCAGGTCGAGATCGAGTGGTCGAAGGTTCCGTTGCTCGATGGCGTTGCCGCAATGGCCCGCGATGGCTTCGTCACCGGCGCATCGGGCCGAAACTGGTCGGGCTATGGTGCTGAGGTCCTGCTCGATCCGGCGTTGCCGGCCGAGGCGCGCGATCTGCTGACCGACCCGCAGACTTCCGGCGGGTTGCTCGTGAGCTGCGACGCCTCGGCGGCAGCGGCGGTCATCGCCACCTTCCATGCGCAGGGCTTCGTGGAAGCGGCGGCAATCGGCACGGTTCGGCGCGGCCCGGCTCGCTTGCGTATCGTCGCCTGACCCGCCGGCGCGATCGCACCGGGTCGGTAGAGCGCGCCGGTGCGACAAGCGTCGGACGGGCAGCGTTGCGTGTGCGGGAAGATCGCCGTTGTTCGACGCGAGCCGAGAGAGGACGACGCTGCTTGCGGCCGTGCGGCACGTATCGGATGGTGGAGGAGGAGGATCGAAAAACCCTCTGCAGGCCGCGCCACGCCTCAGTTTAGTCAATTCGGTCATGGTCCGGTACTGCAAAAGTTCCTGCGCCGAAGCACTCGCTGACCCCAAAAAACCACCTACGCCCGGCGCTTCCGGTTGATCGCAATGCGGTCTTTCGGAGTGTCCCTCACATTGTGCGCAAGAGGAGGATCGAAAACGCCGCTGCAGCCCGCGTCGGGTCTCGGCTCATGAGTTCGGAGCCAGGTCCGTTGCTGCAATAGTTCCTGCGGCACGAGGCGCGATGGGGCGCGGGCAAGCGTCATGGCATGGCATCGGAGCGACCTCGAGGCTCAGTCATCCTCCTCTTCGAGCGGGCAACCAAAGGGCAGCTATCGGACAACCCTAAACAAAACCAGTCACAGGCGTCGGACGCCAAGACCGGTCGGTCGTCCCCCTCCGTGGCGCCACGGGCGACACCTGGCATGCCTGCCCCACGCCAGTCAGGTCTCATCAATGGCGGCGCCGCGCAGACGCAAGGCGTTGCCGATCACTGAGGCCGAGCTCAGGCTCATCGCCAACGCTGCGACCATGGGCGACAGCAGCCATCCGGTGAAGGGGTAGAGCACTCCCGCAGCAAGCGGAATGCCGAGCGAGTTGTAGACGAAGGCGAAGGCAAGGTTCTGCTTCATGTTGGCCACGGTTGCAACCGACAGCGCGCGCGCCGTCGCAATGCCGCGCAGGTCGCCCTTGACGAGGGTCAGCTGGGCGCTGTTCATCGCCACGTCGGTGCCGGTACCCATGGCAATGCCAACATCGGCGCGGGCCAAAGCCGGTGCATCGTTGATGCCATCGCCCGCCATCGCGACGATTCGACCTTCGGATTGCAGCTTCTCGACCAGTTTGAGCTTGTCGGCCGGCTTCACCTCGCCATGCACTTCCTCGATGCCCAGCCGCTTGCCCACGGCCTGCGCAGTGGTCAGGCCATCGCCCGTTGCCATGACGACGCGGATGTTCGCCTTGCGCAAGGTCGCCAGCGCGTCAACGGTGGTCGCCTTGACGGGATCAGATACGGCGAGGATGCCGGCAAGCTGGGCGTCCACGGCCAGGTGCATCACGCTGGCGCCTTCGGCGCGCAAGGCCTCGGCCTGTGTCGCCAGCGAGGCGACATCGACGCCCAGCTGCGCCATCCAAGCCTGATTGCCTAGGGCAACCGCCTTGCCTGCCACGCTGCCGCGCACGCCGATCCCGGAGGCGGAGTCGAACTGTTCGGGCTTGTCCAGCGCGAGCTTCTTCTCACGCGCCGCAGCCACGATCGCCGCAGCCAGGGGATGTTCGCTGCCCTGGTCGAGGCTGGCCGCCAGGCGCAGCACCTCATCTGGCTCGAAGCTATTTACACCGACCGCCTTCTCGAATGTCGGCCGGCCCTCGGTCAAGGTCCCGGTCTTGTCGACGATCAGCGTGTCGACCTTGCGCAGGTTCTCGATCGCTGCCGCGTCGCGGAACAGCACGCCATGTGTCGCTCCGCGCCCGGTGGCCACCATGATCGACATCGGCGTTGCCAGGCCCAGCGCGCAGGGGCAGGCGATGATCAGCACCGACACCGCATTGACTAGGCCGAAGACCCAGCTCGGAGGGGGCCCGAAGAGGCCCCAACCAAAGAAGGTCAGTGCGGCGGCCGTTACAACGCCGTAGACGAAGTAGCCGGCCACTGAGTCCGCCATGCGTTGCATCGGTGCGCGCGAGCGCTGGGCCAGCGCGACCATCTGGACGATCTGGGACAACACGGTGGCCGAGCCGACGTGCTCGGACTGCATCACCAGCGCGCCGCTGGTATTGAGCGTGGCGCCGATCAGCTTGTCGCCGACGCGCTTGGTCACCGGCAGCGGCTCGCCGGTCAGCATCGACTCATCCAGCGCGCTGCTGCCCTCGACCACGACGCCGTCGACCGGCACCTTCTCGCCGGGCCGCACGCGCAGCTTGTCGCCGACGTGCACGTTGGCGAGCGGAATGTCCTCTTCCGAGCCGTCTGCCGCGATGCGCCGCGCCGTCTTGGGGGACAGGCCGAGCAGCGACTTGATCGCGGCCGACGTTTGCGAGCGCGCCTTCAGCTCCAGCAGTTGGCCCAGCAGCGTCAGCGAGATGATCACCGCCGCCGCCTCGAAGTACACCGACACACGACCCATGGAGACGAAGGAGTCCGGGAACACCTGCGGGGCGACGGTGGCCACCACGCTGTAGACGAAGGCCGAGCCGGTGCCCAGGCCGATCAGCGTCCACATGTTGGGGCTGCGGTTCCAGACCGACTGCGCCCCCCGCACGAAAAATGGCCAGCCGGCCCACAGCACAACAGGCACCGACAGCGCGAACTCCAGCCAGCTCTGCGTGCCCATCGCCATCCAGCTGAACTGATGCCCGAGCATCGCGAGCACCGCCACGACCACGGTCAGCGGCAGCGTCCACCAGAAGCGGTGCGTGAAGTCAGCCAGCTCCGGGTTTTCTTCATCGTCCAGGCTGGGCAGCACCGGCTCCAGCGTCATGCCGCACTTGGGGCAGTTGCCCGGGTGATCCTGGCGGATCTCCGGATGCATCGGGCAGGTGTAGATCGTGCCGACAGCGGCAGGAGTCGGCTGGGCAGGGGCTGCTTCAGGTGCAAGGTACTTCTGCGGCTGCGCCAGGAACTTCGTGCGGCAGCCGGCGCTGCAGAACCAGTAGGGTCGGCCGGCATGTCCCGCCTGATGCGGGGAGTCTTTGGTGACCGTCATCCCGCAGACGGGATCCTTAAGCGCCTTGTCGGCCGGGACGGACGCAGGCTGCTCACGATGCAGGTGGGCGGAACCAGCTTGTTCGCCGGCGTGGCCGCTGCGCTCGACTTGGATGGGCAGGGCCATGAGTTTCCCTGCTGCCTTGCGATCAAGTGCTCGCGGTGCTCAGTGCCGAGCGAACCCGTTCGAGCCGGACTCGCACTTCCTGTGCGACCGCTGCCACTTCGGGGTTATCGGTCATCTGCAGCACGGCGACCGGGTCCATGAAACTGACGACGAGGTCTCCGTCCGCTGCTTCGCGCACGACCACGTTGCATGGCAGCAGCAGCCCGATGTCGGGCTCGGCAAACAGCGCGCGGTGGGCCAGCGGCGGGTTGCACGCGCCGAGGATTCGGTACGGTAGGCCGTCAACGCCCAGCTTGGCCTTCATCGTGGCCTGGACGTCAATCTCGGTGAGGATGCCAAAACCCTCTGCTTTCAGCGCTTCCGTGACCCGTGCCAGTGCCCGCGCGAAGTCCTGCTTCGGTAGGGTGCAATGGAATCCGTAGCCCGAGGATGCCGGCGAACGGGCCGCAGCGAGTGTGCTGTTCATGGTGTCGCCCTCACTTGCCCATGGCGGCCGGCGGCATCCGGTCGGCCATCATGTCCATCATCGTCTGCATCATGGCCATGTGGTCGGTCATCATCTGATGGCGCGTGGCCATGCCGGCCGGCATGCCCTTGCCGTCGCCCATGCCGGCCATCGGCGCCGCGCCGCTCGACGAACCCATCATGCCCATGCCGCCCGAATCGCTGCCGGCGTGCATGGCCTGCATCTCCTTCATCATGGCCATGCCACCTTGCATGGCTTTCATGTGATCGGCCATCAGGGCCTGGCGCTCCGCAGGCGTGGTCGCATTCACCATCTTCTGGTGCATCTCCTGCATGGACTTCATGCGGGGATCCATCGCCGCCATGGATCCGGCGCCGCCCATGACCATGGGCGCCATGCCTGTAGGAGGTGGCGCGGCAGTCGTGCTGCCAGGACTTGCGCACGCGGTCGCAAGGGTGGCGACCGAAAACGCAACGAGGGTGCGAACTGTGTTCATGTTGAACTCCTGAAAGTCTTGGTTTACTGCTCGACGCGGCGACCGGCGGTTGAGGTGAAGGCGGTCTTCGTATCGCCCCTGTGCAACGCGAGCGAATTCATGNACGTGCCAGTGAGGATGGACATCACTTCCGCTTGACGGCCCATGNGACGACGGCAGCAACGNCGATGACAAGCAGGACCAGCCCCCAGAATCCGCCGTAGCCGCCCATCCATCCACCTGCCCACATGCCGCCATTCATCATGGAGCCGTTCTGAGCCCAAACGGTATCCGTGGCCAGAAATGGGGCAGTTCCGGCAGCGAGGGTCAACAAGCACTTCATGGCATCTTCTGAACGACGGGATGGAGACCAACTGTGACTCGCCATCCCTGCCGCTGAAAATGGTCAGGGTCGACTGATTTGCGGCTGCTGTCTGTGCGCGAACGAACGCGGCTTCGTGCTGCGATGGATTGCTTTGCCGCTACTCGTGGAGTGGCGCGTCGGTCGGCAATTTGACCGATCGCTCTGCGGGTACGACCGACTGCTTTGCCCAAGCCCCTATTTCGGCTTTGGGTCGGATGCAGCCGGCCACTGCCGCTATAGCTCTCCATTCGCAGAGATCAAGCCCGTTTCCGTTCCCGTGGCCGAGGTCCGCGGTCTTGCCTTCCTTCCCGCTGCGCGCGAACGAGACCGCTGCCGATCTGGCCTTCGGGCCTTCGTTCCTCGCGGCGCTATGCGCCTGCTCCCGCGGAGGCAGATCGACACCGCGGGCCACCCGCCACGCCCGAAGCCGGGCCGCAAAGATGCCGCTGCGCGTGTGCAAGGCTTCTCAGGAGGTGATAGGAACGACTTTCCTATCGTTCTGCCTTATTCTTATCGAGTNTCATTGCAATCCTATCAGCCTACGATATGATTAGTGATAAGATTAGCTGCGTGAAAGGAAAGCATGTCGACAGCGGACCACCTGACAGCAATCGTCGACTACGTGGCTCGACAGCAGCTCGGAGGCTCGTCAGGGATCTCGGCCGGGGCCATCCAGGCGAATGTCGGTCGTCCAAGACCGACGGTTAACCGTGCCTTGGCCGCCTTGGTCAGGACGGGTCGTCTTGAGAGGCACGGGGGCGGCCGTTCCATCGTCTACCGCGTGCCGCAGGCAGCCGAAGGTGGACCTGCAGTCGCGGCCGCCGCGATCGAGTCGCGGCCGAAGGCCCCAGAGGATGCCCAGCCTGCGTTGCCGTGGAGTGCACCGGCCCGGGCGCTGATTGCAGAACTGTCGAAACCGCTGGGGACCAGACAACCGGTCTCCTACCAGCGGTCGTTCGTCGACGACTACAAGCCGAACGATTCCGCGCTGCTGCCGGCGCGTCTCGCCACGCAGCTATACGAGGCAGGCAAGTCAAGGGACCAGCAGCCAGCGGGGACCTACGCGCGAAAGGTTTTGGAGCAGCTACTCATCGACCTGTCATGGTCCTCTTCGCGACTCGAAGGTAATCGCAAGAGTCTCCTGGACACGCACGACCTCTTCGAAAAAGGCCGCTCGGAAAACGATGACCGAGACGCAACGATGCTCCTGAACCACAAGGAGACCATTGAGTTCATGGTCGATGCGGTGCCGACCGAAGGCATCACCGTTCCCGTCGTGCGCAATGTTCAGAGTCTGCTCATGCGCGACCTGCTGGCGGATCCGGCAGACCTCGGCGCCATCCGCAGAAAAATCGTCAACATTCAGGACACCGTCTACGTTCCCAGCCAGGTGCCCAACCTCCTCGAGGAGATGCTCGGGCACATGGTCGAGAAGGCGCGCCATGTTCGCAACCCCGTCGAGGCGTCGTTCTTCCTGTGGGTGAACATCGCGTACCTTCAGCCGTTTGTGGATGGGAACAAACGCACGAGTCGGCTGGCGGCCAACATGCCCTTCATGTTGGCGAACTGTGCTCCGCTGTCGTTCCTCGACGTGGGGCTACAGGACTACGCCATGGCGATGCTTGGNGTCTATGAGCGCCAGGATGTCACGCTGGCGGTAGAGCTCTTCGAATGGACGTACCGCCGCTCCATCCAGAAGTATCAAGTCGTGGTTGAGTCGATGGGGGCGCCGGACCCCATGCGGGTCCGCTATCGAGAGCAACTCGGCGAGGCCATCCGCCAGGTCGTGTACTTCGGAGTCGGCATTGACAGGGCAGTGGAAGGCCTGTCGATACTCAACGCGGACCTTGCTGTCTTCAACGAAATGCTCAAGTCTGAGCTGCAGCATCTGGAGCCATACAACTGCGCTAGGTATCGGCTGCCCATCGGCAAGACGCAGGAATGGATCGAGAAGGGTAGGCCGCAGTGAGTCTGATGGCGGCGACGGTGAGACCCACTGAAGCCAACCTTAAGCGACCAAAAGAAGGTTTCAGCAGTCCCATTGGCCACACAAGGTGGCGGTCATCGGCCGAAGAAGTGGAGGACGAACCACCCCGAGCAGACAGTGGAAGTCACCGCGGTGGCGCCGTGAGTTGCCCATGTCTCCCATGGTCGGTCAGCCTGGTCGATGAGACCCTTCAGGGTCGCGGCGAACTGTCGCAATGGC
>JGI24140J50213_10000648_pt1 | contig 16008 bp, 13 predicted proteins | sample BarGraIncu00222A_FD_50213 | JGI IMG/M metagenome (IMG submission 50213)
GCAATATTCCCCACTGCTGCCTCCCGTAGGAGTCTGGGCCGTGTCTCAGTCCCAGTGTGGCCGGTCGCCCTCTCAGGCCGGCTACCCGTCGTCGCCTTGGTGGGCCATTACCCCACCAACAAGCTGATAGGCCGCGGGCCCATCCTTAGCCGCCGGAGCTTTCCACCTTCGAAGATGCCACCGAAGGTCGTAACCGGTATTAGCCCCGATTTCTCGGAGTTATCCCGGTGCTAAGGGCAGGTTGCCCACGTGTTACTCACCCGTTCGCCGCTGATCCGCCCCCGAAGGGACTTCACCGCTCGACTTGCATGTGTTAAGCACGCCGCCAGCGTTCGTCCTGAGCCAGGATCAAACTCTCCGTTGATGTCTATGTTGGCGCCGTGCGCGAACGCACGGGTTGCCGACTACGGAAAGCGGCTGCCAGCTGGGAATCAACTGGACAACCTTTAAGATCTGGCGATTTCAGACGTTACTGTCGTCTGTCTTCACCAAAGGAATTCTGTCCTGAAGCGCGCACAGACCGGAATGGCCTGCCGCCGACCCCAGGGACAGGGTTTTTTGGCATTGACTTTTGGCACGCTGTTGAGTTCTCAAGGAGCGGACGCACACCGAAGGCAGGCCTTCCGGCCAGACTGTCGGGGCAACCGTTCTAACTTAGCCGCCTGGGCCTCGTGGGTCAAATCCACCCTGAGGCCCGTCGGGTACTGCTTCCTGCCCAGCGCCCTCGCGCGACGACGCCCGCCACCAGACGATTCTGGAAGCGACCGAGTCGCATTGAGGGGCCGCCCGGGGACCGGCCACCTCTCGGTGTCCGTTCCTCCCTGTCGGGCGGCAGGACCGAACCTTACGGAGCCGGGGCAGACGAGTCAAATCAGACACGCTAGGCCGTCGTCGCAGGTCAGAGCGCTGTCCGGAAGTCCTCCGACCGTCGGACGCCGGCGATGGCGCGCTTGCCCCGACGGAGCACCAGCCACTGCCCGTGCAGGTACGCCTCGTCCCCCGGAGCGACATCGGCGTCCGCTATGCGGTGGTTGTTGGCGTAGGCGCCGCCCTCGGCCACGGCTCGGCGCGCGGCCCCCTTGCTCGCCACGAGACCGGTCGCGACGAGCAGGTCGGCGTACGTCGCGCCAGGCTCTGACGTGATCACCGAGGTCTCGGCCAGTGCCGCCGCCAGGGTGGGCTCCGGCACGTCCTCAAGCGCCCCCTGCCCGAAGAGGGCGCGTCCCGCCGCCTCGGCGGTCCTGGCGTGCTCGCTCCCGTGCACGAGCGCCGTCAGCTCCTCGGCGAGCGCGCGCTGGCCCGCCCGGGCGGCCGGGCGCTCACGGGTGGCTTCGAGGAGCGCCTCGATGTCGGCCTGCGGTCGCAGGCTGAAGATCTTCAGGTAGGTCTCGACGTCACGGTCGTCGGCGTTCAGCCAGAACTGGAAGAACGCGTACGGGGTCGTCAGCTCGGCATCCAGCCAGATCGTGCCGCCCTCGGTCTTGCCGAACTTGGTCCCGTCGGCCTTGGTGATCAACGGCGTGGCCAGAGCGTGCGCCGAGAAGCCCTCGACCCGGTGGATCAGGTCGAGGCCGGCGGTGAGGTTCCCCCACTGGTCGCTGCCACCGGTCTGGACGGTGCAGCCGAAGCGGCGGTACAGCTCGAGGAAGTCGAGGCCCTGCAGGATCTGGTAGCTGAACTCGGTGTAGCTGATCCCGGCCTCCGAGCCGAGCCGTGCGGCCACCGCCTCCTTGGCGATCATCTTGTTGACCCGGAAGTGCTTGCCGACCTCTCGCAGCAGGTCGATCGCGGAAAGGCCCGCGGTCCAGTCCAGGTTGTTGACCATGACGGCCGCCGACGAGCCTTCGAACGACAGGAACGGCTCGACCTGTGCTCGGATCCGCTCGACCCACGCGGCAACCGTCTCCGGGGTGTTCAGCACCCGCTCGGCGCCCGGCTTGGGGTCGCCGATCAGCCCGGTNGCTCCGCCGACGAGCGCGAGCGGCCGGTGCCCGGCCAGCTGGAACCGGCGCAGCGTGAGGATCTGGACGAGGTTCCCCAGGTGCAGGCTCGGAGCCGTCGGGTCGAAGCCGCAGTAGAGGGTGACCGGAGCGGCCAGCATCGCGGCGCGCAGGGCGCCGAGGTCGGTGCTCACGGCCACCAGGCCGCGCCAGAGCAGGTCGTCGAGCAGCTGGTCCCCGTCGATCTNGGGCATGTCCTCGGTGGCGATCACGGGCGCCATTCTCGCGTACGTGGCNGGCCAGCGTGGCAGTCTCCCCCCGTGACCCTGGACTTCCTCCGGCCCGCACCGGTCGTCGCGCGCGACCTCCTGGGTGCGACGGTGGTCTCGAAGGTCGACGGTCACACGGTGGCGGTGCGGCTCACCGAGGTCGAGGCGTACGGCGCGGAGGACGACCCGGGGTCGCACGCCTTCCGTGGGCGGACGCGGCGCAACGGCAGCATGTACGGGACCGGCGGCACGGTCTACGTGTACTCGATCTACGGGCTGCACGAGCTGCTCAACCTGGTGACCGGGCCTGCAGGTCAGGCGTCGGCCGTGCTCGTACGGTCCGGTGTCGTTGTCGCCGGGACCGACGTCGCGCTCGCGAGGCGTCAGGTGGCCGGTGCGACGGCGGCGCTGGCCCGCGGGCCCGGCAACCTGGCGGTCTGCCTCGGCGTCACCCGCCGCCTCGACGGCCTGCTGCTGGGACCCGACGCGGCCCTCGACGTGCTGCCGGCCAGCGGAACCCTGAGCCGCGACCGGGTGAGCGTGGGGCCGCGGGTCGGGCTGCGCGACGACGGCCGGCTCGAGCGGTACTGGGTGACCGGCGAGCCCAGCGTGTCAGCCTTCCGCCCGCCGACGGTCCGCTCCAAGCCGGCAAAGGCTCACCCGGGCCACGCCTGACCGGCTGCGACGACCTCGCGCAGGGCGGCGAGCTGCTCCCGCACGCGTACCGGGGCGGTGCCACCGAACGCCGATCGCGACTCGATCGAACCCATGACCGACAGGACCGTGCGGACATCGGGGGTGAGCGCCGGCGAGATCGCCACCAGGTCGGCNTCGGTCAGGTCGGGGAGGTCGACGCCCCGNGACTCGCACACGCGGACGCACTCCCCCGCGACCTCGTGCGCCTCGCGGAACGGCAACCCCTGACGTACCAGCCACTCGGCGACGTCGGTCGCCAGCGCGAAGCCCTCGGGCGCCGCAGCCGCCATCGGCTCGCGGTGGAAGGTGAGCGTGGCGACCATGCCCGAGACCGCGGGCAGCAGGACGGACAGGGTGTCGATGGCGTCGAACACCGGCTCCTTGTCCTCCTGCAGGTCCCGGTTGTACGCGAACGGCAAGCCCTTGAGCGTCGCCAGCAGCCCGGCGAGGCCGCCGATCACCCGGCCGGCCTTGCCTCGCGCCAGCTCGGCGACGTCGGGGTTCTTCTTCTGCGGCATGATCGACGAACCGGTCGAGTAGGTGTCGTCGAGGGTCGCCCACCCGAACTCGCGCGAGGTCCACAGGCACACCTCCTCGCCGAGCCGAGACAGGTGGACGGAGACCAGCGCCGCCACGAAGAGGAACTCGGCGGCGAAGTCACGGTCGGAGACGGCGTCGATCGAGTTGGGTACGGCACCGGAGAAGCCGAGCTCGACGGCCACGGCGACGGGGTCGAGCGGCAGCGACGAGCCTGCCAGGGCGCCGGCTCCGAGCGGCGAGTACGCGGCCCGGCGGTCCCAGTCGTGGAACCGGTCGACGTCACGCGCGAGCGCGTGCGCATGCTTGCCGAGCTCGTGCCCGAACGACACGGGCTGCGCGTGCTGCAGGTGGGTGAAGCCCGGGGCGGGAGCGTCAGCCAGCGCCTCGGCCTGGTCGACCAGCGCCACCTGGAGGTCGCCGACGAGCACGACGAGGGTCCGCGCCGCGGCGCGGAGGTACAACCGGAAGTCGGTCGCGACCTGGTCGTTGCGTGACCGCCCCGCGCGCAGGCGCCCACCGAGGACGCCGAGGCGTTCCACGAGCCCGCGCTCGAGCGCGGTGTGGACGTCCTCGTCAGCGGGGGTTGGCAGGAAGCGACCCGCGGCCACGTCGCCNGCCAGGTCGTCCAGGGNCGCCAGCATCAGGGCCAGCTCGTCGTCACCGAGGAGGCCGGCGGCGTGCAGGACCCGAGCGTGCGCCTTCGACGCCAGCAGGTCGTACGGCGCGAGCCGCCAGTCGAAGTGGACCGACGCGGACAGCTCCGTGAGGGCGTCAGCCGGACCGCCCGCGAACCGACCGCCCCACAGCCGCAGCGGGCCACCCTCGGTAGCTCCGGGTTCGGTCACCCCTCGGCCTTGCGCTCGTCGCGCTTGGCGGCGATCTTGCTCGGCAACCCCCACAGGTCGATGAAGCCCTTGGCCAGGGACTGGTCGAAGGTGTCGCCGGTGTCGTAGGTCGCGAGCGCGAAGTCGTAGAGCGACTCGCCGCTGCGGCGACCGGTGACGACGGCCCGGCCACCGTGCAGGGTCATGCGCACGTCACCGGAGACGTGCTCGTTGACGTCGTCGAGGTAGCCGTCCAGCGCCCGCTTGAGCGGGCTGAACCACAGTCCGTCGTAGACGAGCTCGCCCCACCGCTGCTCCACCCCGCGGGTGAACCGCGCGAGGTCGCGCTCGACCGTGACNTTCATCAGCTCCTGGTGCGCGGTGATGAGTGCGAGGGCCCCCGGCGCCTCNTAGACCTCGCGGCTCTTGATGCCGACGAGCCGGTCCTCGACGAGGTCCAGGCGGCCGACACCCTGGGCGCCGGCGCGCGCGTTCAGCTGCTGGATGGCCTGCAGCATCGTCACCGGCATGCCGTCGACAGCCACGGGTACGCCNCGGTCGAACGTCAGCACNANCTCGTCGGCGTCGCGAGGGGCGGACGGGTCGGCGGTGTAGTCGTACACGTCCTCGATCGGCGCGTTCCAGATGTCCTCGAGGAAGCCGGTCTCGACGGCGCGGCCCCAGACGTTCTGGTCGATCGAGTAGGGCGACTTCTTGGACACGTCGATCGGCAGCCCCGTGCGCTCGGCGAACTCGATCGCCTTGTCGCGGGTCATCCCGTAGTCGCGTACGGGCGCGATGCAGGTGAGCTCGGGGGCGAGGGCGCCGATGCCGACCTCGAAGCGCACCTGGTCGTTGCCCTTGCCCGTGCAGCCGTGCGCCACGACCGTCGCGTCGTGCTTCTTCGCAGCGGCGACGAGGTGGCGCACGATGACCGGCCGCGAGAGCGCGGAGACGAGCGGGTAGCGGTCCATGTAGAGGGCGTTGGCCTTGAGGGCCGGCAGGCAGTACTCGTCGGCGAACTCGTCCTTGGCGTCGGCGACCTCGGCCTCGACCGCGCCGCAGGCCAGGGCGCGCTCACGGATGACGTCGAGGTCCTCGCCGCCCTGACCGACGTCAGCGGCCACGGCGATGACCTCGGCCCCAGTCACCTCGGCGATCCAGCTGATCGCCACCGAGGTGTCAAGACCTCCGGAGTAGGCGAGAACGACGCGGTCTTTCACGGGGATTCTCCTTGCTGGGTAGGGATTCTTGCGGGTTCGTTGCTCTCGGCAGCCTCGGCAGCCTCGGCACCGTCGGCGAGGGCCAGCAGCTGCGCGGCCACGGCGGCTCCACCGGTCGGGTCGCGGGTCACGAGCAGGATGGTGTCGTCGCCCGCGACGGTACCGATCACCTCGGGCAGCACGGTGTGGTCGATCGTCGACGCGAGGAACTGGGCGCCGCCGGGAGGCGTACGCAAGATCACGATGTTGGCCGAGCTGTCGACCGAGACGAGCAGGTCCTCGCACCGGCGCCGCAGGCGCTCGACTCCCCCGGGCTCGTCAGGGGCCGGGCGCGGGGTCGAGTCGCCCCCCTCGCCGGGTACTGCGTAGCAGAGGCCGCCCTGGGCGTCGCGCAGCTTGACCGCCCCGAGCTCGTCGAGGTCACGCGACAGCGTCGCCTGGGTGACCTGGAAGCCGTCCGCAGCCAGGAGCCCGACCAGCTCGCTCTGCGAGCGGACGCGGGTCTGACCGAGCAGCCCGACGATGCGCTGGTGCCGGGCCGGCTTGGAGTGGACCACGCTCATGCCGGCAGCACCTCGATCCGCACCGACACCGCGTCGAGGGCGGACGGCAGGACGGTCAGGAACGCGTNGACGTCGTCATCGGTCAGCACGAGCGGAGGGGCCAGCCGGACGACCTCGGGGGCGATGGCGTTGACGAGGACCCCGCGCTCCCGGAGCGCCGGTTCGAGATCCTTGGCGAGCGGAGCCGACAGCACGACGGCGAGCAGCAGGCCACGGCCACGTACGGTGGCGACCAGCGGGTGGCCGAGCGCCTCGATGGCAGACGCGATCCGGGCACCGAGCAGCGCGGCCCGGGCGACCAGCCCTTCGGACGCGATCGTGTCGAGCACCGCGAGGGCCGCAGCGCAGGACACCGGGTTGCCCCCGAAGGTCGAGCCGTGCTGACCGGGCTCGAGCAGCCGGGCCGTGGACCCGAACGCCAGGCAGGCCCCCAGGGGCAGGCCGCCACCGAGGCCTTTCGCCAGCGTGACGACATCGGGTTGCACGCCGTCGGCCTCGTGAGCGAACCAGAAGCCGGTACGCCCGACGCCGGTCTGGACCTCGTCGAGGACCAGCAGCGCACCGGACGCGGCCGCCAGCCGCTCNGCCTCCGCGAGGTACCCGGGCGGGGCCGGGACCACGCCGCCCTCGCCCTGCACGGGTTCGAGGACGATGGCTGCCGTCTGCGCGCCGACCGCAGCTGCGAGCGCGTCCTTGTCGCCGTACGGGACGTACGAGACGTCGCCGATCAGCGGGGTGAACGGCGCCCGCTTGGCCGGCTGGCCGGTGAGGGCCAGGGCTCCGGTCGTGCGGCCGTGGAACGACCCCTCGGCGCTGACAAGGCCCCGGCGACCGGTCCGCCGGCTGATCTTGAGCGCCGCCTCGACCGCCTCCGTACCGCTGTTGCAGAAGAACACCCGACCGTCCCGGCCGGCCAGCTGGAGCAGCCGCTCGGCGAGCGCGACGGACGGGGCGTTGATCGAGAGGTTGGAGGTGTGGCCCAGCGTCGCGACCTGCCGCGACACCGCCTCGACGACTGCCGGGTGCGCGTGGCCGAGCACGTTGACGGCGATGCCCGCGACCAGGTCGAGGTAGTCGCGGCCGTCGGCGTCGCGCACGTGCGCGCCCTGGCCGGACACCAGCGCCACGGCCGGCGTGCCGTAGGTGTCCATGACCGACGCCTGCCAACGGTGCTGCCACTCCTGCGTGCTCACGGGACCACCTGCGTCCCCACGCCCTCGGACGTGAACACCTCCAGCAGGAGCGCGTGCGGCACGCGACCGTCGAGGACGTGGGCCTTGGCGACCCCACCCCGGACGGCACGCAGGCACGCCTCCATCTTCGGGATCATTCCGCTCGACAGGGTCGGCAGCAGGCCCTCGAGCTCGGCCGCNGTCAGCTGGCTGACGACTTCGTCGCTCGCCGGCCAGTCGGCGTAGAGCCCTTGGACGTCGGTCAGCACGACGAGCTTCTNGGCCCCGAGGGCGACCGCCAGGGCTGCGGCCGCGGTGTCGGCGTTGACGTTGTAGACCGCGCCGTCGTCGCCGCGCGCGACGCTCGAGACCACCGGGATCAGGCCGTCGTCGAGCAGACCTTCGACGAACGCCTGCTCGACGCGCACGACGTCGCCGACCAGGCCGAGGTCGGTGGGTACCCCGTCGACATGGACGTCGCGCCGCTCCGCCGTGAACAGGTGGGCGTCCTCGCCGGACATGCCCACGGCGAACGGACCGTGGCTGTTGATCAGGCCGACGACCTCTCGCTGCACCTGGCCGGTGAGGACCATCCGTACGATGTCCATGGTCTCGGGGGTGGTGACCCGGTGGCCGCCCTGGAACTCGGTCGGGACACCCAGCCGCGCGAGCATCGCGCTGATCTGCGGGCCGCCGCCATGGACGACGACCGGGCGCAGGCCGGCGCAGCGCAGGAACACGACGTCCTCCGCGAACGCGAGCCGCAGCGCCTCGTCGGTCATGGCGTGGCCGCCGTACTTCACGACGACGGTACGGCCGTGGAACCGCTCGAGCCAGGGCAGCGCCTCGGCCAGGACCGCCGCCTTCGCGAGCGCCTGCTCGTGCCGGGACGAGCTGGTGACGGTCATGTCGAGTACGCCGAGTTCTCGTGGACGTACTCGGCGGTGAGGTCGTTGGTCCACACGGTCGCTGTCATGTCCCCGGCACCCAGGTCCACGGTGATGCGCACCTCGCGGCCGCGCATGTCGACCAGCGAGCGGTCCTCTCCCGCAGCACCGTCGCGGCACACCCAGACCCCGTTGATGGCCACGGCGAGGTCGCTCGGCTCGAACACCGCCCGGGTGGTCCCCACCGCCGCGAGGACGCGGCCCCAGTTGGGGTCCTCGCCGTGGATGGCGCACTTGAGCAGGTTGCTGCGCGTCACCGCGCGGCCCACCTCGACGGCGTCGGCCTCCGTGGCCGCGCCGACGACCTCGACGGCGACCTCCTTTGAGGCGCCCTCGGCGTCGGCGACCAGCATCCGCGCCAGCTCGCCGCAGGCCTGCTCGACGGCGCTGGCCAGCTGGGCCTCGCTCGGGTGCACCCCGGATGCCCCGCTGGCCAGCAGCAGGACGGTGTCGTTGGTCGACATGCAGCCGTCGGAGTCGACCCGGTCGAAGGTGCGGGCGGTCGCCGCCCGGAGGGCGCGGTCGAGCAGCTCCGGCGCGGCTGCGGCGTCGGTGGTGAGCACCACGAGCATCGTCGCGAGACCGGGCGCCAGCATGCCCGCGCCCTTGGCCATGCCGCCGACGACGAAGCCGGCCCCGCGTACGGCGACGGTCTTGGCGACCGTGTCGGTCGTCATGATCGCGGCGGCCGCGTCGTCGCCGCCTTCCAGATCGGCCTCGACGACAGCGGCGGCCACGCCCGCGAGCAGCAGGTCCATGGGCAGCCGGTCGCCGATCAGCCCTGTCGAGCAGACGGCCACCTCTCCGGCGCCGCAACCGAGGAGCTCGGCCACGCGCTCGGCCGTCGCGTGGGCGTCCTGGAAGCCCGCTGGGCCGGTGCAGGCGTTGGCCCCGCCGGAGTTCAGGACGACCGCCTTGAGCCGTCCGGACTTCAGGACCTGCTGAGTCCATACGACGGGCGCGGCCTTGACCCGGTTGCCCGTGACGACGCCTGCGGCGGACTGCTCGGGCCCGTCGTTGACCACCAGGGCGACGTCGGGTCGACCGCTGGCCTTCAGCCCTGCCGTCACGCCGGAGGCGCGGAAGCCGAGCGGTGCCGTCACGGTCACGGCGCCAGCCCGATCGTGCTGAGGCCGGCCGTCTCGGGCAGGCCCAGGACCAGGTTGGCGTTCTGCAGCGCCTGCCCCGCCGCCCCCTTGCCCAGGTTGTCGATGGCGACCGTGACGACGGCGCGACCGGCGTGGGTGTCGGCCGCGGCTTGCAGGACGGCGGCGTTGCTGCCCGCGGTGGCCTTCGTCGTGGGCCAGCTTCCTTCGGCGGCCAGGTGCACGAACGGTTCGCCGTCGTACGCCGCCGCGAGGACCGTTCGCAGGTCTGTGGTGCTGACGCCGTCGGCCAGCCGGGCCGTACAGGTCGACAGGATGCCCCTCGGCATGGGCACCAGGAGCGGCGTGAACGACAGGGTTACTGGTACCCCCGCTGCCGCCGTCAGGGCCTGCTCCATCTCCGGCGTGTGCTGGTGGACCCCGCCCGCCTTGTACGGCGAGACGGCACCGCTGACGTTGCTGGCCAGCAGGCCGTCCGTGGCCTTCCGGCCGGCGCCGCTCGTACCCGACGCCCCCACGACGACGATGTCGTCCGCGCTGACGAGGCCGGCCGCCAGCAGCGGCGCGAGGCCGAGAGCAACGGAGGTGGCGTAGCAGCCGGGGTTGGCGACACGGGTGCTCGCGGTGATCGCGGCGCGGGCTCCGGGCAGCTCGGGCAGACCGTAGGTCCACGTACCAGCGTGCGGGCCGCCGTAGTAGGCCGCCCACTGCGCCGCGTCGGCGAGCCGGAAGTCGGCGCCGAGGTCGACGACCAACAGGTCGGCGGGCAGCTGGGCCACGAGTGCGGCGGACTCGCCGTGCGGCAGCGCGAGGAGCACGAGGTCGGCCTCAGCGAGGAGCCTCGGGTCGGTCGTCGTGAACATGCGGTCGGCCAGCGGCAGCAGCGACGGGTGCAGCGCGGTGACCGGCTGCCCCGCACTGGCCCCGGCCGCCAGCGCGCCGATCTCGAGCCCGGCGTGGCCGAGCAGCAGGCGGAGCAGCTCGCCTCCGGCGTAGCCGCTCGCGCCCGCGATCGAGACGGTCAGACCCATGCCTGCATGTATACCATGACCCGCAACTTCATGCAGAGCGCTTCTGAGTAGTCTGCAGCCGTGGAGATGCGCCGGCTCGGCCGCCTCGAGCACCGCAGCAGCGTCCTCGTCTACGGGGCCGCAGCCCTCAGCGACGTCACCCAGGACGTCGCCGACGCCTCGATCGCCGCCGCGATCGACGCCGGGATCAACCACTTCGACGTCGCAGCGTCGTACGGGGACGCCGAGCTGCGGCTCGGTCCGTGGAGCGGACGGCTCGGGGCGGCTGCCTTCCTCGCCACCAAGACCGGCGAACGAGAGCGCGACGCCGCCTGGACCCAGATCAACCGGTCGCTCGAGCGGCTGCAGGTCGACCGGGTCGACCTCGTCCAGCTCCATGCCGTCGGCGACCTCGCCGATCTCGGCCGGGCGACTGGACCGGGTGGCGCGCTGGAGGCCGCCGTACGTGCCCGCGACGAGGGCCTGGCCGGGGCGATCGGCATCACCGGGCACGGCCACGAAGCGCCGGCCACGCATCTCGAGGCGCTGCGCCGGTTCCCGTTCGACACGGTGCTCACGCCCTGGAACTACGTCCTCGCAGCGGACCCGGCCTACGGCGCCGACTTCCACTCGCTGGTCGAGACCTGCCGCCGCGACGACGTCGGACTCATGACGATCAAGACGGTGGCGCGGCGCAACTGGTCCGGCGAAACCGACCCCTGGCACACGACGTGGTACGAGCCATGGGACGACTCCGAGCACATCGACGCGGCGGTGGCGTTCGCGCTTCGGCAGCCCGGCGTTACCGCGATCGCGACCGCTGGCGACGTCACGCTGCTCGATCAGACGATCGCCGCCGCGGAGCGGGCACAGACGCTCACCGACGAGGACATCGACCGGGTGCTCGCGACCGCCCCTGGCTACTCCTCGCCGTTCCTGTCCATGCCCTGGTAGCGCTCCTCGTCAGCGGCAGCGGCCTCGCGGGCCGCGTCGGCGAGGTCCAGCTCGCGGTCGATCCGAGCCGCTTCTCGTGCGTCGGACCGCATCCACTGGACGACCACGAGGGCCAGGAGGGGCAGCCCGACGAGCTCTCCGATCGCCCACAGGACCACACCCCCGAACTGCTGGTCCGAGAGCAGGCTGCGACCCCACGGCCTGGCAACCTCCCGGTAGTAGTCCGGCGCGATGAGGGTCTTACCCAGCCAGAGGGCGATTCCCGGTACAGCGTCGAACAGCGTCTCGGCCAGGACGATCACCGTCAGCGCGACGTAGTGCACGCGGGGCTCGCGGTCCAGGGAGATCACCGGCCAGAAGAAGAGCAGGCCGACGGCGAGCAGGACGACGTGCAGCAGCCAGTACATCGGCAGGTACCGCAGCGTCGTCTCGAACCAGGGCGTGTAGTAGACGACGAACGGCATCAGGGCGACCAGCAGCGACGCGATGATCGGGAAGCTGAGGAAGCGGACCACTCGGCCGGCCAGGAACCGCTCGACCCGAGGCTCCCACCGCGGTGCGGCGCGCGTGAGCAAGGACACCGGTCCGCCGAGGACGATCAGGACGGGAACGACGGTGAGCAGCAAGGCCATCTGCGCGGACGTGACCCAGAACAGCGTGTGCGCGTAGGCCCCGAGGAACGACATGGTCGTGAGCACGAAGGCGACGAGCCCGAGGCAGAACCAGACGGTACGGGCGGCCGGCCAGCGCTCGCCTCGAGCCCGGAGCCGGCGGACTCCCCCGCGGTAGGCCCAGCCGCTCAGGACGACGAGGACGAACGCGCTCACGTCGAACGTCCAGCTCGTCAGTGCGGACGAGACCGTGAGTACGGGCGGGCCTTGGTAGCCGCCGACCAGCAGCGTCATCGACGCAGGACCGCTCCGACCCGGGTGGCGGCCTCCGCGACCGCCGCGTCCCGCGCGGCTGTGGCCTCGTCGGCGGTCAGCGTGCGGTCGGCGGCACGGAACCGCAGGGTGTAGGCGAGCGACTTGCGACCGGCGCCCACCTGGTCGCCGGTGTATACGTCGAAGAGGCGCAGCGACTCCAGCAGCGGCCCCGAACCGTGCACCAGCGCGGCCTCGACCGCCGCCGCGGGCACTGACGCGTCGACGACGAGCGCGACGTCCTGCGTCGCTACCGGGAAGCCGGAGACGTGCGGCGCGGCTGCCGGAGGCGGTACGGCGGCGGCGAGCGCGGTCAACGAGAGCTCGACGGCACAGCTGCGAGCAGGGAGGCCGGAGTCGGCGAGGACCTGCGGATGCAGCTCGCCAGCGTGCCCGACGACGACCTCCGATCCGTCGACCCCCACCACGATCTCGGCGCACCGCCCGGGGTGCCACGGCGGCACGGCGCCGGCGCGGACGGCGACGACAGCGCCCACCGATCGGGCGATCGTCCGCGCGGCGTCGATCGCGTCGGCCCAGGTGGCCGGCCGCGCGGGGCCCCACCAGCCGGCCGGCTCGGCGGCACCGGTCAGCACCACCCCGACGTGGACCGGCTGGTCGGGCAGGGCAGCGTCGAGCAGGGCCAGCTCGTCGTCGGTCGGGCGCGCGTCGACGCGCAGCCGCGGCGCCTGGCCGACCGCTCCGGGAGCCGGGAGGAAGACGCTGCCCGTCTCGTACAGCGCGAGGTCCGCGAACCCACGCCCGAGGTTCCGGCGGGCCACGGCGAACAGCCCGGGCAGCAACGTCGTGCGGAGCAACGGCTCCTCGTCGCTGAGCGGGTTGGCCAGCGCGAGCGCGTTCCGGCGCGGGTCGCCGGGTCCAAGGCCCAGCGCGTCGTACGAGTGCTCCCCCACGAACGGGTAGCTGCGCACCTCGACGTAGCCGGATCCCGCGAGCGCGCGACCGACGCGGGTGATGTCGCGGTCGGGCAGGGGACGGGTCGGGCCGGGCACGACCGGTGGCAGCAGTCCGGGGATGGCGTCGTAGCCGTGCAGCCGCGCGACCTCCTCGACCAGGTCGACCGGCGTCAGGAGGTCCGGCCGCCACGACGGCGGCGTCACCTCGGCCGCAGGCTCCGCAGCGGTAGCCGTGGCTCCTGGCCCAGCGACCTCGCAGCCCACGGCCTCCAGCCAGCGGACGACCTCGTCGCCGGGGAGGTCGACGCCGACGAGGCGGGCCGGGTGCTCGAGGTCGAAGGTGATGGCCCGGCGCGGCGAGCGGAGGTCGACATCGGTCACGCCGGCAGCTGCGGTGCCACCGGCGAGCGCGCAGAGCAGCTCGCTCGCTCGGTCGGCCGCGACCGGCGCCAGCTCGGAGTCGATCCCGCGCTCGAACCGCCGGGACGCCTCGCTCGACAGCCGGTGCCGCCTGGACGCGCGGGCGATCACCAGCGGATGGAAGTGCGCCGCTTCGATCACCACGTCGACCGTGCTGTCGCCGAGCTCGGTCGACGCGCCGCCCATCACCCCGGCCACACCGATCGGTCCGGAGCCATCGGTGATGAGCAGGTCGGCGGGGTCGAGCGGGCGGGCGGTCCCGTCCAGCGTCTCGATACGCTCGCCCGGCGCCGCGGGCCGTACGACGATGGGCCCGCTCAGCCGGTCGCCGTCGTACCCGTGCAGGGGCTGGCCGAGCTCGAGCATGACGTAGTTGGTCACGTCGACGCCGACCGAGATGGGCCGCATCCCGGCCAGGCCGAGGCGGCGCTGGAGCCAGAACGGGGACCGTGCGCCCGCGTCGATGCCGCGGACGGTACGGGTGACGAAGCGGTCGCAGCCCACGGCATCGTCGATGCGTACCGGCCAGCCGTCGCCGTTCGCCGCCGGCACCGAACGCGTCGCCGGGTCGTGGAACCCGACGCCGAGGGCGGTCGCCGCCTCGCGCGCGATGCCGCGGACGGACATGCAGTAGCCGCGGTCGGGGGTGACGGCCACGTCGAGGACGGTGTCGGGTACGCCGATGACGGCACGCGCGTCGTCGCCGGGCTTCGCGCCGTCGAGGTCGGCGTCGGAGAGCACGAGGATGCCGTGATGGTCGTCGCCGAGACCCAGCTCGCGGACGGAGCAGATCATCCCGTCGGACACGTGCCCGTAGGTCTTGCGGGCCGCGATGGCGAAGCCGCCGGGCAGGACCGCCCCGGGCAGCACGACCACCACCGCATCGCCGACGGCGAAGTTGGCGGCGCCGCAGACGATGCCCTGCGGCACCTCGTTGCCGACGTCGACCTGGCACCAGCGGATCGTCTTGCCGTTGGTCTGCGGCTCGTCCGCGAACGCGAGGACGCGCCCCACGACGAGTGGCCCCGAAAGGTCGGCGCCGACGTCTTCCACCGCCTCGACCTCGATGCCGATCCGTACCAGCGCGGAGGCGACGTCACGGCCGGAGATGCCCGCTGGCAGGTCGACGAGCTCGGCCAGCCAGGAGAGGGGGACGCGCATCAGACCTCCATGCCGAAGGCCCGCGTGAACCGCACGTCGCCCTCGATCATGTCGCGCATGTCCTCGACGCCGCGGCTGAACATCAGGGTCCGCTCGACGCCCATGCCGAATGCGAAACCGGTGTAGCGCACAGGATCGATGCCGCAGGCGACGAGCACGTGCGGGTTGACCATCCCGCAGCCGCCCCACTCGATCCACCCTTGCGACCCGCAGGTACGGCACGGACGGTCGGGGTTGTCGACCGACTCGCCACGGCACACGAAGCACTCGAGGTCGACCTCGGCCGAGGGCTCGGTGAACGGGAAGTAGTGCGGCCGCAGCCGCGTGACGATGCCCTCGCCGAACATCGCCGAGGCGAAGTGGTCGAGCGTCCCCTTGAGGTGGGCCATGGTGATGCCCTCGTCGACGACGAGCCCCTCGATCTGGTTGAAGACCGGGGTGTGCGTCGCGTCGAGCTCGTCGGTGCGGTAGGTACGGCCCGGGCAGATGACGTGGATCGGCGGCTGCTGCGCGAGCATCGTGCGGGCCTGCACGGGCGACGTGTGCGTGCGCAGGACCACGCCGGAGTCGGGCGAGCCGACCCAGAAGGTGTCCTGCAGCGTCCGGGCCGGGTGGTCGGGGACGAAGTTGAGCGAGTCGAAGTTGTACCACTCCGCCTCGACCTCGGGGCCGTCCGCGACGTCGTACCCGAGGGCCACGAAGACCTCGCAGATGCGCTCGACGATGGTCGTGAGCGGGTGGCGGGCACCGACACGGGACCGATCAAACGGGAGGGTGACGTCGACCGCCTCCTCGACGAGCACCCGCGCGTCACGCTCGGCGGTCAGCTCGACCTCACGACTTTCGAGGGCGCGCCGGACGGCGCCCTTCGCCTCGCCCACCCGCTTGCCGGCCTCGGCCTTGGCCTGGGGGGGCAGCGCCCCGATCTCGCGGTTGGCCAGGGCCAGGGGCGAGCGGTCGCCCTCGTGCGCCAGCCGGGCCGCCTTGAGCGCGTCGAGGTCCGCAGCGGCGGTGATGGCGGCCAGCGCGTCGTCGCGGGCGCGGGCCACCACGTCGGGGTGCAGCGCCGTCACCTCGACGGGGTCGTACGGCTTGTTCGGCGCGGACATGAGCGGTCGTTCCTCCGGGGCTCGCGACGTCGGGCCGAGTCTAGGTGGTCACCCCCGCTGACCTCGCGCGAGTTCCGCGCTCCCGCCACCACTCCCCCGTTGATCATGGCCGAATGGCCCCGCTTCCTTGATCCACATGGGCCGTTTGCCCATGATCAACACGGGGGGTCCGCGGGGGGTCCGCGGGGGGTTCGCGGGGGGGGCCGCGGGGGTACGGGTCAGCCGGGCGGGGTG
>JGI24140J50213_10000649_pt1 | contig 15979 bp, 13 predicted proteins | sample BarGraIncu00222A_FD_50213 | JGI IMG/M metagenome (IMG submission 50213)
CGGCGGCGGCGGCAGCCGTTCCGGCGGCGGTGGCGGCGGCGGCAATCGCGGCGGTTACTGACCCGATTTCGTCCTCAGGCGAACGGCGGTGCAGCGAAAGCGCACCGCCTTTTTCATTGCGCCGCGTCCTTCCTGCGCTTGCGCGGGCGACCGGCGACCAGGCGGTCGAACCAGGCGTCGGGAAGGACGCGCAAAAGGCGCGCGACGACGCCCATCTGCCAGGGAATGACACGCCAGCTCGTGCCGGCTTCGATGGCGCGCCAGGCGCGATCTGCGAAGTCGCCGGCGCCGATCAGGAAGGGCATCGAATAGCGGTTGCCCTGCGTGAGCGGCGTGTCGACGTAACCCGGCACGATCGTCACGACCTTGACGCCGAACGGTCGCATCTCGCCGCGCAGGCTTTCGCAATAGCTGATGACCGCGGCCTTGCTCGAGCAGTAGGCGCCGTGCCCGGGCAGGCCGCGTATGCCGGCGACGCTGGCGACGCCGACCAGGGTTCCCGACCGGCGCTCGCACATCGGTGCGACGAACGGATGAAAGGTCGCAGCCATCCCGAGGTTGTTCGTCTCGAAGGTGGCACGCATCACCTCGAGGTCGGCCAGCACCGCGGTATCGACGCCGACGCTGATTCCGGCATTGGCGATGACGACGTCCGGAACGCCCTGCGCCTCGATGCAGGCGCGCCCGACGGCGACGATCGCGGCGACATCGCGCACGTCGGCGACATAGACGGCAAAGCGAGCCGGATCGATTCCCGCCTGCGCGGCCCAGTGGGTGACGGCGTCGCCGCGCCGCGCGACGAGCGCCAGGCGGTAGCCCGCGCCATGAAAGCGCGCCGCCAGCGCCTGGCCGATACCGCTCGAGGCGCCGGTAATGAAGACCAGCGGGTCGGCCCTCACGGCGGGCCCCCAAGGCAGACCGTGACGTGGACGGCGCGGCCTCTCATGTCACGACCCGCGCTTCGGCGCGACGAAGGTCGCGCTCGAATGCCCCTTCAGCTCGACGACGCGAGCCAGGTTGTCGTACTCCATACCTTCGGCGCGGACCACGCTCGCGCCCTGCGTGACGACGACGGGTAGATGCGAGCGGACCTGCTCGACGTTGCGAAAGGCATGCAGGAACTCGCTGCGGAATTCGATCGCCTCTTCCTTGCCCGTTGCCGGCCGGAGCACGCGCGCGTCGCCGCTCAGCTGCACTTCGCTGCCGTCTCCGTTGGACAGCGCGTGCCTGGCGCTGGCGATGGTCACGGCGCCGTCGTCGCCGATGGCCCGGATGCGCGCGTCGTCGATCTCCAGCGTGTCGTCGTCTGGATAGTGGCGCAAGGCCTCGCCCTCGATCTGCGTGCGCATCGTGCCGTCGGCAGCGAATCGTTGCACGACGAAGCGTGTCATCACGTAGTCGGCCTCGTGACGCGGGACTTCGGCGGGGCGGCCGGTTTCGACGCTCGGCGCGTTGCGCACGAGCCATCCGGTACTGAGCGCGAGCACCGCCATCATGATGAGCGGCAGGTAGGCCGATGCGAGATCGATCCAGCGCGCGTACCAGGGCGCCGTTGGCGCGACCGGCTCGGGCCCGGCGAACGATAGATCGACTGGGTCGTCCTCGTCGAGGCGGGTCTCGATGACCTCGACGGCCTCGGCCTCGGCGACGTCAGGGTGCGCCATCCGGCTGCGGCGCTGCCGCGAGGAGCATGGCGTAGCGCCCGGCGGCGACGAGAAGAAGGTCGCAGAACTCGCGCGCCGCGCCGAAGCCGGCGCGGGCCGTCGTGACGTGGCCGGCGATCGCCTTCGCTTCGATGTGCGCGTCGGGCGGGGCGCAGGCGAAAGCGGCACGGCGCATCAACGGGAGGTCGGGCCAGTCGTCGCCCATGACGGCGACACGGTTCCAGTCGAGGCCGATCGCATCGAGGATGACGGCGGCTGCCGCGAGCTTGTCGGCGACACCATAGGCCGCATGCGCGAGCCCGAGATCGGCGACGCGGCGACGCACCGCGGGCGAGTCGCGGCCGGTGACGACGATCGGCACGATGCCGGCTCGCCCGAGCAGTTTCAGGCCATGCCCATCGAGCGTCGAGAACGCCTTGAACTCCTCGCCGGCCTCGCCGATGTAGATGCGTCCATCGGTGAGGACGCCGTCGACGTCGAAGATCGCCGCGGCGATCCCGTCGCCGGGACCCCGCGCCGCAAGGAGCAACTCGGGCGCAAACGTCAGGGTCGGCGTCGATACGGCGGCCCGGTCGGGCGCCGGGCCGTTCCCAAGTCCGGCCGCGTCCCCCGGGGGGGCAGCGACCGCAGGGAGCGTGGCGGCACCATCCATTCAGATCACCTTGGCACGCATCAGGTCGTTCGAGTTCAGGGCGCCGACCAGGCGGCCTTCGCCATCGACGACGAGCAGCCCCGTGACCCGATGCCGCTCCATCAGCTCGGCGGCCTCGACGGCGAGCGCCTCGCTACGAATGAGCTTGGGGCCGGCGTGCATCACCTCATGCGCGGCGAGCCGGCGCAGGTCGGCGCCGGTCTCGATCAGGCGGCGCAGGTCGCCGTCGGTGAAGATGCCGGCGACGCCGCCGTCGCCAACGGTCACTGCCGTGAAACCGAAGCCCTTTCGCGTCATCTCGCGCAGCATGTCGGGAACGAGCGCGTCGATGCCGACTTTCGGTACCGCGTCGCCGACATGCATCAGGTCGCCGACGTGCATCAGGAGCTTCCTGCCGAGGCTGCCGCCCGGATGCGAACGCGCGAAGTCTTCCTCGCGAAAGCCGCGCGCGTCGAGCAAGGCGACGGCGAGCGCGTCGCCGAGCGCCATCTGCGCCGTCGTGCTCGCCGTCGGCGCGAGGTTGAGCGGGCACGCCTCCTGGTCGACGGCGCTCGAAAGGACGATGTCGGCGAGGCCGGCCAGGTTGCTGTCTTCACGCCCCGTCATCGCCACGAGCGTGACGCCGAGCCTCTTGATCGCCGGCACGATGGCGCCGATCTCCTCGCTCTCGCCCGAGTTCGAGATGGCAAGGACGACGTCGGCCGGCGTCACCATGCCGAGGTCGCCGTGGCTGGCTTCGCCGGGATGGACGAAGAAGGCGGGCGTTCCGGTCGAGGCGAGCGTCGCCGCGACCTTGCGCCCGACGTGACCGCTCTTGCCCATGCCCATCACGACGACGCGGCCCTCGCACTCGAGCAGCGCCTTCACAGCGGCGACGAAGCCTTCGCCCTGGCGCGCCTTGAGGCCTTCGAGCGCACGCGCTTCGATGTCGAGCGTTGTGCGCGCGAGCTCGAGGACGCGCGCGGCGTTGAACGGAGGCGGCGAAGGCACGAAGCTTGCGAACGGGTCCAGTAGGATCGACCGATTCTAGGGTTCGACCCTGTACGCTTCCGGTGCCCCGCGCGAATGACTTCTTCGCTCGAACAGACGCTGCTCTTTCTTGTCGCCGCCGTCGCCGGCGTCGTCGTCTGCCGGTTCATGCGCTTGCCGCCGATGCTCGGCTATCTCGCCGTAGGCATGCTGATCGGGCCGAATGCGCTGGCGCTCGCTGCCGACCCGGCCGGCATCGCCTACCTCGCCGAGTTCGGCATCGTTTTCCTGATGTTCGTGATCGGCCTCGAGTTCAACCTGCCGAAGCTGCGCAGCATGAGAAAGCTCGTCTTCGGCCTGGGCTCGAGCCAGGTCGTGCTGACGATGCTCGCCGCCGTCGCCGGCAACGCCCTGCTCGCCTGGGGATTCACGCTCGCCGGCCGGCGCGGCTTGGGCCTCGGCTGGCAGAGCGCCGTCGCGCTCGGTGGTGCGCTGGCGATGAGCTCGACGGCGATCGTCGTCAAGCTGATGGCCGATCGCCTCGAGCTCGAGACCGAGCACGGCCGCCGCGTGATGGGCGTCCTGCTGTTCCAGGACCTCGCCGTCGTGCCTTTGCTCGTCCTCATTCCCGCGCTCGGGTCGTCGCCCGAGGCTTTGCTGCGCGAGCTCGCCTTCGCGTTCCTGAAGGCGGCGGTGCTGCTCGGGGTGCTGTTCGTCGGCGGCCAACGCGTAATGCGCTGGTGGCTAACGCTCGTCGTGCGCAGGAAGAGCGAGGAGCTCTTCATCCTCAACCTGCTGCTCGTCACGCTCGGTCTGGCCTGGCTCACCGCGCTGGCCGGCCTGTCGCTGGCGCTCGGCGCATTCATCGCGGGAATGCTGATCGCCGAGACCGAATACAAGCACCAGGTCGAGACCGACATCCGTCCGTTTCACGATGTCCTGCTCGGCCTGTTCTTCATCACAATCGGCATGAAGCTCGATGCGCCGGCGGCGCTGCGCGAGTGGCCGCTGGTACTCACGCTCACCGCCTTGCCCGTCCTTTTCAAGTTCGCGCTGGTGACGGTGCTGGCGCGCGTCTTCGGCGCCGGCCCCGGGGTGGCCCTGCGTACGGGCCTGTACCTGGCGCAAGCGGGCGAGTTCGGCTTCGTCCTGCTGACGCTGGCCACCGAACGCCATCTCCTGCCCGAGGCACTGCTCACGCCGGTGCTCGCGAGCATGGTGCTCTCGATGCTGGCGACACCTTTCCTGTTCATGTACAGCAACGGCATCGTCATGCGCCTGTCGGCGAGCGACTGGCTGCTGCAATCAGTGGCGATGACGACGATCGCCCGGCGCGCCATCAACACCGAATCGCACATCATCATCTGCGGTTTCGGGCGCAGCGGGCAGAACCTGGCGCGCCTGCTCGAGCACGAGAAGATCGCCTATATCGCGCTCGACCTCGACCCCGACCGGATCCGCCAGGCCGCCGCCGCGGGCCAAAGCGTCGTCTTCGGCGACGCGGCGCGACTGCAGAGCCTGATGGCGGCCGGGCTGGCGCGGGCCAACGCCGTCGTCGTCAGCTATCACGACACGCCGTCGGCCCTGAAGATCCTGCACCTCGTGCAGACGCATGCGCCGAGAGTGCCGGTCATCGTCCGCACCATCGACGATGCCGACCTCGAGCGGCTGCGCAGCGCCGGCGCAACCGAAGTCGTTCCCGAGGCGATCGAGGGCTCGCTCATGCTCGCAAGCCACGCGCTGGCGCTCGTCGGCGTGCCGATGCAGCGCGTGCTGCGCGTCGTGCAGGAGCAGCGCGATGCGCGCTACGGGCTCCTCCGCGGCTACTTCCACGGCGCCGACGACGACACGCCCGACGAGCTCGAGCAGGCCAGGCTCCTCAGCGTCACCCTGTCGCCGACCAGCGCCAGCGTGAGCCGCCCGCTCGGCGAACAGAAGCTCCCCTCGAGCGGCGTCAGCGTCGTCTCGCTGCGTCGCGCCTCCGGCGTCGTGCTCCAGCCGGACGACGAGCTCGCCCTCGCCGCGGGCGACACGCTCGTCCTGTCGGGGCTGCCTGAGCCGCTCGCGCGTGCCGAGGAAAAGCTCCTGCGCTCGGCGTAGGGCCTGTTAACTCCACGGGAGGGCTCGCGCAGGCCCTCGCCGGGATCAGGTGACCGGCGCCTGCTTCGCGAGCGTCGCGCGAAAGCGGATCGCCATCACGGCGCCGGCGGCACGCAGCAACTCGAGGGCGAGCGCCGGCGAACGTTGCGCAAGCTCTTCCATGCGCGGGCCGCGCAGCGCCCAGACGACACACGGCGTCATCGCTTCGACGTTCGCCGTGCGCGGCGTGTCGCCGAAGAGACCGGGCTCGCCGACGACGGATCCGGCGCGCAGGATCGCAACGCGGTTGCTGCCGGGCGGGCCGCCGGTGACGAAGACCTGCATGCTGCCTTGGGCGATGAAATACATGGAACGGTCGGCGTCGCCCTGCTTGATGAGCAGGTCGCCGGCGCGAATCTCGTAGCGGGCCAGGTAGGGAGCAAGGACGCGCCAGTTCTCGAGCGACAGGCGGGCGCGAAAGGCGTCGTCCGCGTTGAGCGTCTGTACCGCCGTCACGAGTTCGTCGATTTCCATGCTGCCTCTCCACCCGACCGATCCCGGCACGGCCGCGATCGATCCTGTCCCTAGGCGAATTATCGATGGTGAACGCCGGCCGACAACGCCACTCCTGCACGCCTGCGCCCCATTCGTCGGGTCTCGCCCTCCGCCGATCGGCGGCGGCGCCGCTTACTTGCCGATGCAAAAGCGGCTGAAGATGACGCCGAGCAGATCGTCGGCAGTGAAGGCGCCGGTGATCTCTCCGAGCGCGTCGTGCCCAGCCCGCAGTTCCTCGGCGACGAGCTCGAGCGCGGCATCGCCCGCGCGGGCATGCGCAGCGGCGTCGGCGAGGTGGGCACGGGCGCGCTGCAAGGCGGCGATGTGGCGGGCGCGGGCGATGAAGACACCTTCGGCCTGGCCTTGCCAGCCGGCCCGGGCAAGCAACTCGCGGCGCAAGGCGTCCAGCCCCTGGCCCGTCGCCGCCGAGATGACCCGGCCGGCGTGCGCTTCCGCGACGGAACGCGCGCGGCCTGGCGCCGCATCGGCCTTGTTGAACACATGCAGGATGCGCGGCGCGACGGCGTCGAGCCGCGTCGCGATGCGCGCCTCGCCGGCGTCGTAGCCAGCCTCGCCGATGCGGGTCAGGTCGTGCAGGAAGACGATCGCATCGGCTTGCTCGATCGCCGACCAGGAGCGCGCGATGCCGATGCGCTCGACCTCGTCGCCCGCCTCACGCAGGCCCGCCGTGTCGACGACGTGGATCGGCACGCCTTCGATCTGGATCGTCTCGCCCACCTTGTCGCGCGTCGTCCCCGGGATCGCCGTGACGATCGCCAGCTCGGCCCCGGCCAGCGCGTTGAGCAGCGAGCTCTTGCCGACGTTCGGCTGGCCGGCGAGGACNACGTGAACGCCTTCGCGCAGCAGCGCACCCTGGCGCGCGGTGGCCAGCACCGCGTCGAGCTGCGCCGCGGCGGCGGCTAGGCGCTGCGAGGCCCCGGCGCGCTCGAGGAATTCCATCTCCTCGTCGGGAAAGTCGAGCGTCGCCTCGACCAACATGCGCAGGTCGACGAGCTGCGCGGCGAGCGCGCCGATCTCTGCGGAAAAGGTACCGTCGAGCGAGCGTGCCGCCGATCGTGCTGCCGCCTCGGTGCTGGCGTCGATGAGGTCGGCGACCGCTTCGGCCTGGGCCAGGTCGAGCTTGTCATTGAGGAAGGCGCGCTCGGTGAACTCGCCGGGTCCGGCCAGACGCAGGTGCGGCAGCTGGGATCGCTGCGTGCCGGGATCGATCTCCGCGCCTGCTTCGAGACAACGCGCCAGAAGCAGCTGCATGACGACGGGCCCGCCGTGTGCGTGCAGCTCGAGCATGTCCTCGCCGGTATAGGAATGCGGCGTCGGGAAGTGGATCGCCAGGCCGCGGTCGATGGGCGCCCCGGCCGCATCGAGGAAGCTCAGCAAGGTCGCGTGGCGCGGCTCGAGACGGCGCCCGCAGAGCGCTTCGATCAGCGCACCGAGGTCGCACCCGGAAACGCGGACGATGCCGATGGCGCCGCGCCCGCTCGCCGTGGCGATGGCGACGATGGGGTCGTCGTGGCGAGGCAGGGTGGACACCGCCTGATTTTCGCGCCGGCGCGCCTTCCGGCGCGCGAGGCGAAGGCGCTACTTGTTGAGGACGCCGAGCCGCTTGTTGATGAGGTACTGCTGCGCGATCGAAAGGATGTTGTTCGTCAGCCAGTAGAGGACGAGGCCGGCCGGGAAGAAGAAGAACATGACCGAGAAGACGAGCGGCATGATCCACATCATCTTCGCCTGCACCGGATCGGGCGGCGTCGGGTTGAGCCAGGTCTGCAGCATGCTGGTCGCCGTCATCAACAGCGGCAGGATGAAGTACGGGTCCTTCGCCGAAAGGTCGGTGATCCAGCCGATCCACGGCGCGTTGCGCATCTCGACGCTCGACAGCAGCACCCAGTACAGGGCGATGAAGAACGGCATCTGCGCGACGATCGGCAGGCATCCGCCCAGCGGGTTGACCTTCTCCTCGCGATAGATGCGCATCATTTCCTGCTGCATCTGCTGCGGCTTGTCCTTGAGGCGCTCGCGCATCTCCATGACCTTGGGGTTGATCGCCTTCATCTTCGCCATCGACCCGTAGGCTTTGGCGTTGAGCCAGAAGAAGGCGATCTTGAGAAGCACGACGAGCCCGACGATGGCCCAGCCCCAGTTGCCGATGAACTTGTGAAGCTGCGTGAGCAGCCAGAAGAGCGGCTCGGCGAGGATCTTGAAGACGCCGTAGTCCTTGACCAGCTCGAGGCCGGGCGCCAGCGAGGAGATCCTGTTTTCTTCCTGCGGCCCGGCGAAGAGCCTGGCAGCGAAGGTCTTGCTCTGGCCCGGCTCGATCTTGCCGAGCGGAACGAGCATGCCGACCGAATACACGTGCGCCCTGCCACCGGTCGCCGGGTTGACGACGTCGTCCTTGCCCGTGAAATATTCGCGCTGCAGCTTGGCGCCGGGCGGATCGATCAGCCAGGCCGAAGCGAAATAGTGCTGGACGACGGCGATCCAGCCGTTGTCAGCCGTCTCCGGGTAGGGAAGCTTGTCGCCACGCTCGCGCTTTTCGATGCTCTTGAAATCGATCTTCTCGTACTTGCTTGCCTCCGTGTAGATCGCCGGCCCGGTGAAGGTCGAATAGAAGCTCGAGCCTCCCGGCGGCGCGTTGCCGTCGCGGACGAGCTGGAAGTACAGGCGCGGTTCGACGGGCGCGGCGCCGGCATTGACGACCTCGTGCTTGACGTCGATGACGTAGCTGCCGCGATGCAAGGTATAGGTCTTGACGAGCCTGACGCCGCCGACGTCCGGCGACTCGAACACAACGTCGAGCGATTCAGCGCCGGGCGCAAGACTGCGCGGCCCCGGCAGCAGACGCATCACCGTGTGATGGTTGGGGAGGCCACTGCCGCCCGCTGCCGGGACGAGGCCGGTTTGCGCGACGTAGAAGCGATCGCTCGTCTCGTCGAAAAGCACCTCGTTGCGGCTGCGATCGAACTGGTCGATCTGCTTCAGGAACTCCAGGCGATCGAGCTCGCCGCCACGGCTGTCGAACCCTGCTTTGACCAGATCGGTCGTCACCGTGACGCGTTCGCCGGCGGGCGCGACTCCCGATGCCGCGGGCGGCGCGGCAGGCCCGGCCGCAGCCGCAGCCGTCGCCGGCGAGGCGCCAGGAAGCAGGCTCGACGTGCCGCTCGACGCCGCAGCCCGGGCCGCGGCCGGCGCACGTGCGCCCGGGTTGAAGAACGAGGGCTGGCCGTTGTGCTTGTTCCACGCATCCCAGATCAGGAACAGCGAGGCGGAGAACACCACCCAGAGAATGGTGCGGCGAATATCGGTCATGGCGAGGAGGGATCGGAGGCGTCCGGTGAGGAACTGGCCGGGCGCCTTTCGGGGCGCGCCAGAAGCGATGTGAGAAAAGGAAACGGTTGCGAAGGAACCGGGTCGTAGCCGCCTGCGCACCACGGATGGCACCGGGCGATGCGACCGATCGCCAGTGCCGTGCCTGCGGTCGCGCCGTGNTGGGTCAGGGCATCGAGCGCATAGGCCGAGCACGTCGGCTCGAAGCGGCAGGCATTGCCGAGCCACGGGCTGAGGACCAGGCGATAGCCGCGTACCAACGCCATCAGGGCGCGTGCCGAAAGTCCGCTCATGACGCTTGCCGCCGGGTCACAGCGCCGAAGAGCGCTTCGAGCTCAGCGCGCGCAACGTTCCGCAAAGCTGCCGACGCGGCGCTCGGAAACGCCGCCCGGTCGAAGGGCGCGCGCAGGCGAACGATCCACAGGCCAACAGGGAGCAAGGCGGCGTGTCGGTTGCCGGCGGCGTAGATCTGGCGCCTCAGCAACGAGCGCGTGACTGCACGCCGCGCGTGGCGCTTCGGGACGACCACGCCGAACTGCTTCCCGGACCCTGGAACGAGCGAGTCATCCACAGCTCTTGCACCGGGTAGAGAACCAATTGTTGATAACTCGGGATTCCCGGGACCGAGCGACAACCCCGCCAAGGCGCCGGCCGAAGCCGCCAGATGATGAACGGCGAAGTGGGGGGTGCTGGCGCGACTCGCGCAGCGCAGGACCCGCTCGAATCCGTTCGAATCGACCAGGCGTGTCATTGCCTCGACCGCGGGCTGCTGCCGAGGCATCGACCGCTCGCTGCGGTCGATCAGACGGCCAAGCGCTTGCGGCCCTTGGCGCGGCGCGCGTTGATCACGGCCCTGCCGCCGCGCGACTTCATGCGGACGAGAAAACCGTGGGTGCGGGCCCGGCGGACCTTGGAGGCTTGGTAGGTGCGTTTCATGATGATTCCGTGGGCCCAGGGTCGGCTCGGGCGAACCTTCAATTACAACAAGAAGCATGCTATTCGTCAACCGCTGCGTCCCATGCTGGGTCGCAGTCTCGGCATCGCGGCAACGAGTACTTTCCCTGTGGATAAGTGGCCTTTCGGACTCTTCATCGAGCTACAATTCCAAGCTTTCACCGGGCACTTCTCCACATATGCGAGCCGACCTCTGGCAACGCGGCTGCGAGCGTCTTGCCGCCGAGTTGCCCGATCAGCAATTCAACACTTGGATCCGGCCTCTGCCCGAGGCCGAGATCGCCGATCACGGCGACGCGGGCGCCACGGTCACCGTGCGCGTTCCGAACCGCTTCAAGCTCGACTGGATTCGCACTCAGTACGCGGGCCGAATAGAGACGGCGCTGAGCGATCTCGCCGGCAAGCCGGTTCGCCTCGACGTGGCGCTCGCCGCCCGTGACGGTGGCACCAGAGCCGTGCCGCTGGTGCTGCAGCAGACGTCTCGCGAAGCGGCCGCCGCGCCGGTCAACGGGCGCGATCTGCACTTTGCCGCGACGACACTGCCTACGCGCAGCCGCCTCAATCCGGCGCTCAGTTTCGACACGCTCGTTCCCGGCCGCGCCAACCAGATGGCGCGCACCGCGGCGCTGCACGTTGCCGGCGCGCCGGGGCAGATGTACAACCCGCTCTTCATCTACGGCGGCGTCGGACTCGGCAAGACGCACCTGATCCACGCCGTGGGCAACGCGCTGCTCGCCGACCGGCCCGATGCGCGAATCCTGTACCTGCACGCCGAGCAGTTCATCACCGACGTGGTGAAGAACTACCAGCGCAAGACCTTCGACGAGTTGAAGGCGAAGTACCACTCGCTCGATCTGCTGCTCATCGACGACGTGCAGTTCTTCGCCGGCAAGGAGCGCACGCAGGAGGAGTTCTTCAACGCCTTCGAGGCGCTGCTCGCCAAGCGCGCGCACATCATCATGACGAGCGACACCTACCCGAAGGGGCTGGTCGACATCGACGAGCGGCTGACCTCGCGCTTCGACGCCGGGCTCACCGTCGCGATCGAGCCGCCCGAGCTCGAGATGCGCGTCGCCATCCTGATGAAGAAGGCCGACCAGGAAGCGACTCCGATGCCTGAGGACGTCGCCTTCTTCGTCGCCAAGAACGTCCGCGCCAACGTGCGCGAGCTCGAAGGGGCGCTGCGCAAGATCCTCGCGTACTCGCGCTTTTCCCACAAGGACATCAACATCCAGCTCGCACGCGAGGCGCTGAAGGACCTGCTCTCGATCCAGAACCGCCAGGTCGGCGTCGAGAACATCCAGAAGACGGTCGCCGACTTCTACAAGATCAAGGTCGCCGACATGTATTCGAAGAAGCGCCCGGCCTCGATTGCCCGGCCGCGCCAGATCGCCATGTACATCGCCAAGGAGATGACGCAGAAGAGCCTGCCCGAGATCGGCGAGCTGTTCGGCGGGCGCGACCACACGACGGTGCTGCACGCGGTGCGCAAGATTTCGGCCGAGCGGCAGAAGAACACCGAGCTCAACCAGCAGCTGCACGTGCTCGAGCAGACCCTGAAAGGCTGATGCGCGTGCCAGCTCGAAATTCGCTTCCTTGTCAAGTGACAACCGTGGGGACAACTTGCGGCGTAACCAGGGTCTATCCACCGCTGCCGCGATTTCTCGGAAGTTGTTCGCTTCGGCCCCTGCCTCAGAACAGACTCGATCGACAGGCTTTGCAGCGAGCTAACTGCTTGTCGGAAACGGCGAAAATGCAGTTGCCCACAGCGAGACCGCTCGCCTACTACAACGACTAAGTTCAAGAGGTTGACATGATTGTCTTGAAAGCGGCACAAGAAAAATTCCTGGCAGCGTTGCAGGCGGTCTCGGGAATCGTCGAGCGACGACACACCTTGCCGATCCTCGCGAACGTGCTGATCCGCAAGACCGGCTCGAGCATCGAGCTGACGACGAGCGATCTCGAGATCCAGGTGCGAACGGTCGCCGAGCTCGGCGGCGACGCGTCGAACTTCGCGACCACGGTCGGTGCGAGGAAGCTCATCGACATCCTGCGCTCGATGCCGTCCGACCAGACGGTGACCTTGAGCGCATCGCAGTCCAAGCTCACGCTGTCCGGTGGGAAGAGCCGCTTCACCCTGCAGACCATGCCGGCTGACGACTTCCCGCTGGTTCAGGAATCGGCCGACTTCGGGCCTCAGTTCAGCGTTCCGCAGAAGACCTTGCGCGGCCTCGTCGCCCAGGTCCACTTCGCGATGGCGGTGCACGACATCCGCTACTACCTCAACGGCATCCTCTTCGTCGCCGAAGGCCGGAGTCTGACGCTCGTCGCCACCGACGGGCATCGCCTGGCGCTGGCGCAGGCAACGCTCGACGCCGACATTCCGAAGCAGGAGGTGATCCTTCCGCGCAAGACGGTGCTCGAGCTGCAGCGACTCCTGAAAGACGACGATTCGTCGATCGAGATGCGCTTCGCGCCGAACCAGGCCAAGTTCTCGTTCGCCGGCATGGAGTTCGTCTCCAAGCTCGTCGAGGGCAAGTTTCCCGACTACAACCGCGTCATCCCGAAGAACCACAAGAACAAGGTGACGCTCGGACGCGTGCCCCTGCTTTCGAGCCTGCAGCGCGCGGCCATCCTGACGAGCGAGAAGTTCAAGGGCGTGCGCGTCAATATCGAGCCCGGCACGTTGCGTATCGCCTCGAGCAATGCCGAGCAGGAAGAGGCGATGGAAGAGCTCGAGATCGACTACGGTGGCGACGCGATCGAGATCGGCTTCAACGTCACCTACCTGATCGACGCCTTGACCAACATGGGCCAGGAGATGGTGACGGTCGAGCTGCAGGACACGAACTCGAGCGCGCTTATCACGGTGCCCGACCAGGCCGGGTTCAAGTACGTCGTCATGCCGATGCGAATCTGAAGAAGAACACAAGAAGGTGACCACCGTTTCGATGATTCCCAAAGAAGACGACAACGACAAGAAGCCCGAGATCGCCGGCACGCACGGCGATATGGCGAGGAAGGCCTCCACGAGCCCCTTGAATGGCGAGGCGCCGCCCGAGGGCGTGAACGGCGACAGCTACGGCGAAGGCGACATCCAGATCCTCGAGGGCCTCGAGGCGGTGCGCAAGCGCCCCGGCATGTACATCGGCGACACGTCCGACGGCACGGGCTTGCACCACCTGGTGTTCGAGGTCGTCGACAACTCGATCGACGAGGCGCTGGCAGGCTTTTGCGACGACATCGTCGTCACCATCCACAGCGACAACTCGATCTCCGTTATCGACAACGGCCGCGGCATTCCGACCGGCGTCAAGATGGACGACAAGCACGAGCCGAAGCGGTCGGCTGCCGAGATCGCGCTCACCGAGCTGCATGCCGGCGGCAAATTCAACCAGAACAGCTACAAGGTCTCGGGCGGGCTGCACGGCGTCGGAGTGAGCTGCGTCAACGGGTTGTCGAAGTGGCTGCGCCTGACGGTGCGCCGCGAAGGCCTCGTGCACTACATGGAGTTTCGTCAGGGCGTGCCGCAGGATCGCGAGATCGAGGAGCGCAGCGGCCATCTCGTGTCGCCGATGAAGGTCATCGGCGAGACCGAAAAGCGCGGCACCGAGGTCCACTTCCTGCCCGATCTCGAGATCTTCTCGAACATCGATTTCCACTACGACATCGTGTCGAAGCGGCTGCGCGAGCTGAGCTTTCTCAACAACGGCGTTCACATCCGTCTCGTCGACGAGCGCAACAACAAGGCGGACGACTTCGCCTACGCGGGCGGCGTCAAGGGCTTCGTCGAGTTNATCAATACGGGCAAGAAGGTCCTGCATCCGAACGTCTTCCACGCCAGCGGCCAGAAGGCGAGCGACCAGCACACGACGATCACGAGNGAAGTCGCGATGCAGTGGAACGACGGCTACAGCGAGAACGTGCTGTGCTTCACCAACAACATCCCGCAGCGCGACGGCGGCACGCACCTGACGGGGCTGCGCGCGGCCATGACGCGCGTCATCAACAAGTACATCGAGGACAACGAGCTGGCGAAGAAAGCCAAGGTCGAAATCACCGGCGACGACATGCGCGAAGGCCTCACGTGCGTGTTGTCGGTGAAGGTGCCGGAGCCGAAATTCTCGAGCCAGACCAAGGACAAGCTGGTTTCGAGCGAGGTGCGCGGCCCGGTCGAAGACGTCGTCAGCAAGACGCTCAACGACTACCTGCTCGAGCACCCGAGCGACGCCAGGATCATCTGCGGCAAGATCGTCGACGCGGCACGCGCCCGCGAGGCGGCGAGGAAGGCGCGCGAGATGACGCGCAGGAAGGGCGTGCTCGACGGCATGGGCCTGCCCGGCAAGCTCGCCGACTGCCAGGAGAAGGATCCGGCCCTGTGCGAGATCTACGTCGTCGAGGGCGACTCCGCCGGTGGCTCGGCCAAGCAGGGACGCGATCGCAAGTTCCAGGCGATCCTGCCCTTGCGCGGCAAGATCCTCAACGTCGAGAAGGCGCGCTACGAGAAACTGCTCACGAGCAACGAGATCCTGACCCTGATCACCGCGCTCGGCACCGGCATCGGCAAGGGCACCGGCGGCGACGACTTCGACGTCGCCAAGCTTCGCTACCACCGCATCATCATCATGACCGACGCCGACGTCGACGGCGCCCACATCCGCACGCTGCTACTGACCTTCCTGTTCCGGCAGATGCCCGAGCTGGTCGAGCGCGGTCACATCTACATCGCGCAGCCGCCTCTCTACAAGGTGAAGTTCGGCAAGGACGAGCAGTACCTGAAAGACGGCCACGAGCTCGACGCTTACCTGATGCGCGTCGCCCTGAAGGACGCTCGTCTGGAGACGGGCAACACGAAGGCGCCGGCCAGCGCTCCGGTCCTGGAGGGCGACGTTCTCGAAGCGCTGGCGCGCCAATACGTCCTCGCCAAGAACGTCGTCGATCGCCTCGCCAACTGGATGGACGTCGACGCGCTGCGCGCGATCGCCAACGGCCTTGCGCTCGATCTCGATACGCTCGAGGCGGCCGAGACCTCGGCCAGGGCGCTCGCCGCCGCACTGCGCGACGCCGAGGTCACGGCGGAGTTCGATGCCCGCACCGACAAGCACGTCCTGCGCATCGGCCGGATGCACCACGGCAACGTCAAGTCGAGCGTCATCACGGCCGACTTCGTGCACGGCGCCGACTACGAGGCGCTGAGCACGGCAGGCCGCACGTTCAAGGGCCTGGTCGGGGCGGGCGCGATCGTCAAGCGCGGCGAAGGCGACCGGCAGAAGGAAGCCAAGGTCGGCGACTTCCGCGAGGCGATGGCCTGGCTGCTCCTGCAGGCCGAGGGCGCCGTCGCACGGCAGCGCTACAAGGGCCTGGGCGAGATGAACCCGGCGCAGCTGTGGGAGACGACGATGGACCCGGCCGTGCGCCGGCTGTTGCGCGTCCAGCTCGACGATGCGATCGAGGCCGACCGCGTCTTCACGATGCTGATGGGCGACGAGGTCGAGCCGCGCCGCGCCTTCATCGAGAGCAACGCGCTGAGGGTCGCCAACATCGACGTGTAGCGGTCGTCGTGTCGGCGCGCCCGTCGGTTGCAGCCGGCGCGAAGCTGCTCAGCTCATCGGCCGCTGATCCGGGCCACGAGCGCTTCGGTCCGGGCCGAGGGCTTGAGCCCGAGAACGATCGACAACAACTCGCGGCAGCGGCGAAAGGCGTTGAGCGCCTGTGCGCTTTCGCCGCGCGCGATGTGGCATTCGATGAGCCGCTGGTAGAT
>JGI24140J50213_10000650_pt1 | contig 15953 bp, 16 predicted proteins | sample BarGraIncu00222A_FD_50213 | JGI IMG/M metagenome (IMG submission 50213)
TGCTGGCGGCGTTGACGGTGGCGACGGGGAAAATTCCTGCCTTTCAACTGGCGGCGATGACGTTTGCGATCGGCGCGCTGGCGGGATTCCTGAGCTGGATCGGGCGGCCGAATGCGGTCCGCGCCTTGTGGCAACCGCCGATAGCATGGATCGTCGGAGTTGGCGGGCTGTTCGGATACCACGCGCTGTATTTTCTGGCGCTGCGCTTCGCGCCGCCGGCCGAAGCCGGGTTGCTGAATTATCTCTGGCCGCTGCTGATCGTGCTGTTTTCCGCAGCTCTGCCGGGCGAGCGGCTGGCGCCGCACCATATCGTCGGGGCGTTGCTTGGGCTTGCCGGCACGGTGCTGCTGTTTGCGGGCAATAGCAGCAGCGGTTTCGCACCCGGCCAAATTCCCGGATTGACCGCGGCGTTCGTCGCGGCATTTGTATGGGCGACCTATTCGGTGCTGTCGCGCAAGCTGAAATCGGTGCCGACCGACGCGGTGGCAGGCTTCTGCCTCGTGACGGCGCTGCTCGCAGCGGGCGTGCATGGCCTGGTCGAGGTCACGATCTGGCCCGAGACGATTGTGCAATGGCTGGCGATTTTGGCGCTGGGCGTTGGCCCCGTGGGTGCTGCGTTCTACGCCTGGGATATCGGAATGAAACGCGGCGATATCCGCGTGCTGGGTGCGGCATCCTACGCGACGCCGCTGCTCTCGACCGCGTTTCTGATCATGGCGGGTTTTGCCGAGCCGAGCGCGAGCCTCGCGATCGCCGCGGTCCTGATCGCCGGTGGCGGCTTGATCGCGGCGAAGGATATGCTGAGGAGGAAGACAAGCATTTCTGACGCCCAGCAACGCTGATGCTATGGCTAACTAAGCCGCAGGCCGCCAACCCGGCGGCTTGTAGGCGGTTTCCGGAATCTGCCCAAGTTCGGAGCGCTGCGGCTTCTGCGGTGCAAGACCATAGAACTGCTGAAAGCTCATGATCAGCGGCCGCCATTTGTCGGGATCAATGCGATTGGGCTCGCCGTCCATCATGATTTCCGGATGCGCATGCACGCGAGTGACGCGAAGCTCGATCGCCACCAAATTGCCGCGCCAGACGTCGTCTTCCTGCGCCATCTGGTGGACATGGGCGACCTTTGCCTCGATCTGTACCGGGCATTCCGCAGCACGTGGCGCGGCGACGGTCTCGCCCGGCAGCGGCGTCAGGCCGCTGATCTCGAATTTGTTCTTCTCGTGCCGATAGCCGCGCTTGATCTTGCCTGCTGGCAGGGGATTCGAACCAGTGGTGCGTGCGAGCCGGTTGACGGCGTCGACGAGATTCGCCGAAGGAAGATTGAGCACGCACTCGCCGGTGCGAAGCGTGTTTTCCGTTGTTTTGGAGTTGCTGGCGAGGCCCAGCATGCAGCGCCAGCCGACCCACCATGCCGATGACATCGGCGCAAGATTGGACGAGCCGTCTTCATTGCTGGAGCCGATCAGGACCACCGGTGTCCCGAAATACAGAATCGCCGGCTCGATGATCTGCGAATCCGCAAATTCGGTGATATCGATTGTGCTGAGCATGCCGGCCTCCATGTGTGAGGCCTTGATGTACGGAATTGGTGCGCGGGAACCCACCCGATTCCAGAATCAATTTTTCAAAGGCCGGGGAACCAATCAGGCGCTGCCAATTCAAACTTCGCAAAATCGAAACCGGGCGCGACCGTGCATCCTGCCAATGTCCAGTCGCCGGTGCTTTCGGCGGCCTGCCACGCATGCGCAGGCACGATCGCCTGCGGCACTTCGCCGGCGGCGAGATCGGGACCGAGCCTGACGGTGCGCTGGTCGTCGCCATCGGCGATCCGCAACACCAGCGCGCTGCCGGCGTAATAATGCCAGATCTCCACCGCATCGATGCGATGCCAATGCGATCGTTCATGGCGCGCCAGCAGGAAATAGATCGCAGTGGAGCGCGAACGTCCGTCGGCGTCGCAGCGCGGATCGCGAAACGTCTCGCGATAGTGGCCGCCTTCCGGATGCGGCTGAAGTTCAAGCTGTGCTACGATGTCGGCGGCGGAAGGCAGCGCAACCATCAGGATTTGTTCTTGCGTTCGCGCAATTCACCGAACACTTCGGCGCCGCTTTTGCCCTTCATCCGCACGCTGGCGGCGACCGACGGCTCGTCGGCGCGCAGAAACACATTGGCTTTCTTTTCCTCGCCGAGCGTTACCGGGATNGTCGGCTGACCGGCGGCGCGCAGCCGCNTGACTTCCTCGGCCCGCGCNTTCAGGGCCGCATTGTCAGGCTCGATGGTCAGCGCGAATTTGACATTGGCCGCGGTATATTCGTGACCGCAATACAGTTTGAAATCATCGGGCAGCGCGCGCAATTTNAGCAGCGAGTCCCACATTTGCGGATAGGTGCCCTCGAACACCCGCCCACAGCCGATCGAGAACAGCGTGTCGGCGGCAAACAGCGCCTTCTCGCCGTCGAAGACGTAGCTGACGTGATCCAGCGTATGGCCCGGCGTCTCCAGTACCCGCGCCAACAGGCCGCCGACCTTGACGACGTCGCCATGGGCGACGCGGATATCGACATTGGCGATCCTGGCGGACTTGTCATGCGGCGCAAGCACGCGGCACTGGTATTTTTGCTTCAGTTCGGCGACGCCGCCGACATGGTCGCCATGATGATGGGTAATCAGGATATCCGTCAGCGTCCAGCCCTCGTGCTCCAGCGCCTTGATGACGGGGGCTGCTTCCGGGGCGTCGATCGATGCGGTCGCCTTGGTGACGGGATCGTGGATCAGGTAACCGAAATTATCGGTAAGGCAGGGGANCAAGCGAATTTCGGCAGNCATGATATCTCCGTCGTCCAGTGAGGCGGGCAGGGAAGCAAGAAAGGCCAGTACGGCCTCAGATAGGCTTGAAATATGGCGTTAACGCTTCGCCGGCAATGCCATATTCGGCGCCCCGCGCCGAATGGCGACGTGTTAGATTGGGGTTCATGACCATCGATGTCATCGATCTCCGCGATTTCTATTCGAAGCGCCTCGGCATCGTGGCCCGGCGGCTGATCAATCGCGGCATTCAGGCCTGCTGGCCCAACGCCGAAGGCCAGCGGGTGCTCGGCCTCGGCTACCCCACGCCATATCTGGGACTTTTCCGCGAAGACAGCGAGCGCTGCATCGCCTTCATGCCGGCAGCGCAGGGCGTGCTGAAATGGCCGACCGGCCGGCCGGCCTTGGCGACATTGGTCGACGAATTTTCGCTGCCGCTGCCGGACGCCGCGGTCGATCGCATCCTGCTGGTTCATGCGCTGGAAATGTCTGACGATCCCGAAGGACTGCTGCGCGAGGTGTGGCGGGTGCTGGCGCCGTCCGGGCGGGTGATGGCCGTTATTCCGAACCGTCGCGGGGTGTGGACGCGTACCGACACCACGCCGTTCGGTCACGGCCGGCCCTATTCGCGCTCGCAGATCACCCAATTGCTGCGCCAGACCTGGTTCACGCCGACGGCCTGGGGCGAGGCGCTGTTCGTGCCGCCGGTCGGGGGCGGCTGGTTCCTGCGTTCCGCCATGGCATGGGAGCGCATCGGCGAAGCGCTGTCGCTGCCGTTCGCCGGCGTGCATATCGTGGAAGCCACCAAGCAGGTCTACCGGGCGATCCCGGCGCACCGCGAACGCACGCGGCTGATTCCGGCACTGCCGCCGGTGCTGGTGCCGTCGTCACTGCAGAACTCCGGCCTTCGTGATCCCAGCGCAGGCCGGGATCCATAACCCGCGGCGGTTGGTTATTTCGGGAAGGCGCTACTACTCGTTCCCCGGATTGAAATCATCGCCCGGCACTACCGGCGCAGGCACGCCATCCGGGCGCGGGCCGTGCGGCCGGCGGCGGCGGCGCGGCGGAAAGCGTTCGCCGCCATTGCCCTCGAAACCGGCGGGGCTGCTATTGATCTGCGGCTGCGGTCCGGTGATGAACGACGGCAGGCGATCGACGCTGACGCTGTCGGCAATCACCGGCTGCGGTTGGGGCTGCGGCTGAAATTGCGGCTGCGGACGGTGATCGCGATTGGCATTGTGTTCGCGCGCCTGATGCTGCTCGCGTGGCTGGTAGGATTGGCCCTCGCGTTGGTGGTCGCGCTGATTGTTGTCGCGCGGCACGAACGGCTGTGGCTGGGCCGGGACGAAGCCGGGTTCCTGCCCGAAATTCGAAAAGCTTTCGCTCTCGTCGTCGCCATCCTCCGCAGGCATCTCATTCTCGGTGCGCGGCTGCGGCTGGTTCTGACGGAACTGTTCCTGGGCAGCGGCGATCAGGCGGAAATAATGCTCGGCATGCTGGTAGTAGTTCTCGGCGGCTACCGGATCGCCGGAAGAGCGCGCGTCGCGCGCCAGCTGCACGTATTTTTCCGCGACGTGCGACGCGGTGCCGCGAATCTTGATGTCGGGTCCGTTGGACTCGAACACCCGGGTCATCGGATTCTGGCCGCGCCGGTTGTTGTTGTTATTGTTGTTGTTATTATTGTTCCGGTTGCGCATCCGCTTGTTGTTGTTCTGACCGTTTCTCATATCGTGCCTTTATTCCAGCCCTGTTAAAAACCTTGAAGTCAAAAGCCTCGGATTTTCGCCGTCATCGCCGCGCCGCCCGGTTTGGCAGGCCTCAGGCGCGCCGAATCACGGCGCAGTTCAGTTCCGCAGAGATTTTACCGTACGTCGCAAGCAGCACGGACGCGTTCCCCAACAGCGCAAGCCTCGGCCGCCGGCTGCATCAATCATTCTGCTCGCCAAACAAGCACAGGTTTCTTGCGTGAGTATTCAAGCGCAATATCAGGCTTTCGTTCGCTTTGCGGTCAGGAGCAGCGCAGCTCTTTCAGCCATCGCGCTCAATTGGACCTGCGTTTTGGAACCTTTCACTCGGGGCGGGCTCTCACTCTGAGAACTCTGGCCACCATCCACAATATCCCTATGGGGTACCTGCGGGGCCAGCAACCCTGGACCGATGTTGGCCGGAACGTAGTCGCTCCCGGGGAATATTCCAAGCGGTTTTTTTGCATTTCAATCGGGCTTTATGGGGGCTTTTTTCGGCCCGCGACCGCCCGCCGGATGCCCGCCAGATCGGCCCTGGGCGGCCGTTCGCAGGTTAACCCTGCCGCATCGATCAATCCCTGGATCTCACCGCTCTGACCCTGCCCCGCTTCCACCACCAGCGCGCCGCCGGGCGCCAAGAGCCGCGCGGCCTGCGGAATCAGGGCGCGATAGGCGTCAAGTCCGTCCGCACCGCCGTCCAGCGCGCCAAGCGGGTCGTAATCGCGCACCTCGATCGAAAGACCGGCAATGTCGGCGGAGCGGATATAGGGCGGATTCGATACGATCAGATCGAACTTCCCCGACAGCGCCGCGGCATAGTCGCAGGCGACGAAAGCAGCGCGAGGGGCCAGTCCGAGCTGGACGGCATTGCTGCTTGCGGTCCGCAACGCCGCTTCGCTGATGTCGGTGCCCACCCCAAAGGCATCAGGCGATTCGGTCAACAGCGCCAGCAAGATCGCGCCTGAACCGGTGCCGAGATCGGCGATGCGCCATGGCCGATCGGAGCGCGGACCGGCGCGCCGCATCTCCAGCGCCAGTTCGACCACGGTTTCGGTGTCGGGCCGCGGCACCAGTGTCGCCGCTGAAAGCTGCAACGGCAGTCCCCAGAATTCCCGAAGCCCGACAATACGCGCGACCGGCTCGCCGGCGAGACGCCGGCGCGCGAAGTCCTCAAGGCGCATCGCCTCGTCCGCTATGAGCCGCCGGCTTGCCGCAGTGACCATGCCGGTGAGATCGAGACCGAGTATGGCGCCAACCAGAATCCGCGCGTCGAGTTCGGCCGAATCGATGGCGCCGGATTTGAATCGCGCCGTCAGTGCGCGCCGCGCCGCCTCGATGGTCTCTCCGGCCAGGGATTTGACCAGACCCCGGCTCACGCCGCGGCGCCCTGGGCGGCGAGCTGTGCTGCCTGGTGCTCGGTCGTCAGCGCATCGACCAGTTCGCCCAAGGCTTCACCGGCGATCACCTGCGGAAGTTTGTAGAGCGTGAGGTTGATGCGGTGATCGGTGACCCGTCCTTGCGGAAAATTATAGGTGCGGATGCGTTCGGAGCGATCTCCCGACCCGACCTTCTCGCGGCGGTCCGCCGCGCGGGTCGCATTGATGCGCCGCTGCTCGGCGTCGTAGATGCGCGAGCGCAGGATGTTCATCGCCGACGCGCGGTTCTTGTGCTGCGAGCGGCTGTCCTGCATCATCACCACGATACCGGTCGGAATATGGGTGATCCGGATCGCGGATTCGGTCTTGTTGACGTGCTGGCCGCCGGCGCCCTGCGCGCGCATGGTCTCGATTCTGAGATCATCGCTCTTGATATCGACATCGACCTCCTCGACCTCCGGCAGCACCGCCACCGTCGCCGCCGAGGTGTGAATGCGCCCCTGCGTTTCGGTGTCGGGCACCCGCTGCACGCGATGAACGCCGGACTCGAATTTCAGCTTGGCGAACGCGCCGCGGCCCCGCACTTCGGCGATGATTTCCTTGAAGCCGCCCATGGTGCCTTCGCTGGCGGAAATCACCTCGACCTTCCAGCCCTGCAGACTGGCAAAGCGCTCATACATCCGGAACAGGTCGCCGGCGAACAGCGAGGCTTCGTCGCCGCCGGTGCCGGCACGGATTTCCAGCACCACGTTGCGGTCATCCATGGCGTCCTTGGGCAGCAGCGCCACGCGAATCTGCTGCGCCAGTTCGAGGCTGCGCGCGGCCAGCATCTCGCGTTCGGCCTCCGCCATGCCGCGCATGTCGGGCTCGGTCGCAGGATCGGCAATCAGCGCGTCGATGCCGGCCATCTCGGCATTGGCGGCGCGATAGGCCTTCACGGCGTCGATCAGCGGATTGAGCTCGGCGAGTTCGCGCGTGATCCGCACGTAATTCTCCGAGTTCACCTGGCCGAGCAACTCGGCCTCCAGGGAGGCATGGTGCGCCAGCAGGATATCTAGTTTGGCTTCCGGGAGCATCGACATGGTTTCGTCTCGAATTGCGAAGAGGAGGGTGTTGTGCGGACGAGGCGTCGCTACAACGAAAGCCCCTCGGCCTCGGCGAATTCCGTCAGCTTCTGCCGGATCGACACGCTGCCGGACGGCGCGTCGAGCAACGGCATCATCATCGCTTCGGCTTTCCTGGCGTCGAGGTCGAGGATCATCGCCTTGACCGGACCGTGCCCGGTGGCCGACAGCGACAGCGACCGGTAACCCAATGCAATCAGCGCCAGCGCGCCGATCGGCTTTGAAGCCATTTCGCCGCAGAGCGACGCGGATTTTTTTGCCGCATCGGCCTTGCGCACGATATCGCGCAACGCCCGCAGGATCGGCGCCGACATGGTGTCGAAGCGTTCCGAGACCTTGGCATTGCCGCGGTCGACCGCGAACAGGAACTGGAACAGGTCGTTGGACCCGACCGAGACGAAATCGACCTTCTTCAGGAGTTCGTCGAGTTGATAGAGCAGGGCCGGTACCTCTATCATGGTGCCGACATCGATGCGTTCCGGCAGCGCGTGGCCGTGCTGACGCAGATAGGTCAGCTCGCGCTCGACGATCCCCTTGGCGAGATCGAATTCAGCGACTTCCGTAATCATCGGAAACATGATGCGCAAGGCGCGGCCGCCGCCGGCGCGCAGCAGCGCGCGGATCTGGCCGCGCAGCAGGCCGGGCCGGTCGAGCCCGAGCCGGATCGCGCGCCAGCCGAGCGCGGGATTTTCCTCGATCACGGTTTCCATATAGGGCAGCGCCTTGTCGCCACCGATGTCGAGGGTCCGAAACGTGACCGGCTTGGGGCCGGCGGCATCCAGTACCGCGCGGTACAGCGCGAGCTGATCGCTAGAGCGCGGCAGGCTCTGGCCAACCATGAATTGCAGTTCGGTGCGGAACAGCCCGATGCCGGCGCTGCCGGTGTCGTCGATGTGCGGCAGGTCGATGACCAGGCCGGCGTTGATCATCAACTCGACCTTCTGGCCGTCCTTGGTCACGCACGGTTTGTCGCGCAGTGCCGAATATTGGGCCTGGCGCCGGGCGCGAAACCGCACCCGCTCCGCATAGGCGGATTCGATTTCCGCCGAGGGGCGGACATAGATCGAGCCCGAGGTGCCGTCGACGATGATGGCATCGCCGGGATCGGCGATGCCCGGGGCGTTCGGTATTTCGCCGACCGCGGGAATGCCGAGCGCGCGCGCCACGATAGAGACATGGGAATTGGCGGTGCCTTCCTCCAGCACCAGCCCGCGCAGCCGCTTCCGGTCGTAGTCGAGCAGGGCGGCAGGCCCCATCGCGCGCGCGATCAGGATGGCGTTGTCGGGCAATTGCTCCCGGGAAGGCGCGTGATCCTGTCCGACCAGCTGCCGCATCAGCCGATAGCCAAGGTCTTCAAGGTCATGCAGCCGATCGCGCAGATAGGGATCGGTGGACCGCAGCATGCGCGCCCTGGTGTCGGACTGCACGCGCTCGACGGCGGCTTCCGCGGTGAGGCCGGTGGCGACCGCCTCATGCAGCCTGTGCGACCAGCCGTGATCGTTGGCGAACATGCGATAGGCTTCGAGCACGTCGCGGTGCTCGCCGCCGTCGGCGACGTCGCCGCGTTCCAGCATGCGGTCGAGGTCGGCACGCAGTTTTGCCAGCGCGGTATCGAGCCGCTTGATTTCCTTCGGCAGGTCCTCGGCAATATAATTGGTGATGACGACGCGCGGCTCGTGCAACACCACATGGCCGAGCGCGATGCCGTCGGACAGGATGGCGCCGGTCTTGTGCAGCGAATGCCGCGCGGCGGGCTCGGCGCCGGGTTGCGCCAGCGCGGACAATTCGCCCGAGGCGATCATCTCCGCCAGCACCATCGCGGTGGTCTGCAGCGCCTCGACTTCTTCCTCGACATAGGTGCGCTTGGCGCGGTTCTGCACCACCAGCACGCCGAGCGTGTTGCCGGCGCGCAATATCGGAACGCCGAGGAATGAATGGTAGATTTCTTCGCCGGTCTCCGGGCGGAACGAGAACGCCGGATGGCTTTGCGCGTCGTTGAGATTGAGCGGCGTCGCCTCGCTCGCCACCAGGCCGACAAGGCCCTCATGCGCGCTCAGCACGGTTCTGTGCACGGCGTCGCGGTTAAGGCCCTCGGTGGCGTAGAGTTCCAGTGTGTTGTCGACGCGCAGCACATAGGTCGAGCAGACCTCGGCCACCATATTGGCGGCGATCAGCACCACGATCTTGTCCAATCGTTCCTGGGCGCTGACCTGCTCCGCCATGGTTTCGCGGAGCCGTCTCAACAGGACGCGGGGGCCTCCCGACGAGCTCCGCATGTGTCAAAATCCTCCGCCGCGAAGCCAGCGCGCCGGGTGACCGGCATCTGGCGTTAAGTTCAGGCAAAACAACAATTTTATTCATTCGGCGCCGTCGCAAGACTGGCAACCAAGCCCAGGCAACCGGCCGAATCAGGATAGCCAAACTGATTAGCAGTTTGCGGCAGCCCACCCATCAGGCCGTATAGCGAATTGGAGCTTGTTTTGCCAAGCAAAACGCCTGCCAGGGGCTATAACGTCTCCGTTGGCCCTATGCTGCGCCAGCTACGGGAAAATTCTTCTAAACCTGATCCAGCCCATAGAGCGTGTGCAGCGTCCGCACCGCCAGTTCGGTATAGGCGGCGTCGATCAGCACCGAAAACTTGATTTCGGAGGTGGTGATGGCACGGATGTTGATATTGCGCGCGGCAAGGGCGGTAAATGCCTTGGCGGCGACGCCGGCATGGCTGCGCATGCCGCTGCCGATCACCGAGACTTTGGCGACGTCGGTGGCGCTGTCGAGGCGCGCATAGCCGATCCTGGCCTTGGCCCCGGTGATGGTGTCGCGGGCGCGGACATAATCGGAAGCCGGAACGGTGAAGGTCAGATCGGTGGTCGCGCCATCCTCCGAAACGTTCTGCACGATCATGTCGACGTTGATATTGGCCTCGGCCAGCGGACCGAAGATCGAAGCGGCGACGCCCGGCTTGTCCTGGATCTGGCGGACGGAAATCTGGGCCTCGTCCTTTGAAAAGGCGATGCCGGTAACGACGTGACTCTCCATGATTTCCTCCTCGCTGCAGATCAGCGTGCCCGGCGGCGTGCCGTGCGGGTCGATATCCTCGGGCTTGTCGAAGCTGGAACGGACGAATATCGGCATGTTGTGCACCATGCCGAGTTCCACCGAGCGTACCTGCAGCACCTTGGCGCCCTGCGACGCCAGTTCCAGCATGTCCTCGAACGCGATCTTGTCGAGCCGGCGCGCCTTCGGCACCACCCGCGGGTCGGTGGTGTAGACGCCATCGACGTCGGTATAGATATCGCAGCGGTCGGCATGAATGGCGGCGGCGATCGCAACGGCTGAGGTGTCCGAACCGCCGCGCCCGAGCGTGGTGATGCGGCCGGTCTGCGGATTGATGCCCTGGAAACCGGCGATCACAGCGACTTCCTTGCGCTCCCTGAAGCGGTTGATCAGATCCGCGCCGTCGATCTCGAGAATCCGCGCCGAGGCATGGGCGTCGCTGGTTCGAATCGGGATCTGCCAGCCTTGCCAGGAACGTGCCTGAATGCCGAGGCCCTGCAGCACGATCGCAAGCAGGCCGGCGGTGACCTGCTCGCCGGATGCGACAACAGCGTCATATTCGCGTGCGTCATGCATCGGCGAGGCGTCGCGGCACCATTCCACCAGTTCATTGGTCTTGCCGGCCATCGCCGACACCACCACGGCGACGTCGTGGCCGGCATCGACCTCGCGCTTCACATGGCGCGCGACGTTGCGGATGCGGTCGATATTGGCGACGGATGTGCCGCCGAATTTCATCACGAGGCGGCCCATGACGACTGGTGCATTCCCTGACAAGGTTATTAAGGTGACCACACGGAAACCGGAGCGTGCGGGCCAAAAGGCGCGTATACATAGCGGCGCGGTTGGGAGCAAGCAACCGGGTCCCGACGAGCCCGGAACGGTGCCGCATCCGGCGGTCCAGAGGCAATCAGGGGCAATTGAGGCTGAATAGATGGGGCGTTATATCGACGATATTCTGCAGCCCGGCGAGAAGGTGCTGTATTCGACCAATGCGCACTGGATATTCTACTGGCCCGCGATCGCGGCCTGGATCGTGGCCGCGGTCCTGCTGGTTTTGTCCCGAGCGACCGTCACCGAAGGCATCGTCCTGCTGTGCCTGTCGGCTTCCGCCGTGGTGGCGCTGGCGGCGCTGTACTGGACCTTCACGGCCTGGTTCCATCGCTGGACCACCGAGACCGACGTCACCAATCTGCGGGTTGTCCACAAGACCGGCTTCATAAAGCGGCGCACCTTTGAGATGTCACTCGACAAGATCGAGAGCGTCGATGTCAATCAGAGCATCCTCGGACGCATCCTCAATTATGGCGACGTGACCATTTTGGGCGTCGGCGAGGGCAGGGAAACCATCAAAACGATTGCCTCGCCGCTGGCGTTTCGCAATTTCATCACCGCGCGGTAGGAGCGGCGCGCCATCCATGATCATGCAATCAAATTCTTCCGCGAACATGCGAAGCACGCCCGGATCGACCGTCGATCCCGCCGAGATCGCCAAATTTTCAAAGCTGTCGGATGAGTGGTGGGACCCCAACGGCAAGATGGCGCCGCTGCACCGGATCAACCCGCTGCGGCTGACCTACATTCGCGACGCCGCCTGCCGCAAGTTCGAGCGCAACGTCAAAAGCCTGAACTGCCTGTCCGGCTTGCGCATCCTCGACATCGGCTGCGGCGCCGGATTGCTGTGCGAGCCGTTCACCCGGCTCGGCGCGCAGGTGATCGGCGTCGATCCGTCCGCCAGCAATATTGCGGCGGCGAGACTGCATGCCGACAAGGGCCATCTGTCGATCGACTATCGTTGCACCACGGTCGAAGAGATGGATGTGCGCGAACGCTTCGACATCGTGCTGGCGATGGAAGTGGTCGAGCATGTCACCGATATCGGCGTGTTCCTCGCGCGCTGTGCGGCGATGCTCAAGCCCGGCGGGATGATGGTGATCTCGACGCTGAACCGCAACTGGAAGAGCTTTGCACTTGCCATCGTCGGTGCCGAATATGTGTTGCGCTGGCTGCCGCGCGGCACCCACCAATGGAACAAGTTCGTCACCCCGGACGAACTGGCGCGGCATCTGCAAGACAACAAGCTTGCCATCACCGAACAGGCCGGCGTGGTCTACAGCCCGTTCGCCGACCGCTGGAGCCTCTCGTCCGATATGGACGTCAATTACATGGTGGTGGCCGAAGGCGCTTGAATCATTGCTGTCGCTGCATCGCGAGCGACGCTGATCCCGACACCACGCGCAATCCCGCCATGACACCGCTCCGGTTGACCACGCCGGCCGCGCCCGGCACGGTGGCTGGCCTTCTCAGCCGCCCGCCCGAATTCTCCGCCCGAATCCCTACCCATGATCAGCATCGCCACGCTCTGGATTCCCTTTACCGTCATCGCGGCGATCGGCCAGGTCGCGCGCAACGCGATGCAGCGGCAATTGACCGGACCGCTCGGCACCTGGGGCGCCACCAACATCCGCTTCCTGTTCGGCTTTCCGTTCTCGCTGGTGTTCTTTGCCGTGGTGGTGATCGCGACCGGAGACCATGTACCGTGGCCAACGCTTGCGTTCTGGCCCTGGCTGCTGCTCGGCGCGCTCAGCCAGATTCTCGGTACTGGATTGATGCTGCTCGCGATGAACGACCGCTCGTTCGTGGTGACGACGGCATATCTGAAGACCGAGGCGATCCAGACCGCGATTTTCGGTTTTGTGTTTCTCGGCGATCACCTCACGGCGCTGAAGGTGGTCGCGATCCTGATCGCGACCATCGGCGTGATCATCACCGCGCTGCGGCCGGGCGGAGAGAAAAATTTCGCCGACCTGAAGCCGACGCTTACCGGTCTGGTCGCCGCGGCGGCGTTCGCGCTTTCGGCGGTCGGCTTTCGCGGCGCGATCATCACNGTTGCCGGCGTCTCATTCGTGACGGCGGCGTCCTACACACTGGTGCTCGGGCTGTTCGTGCAGACGCTGGTGCTGACCATCTATCTGCTGGCGCGCGCGCCCGACGTGCTGAAGAAAATACTCGGCCTGTGGAAACCGTCGCTGCTCGCCGGCTTCACCGGCGCATTCGCCTCGCAGTTCTGGTTCCTGGCGTTTGCGCTGACGGCGGCCGCCAATGTACGCACGCTGGCGCTGGTCGAGGTGCTGTTCGCGCAGGGCGTGGCGTATTATTCGTTCAAGCAGCCGCTGTCCGCGCGCGAACTCTTGGGTATCGCGCTGATTGTTATCGGCGTGGCGTTATTGGTCGCGGTTTAATCAGCGCTTGAATGCAATCAGCACCGCGCCGGCGGCGATCAGCGCTATTCCGAGCCAGCCATTGAGCGAAGGCCGTTCGCCGAGAAAGACCACGCCGAACAACGCCACCAGCACCACGCTCAATTTGTCGATCGGCGCCACCAGCGTTGCCGGTCCAAGCTTCAGCGCGCGGAAATAGCACAGCCACGACGCCCCGGTTCCGAGCCCGGACAGCACCAGAAAGATCCAGCTCTTTTGCGAGATCGGCCCGGGATTGCTGAATTGGCCTGTGGCGAACAGGATCAGCGAAAAACTGATCAATACGACGATGGTGCGGATGAAGGTCGCAAGGTCAGGATTGATGTCCTCGACGCCGACTTTTGCGAATATCGCGGTCAGGGCGGCGAAGACCGCCGACAGCACCGCCCAGACTTGCCATGAGGACAGCGTCTCCGGGTTCATGATTTTTCCCCTGATTGTCATTCCTGGGCGCGAGCCAACGGGTCCGGCCTCTGGTCGGCCCGATGACAGGCTCCGTGAGCGAGCCCGGAATCTCGAGATTCCGGGTTCACGCGAAGACGCGTGCCCCGGAATGACGCTAATGACGCTAATGCGTCAGTTCCGGTCGTCCGGCAACACCGGCAGCGGCGATACCTCGACGCCCTCATCGATCAGGGAGCGCGCTTCTTCCGGCGACGCCTCGCCATAGATCGGACGATGCTCGATATCGCCGTAATGCATTTTGCGGGCTTCATTGGGAAAGCGCTCGCCGACATTGTCGGCGTTCTTCACGATATGATCGCGCAATTCCCTGAGCTTGGCGCGCAACTCGCGCTCCTGCGCCATCATCAGGGGTGTCGAAGCGGGTGTTGTGGCTTCGGTGGCCGCGGCGTGCGCTGTTACCGAGCGATCCCGGCTCTTCTTGCTCACGATCTGCGGGGCCATGATGGCCCGCTCGACCTTGGCCGAGCCGCAAGATGGGCAGTTCACCAGCTTGCGTTTTTCCTGGGTTTCGTAGGCCTGGGAACTCTGAAACCAGCTCTCGAACGCATGGCCGCGCTCGCAGCGCAAATTGTACCGGATCATGCCGATCCCCGCACCAGGTGCAGATGCTCGGGACCAGCCTTGGGGTCGGTGACGCTGAAGCGCCGGCCATGCTGCAGCGACGGCACCGTCTTGCGCGCGGTCTCAACTTTCGCCGGATCGATCTTCGCCAGGAAAACGCCGGTCTCGGTAGCGCTGCCTTCGGCCAGGATGGTGCCCCAGGGATCGATGATCAGCGAGTGGCCATAGCTCTGGCGCTTGCTCTCGTGCGTTCCGGCCTGGGCGGCGGCGAATACGAAGCAGCCATTCTCGATGGCACGGGCGCGCAATAGCGTGTGCCAATGTGCTTCGCCGGTCCGCACCGTAAAGGCGGAAGGGACGGTGAGGAACGACGCGCCGCTTTCGGCGAGCGCACGATACAGTGCCGGAAAGCGCACGTCGTAGCAGATCGTGAGGCCGATGCGGCCCCAGGGCAGGTCCGCTATCACAGCGGTTTCGCCCGGCTGGTAGTTGGCCGATTCGCGATAGCTCTCGCCATCAGGCAGATCGATATCGAACATATGGATCTTGTCGTAGCTTGCGATCACCGTGCCATCCGGCCCGATCAGGAACGAGCGGTTGACCGCCCGCTCAGGCGAGGCGCGCAATGCCAGCGAGCCGATATGGAGATGGATTTTCAGTTCCGCCGCCAGCGCGCGATATGCTTTCAGCGAAAGATCGTCCTCTTCCGCGGCGAGGTTTTCGAACATCGCCTGGCGGTTGGACTGGATCATGTTGCTCACCTCGGGGGTAAGCACATAATCGGCGCCCTGGGCGGCGGCCTCCCGGATCAGTTTTGTTCCCTGCTCGAGATTGGCCGGCGGCAACAGCCCGGTGCGCATCTGCACCATCGCGGCGGTGAAGCTGAGGTCAGCGCTCATGAATGGGCCTTGTCGCCCGCGAGCATGGAATCGAGCTTGCCCGCGCGGTCGAGGGCGTACAGCTCGTCGCAGCCGCCGATATGGCTTTCGCCGATGAAAATCTGCGGAAAGGTCGAGCCCGCGCCGGCGCGATCCCACATTTGCTGACGAAGCGCCGGATCGGTGGCGACGTCGAATTCAGTGAACGTCGCCTTCTTNCGCGTCAAAAGCGACTTGGCGGCGCTGCAATAGCCGCAGCCCGGACGGGTATAGATTTCGATGGCAGCGGTCATGTCGCGCTTTCAAGAAGATGCCCGATTATATGGTGGCTTTATGGGCGTCCACAACCCGGGCGAACACCAGCACGTCGACGGAAGCCGCCCTGGCGCGCAGGAGCGCCCGCGCGCAGGCGTCGACTGTGGCGCCGGTGGTCAGAACATCGTCGACCAGGACCACGCGGCGGCCCTGAATCCGGTGCTGCCGGTCGGCCGCGACCTTGAACGCGCCCTGGACGTTGCTGGCACGCTGCGACCGGGACAGGCCGATCTGCTGCTGGGTCGGCCGGACCCGCCGAAGCGCTTCCGATGCCACTTTCACGCCGGTTTGCCGCTCGATGGCGCGCGCCAGGGCCCCGGACTGGTTGTAACGGCGGCTCCAGCCCCGGCGCCAGTGCAGCGGTACC
>JGI24140J50213_10000651_pt1 | contig 15953 bp, 12 predicted proteins | sample BarGraIncu00222A_FD_50213 | JGI IMG/M metagenome (IMG submission 50213)
CGTGTCGGACGGCGGGAAGTGGGTGAAGATGCGGGTGCCGTCGATGCCCTCCCAGCGGAACGTGTGGTGCGGAAAGACGTCAGTCGTGTTCCAGCTCATCTTCTGGCTCATGAACCAGCGGCCCTCAGCGAGGCGAGCGATCTGCGGCAGCGCGCCGGAGTAGCCGAACGTGTCCGGCAGCCAGACCTCTTCTGCCGAGACGCCGAGCTCGTCGGCGAAGAACCGCTTGCCGTACGTGAACTGGCGCACCATCGCCTCACCGCCCGGCAGGTTGGAGTCGCACTCGACCCACATGCCGCTGACGGGCGCCCAGTTCCCGGCCGCGATGGCCTCCTTGATGCGGCGGAAGACCTCCGGGTAGTGGTCGCGCATCCACGCGTACTGGACGACCTGGCTGCACGCGAAGACCAGTTCGGGGTAGTCGGCGGCGAGCGTCGCGACGTTGGAGAACGTACGGGCGCACTTGCGCATGGTCTCCCGGATCGGCCACAACCATGCCGAGTCGATGTGCGCGTGGCCGACCGCGGAGATCGTGTGCTCGTTCTCGGCGGCCGGGCTGGAGAGCGCGGGGGCGAGTGCGGCACGGGCGGTCGCGGCCGTGCCAGCGACGTCGCGTACGTCGAGGGCGTCGAGCGCCTTCTCAATCGCGGTGTTGATGAGCGCCTTGCGCGGACCGGTGGGCAGCTCGCCCTGCAGCTCGTTGAGGACGGCGAGGTCGAGGTCGAGGGAGTACACCTCCTCGTTCAGCTCGGCGAGCTCCGCGACCCGGAACGTGTAGATCGGGGTGTCCGGCGTGGTGTCGAGGTCGGAGTAGCTCGTGTCGGCATGGCGAAATACGGGCGGGTTGGATGCCGCTTCGAGATAGACCGTGTACGTCTCGCCCGGCGCCAGGTCGGGCAGCGGCAGGTAGCCGTTGAGGGGGTTGAGGCCCTTGAGCGGCAGGCCGTCGGTGCTCCAGAACAGGCCCTCGGCCTGGAACCCCGGCGAGGTCGCGGTGAAGCCCGGGTCGACGACCAGCTCCCAGCGTCCTTCTGCGTCGGCCGGCTTGGTGACGGTGATCTTGAACCAGGACGTCGCCCAGCCCCTGCCCCATGCCGTACCGAGCTGGAACGGGACGTACTCGCCGGCCGTCGCCTCCTCGAAGCCCACTGGCTCACCGGGAAGGTGGTTGACGAGGATCGTCGCGGGGACGCGGCGTCCGTAGACGTTGTCCTTGATCCTCTCGTGGGTCTTGGCGGTGCGGGCAGGGAGCGAGGAGAGCTGAGTGTGCACGGGCCGATCCTTCCAGCCGCATCCGCATGCGTCACGGGGTTGCCGCCGGGTGGCGCGGAGTTTCCGGGCCCTTGCCTGGTGCGGCCTGTCACCACGGCGTGGCAGAGTGATCTCATGAGTGACGAGACGACCGAGCCAGAGGCCATCGACGCCAAGGAGGCCATGCGGCTCGCGCTGGAGGCCAAGAAGGGCAAGCAAGCGGCCGGCGAACAGCAGGCTCAGGGCAACAAGGTCGCCGGCGGACCCCACAANCAGGCCGCAGGAAAGCGCGAGTTCCGCCGGAAGTCCGGTGGCTAGGCGAGGTTCCNCCGGGCCGGTCTGGTAGGACTTGGCCCATGAAGGTGGACCCGGAGAGCCCGGCCGTCCAAGGGCTCACGACGTTCTTGGCGTTCGTGGTGCTCAACCTGCTGTACCTCATGACCTGCCTGCCCGTGGTCACGATCGGGGTCGCGACGAGCGCCCTGTACGAAGTGACGTTCCGCTATGCCGACGAGGAGCGCGGCAACCTGCTCCGCGACTACATCGCCGCCCTGCGGCGCAACGCGGCGCAGGCGACGGCTGTGTTCGCCGCCCTGGGCCTGCCACTTGCCGCCCTCCTGTTCGCCGCCGCGTTCTGGTCCGCGCTCGGCGGCGCCCTCTCGGTGGCCGCGACGATCATCGCGGTGCTCGCGGCCGCCTACCTGCTGGCTGCNCTCCTGTACGGCCTGGCGCTCGTCGCCAGCTACAGCAACAGCCTGCGGCAGACCCTCAAGAACGCGCTGCTGCTGCCCGGTGCCGAGCCGCTGTGGACGCTCGGCATCCTGCTCGTACCAGTGACCTGCGTGGCGCTGCTCGTTGCGATGCCGGGCTTCGTCTACCTCATCGCGACCATCGGCTTCTCCGTCGGCTCGTACGCCAGCGCGTTCCTCTTCCGCCGTGTCTTCCGTAGCTACACCGGTACGGTCACCGGCGCCTGAGCGGACGGGTCGCGACGAGGGCCCGGGGCGAACCCCGGGCCCTCGCCTCGTCACGCGGCCGTGATCAGGCGAACTCCTTGACGATCGCGATGCGCGCGTCGTTCTGCGCCTTCGCATAGGCCATGTCGACGGCGAGCACCTTCTGGTAGCCGAGCCCGTCGGCCGTCTTCTGCATGTCGGACAGCAGGGACTCGAGCTCGGAGTCGCTGCCCGCGAACGACATCTTCCACGACTGCTGGATGATGATCGCCTTGACCTGGTTGCGGGTCGTCTCGATCTCCGAGCTGTCCGTCGGCGTGGTGAAGCTGGCGCCCGGGCCCACGATGACCTGCTTGTTCTGCCGCAGGTAGTCCATCGTCGTCGCCGCGCCGCCCATCCGGGACGCCCAGTCCTTCGTCAACGAGTTCTTTGAGGCGTCCTGGTAGGTCTTCCACATCTTGTAGCTGTATGGGTAGCCGGTGTCGGGGTCCTTGTCGATCGGCATGACGAGGGTCGTGTTGATCCAGGACGCGCCGTCCTTGTAGGTGCCGCCGCCCCANTCGGCCGGAANGTCCGCACCGCCTCCGNCGAGTGCCTTCTTGCCGAAGTCCGTGAGCTCGGGCAGCTTCGCGGAGTTGACGTCCCACGTGAGGCCCTTCGGCCCCGCCGCGCCCATCGTCTGGCTGTTGTTCGTGTAGACGCCATCCGACGAGAACAGCCAGTCGGCGAACGCCGCGACCCGCTCGGGATCCTTGGCCTTCGAGCCGATCGCCAGGATCTGCTGGCCGCCGTACGCCTCCGCGCCGTACGAGAAGATCTTCATGTCCTTCAGCGGGGCGATCATGAAGCCCTTGCCGGCGGCCATGTGCGCGTCGGTGTTGTAGGCGGCCTGGCCCTGCCACGGCCAGAACGAGAAGAGCACCTGCCCGTTCTGGATCTTCGTGAACAGCGTGTCGAAGTTCTGCGTCGTCGAGTCAGGGTCCACCAGGCCCATCTGGTTGGCCTTGTGGAACCAGCGCAGGTTGCGGATGTAGTTCGAGTTGGAGTCGAGGATGCNCTGGTAGTCCGAGCCGTCGGCCATCGCCAGCACGAACCCCATCTCGTCGTAGCCGTAGTAGCAGGCCGGCTGCTTGGCGTTGTTCATCATGTTGCCGTCCCAGTCCTTGAACAGGGAGATGGCGTACGTCTTCTTGCCGTTGTCGGCCGTCGGACTGGCGTCCTGCATCTGCTTGAGCACCGGCAGCAGGTCCTCGAGAGTACCGACAGCCGGATAGCCGACCTTCCCGTACAGGTCCCAGCGCAGGAACGGACCGAAGGTCGGGTCGACGCCCTCCGACGACTCGTTCGGCTTGAGCGTCGAGACCTGCGTCGGCACGCCGTACACGCCNTTCTTGCCGTCGTTGAGGTGCTTGACNGCCTTGTCGAACCGCGCGGCGTGAGTCATGTTCGGGTAGTAGACGGTCATGTCGGCGAGCAGTCCGCCCGGGACGAGNTCGTCCATCTTCTGGCCCTTGTCGGTGATGATCAGGTCACCGAGGTTCCCCGCCGCGACGCGGGTGTTGTAGAGGGTGTCGCCGCCACCGGCNACGTTCGGGGCGATGATGTTGAGCTTCAGGTTGAACTTGTCCTTGACGATCTTCGCGAACCAGCCGGGCTGTGTGCCCATCTGATTGGCGAGCCCGTCGAACACGTCGATGGTGATCTCGTCCGACCATGCGGTCGGGAATGGCGTTGTCGACCCCGATCCGTTGGGCGACTTGGAGCCGGTACAGGCGCTGAGGCCGATGGCGGCCGCCGACAGGCCCAGTCCGGCGAAGAGTGTCCGACGGGAAATGGTGGTGGTCACAGCCCCTCCTTTGGCGATGGTCATTACGAGTCCCTTTCTCTAGTGTCCGGNCCATCANCCTTTGACGGCGCCGAGCATGATTCCCTTGACGAAGAACCGCTGGAACAGCGGATAGATGAGCAGGATCGGCGCCACCACGACGACCGCGACCGTGGTGCGGATCGAGGTCGCGGTCTGCGACGTGGCTGCCGACGCGATCGCGCCGATGTTTCCGCCCGCCTGCTGGGCCGCCTGGGCAAGGCTGGCCGCCTGGTTGATGTACATGTAGAGCAAGAACTGGAGCGTGTACAGGCTCTGGTCGGTGACGTAGATCAGCGTGTCCTGGAAGCTGTTCCACTGGGCGACCGCGGAGAAGATCGCGATCGTCGCGAGGATCGGCGTCATGTTGGGCAGGACGATCTGCCAGAAGATCTTGAAGACGCTGGCCCCGTCCACCTCGGCCGCCTCCTCCAGCGATGTGGGCAACGACTCCACGTACGTCTTGACGAGGATGATGAAGAACGGCTGGACCACGAACGGCAGCAGGTACACGAGGAAGTTGTTGGTCAGCCCCAGCACCTTCATGATGAGGAACACGGGGATGAGGCCGGCGTTGAAGTACATCGTCAGCACGACCAGGCGGTACCACAGCGCCCGCTTCCACATCCGCTCCTGGGTGAACATGAAGCCCAGGTAGGCCGAGGCGAGGACGGTCGCGGCCGTTCCGAGGACCGTGCGGCCCACCGACACCAGAGCCGCCTGCGGGAGCCCCTGCAGGGAGAACGCCTGCCGGTAGTTCGAGAACTGCAGCCCGACCGGCCACCACCGCACGTCACCGAGCGCCGAGACGTCGTTGGCGCTGATCGAGTTGATGATGAGGTAGTAGAAGGGGTAGCCGCAGACGAGCGCGAGCAGCAGGAACACGGCGTAGTTGAAGATCGTGAATCCGAGGTCGCGCACGGAGCGCTGCGTCCCGCGCGGGGTCGTCGTGGTCGTAGCCATCTCGTGTCCCCTCAGACGATCGATGTTCCGCGGACGCGCTTGGCGATCGCGTTGACGGTGAGCAGGAGGACGACCGAGACGATGCTCTTGAGCATGCTGACCGCGGTCGCGAGGGACAGGCTGTTGCCAGTGATGCCGACGTTGTAGACATACAGGTCGAGGACCTGGATGTGGGTCTTGTTGAACGCGTTCTGGAAGACGTAGTACTGCTCCATCCCGTTGTTGAGGATGTTCGCGACGCTGAGCATGAGCAGCACGAAGTACGTGGGCATCAGCTGCGGCACCGTGATGTACCACATGGTCTGGAATCGGCCCGCGCCGTCGACCTTCGCCGACTCGTACAGCGCCTGGTCGATCCCGGAGATCGCGGCGAGGTACAAGATCGCGCCCCACCCGAGGGTCTTCCAGATCCCCCAGGCGGCCATCGTGAGCCAGACGTGGGTGTCGGAGTCGAGGAACTTCACCGGCGTGGAGATGATCCCGGAGCTCACGAGCACGTTGTTGACCAGGCCGGTGCTCGAGAACATCGAGAAGGCGATCATGTAGACGAGCACCCAGCTGATGAAGTTCGGCAGCGTGGTGAGAGTCTGCACTGTGTTGCGGAACCACTTCCAGCGGACCTCGTTGAGGAACACCGCGAAGGCGAGCGGAAGCACCGACGAGGCGATGCCGAGGAAGCTCATGCCGAGCGTGTTCGCCATCACCTGCACGATCTGGGAGACCTGGGTCGGTGACGAGACGAGCAGCTGGAACCACTGCAGACCCACGAACTTGCTGCCGGACAGTCCGCGGGCGGGCCGGTAGTCGAACAACGAGTAGACCCAGCCGTACAGCGGGAAGTAGGAGAACAGGAAGACGAGCACGAGGAGGGGCACGATGCTGAGGAACAGCTTCTTCGACCCCCGGCGCGACGTCGCACCCCGGCCCCGCGCGATCCGCGAGGGCTGGTCTGTGACGACGGGCGGCGCGGTCACCGGCAGGCGCCTCTCGCCGTGACGGCGGACGTACGGCCTCGCTGGTACGGGTGTCGTTCCACCGTCTCACTCCCTCGTGACGTCCAGTGCTCCGCCCGAAACTGTCCGGGCCTGATTTTGTTCCTTGGGAACACTAAACATGGAAAGGTTGGTTTCGTCAACCAGGTGTCCCGACTCGTCGCGAGCCCATCAGAGCCGCGTCGAGAGCCAGGCAGCCTGCCGCTGCCACTGGTAACCCTCGCCGCCCTCGTGGCCGTTGTAGGGGTACACGACGAGTTCGCGGTCATCGGCCGCNAGGTGGTTGAAGGCGGCGAACACCGACGACGGCAGGACGATCCCGTCCATGAGCGCCACCGAGTANAGCGCGGGGCAGGTGATGCGCCGGGCGAAGTTCACGCCGTCCATGTACGACAGCGTCCGGAACACCGCCTCGGCGCGACCGCGGTGGACGGCGAGGTAGCGGGTGATCTCGGTGTACGGGGCCTCTGGCGTCAGCTCGACCGAGCGGCGGAAGTGCGCGAGGAACGGCACGTCCGGCATGACCGCGCGCACGTGCGGCGCGAGCCCGGCGACCGCCACGGAGATGCCTCCCCCCTGGCTACCCCCGGTCACCGCGATCCGGTGGGGATCGAGCCCCTCGAGCTGCGCCACCGCGTCAACGAGGCGCACTCCGTCGGTGAAGAGCCGACGGTAGTAGTACGTCTCGGGCGCGAGGATCCCGCGGGTCATGTAGCCCGGCGTCGCGCTGTCGGAGCCGTGGGGATCGGGCGTGTCACCCCCGGTGCCCCACGCCGCGCCCTGACCGCGCGTGTCCATGACCAGGTGGGCGTAGCCGCTGGCGGCCCAGCGCAGCCGGTCCTCGGGCAGCCCCCGGCCGCCGCCGTAGCCCACGTACTCGATGACGACCGGCAGCAGCGCCACGGCGTCCCGGGGCCGGACGAGCCAGGCCCGCACCGGGTCCCCGGCGAACCCGGGGAACGTCACGTCCTCGACGACGAGAGCGGTCAGCGGGCTCTCGACCACGGCCCGCTCGACGGCGCCGTCGGCATCGCGGGCCTCGACGAGAGTGTCGGCCCAGAACCTGTCGAAGTCGTCGGGCTCGGCGACCTCCGGGCGATAGTCGTGGAGCTCGCTAAGGGTGAGATCGGTGAACGGCATCGGGTCCTCCTCAAAGGGCGAAACGCTTGACATTTAGTTTCTTCAGGATACAAAATACAGGACGGCGACCGCCTGGAACATCGACAGACGACCAGTCTGCATCCGACGCCGGCGGCCGCCCAGCGAGAGGAAGGCCGATGTCTGCCCAAGCCCGCACCGCCGCGGCCGGTGAGACGATGACCGTGCTGCGCGCTGACGCTCCGACGGCGACGAGCCGGCTCACGACCGATGACTTCGTACCCGGGCGAGGCCCCGGGGAAAGGACCAACGAGGCATGAAGTTCACCAACGGTTTCTGGCGGCTCCGCGACGGGGTCTCGGCGATCTTCGCCCGGGAGGCGTACGACATCGAGGCGACCGAGCACTCGCTCATTGTGCTCGCCCCGAGCAAGGTCATCACCCAGCGCGGCGACACCCTCAACCGACCGCTACTCACGGTGACGCTGACCGCGCCCCTTCCGCACGTGATCGGCGTACGCGTCGAGCACCACACCGGCGGCGGCGACCACGACGGGTTCGATCTCGTCGGCGCGCGCGACGNTGTCGGCGTGGTGCACGTCTGCGACGAGGAGGCCACGCTCACGAGCGGCGACCTCGTGGCCCGTNTCGCGCGCACCGGCGACTGGACGCTGACGTTCGAGCGCGGCGGTGTGCCGCTCACGACGAGCGGTCCGAAGTCGATCGCCCAGTTCACCCTCGAGCCCGGCACCCCGATGGACGGACCGGCCGCAGACATCGCCCACGCGCTCGGTGGCCCCGGCCCGCAGCACTACGTGTCGCAGCAGCTGTCCCTGGGGATAGGCGAGCTCGTGTACGGGCTCGGCGAGCGGTTCGGGCCGCTGGTGAAGAACGGCCAGTCCGTCGACTGCTGGAACGCCGACGGTGGCACGTCGAGCCAGCAGGCGTACAAGAACATCCCCTTCTACCTGACCAACCGTGGCTACGGCGTGCTCGTCGACCACCCCGGCCACGTGAGCTTCGAGGTGGGTTCCGAGGGGGTCGAGAACGTGCAGTTCTCTGTACGGGGCGAGCGCCTGCAGTACTACGTCATCGCCGGCGGCGACCCGGCCGGGGTGCTGGAGCGCTATACGGCCCTCGTCGGACGGCCGCCGGAGGTGCCGGCGTGGTCGTGGGGGCTGTGGCTCTCGACGAGCTTCACCACCGACTACGACGAGGCCACGGTCACGAGCTTCATCGACGGCATGGCGCAGCGGAGGCTGCCGCTGAGCGTGTTCCACTTCGACTGCTTCTGGATGCGCGAGTTCAGCTGGTGCGACTTCGAGTGGGACACCCGGGTGTTCCCCGATCCCGATGGCATGCTGGCGCGGCTGCACGACAAGGGGCTGAGGGTGTGCGTGTGGATCAACCCGTACATCGCCCAGCGCTCGCGGCTGTTCGAGGAGGCCAAGCGGGCCGGCTACCTCGTCCGGCGCGCGGACGGGTCGGTGTGGCAGTGGGACCTGTGGCAGGCCGGGATGGGCCTGGTCGACTTCACGAACCCCGAGGCGACCGCCTGGTATCAGCAGCACCTGCGGCACCTCCTCGAGCAGGGCGTCGACACGTTCAAGACCGACTTCGGCGAGCGGATCCCGGTCGACGTCATCTGGCACGACCACTCGAGCCCGGAGCGGATGCACAACTGGTACACGCAGCTCTACAACGAGGCCGTGACCGCCGTCCTGTGCGAGCACGCGCCCGGCGAGGCCGTCGTGTTCTCCCGGTCGGCGACCGTCGGCGGCCACCGGTTCCCCGTGCACTGGGGCGGCGACTCGTCCAGCACGTTCCCGTCGATGGCGGAGACCCTGCGCGGCGGGTTGTCGCTGGCGTTCGCTGGGTTCGCCTACTGGAGCCACGACATCGGCGGCTTCGAGGGCAGCCCGGACCCGGCGGTGTTCAAGCGCTGGGTCGCGTTCGGGCTGCTGAGCAGCCACTCGAGGCTGCACGGGTCCGACTCCTACCGGGTGCCGTGGGCGTTCGACGAGGAGGCCGTCGAGGTCACCCGCCGCTTCTCCGAGCTCAAGCTCAGCCTGCTGCCGTACCTGCTGCGCGCCGGCCGCCAGGCCCACGAACGCGGGCTGCCCGTGATGAGACCCATGGCTCTCATGTACCCCGACGACCCCGCGGCGGCGTACCTCGACCGGCAGTACCTGCTCGGCGACGACCTGCTCGTCGCCCCCGTGTTCGACGCGGCCGGCGACGTCCACGTGTACCTGCCGGCGGGCACGTGGACCCCGCTGCTCGGCGGTGAGCCCGTGACCGGACCGGTGTGGCGCCGGGAGCGTCACGGCTACGACAGCCTGCCCCTGTACGTCCGGGCCGGCGCCGTCCTGCCGCGCACCGAGCGCGTCGAGGGGACCGACGGGCCCTGGCTCGACGGTCTGCTGCTCGACGTCACCCCGGCCCCTGCGGGGACCGCGCGTGAGGTCGAGGTGACCGAGCCGGGCGGACGGACCGCGACGTACCGCGTCGAGTGGACCGCGTCCGGCGCGACAGCCGTCTCGGGCTCCGACGAGGCGTGGTCGCTGCGTCCCGTGGGCGGAGCCGCGGTGGCCGCGGTCGCCGGCCGGGCGGAGGTGTCCTGGTGACGACGATCGCGCCGACGAGACGTGAGGCCCACGAGGACGACGGCGGTCCGATCGGGTCCCGCGCCCGCAACCTGCTCTCGCAGCTGACGCTCGACGAGCGACTGTCGCTGCTCCACCAGTTCGTACCCGCCATCCCCCGCCTCGGCCTGCCCGCGTTCCACACCGGCTGCGAGGCCCTCCACGGGGTCGCGTGGCTCGGACGGGCGACGGTGTTCCCGCAGGCCGTCGGGCTTGCGGCCACATGGGACGTCGACCTGCTGCGCGCGGTCGGCGAAGTCACGTCGGTCGAGGTGCGCGCCAAACGGGCCGCCGACCCGACCGTGAGCCTGAACGTGTGGGCACCGGTCGTGAACCCACTACGCCATCCGGGGTGGGGCCGCAACGAGGAGGGCTACTCCGAGGATCCGCACCTCACGGGTCTCCTCGCCACGGCGTACTGCGCCGGCCTGCGCGGAGACCACAAGACGGTGTGGCGCACCGTGCCCNCGCTCAAGCACTTCCTCGGCTACAACAACGAGACNGACCGCTCGGTGANCGACTCGAACCTGTCGCTGCGGACCCTCCACACCGAGGAGCTGGCGGCGTTCCGCGGGCCCGTCGAGGCGGGCGTCGCCGGCGGGATCATGCTCTCGTACAACCGAGTGAACGGCGTGCCTGCCCACACCCAGCCGGAGCTGGTCGCCGAGNCTCGGTCGTGGGCACCGGGATCCCTCGCCGTGGTGTCCGACGCAGGCGCGCCGACGTTCCTCGTGACCTCCCAGCGGACCGAGCCGGACCGGGTCCATGCCGCGGCCGCGCTCGTCCGCAGCGGGCTGGACTCCTTCACCGACGACGACGCGAGCTCGGCCCCGACCCTCGACGCACTGCGCGAGGCGTTGCGGCTCGGACTGCTCACCACCGACGAGGTCGACCGGGCGGCGCTGCGGATCCTCGAGCTGCGGCTGCGGACCGGAGAGCTCGACGACAACGACCCGTACCGCGGCATCGGCCCGGAGTCGCTCGACCTGCCCGAGCACCGGGCACTGGCCCGCGAGGCTGTGGGTCGCTCGGTGGTCGTGCTGCGCAACGCAGCTGGGCTGCTGCCGCTGGCCGAGCCCGCGCGCATCGCCGTCGTGGGTCCGCTCGCCGACCTGGTGCTGACCGACTGGTACGCCGGCACACCGCCGTACGAGGTCGGCATCGCCACCGGACTGCGGGAGCGGTATCCGGACGCGGAGGTCGAGGTCGCCGACTCCTGTGACCACGTGGCGCTGCGGTCGGTGTCGGCCGACCGCTACCTCGTCAGCGACGCGACCGGATCGGTGGTCCAGGCGTCCGCGACCGACGCGACCGCGGACACCGGGTTCGCCGTCACCGACTGGGGCGACGGGGTGCTGACGCTACGGTCGACCGCCAGCGGGAAGCTGGTGACCGGTGGCACCTGGCCGGCGCGCGCCGACGCGGAGCGAGTCGGCGGCTGGGTCGTGCAGGAGACCTTCCGGCGTCACGTCCACCCGGACGGGTCGTGGTCGCTGCTCCACCTCGGTTCCGGCCGCTGGCTACGGGTGATGCGTGACTCGGGACTGGTCGCGGCCGAGGCGGTGGTGCTGGAGCAGGCCGAGCGCTTCGTCGTCCGCACGCTCCGCTCGGGTCTCGCCGACGCCGCATCGGCCGCGGCCCGCGCGGACCTGGTCGTGGTCGCCGTCGGCAACGACCCGCACNTCGCGGGCCGCGAGACCGAGGACCGGCCCCACCTGTGGCTGCCCGAGTCGGCCGCGGAGCTGTGGCGCACGGCCGCGGAGGCGAACCCGCGTTCCGTGCTGGCGATCGTGTCGAGCTACCCGTACGTGCTCGGCCCCGGCGTCGCGGATGCCGCGACGATCGTCTGGTCGAGCCACGGTGGGCAGGAGCTCGGCCGCGGGGTGGCCGACGTGCTGTCCGGCGACCGTGAGCCGACGGGGCGTCTCACCCAGTCGTGGCCGGCGCACCCCGACCAGGCCGGGGACCTGTTCGACTACGACACGCTGGCCCAGCAGGCGACGTACAGGCACCAGCCGAATCCGTACGCCTTCGCGTTCGGCCACGGCTGCACGTACACGACTGTCTCCTACGACGCCGTGCGTCTCGACTCCGGTACCGCCACCTGCCCGCCGCCGACGCTGCGCCACCCGGCGCTCGTGGCGGGCGACGAGCCCGTCGCACGCGCCACGGTCCGCGTCTCCAACCGCGGCGGCCGGCCGGCCGAAGAGCTCGTCCAGTTGTACGTGCTCGGGCCCGGTGACCTGCCGATCCCCACGCCGCGCCGGCTGCTCGTCGCGTACCGGCGGGTGCGGCTCGAGCCGGGCGAGCAGCGGACGGTCGAGCTGACGTTCCCCCTCGCGCGGCTGGCCGTGTGGGAGGATGCCGTACGACTCCCCGAGGCCCCGGCCGACTGGCTGCACGCCGGTGCGCTGCGGGTCCAGCCGGGGCGCTACATCCTCGCCGCGGGTCCCTCCGCGGACGACCTGGTGGTGACGACGGGACTCGAGGTGCGATGACGACGACGTGGCAGCCGGTGCCCGGTCTGGCGTTCGGCGGCGACTACAACCCCGAGCAGTGGCCGCGCGAGACCTGGGACGACGACGTACGGCTGATGCGCGAGGCCGGCGTCTCCATCGTGACGCTGGGCGTCTTCTCGTGGGGCCTGCTCGAGGTCGCCGACGATGCGTGGGACCTCGGGTGGCTCGACGAGGTGATCGACCTGCTCCATGCGAACGGCATCGCGGTGGACCTCGCCACGCCCACCGCGTCACCCCCGATCTGGCTGCACCACGACCACCCGGAGATCCTGCCGGTCAACCGCAGCGGTCTGCGCTACCACCAGGGCGGACGGCTCCAGTGGTGCCCGAGCTCGCCGGTGTTCCGCGACTACGCGACGCGGGTCGCGACCGTGCTCGGCCGCCGCTACGCCACGCATCCGGCGGTGCGCCTGTGGCACGTGAGCAACGAGCTGGGCGGCGGCAACCGCCACTGCTACTGCGAGGTGTCGTCCGAGCACTTCCGGCGCTGGCTGGAGCAGCGGTACGGGACGGTCGCCGCGCTGAACGACGCATGGGGCACGGCGTTCTGGGGCCACCGCTACGCGTCGTTCGACCAGGTGATCTGTCCGCTGGACTCCGAGACGACCCAGAACCCCGGTCTGCTGCTCGACTTCGACCGGTTCAGCTCCGACGCACTGCTGGAGCACTTCCTCGCCGAGAAGACTGCGTTGCGGGAGGCTGGGGTCACGGCGCCGATCACCACCAACCTCATGGTGGGCGTACGCCCGAGCGTGGCCGACTACGCGAGCTGGGCGCCGCACCTCGACGTCATCGCCAACGACCACTACACGGTCGCCGCCGACCCGCGCCGGGAGCGCGACCTGGGGTACGCCGCCGACCGCAGCCGTGGTCTCGCCTCCGGTCAGCCGTGGCTGCTCATGGAGCACTCCACGGGTGCGGTGAACTGGCAGCCGCGCAACCGGGCCAAGGCGCCGGGCGAGCTGGTCCGCAACAGCCTCGCCCACATCGCACGGGGCGCCGACGGTGCCCTGTTCTTCCAGTGGCGGGCCTCTCTCGCCGGTGCCGAGCAGTGGCACTCGGCGATGGTGCCGCACGCCGGGAACCCGGACCCGGATCTGGCGCGAGGTGTGCGAGCTGGGCGGGATCCTGCAGCGGATCGGCGAGGTCGCCGGGTCGGTGGTCGCCGGCGCCCAGGCGGCGATCCTCGCCGACGACGTGTCCGGATGGGCATGGGGCCACGGGCAGAAGCCGCTGAACGGCTTCCCGCTGCACAGCCTTGCGCGCGCCTGGAGCGAGGCACTCACCGACCGCGGCATGACCAGCGACGTCGTGCCCCCTGAGGCTCCCCTATCGGGCTACCGGCTCGTCGTCGTGCCGGGGCTGTACCTGGCGTCCGACGCGACCGCCGAGGCGGTCGCCGAGGCCGCCCGCGGCGGCGCGACCGTCCTCGTCACCCACCTCTCCGGCGTCGTCGACGAGCACTCGCGGGTGCGGGAGGGTGGCTACCCCGGCGCGTTCCGCGACCTCGTGGGCGCGTTCGCCGAGGAGTACCTGCCGCTGCAGGCCGACGAGCGGGTCTCGCTGGACACCGGCTGGACCGCCACGGACTGGACCGAGTCGCTCGTGGTCACCGACGCCGAGGTGGTGGGACGGTACGAATCCGGACCGCTCACCGGCAGCCCAGCGCTCACGCGCCGCGAGGTCGGGACCGGCACCGCCTGGTACTGCTCGGCCGGTCTCGAGGCCGACTCGCTCGACCGGTTAGTCGCGACCGTGCTGACCGACGCCGGGATCGCCCCGGACGTCCCGGTCGCGCCGGGCCTCGAGGCCGTACGCCGTATCTCGGACGACCACGCGTGGCTGTTCCTGCTCAACCACTCGACGGACCCCGTCACGGTTGACGCGACCGGCCAGGACCTCGTGACCGCGACCGGCGCCACCGGTCACATCACCCTCGCCGCCGGCGGCGTCGCCGTCGTCCGCGAGCGCTGACGAAGACGCAGACCCGCGGCGTGCGCCCGCCGTCACGGAACGGGCCTCAGACGAGCCGCTGGATGGCGCTGATGGCGGCGGCCCACGCATAGTCGGAGAACTGGAACGGCTGCACGTCGAACTGGAGCGGCTTGGCGTCCGGGTCGAGCCGGCTGCGCAGGGAGTCCTGGAGTTCCGCCGGGATGTACTCGGCGACCGCCCGACCCTCGCCGGTGATGATCACCTTCTCGGGGTCGAACATGTTGATGAGGTACGCCCCGACGGCGCCCAGACCCCGCGCGGCCGCGACGAGCGCCTCGTGGGCCCGCCGGTCGCCGGACCGGGCGGCCTCGAAGGTGGCGTCCAGGCTGTCCGTACCCGCGGCTCGGGTGATCGCCGGGATGGTCACGAACGCCGAGACGCAGCCCGCGTGGCCGCGGTCGCACGTCGGGCCCGAGCACTCCACCGGCAGGTGGCCGATCTTGCCCGCACGGCCCCGCGAGCCCTGCAGCAGTTCGTCGTTGACGACCGCGCCGACGCCGATGCCGGCGCCGAGACCGATGAGCACCATCGACCGGTGCCCCCGGCCCGCGCCGAACCAGTGGTGGGCGGCCGCGAGGGCCTGGACGTCGTTCGCGACGGCTATCGGCAGGCCGGTCCGATCGCGGATCAGCCGCTCGATCGGGACCTTGCCCCAGCCCAGGAAGTACGAGCTGACCATCTCCGTCATCCCGCGGCGCTGGCGCACGTCGCCGGCGAGACAGACGCCGACCGCTGCCACACGTTCGTACGTCTCCCGCTGCCGGTCGACGACCTGTCCCATGAGCTCGATGACGTCCTCGACGGCGCGGGACTCGAGCGGGTGCTCCTCGGTGACGAGGATGGCGCCAGTGAGGTCGGTGACCGCCGCGTACAGCGCCTCGCCGGTGAGCTTGAACCCCACGAACTGGGCGGCCTCGGGGCGCAGGCGGAGCCGTTCGGCGGGGCGGCCGCGGCCGAGCGGCGCGTCGGTCTCGCCCTCCTCGACGAGGTCGAGGGCGGTGAGGTCACGGCTCAGGCGGGTGAGGCTGCCGCGGCTCATACCGGTACGACGAGCCAGCTCGGCGCGCGACATGTCCCCGTGGATGAGCATGTCCAAGAGCACCGCCCGCTGCCCGGCGTGCAGTGTCGGCCAGGTCCAGGCAGCCCGTGTCGTCATCGGCGATGATTCTATCCGCTTCCGTGCTCCGCGACGCCGCTGTGACCGCACGGATGGTGCCGCCGCGCTCGCCCGCTGATTGCGGCGGGAGTGCGGGTGCGGGAGGATCTGTCGCGATGCCGGATGCCGTCGGCAGCCGACCGTCTCGAGGAGGACTCCGTGGCCAACAAGCCGACCGTAGCGCTGGGAATCGACATCGGCGGGAGCGGCATCAAGGGTGCCCCCGTCGACCTTGTCACCGGCGAGTTCCTCGAGGACCGGTACAAGATCGCCACACCCGCCAAGTCGACGCCCGAAGCAGTCGCGGAGATCGTCGGCCAGATCGCCGAGCAGTTCCTCGCCACGCTGCCGCCCGACGCCCCGATCGGCGTGACGATCCCCGGCATCGTCCGGCACGGAGTCGTGAAGTCCGCAGCCAACATCGACAAGTCGTGGATGAACTGCGACGGCGAGAAGCTGTTCTCCGAGACGCTCGGCCGCCACGTCCACCTCGTCAACGACGCCGACGCCGCGGG
>JGI24140J50213_10000652_pt1 | contig 15940 bp, 9 predicted proteins | sample BarGraIncu00222A_FD_50213 | JGI IMG/M metagenome (IMG submission 50213)
TGATTAATCAATCCAATTGTAGCTGAAGTTGTTGTTCCGGAATTCCAGTTATAAATAATATTTGTCCAGGTTCCGGTTTGAAGTGTTGCCGGATTCGGGGGACCAATTAAAACTTTGTTAATGGTTAATTGTATCCTTGCAGGACTACCTTCGTGAACACTCTGGACCCAATAAGAGTATTGATAGTTGGTGTTTGGAATGACCGTAATTGTTTGTTCCCATACCGAAACATCTTTCATGGTAGAGCCATTAATGACCATTTGCTTTCCATGCCCAGAAGTATGATCAGGGCAAGTACAAAATAGAGAATGTAAAGAGAATGGGTTTGCAATAACAGCATAAGTTTTTTCTGCCCAAAGACTGATCGTGTTGAGGGTATAACCACTTGTGATCCCGACATAATCAGATTCAAAATCGCCATTGGTAATCAGGTTGACCCCGCTCACAGTATTGCCTGTTACAGTGTATGCGCCACTCATGGCTGAAGTTACGTTCGTGAGTTGAGGGTTTTGAAGAGTGGAAAAGAAGCCATTTGGTCCCTGCCAGTACTGATTCATAATATGTGTTCCCGAGCTTGTAAGAACAGGGTTGGATCCTAAACAAACATCTCCACCACCACTTGCAGTGATTGTAACGTTAAGCGCAGGTGGTTGTTTCACCGTTAAAATTCCGGAGGCAGTATTAGAAAAGTAGGTATCATCCTGGTATGTTGATAAAGGTTTAGAAATCGATGAACCCCAGGTTCCATATGTTTTGTTTGTGATGTCGAATGTAAGACTTCCTGTGCTGATATTAGTTCCATTACTTAAGATTGCTTTGGTTCCGGCCCCTTTGATTAAAAAGTTGCCAATAATAGCGGTCCCATTGCTCATGGTTTTTCCTGCACCCCCGGATATTATAAGATTGTTGTAAATATAATTCCCAACTGTTTGTGCACTACCATAATATTCAACACTACCCGTACCTGCCGTAAAAGTACCTGCACCACTTATGCTACTTCCAATTTTCAGATTGCCTGAACCACTATCCAATGATCCGGAATTAGTAATGTTGCCGGATACAGACAGCGAAGCATAAAGCGCCAGGCTTGAACCATTGGATATCGTTAATGTACCGTTTAATACTTTATCAGAATTTAAACTGATTACGCCGGTATTCTTAATGATTACGCCATTTGAAGTAGTAAATGTTGAAATCCATTCAACACCTGCGCTAAGTGCTGATGTCGTATTATATTGCAAAGTAGCTGCGGGACCATAGGAAGGTGCAGCTGTAGCTGAAGCTGTTCCTTCCATTGAAAGCGTCCCGTTAACTGTAACACCTGATATAGTTTTGATATCTGTACCAGAAAGCGTCAGATTGTTGTATGTAAAATTCCCTACCGTCTGTACTCCACCATTGTATTCTACAGTTCCTGTCCCTGCTGTAAAAGTACAGGTAGTAGAAGTCAAAAAAGCCCCCCCTAATCTCAAAATACCAGAACCGTTAAATGTAATTTTAGCACTTCCTGAACTGCCGTACTGAGTGACGTCTCCAGAGACGGTGACAATACCGGTGGAAATCGTCAATTCGTGTCTTTGACGGGAATTACTACTACCATTCGTAAAGATTATACTTGCAGCATTTAAAAATCCTGCCCCAACAGCAAGCGTATTGTTGCTATTTGTTGTTGATCTTGCTAAAGTAATAGTGCCTGATACATTTAAAGTTATTCCGGCATTTATAAACAATGATGTTGCGGATGTTTGGCTGAAAGTTATGGATGCACATGTTGCATCTGCAGTAATAGTCACATTATGTCCCCCTTCAATGGTTACTATATCTCCAGCGACCGGGACGGATGCCCCAGATGCGCCACCGGAAGTGGCAGACCAGGTTGAAGTAGCATTCCAGTTACCGTTGGTTACAGAAAAGAGGTTAGCTCCAAAAGAAACCACAACAATCAACAACAGCCCTATGGTGAGCAAAAATGATCGGGATAAGGTTGATAGTTTCATTTTATAAAGTATTTTTTGGTCATGATATTATATTTTGATTGATCCCATTTCGGCTACTTTAATATGTTATCCGGATTAGGAACAAAGGTGATGACTTTGCATTTTCCTCCTGAATAAAAAATTACCCGTGCATTCTTCCAACCTGCATCAGTGAGAAATGCAAGATATTCTTTGGCCTCATCTGCAAACATGAATTTTCCTGTGGTGTACTGATACACTCCATCTTTACCTAAAGTTTCAATTATTATGATACCAGGCACTACTGATAGTAATTGAGTAAAGAAATTCTTATCTGTTATTGGTAAAGAATTTTTGCACAACTGAACAGTGTAAAGTGTAGTTTTTGGAAGATAAACCGTCGTATCTTTTGAGGTCATTGCCAGATGATTACTGAAAAACAAGAATGGACGTAATTTGACTATTTGTTGTGAATCAGGAAGTTCTGGTTTCTGATCTTTAATCGTCTTTAATTCTTCATTTACGTTCACTTGTAAAACCGGTTTCGTAGACTTTAGCAATTCATTCTGTTTTGGCTTCATGTCCTTTGTCTTGGCTGATAATATACTTGATACTTCCTGAGGTTCCTTAAACTGGCAATCCACGAAGCTATCTTTAAAGCCACTTGTTCTTATGATCGGAAGGAGTCTCCGGGCTATGGCTACACTACTAATTCTGCCAATTGAGTAATGGTAAAGTCCATCTTCCTTTTTCGTTTCGGTGATGATGATGCCCGGCAACCTGGTCTGTAACTTTTTGAAAAAATTCTTATCTTTTATTGGAGTCATTGTTGCCAGGACTTGTATTTTACACAAGGTGTCGGGAGCAAAAGTTGGCAAATTGTCTGTAGCGAAATTTGACAAGGTGTCTACTGTGTTGTTTGACAAGGTATCTTTTTTGGAAGGTATTGAATCGATGGCAGTTATTAGGGGTATGGAGTCAACTAGTGTGGGGATCTTGGTTTCCGGTAATATTGCTAAATCCAAAGGAGGATTCAGAATGAAATCAAGGCCGCTTATAATGTCGCCCTCTTTGGATACTTTAATAGTGAAATCTTTTTGTGCTGGTAATGCGATGTAATTCAGATTGCTCAGTTGAACTGAATCAATGCGGGCCACATAATCACCGGGTTCAAATCCTAGATTACTGATGTATCCATCAGATTCTGAGAGTGTTTCGCCTACTTTTTTGTTTGTGTTCTTATCATAGAACTTTACCAGGATTCTTCCAATTCCCTTAAGTTTGTTGTCTTTATTCAGATAGGCCATGCCGTTTACCTCGCCAACCGAGACAATAGGGACATCCACCCTTTTAAACTGGTTGGGATCAACCATAATCTTGTAAATGTTCTTTTTAAATCGCAGGGAAATGTTTTCCAGATCGCTGTTTTTGAATTCAACAGTATAATAGGTGAAGGCCATAAGGTCAGGAACACTCAGTATCGAATCCTTTATAGTTGTTATTGTCTTACCCCCCATTATATTTGCCTTTGTTAGTTTTACCATGGGTTCACCTTTATCCCATTTGTCATTGTGGTTCAGATCCAGGAATGGATAGAAAGATATACCACCCCTACCTACGGATGAATTATTGCTTTTATAGGTATATCCTTTTCCCCTGCCAAAAGCAAGACTACCCTGGGCACTTTCTGAGATGACCGTATTCCCTTGTTGAGGTGTCTCCGAATTAGAAGTAGCCCGTTTTCGCTGAGTGGCGGAAACATTGGTTCTGGCAAAAGATAAGTCGTATTTGAGGCTCACATTAAACAGATTGGAATTGGTGGGGACATTGCGTTCGTAGGAAAGTGAGAAAGTGCCAAAAGGGATGTATTTTTCAAATGCTACTTTGTAAGTGGAGACCTCATTTGAATTCACGTTATATTGTAAAGCAGGTCTTAGGGTGTAACCATTTCTCATCCTGTAGGAGAATGCCAGATCTGAAATTACATATGGTGTCCGTTGACCAATCCAGTTGAGTTGTGTAGATGAATTGACATTGAATTGTTTGTAATTAGCCGAAAGCATGACACTGGATTGGTTGTATATGAAGCTCTTGTATACCATTTGAGAGAAATCCAATTTTAGATAACCGCTTACATTTTTGAAACCAAAAGGGATGGAAATCCTGGCTTTACGCTCTTCTGGGGCATACATGATACAGGCCCGCTGACCCTCTTTATATTTGGTGTATTCAAGTTCCAAAGAAATGTCCTTTCCGAAATAGTAATTTAAAAACGCTTTGGTTTTAACACCCTGTGCATACTCGGCATTCAAGGTTAGTTTGCTGAAGGGTTGAAATGTGGCGGTTAAAAAAGGGATATAGGCGCCATTGGTAATGGAAGACAAATACTCGACTCCACCACCAACTGTTAGAAACCGGTTGACCCCATAGTTAAAATCTCCTCTAGCAAACCGGCTCGAGAGACTATCCTCAACTACACCTGCCGACAGTCCGTATTCAAACTCTTTGGCCGGCATGACAGTGTAGGGCACATTCATGGTGCGTTCTACAGTTCGTTCTTCTCCCATCGGGCCATAGAACTTTAACTTCAAGGTAGTGTAGCCATATACGATGGGAACCTTAAAAACATATAAACCGGAGGCATCGGCCTTGGTGAAATCGACAAGGACATTGTTGATGTACAATTCAACACTCCAGTTGGGCTCTGTATATTCATTGATGGTATAATAACCGGAAGCTTTTCTAACCGTGGTGGGCGTGTTGCGGATGGTAGCTCCTACCAATGGAGAGTTAATAAAGGATACTGTTTGTGTAGAAATGGTACCCAGTTGTGCTTGTTTGATGAACTTTTTATCGTTGTCAACCCACCGCCATAAGTAAAAGAGTTGACGGTTATCGAATTTCTGATGATCCCAATAGTTGATCGATACATCGGCTTCGCCATATAGGAGCTCTGTCCCCAGTCCCAATGCAAAATGATTTCCGTTGTTAACATTGTCAGCTTGAGTTGATGCCACAGCCCAATCTAGTGTTCCAAACTTCATTAAGTGATAGTTTCTTTGCACGATGGTATCAGCTACTAGCTCACCCTTTAACTTCATGAGGTTGTTACGCATTTTTTCGATGCGTTGTTGTTTGAGGACGGGCAGCTCAAAACTTGATTTGAGCAGGATGGACATTGCACGGTAATTAAAATTCAGCGTAATGCCGAATAATTGAGCAAACAATGCTGATTCCATATAAATAATGCCCTTGTCCTTAACCAATCCATTGACGGAATGAATTGTTTTGTCACCTATGCTGATTTGTCGTGTTTCATAATTGATTAAATAAGGACGGCTTTCCTTATCCAAAAAACCACCCAGACTATTTCCATTTTTTCCCTGGAAACATGAAATACTGAGCGTTCCAAACAGATCTTCAACATTTACATATAACTGACTCTTATTAGTGTAAATGGCATCCAGATAAAAGTTTTTATATCCTTCGACCATGACCCGGACCGGGATTTCTTCATAGGCCAAAGAAGATTCTCCTTTTTCTTTGTCTTTATCTTTATCATCAATGGAAATATTGGTGGCTAGTGATTCAAAATCAAGCAAAACAAACAATATAAGCACAATAGCAAATCCCACACGCTTCATGAGCCTATCGAATTTCACAATTTTGCCGGTATCATTGTGTGTTTTCATGGTCTATTGTTGATTAAAAGTAATGGCAATACTACCAGTATAAGTTCCCGGAAGCGCTGAACCAGGTACCATAAGGGTTCCTCCAACCCTTAGAGGTGTAATAAAGTTACAATCACTGTTTGTCACAAACCGGGCACCATTAACACCTTTATCCGTTGGGCCTAAAAGCAGACTCAGCGTCCCACCGGGGCCGCTTAATAGGATAGGCGAATCAAAATTTATCGTGACATTCCGACCCTGGCATAGCTTTATTTCAAAAATGGCTGGTTGAGCTACTGGCGCTACTGACAGGAGTATAATATTCCCTTGTGCAGACCTGCTACCGTCATAACCTACTGTAACCGTTCCACCACTTGGTCCAGTAACACAAAATGTTCCAAAATGAAGGGATTGTGTGGGTAAAACGGTAATTGTCCTTTGAGGTAAAACAGGTTGAGCAAAAGAAAAGCCGAAGCAAAACAATAGCGCTATCCCACTAAGTAACTTAATCATTAAAACTCTATTTATTGTGAATGTGCTCATTTTATGGAGTTTTTTAATTATAATTGTCTATTCTAGAATCAACTTGGTTTAAATATCCATTTCACCAACAGCGTAAACGACCTGTTTTTTTGTTTCATCATTGGTAACGTAGCGTACTTTCAATTTTCCTTTTCTCAATACAGCGTTGTATGGGGTATCTAATTTTATCGTTACATTTCTTTTGTTTATATCTGTATAAACACCAATTCCCCTGGTGACAGCAATTTGAGTTGCCTTGCCTTGTGCAGGAATATAATCTACGATGATATCACCATAAGTTGAGCTGTTACCGGATCGGTTGATATTGAATTTAAGGTATGGGGATGATTCTTTTGGGCTTTCCAGTTTTAAATCACTCAAAGAAGCGCTTACTTTGACATCACTTGTGCGGATGATTATTGGAATGGATATTCCATAAATTGGTATCAGATTAATAGTTAGTTGTGTGGAGTCCTGATTTGCTTTTTTTAGACCAAGAGGGCTGGTTTCTTTTTCTGCCCTAAAAAATAAATGGGTATGATATTCACCCGCCTGCATACCTGCTTGACGCCTGCATTGTAACATGATGATCTGAGGTTCTCCGGGAGCCAGGGTTACCTGACGGGGAAATATGCGAAGATAGGGCGCAGCAGATCTTTGCATTTCTTCAAGATGTTCGATTTTGACAAAACTGCCATCTTCTTTCATGTTATATTGCAATAGGGAGATAGAAAAGGTAGCCGTGTCTTTTCCGATGTTGACTAAACTAAGCTCCTCATTTTGTTTTGCGCCTTCGAAGACAACACGCATGGGAGTAATCAACAAATTTCCCTGGGCTTTAGCGGATAGGCTGAAACAGGAAATGAGGATTAATGTAAATAATAACATTCTTTTCATCTTGTCGTTTTTTTGCGGTTTCTGAAATATTGGTAAGATCTAGAATTGAAAAAAAGAGGAGGTTATATTAGAGTCTGAAACAACCCCCTCTCCTATGAAATGTTATCTTTAATCGTAAGTTACCGATACATTAAATGAACCTGTGTATGTTCCTGCAACAGTAGCATTTGAAAGGTTTAAAGTTGCTCCAACTTTAAATTCATCGTTTCCACCTACAAGCCTACCCTTTTTATTTGCTAAACCGGCTTCATTTATACTTTTGACTGTAAAATCTGTAACCGTTATTGAATTTAATCCACTTGTAATTGTAACATCAGTTTGACCGGGTAATGTAATTGAATAAACATAGCCCGCTTCACCAGTTAACTTATAATATGAAGCAGCAACAGTGGCATCTGCAGTCATTAGTTTAACATTTACATCACCAGCTGCATCTACAGATCTGGTGCCGTCAGTAGCTACCGTAACTTTAGCATCTCCTTTTGGTTTTGATATCGTCCCAAAATTTAATCCGTTTTGATTTATAAGTGTTAGAACACTTACGATTTTTGCTCCAACAGGGGATGGAGTTGTTACTGTATTTTGAGCCATCACCGTGGATGTCATACCCGCAACCAAAAAGGTTGCCATTAAGATTAATATTAATTTTTTCATGTTTGTTGATTATGATGATTTTTTAAAAACGAATTCCTTGACGCATATAAAACATTGCCGTTCATTATCTTATAATGATAGACAGTACGGATCACTATGCTACTTTCCTATTGTCTTTAGCTGTTAAGTTTTCATCTTCTTTGGCTGGTTTTAAAAAATGGATTTAACTTTGCGTGGTTATTTAAATGACTTTTTGTTATCATTATTGGTGCGATAAAATTATTGGTAAGTTAAACCCTGATATGATCCTGTTTTTAAACGTAGCTATTTTGAGATTTATCGTATAATAATGACCTCATACGTGTCAAAAAGTCGAATGAACGTCATAAGAGAAAATGGAACCTTTTATCTAACCAATGCTTGATGTTGTAACCATTTTTAGTGAATCCATAAATATTATCATGGAATAATTATTTATAACTCTGAATAGTAGCAATATACAATATTACATTAGTCTTTTTCTGCGTTGAAGTTAACCTGGTTTCTAAAAATAGAGGCCAATTTGTATATTCAAAAGTCAGAACTTTTTACTGCTTAATTTGTATCTTCGCTGTCCATAACACATGAAACCGTCAACCCTTAACCCTATGCATTTATGAGAAAATTTACGCTACTAGTTCTTTCTTTTCTGACGCTGATCCTTGTTGAGGCAAACGCTCAAACCCGTAAGATGGATTGGTCGGATATGTCGAATCCTTCACTACAGGCTAAGTCGATGCGCAATCTGCAATGGATGGGTTCTTCGGACTTCTTCACTTACAACGGGGATACTAAGACCATACTGAAAGGAAATATTAAATCAGCACAACCTGATACATTATTAAAGTTGCAACAGCTTTCAATTGCTATTAAGGCTCTATCTCTTCCCGAGTTCAAAACCTTGCCCACTTATATATGGGCAGATAATGACAATATGACTTTCACATACAGCAATAAGCTTATACGTTATACGGTTTCTAAAAATACAGCCGAAATACTGAATAGCATTCCTGAAAAGGTTGAAAACACTGATATTGATCATATTCAAAACCGGGTTGCCTACACAAGGGATAACAATTTGTTTGTTAGTGTGAATGGAAAAGAGACAGCCTTAACCAATGATGCCGATAAAGGGATTGTCAATGGACATTCGGTTCACAGAGATGAGTTTGGTATCACCAAAGGAACTTTCTGGTCACCCAAGGGCAATCTGCTGGCTTTCTATAGAATGGATGAGAGAATGGTTGCCCAGTATCCGCTGGTTGATATCGAAACGCGCATTGCAGCTGTAGAATATATCCGATATCCGATGGCTGGAGAGACCAGCCACCAAGTTACGTTGGGTGTTTATAACCCAGAAACGGGTAAGACCGTTTTCATGAAGACAGAAGGACCAGATGATCATTACCTGACCAACATCAGCTGGGATCCTTCAGAAAAGTTCATCTATATTGCTGAACTCAACCGTGGACAGAACCACATGAAGTTCAATAAGTACAATGCCGAAACCGGTGACTTTGTCAAGACACTTTTCGAGGAGTCCAACGACCGTTATGTTGAACCACTTGTTCCTGCCCAGTTCCTAAAAACCAAACCAAACCAGTTCATCTGGAAGAGTCAGCGTGACGGTTATACTCATCTCTATCTGTATGATACAGAAGGAAATCTTATCAGTCAATTGACGAAAGGACCATGGGTGGTTACTGCTGTCGAAGGTTTCGACCAGTCAGAACGCCGCTTGTATTATACTTCAACCGAGGTAAGTCCCATTCAACGCCATCTTTATGTGCTCGACCTGAAGACAGGAAAAACCACAAAGCTGACCACGCTTCACGGGACACATAATCCGATAGTAAGCGCTGATGGCAACTATGTACTCGATGTACTTGCAAGTACAGATATTGCACGCCGGTATGATCTGATTGTTGCAACCAATGCCAAACCTATCCGTACGCTACAGGAAGATGTTAATCCATGGAAAGACATTCAACGTGGAGAGACCTCGCTAGGTACTTTGAAAAGCAAGGATGGTTCAGATCTTTACTACCGTTTGATCAAGCCTGCAGATTTTGACCCTTCAAAGAAATATCCTGTCATATTTTATGTCTATGGTGGTCCACATTCCCAGCTGGTTTCGGATACCTGGATGGGTGGTGGCAACGCGTGGTTTCAGTTGCTTGCAGCCAAGGGTTATGTGGTTTTCACTTTGGATAATCACGGAACATCATTCAGGGGATTTGCTTTTGAGAGTATTATCCATCGCCATCTTGGCACCATTGAGGTCGATGATCAAATGGTGGGTGTTGACTATCTCAAGTCGTTGCCTTTTGTTGATGCAAGCCGTATGGCTATTGACGGATGGAGCTATGGTGGATTCATGACCGTCTCATTGATGTTAAAAAGGCCCGGAGTCTTCAAGGTCGCAACAGCAGGTGGACCTGTTATTGACTGGAAATGGTACGAGGTGATGTATGGTGAACGTTATATGGATACACCACAGGAGAACCCTGAGGGATATAAGAATGCCAGTTTACTGAATTACGTTCAGAATCTCAAGGGAAGGATGTTGATCATACACGATACCAAAGATAAAACGGTAATGTGGCAGAACTCTCTTGAGTTTATCAAGAAGTGTGTTGACAAACAGGTACAGGTAGATTATTTTGTTTATCCCGGTCATGATCATAATGTCTCAGGACCAGACAGAATGCATCTATACAAAAAGTTATTTCAGTATTATCAGGATCATTTGTAAATCATAACTTTCCGGTCTTCTAAAAAACTGTTACTTTTACAGCCGGAAATGCCTCTTTAGCTCAGCGGTAGAGCAGCTCACTCGTAATGAGCAGGTCGAGGGTTCAATTCCCTTGAGAGGCTCAAAAAAGCCCTGTAGATCAAACGATTTACAGGGCTTTTTACTATTCTTCAGTTTTACTGTGGAAAATTATTTCTTCCAAAGTTTTGACATTTCCTCAAGCGATTTGCCTTTGGTTTCAGGAACAAATCTCCACACGAAGAAGGCAGCCAGCAATCCCATTGCGCCATAGATCCAATAAGCGAATCCGTGATGAAATGCATTGTTGAGCGCAGAGCTCTTATCCATTACAGGGAAAGTCCATGATACAACAAGGTTAGCAATCCATTGTGCGGCTACGGCAATTGACATGACCCAACGGATTTTGTTAGGGAAGATCTCTGACAGTAATACCCAGGTGACAGGGCCCCATGACATGGCAAAGAAAGCAATATACGCCAACATGCAAAGCAGAGAGCTGATGCCTACATTCTGAATATAGAAAGTAGTCCCCAGACACAACATGGCTATTCCCATTCCGAGCGCTCCAATGATCATCAATGGTTTGCGTCCAAAACGGTCAACCGTGTAGATGGCAAGAACAGTAAATGCAAGATTAATGATTCCAACAAGGATAGTCTGCATCAGTGCAGTATCCGTTCCGCTACCCATGTTCTTGAAGATCTCGGGAGCATAATACAGTACGACATTGATTCCGACAAACTGTTGAAAAACGGAGAGCAGGATTCCAATCACGATGATTAGTCCGCCATAAGAGAACATGGTACCCTTTACTTCAACAACCGAAACTTCGATCTCTTTCATTTCTGAAGCAGCATGTTCAGGTCCACCAATGCGAGACAGAATAGCAAGCGCTTCTTTACTTCTGTTTTTCAAGGCAAGCCAACGAGGACTCTCGGGAACAAAAAAGAGCAATATAAAAAAGAGCAAAGCGGGAACTATCCCGGATAAAAACATGAATCTCCATCCGGTACTGATATTCCATGCTGTATCACCTTGTTTGGCTATGAAATAATTGACAAAATAGATAACCAACATACCAAAGATGATTGCAAACTGGTTCCATGAAACCAGACTGCCCCTACTGTGTGCAGGCGCTATCTCAGCAATATACATGGGTGACATCATTGAAGCCAGACCAACACCGATACCTCCGATTATTCTGAAAAAGATAAACGAATACAAATCAGGCATGCTGGTGAAATTGAATGCTTCAGGAAAAGCTGATCCTACTGCAGCGATGGTAAATAAAAGTGCAGAAAGGATCAATCCTTTTTTACGTCCGAACTTCTGACTTACAATACCTGCAATAATTCCTCCGACGATACAGCCAATCAGTGCGCTGGAAATCATAAATCCAAGCAAAGAATTTGCTTCCAGTTCTGACAGGTGAAGGGGTTTGATAAAGAAGGAATCCAAAGAACCGACAGCTCCCGAGATGACTGCTGTGTCGTAACCAAAGAGCAATCCCCCAAGTGTTGCCACAAGCGTAATTGCCATTACATAACCCTTGTTGGGTTTGTAAATTAATTCTGCATTTGTTTTTGCCATTTGTGGTGACTGTTAAATATAAAGATTAATCAATTGTTCGTAAAGTTCCTGTTTGCCACTGATAGTTGCGGGTTCGCCTTTTTCGATAGCATGGGTACGGAGGTCTTCAAGTTTTAGTTTGCCTTGTTCAAAAGCTGCACCATTTCCTGAGTCATAAGAAGCATAACGGGTTTTCCTTAGTGACAGGTAATCACTGTTGCTGAGTATTTCATTCGAAATCATCAATGCTCTTGCGAACACGTCCATCGATGAAATGTGAGCAATAAACAGATCTTCCATATCGGTGCTGTTCCTTCTGATCTTGGCATCGAAGTTGATACCACCTGTCTTGAATCCACCGGCTTGCTGAATGACAAGCATAGCTTCGACAGTTTCATAAATGTTTACAGGGAACTGATCTGTATCCCAACCATTCTGTACATCGCCACGGTTAGCATCTATGCTGCCCAGGAATCCTGCATCGGCTGCACACTGTAGTTCGTGTTGAAAAGTATGTCCGGCCAAAGTAGCGTGATTGACTTCGATATTGAGTTTGAAATCTTTCTCCAGACCAAAATGTCTAAGGAATCCAATAACGGTTTCTGAATCAAAATCATACTGATGTTTTGTTGGTTCCATTGGTTTTGGTTCGATCAGGAAAGTTCCTTTGAAACCCTGTGCGCGTCCATAATCACGAGCCATAGTCAAAAAGCGTGCAAGGTGTTCCTTTTCACGTTTCATGTCTGTGTTGAGCAGTGATAAATAGCCTTCGCGACCACCCCAGAATACATAGTTTTCTCCACCCAAAGCAATCGTTGCATCGATAGCATTCTTTACCTGAGTACCGGCATAAGCCAATACATTGAAATCAGGATTGGTTGAAGCGCCATTCATGTAACGTGGATTTGAGAAGACGTTAGCCGTTCCCCATAGTAACTTGATGCCTGAAGCTTTTTGATTCACTTTAGCATAGTCAACCATGGCCTGGAGTCTGCGTTCAGATTCAGCAATGGTTGCACCTTCATCAACGAGATCTAAATCGTGGAAGCAATAATAAGGAACACCAAGTTTGGAGATAAATTCGAATGCAAAATCCATTTTCATTTTGGCTTTTGCGATGGCATCACTTTCTTTGTCCCATGGGAACTGACGTGTTCCGGCACCGAAAGGATCTGCATTGGTTCCACAAAATGAGTGCCAGTAGGCGACAGCAAATCTGAAATATTCTTTCATTGATTTTCCGTTGACTACCTGATTTTCATTGTACCATTTGAAAGCGAGTGGATTTTTTGATTCTTTGCCTTCAAATTTTATTTTCCCTATTCCCTGGAAAAATGATTTGTCATTGGTTGGTAAGCTCATGTTCTTAGAGATTTTTATATTAATAAATAGTTGAATATTAGATTTCCATATTTTTAGAAAGCATCCGCTCCCATTTCTCATAGGCTTTTAGTAACGGTGCTTCATCCTTTGGATTGGGTTCAATCGTTTCGAGGACTTTTAATTCTTTAAATGCTTCTTCAAACGAAGCATAAAGCCCTGCACCAACTGCTGCACCTCTGGCAGCGCCCAATGCTCCATCGGTATCATACAATTCGATCCTGACCCCTGTAATCGTTGCCAGCGTCTCTCTGAATATAGGGCTGAGGAACAGATTGGCTTTTCCTGCCCTGATTACCTTCAGGTCGATACCGGTTTCTTCCATGGCTTTCATGCCATATTTGAAAGCAAAGGCGATCCCTTCCTGAGCCGCACGTAAAAGATGAGCCTTGGAATTTGTATTGAAATTAACTCCTGAAATAACACATCCGGGTTCCTGGTTTCCAAGCATCCGTTCTGCTCCATTTCCGAAAGGAAGTATCGTTACTCCGTCTGATCCGGGAGCTACTGTAGAGGCCAGTTGATTGATCTGCTCGTAAGATAGATCTCCTGCGACCTCATGACGCATCCAGGAATTCAAAATCCCTGTTCCGTTGATACACAATAATACGCCTAGTCGTTGATCCTTTTCTGTGTGATTAACATGAACAAAAGTATTCACCCTTGACTGTCCATCATATTTTACTTGATCACTTACACCATAAACCACGCCTGATGTTCCTGCCGTAGCAGCCACTTCACCAGGGTTAAGCACATTGAGTGAGAATGCATTGTTTGGTTGATCTCCTGCGCGATAGGTGATAGGAATTCCCCCATTCAAGCCTAAAGAGTGGGCAACTTCTACCAGTAATTCGCCCTGGAAGCCAAACTGCGGAATGATATCACTTAGCAGGTCGGAGTTAAAACCGAAGTAGTCAAGTAAGAACCCGGCGGGTGCATTTTTAAGATAGTCCCACATCATCCCTTCAGATAATCCGGTGACAGTTGTAGTTGATTTGCCTGTAAGCATCAAGGCAATAAAATCGCCTGGAAGCATAACTTTTCCAATTTGCTTATAGACTTCGGGTTCGTTTTTTTTCACCCAGGCCAGTTTAGAAGCCGTAAAGTTTCCCGGTGTATTCAGCAGGTGGCTCAGGCACTTTTCCCGACCAATAGACAAAGTGGCTTCGTTCCCCAATGTCACTGCACGACTATCACACCAGATGATCGACTTGCGTATTGGTTTAGCATTCTTATCCAGACAAACCAGTCCATGCATCTGGTAAGTGATACCAATAGCATTTATATCATCCGGCTTCAGCTTTGCCTGTTGCATTGCCATTGGAATAGCCTTGCTCACATAATTCCACCACATCATCGGGTCCTGTTCAGCCCATCCGGCCTGTGGAGCATCAATTTTCATTTCCGTCTCGGGCAAGGTTACCGTTGCAACTCTTTTTCCAGTCTCAACATCAAGGATTGCTACCTTGATTGATGAACTCCCAATATCAATACCAAGTGTCTTCATTAGTCTGAAATTCTTATAAAATTTAGGTTGTATTTCATTTTCTGTTTGATGTCTTTCTCGTACATGAGTTTGTCGAACTTATAAAGGCGTGCCGGTTTATGGGCAACTCCTTTCTCCTTTTCCTCCAAAGGTTTTATGCATGGGAAGTTGAGGACTTTCTTTCTGAAGTTCCGGTTGTCGATATCTATCCCTAGGACTGCCTCATAGAGATTTTGAAGTTGCCGGATCGAAAAACGTTTTGGTAATAACTCGAATGCGAGGGGTTCATTGAGCAACTGTTGGCTCAGCACTTCAAGGGCCTTTAATAATATTGATTTATGATCAAAAGCCAGATGTCTGATATCTAGTACGCTGTGCCATTTTGCAACACCCTCTATGGTATGTTGAAGAACACTCTTGTTAATCTTGACAAGTGCATAATAAGCAACAGTAACTATTCTATTTACTTTGACCCCATAGGTCTTGCTAACCCAGTTTAAATCTTCAGGTTTACTGATCCTGTCAGGATCTGAAAAAACATAAAGTTGGCGGAGGAAGATATCATTTAAACCGGTCAATTCACTTAAGGACCTGTGTGCAGCTGCTGATAAATCTTCCCTCTCGCCAATCATGCTACCGGGGAGCTTTCTCTCATGCTTAACGGTTGATAAATCAGCACCCTCAGGATCTTTAATGATATCAACCAACAACACCTTTAATTCGGTATCATCGAAACCGAATACAACACAATCAACTGAAATAGAGGGATTAACTGCTGGCTCCATACACATGAAATTCAATTTGGAAATGTAGAGTACAAATCATCATTTTCCTAGCATAACGTAATAGTAACGCTTACTATTATTCAGTAGTAGAAAAAAGCTGAAGAAAAATTTTCAATCTATCAGAATATCAATCTAATAAAAATAAAAAACCTTATTAAAAAAACGATATAAAGTAGTTGCCTTAACGGTCTTTATACGTTAACCCTTATTATTGTAAAAAAGTATATCCCACTATCGGTCCAAAGGTCTTGCGAAACAGTAATTCG
>JGI24140J50213_10000653_pt1 | contig 15929 bp, 13 predicted proteins | sample BarGraIncu00222A_FD_50213 | JGI IMG/M metagenome (IMG submission 50213)
TTCGGGCGCGAATCCGCAGGGGTACCCGACGAGGTCGCCGCGGCAGTCGATGCGCGGCTGGTGATCCCTGTTCGATCCGGCATGCGCTCGCTCAATGTCGCTGTCACGGCGGCGATGGCATTGGGTGAGGCACTGCGGCAAACCTGTTCCGCAATGAAGGAGAAAGCGCGGTGAGTTACGCGGTCAAGGAAATCTTCCTGACCTTGCAGGGCGAGGGCGCCCATGCCGGTCGGGCAGCGGTGTTTTGCCGGTTTTCGGGCTGCAATCTCTGGAGCGGTCGCGAGCAGGATCGCGCCACCGCAACATGTCGGTTTTGCGACACCGATTTTGTCGGGACCGACGGAACGCTGGGCGACCGCTACGCCTCCGCNCGGGAGCTCGCCGATACCATCGCCGCGCAGTGGACGGGAGCGGGCGTCAACCGCTACGTGGTATTGACCGGCGGCGAACCGCTGCTGCAGGTCGATGCCGCCCTGATCGATGCTCTGCACGGGCGTGGCTTCAGCATCGGGGTCGAGACCAATGGCACGATCGAGCCACCTGACGGCATGGACTGGATCTGCGTCAGCCCCAAGGCTGGCGCGGAGCTGACGATACGGCGAGGCCATGAACTCAAATTGATTTACCCGCAGGCGGATGCCGCTCCCGAGGCCTTTGTCGATCTGGCCTTCGAGCGCTTTTCGCTGCAGCCGATGGACGGCCCGGACATCATCGAGAACACCGCCCGCGCGGTCGATTATTGTCTGCGCCACCCGCAATGGCGGCTCAGCCTGCAGACACACAAGACGCTTGGTATCAGATAGAATTGGTAGCAGATAGAATTTGGATTTACCGATGTGGGAATTGACGAAATCGTTCCGGTTCGAGGCCGCCCATGCGCTGCCGGGAACGACGCTGGGTGAGGCAAGCGAGGAAATCCACGGCCACTCCTTCCGCGCCGAGGTGACGGTGCGCGGCCTGCCCGATCCCGCGACCGGGATGCTGCTCGACCTCGGGCTTCTAGAACAGCGCATGGCCGACGTGCGGAAAAAGCTCGACCACAAGCTGCTCAACAAGGTCGAGGCGCTGGGGCCGCCGACGCTGGAGAACCTTTCGCGCTTTATCTGGGAGCAGGTTCAGCACGCCGGCCCGATCACGCGGGTAAGCGTTCATCGCGATAGCTGCAACGAGAGCTGCAGCTATTTCGGCCCACAGGATTAGTTTCAGCAGATGGGCATCTCCGTGATCGAGGATCGCAAGGCGCGGGCGCGGGGCTGGTTCGAAGCCCTGCGCGACGACATTTGCGCGGCCTTCGAGCGGTTGGAGGACGACGCACCGGCCCCGCTCTATCCCGGTGCTGCGGGGCGGTTTGCGCGCACGCCCTGGAACCGCACCGACCACACCGGGCAGCCCGGCGGCGGCGGCGTGATGTCGGTAATGCACGGACGTCTGTTCGAGAAAGTCGGCGCGCATTGCTCGACGGTGCATGGCGAGTTCAGCCCCGAATTTCGCGCGCAGATTCCCGGCGCTGCCGACGATCCGCGCTTCTGGGCGTCGGGGGTTTCGGTGATCGCGCATATGCGCAATCCGCACATCCCCGCCGTGCACATGAACACCCGCTTTGTGATGACGACCAGGGCGTGGTTCGGCGGCGGATCGGATCTGACGCCGGTGCTCGACCGGCGGCGGACTCAGGACGACGCCGACACCGTCGCGTTTCATGCGGCGATGCGGGCCGCTTGCGGCGGCGCCAACGGCGTTGCCGATTACGACAGGTACAAGAAATGGTGCGATGATTATTTCTACCTGCCGCATCGCAAGGAAGCCCGCGGCGTCGGTGGCATTTTTTACGATCACCATGATTCCGGCGACTGGGATGCCGACCTTGCCTTCACCCAGGATGTCGGCCGCGCGTTTCTGAAGATCTATCCCGAGCTGGTGCGCGGGAATTTTCATACGCCCTGGACGCCGGAGGATCGCGAGGAGCAACTGATCCGCCGCGGCCGTTATGTCGAATTCAACCTGCTCTACGACCGCGGCACCACCTTCGGCCTCAAGACCGGCGGCAATGTCGATTCCATCCTGTCGTCGATGCCGCCCGAAGTGAAATGGCCGTAGCTCGGGTCATGGCGAACCGAAGCGCCTGAAGATGCCGGCGAAGCCGCAAATAACACTTACAATCTGTGATCGCGGGTAAAGCGCGCCACGGTCTGGTCGGCGATGGCCTTGAGCGCCGCTTCATCGAGAGGGAAATCCGCCGCGAGCCAGGCGTCTTCGGCGAGCGCGAGCACATGTCCGAGCGCCGGGCCTTCGGCAATGCCGCGAGCGACGAAATCGCTCGCCTTCAGCGGAAATTTCGGCGCGCTCCAGCGTTCCGGCAGGGTTGCCAGTTTGCGCCAGGGCGCGGGATCGGTGTCCGCTCCTGCCCGCGCCCATCCCAGCATCAGCCGGTCGCGGTAGCGCTCGGCGCCGAGNCGATAGAGCCGTCGNCGCGCGGTCGCTTCGTCCATGCCGGCGAGCCGCCACCAGCGATGGCCCATCGAATCGAGCGCCCTGGTTTCGCTGTTGGAGAGCCGCAGGCGTACCGCAAGCCGCCTCGCGTCCTCGGTGACGGCGACCGCCAGCGCGCCGAGGCGGCGAACCGGATCGGCTTCTAGTCCAAGCGAGCGCTCCGCGGCGACCATGGCGGCAAACGGCCCGGTATAGGCGACACCGCCGAAGATCGACAGCAGCAATCCGCCATCCGCCATCGCCACCAGCGCGTCGGCCGCACCTTCCGCAATCATCAGCTTCAGCATCTCCATGCGCACGCGTTCGGCGGACAGCGTCGCAAGACCCGCGCGCGCGTCAATGCAGGCAAGGTATCCCGCGCGATCGGGCTCGCCTCTGCCATAGGCGGCGTGAATGCGGAAAAACCTCAGGATGCGCAGATAGTCTTCGGCGATACGCTGGCTCGGATCGCCGATGAAGCGCACCCGCCTTGCAACCAGATCGTCATAGCCGCCGACGTGATCGTGAATGACGCCGCCGGCATCGACCGACAGGCCGTTGATGGTGAAGTCGCGCCGCTCTGCGTCGCGCACCCAGTCGCGGCCGAACGCCACCCTGGCCTTGCGGCCGAACGTCTCGGTATCCTGCCGCAAGGTGGTGACCTCGAATGGCTGGGCATCGATGACCAGCGTCACGGTACCGTGGTCGATGCCGGTCGGCACGCTCTTGATGCCGGCCGCCCTGGCGCGACGGATCACTTCCGCGGGCAACGCGGTGGTGGCGATATCGATATCGCCGGTCGGAATCCCCAACAGCGCGTTGCGCACCGCGCCGCCGACCACGCGGGCTTCCTCGCCATTGCCGTTGAGCAATCCGAGCACCCGGGCGGCGGGACCGGATGTGAGCCAGGGCGCGTCGTCGAGCACGCGCGCATCGCTCATTTTTCGACTCCGGGAATGAGCTTGCCGTTCTCGATGTGCGCGGGAATGTAGGTCGAATGCGGCGCCCCCCCGGAAAAATGCGCCAGCAAAATGAAACTGATCACGACCAGTGTCAGTGAACCGAGCAGCAGTTTGCCGATCAAATGCAGCGGCCATGACGACTGCGCCAGCAGTCCGGAGCGTGTCGCGATCAAAAACAGCGCATAGACCACGAACGGGATCAGGAAAATTCCGACTTCGCTAAAAGCCGGACGGATCATGACAGGCAGATCCGCTCATACAGCACGCGCAGAATCCCCGCGGTCGCGCCCCAGATATAACGCTCCTCAAACGGCATGGCGTAATAGGCGCGCTCCATGCCGCGGAATTCCTTGCGATGCAGCTGATGATTCGCAGGATCCATCAGGAAGGCCAGCGGGACCTCGAAGGCATCATCGACTTCGGCTTCACTGATGCGCAGTTTGAAGCCCGGCCTGACCCGCGCCACCGTCGGCAGGATGCGAAATCCGAAACCGGTCGCGTAGAGATCGAGATAGCCGACCGGATCGATGAATTCGCGATCAAGCCCGATCTCTTCTTCGGCCTCGCGCAGTGCTGCCTCGAGCGGCGTGGCGTCGGTCGCGTCGATCTTGCCGCCGGGGAAGGAAATCTGGCCGGCATGATCGTTGAGGTGTGCCGAGCGCTGCGTCAACAGCACGGTCGGCTGGGCGTGATCCACCACCGGGATCAGCACCGCCGCGGGGCGAATCGGGCGTTCCTGCGCGATGATCTTCAGCATCCGATCGGTGCCCTGATCGCCGCTGGGCGGCATCACACTGGCATCGGTCAGGCCGGCGGGAATGTCGAAGCGCAGCCGCGCGCGGGCCCGATCGAAAAACTCCGCCGAGCTGATCGCTGCGGGTTTGGTCTTCAGCATCGGCTCGTTCAAAGCGCGCCCCTCACCTGTTCGGCATCCGCCATCGCAAAAAACTCGCCTGATGAGGCGACCCCGAACATGGGGCGACCATCGACCATCCGCTCCTCGCCCATGTCAACCAGATCGTAGTAGAGCGCGCGCGTGACCTTGGCCCACAGGTCGGCACGGACGTGAAGATAGGGCGTGAGGCCCGCGTCGGCGGCGGCCTCGAACCGCAGCCGGTGGGCGGAATCGCATGGCACCCAGTCATCTACGTTGGTGCGGAACCGCAGCAGCCGGTCCCGTCCAACGGTTTCCTGCTGCATCTCGACCGCGAGGAACGGCGCATCGTCGACCCGGATGCCGACCTTCTCGACCGGAGTCACGAGAAAGTGCTTGCCGTTCTCGCGCTTGAGTATCGTCGAAAACAGCCGCACCAGCGCCGGCCGGCCGATCGGGGTCCCCATGTAGAACCACGTGCCATCGCGGGCGATTCGCATGTCGAGATCACCGCAGAATGGCGGATTCCACAAATGCACCGGCGGCAGACCCTTGCCGGCGGTCGCAGCGTCCCTGGCGGCGGCGGTCAGCCCGTCGAGGCCCTGATTGGGTGTCTGCCCTTGCTTCGCCATTGTTTGCCCTGAGTCTGATCGCCTCTGTTTGGCACGATTGGTGCACGTCTCGATTGGTGTAAGTCTTCGGATCTGATTATGCGTGGAACCCGAAGCAAAAGTCGCCACTTCGTGATGCCGTTCTTACCCCGAAACGCCGATAATGTGGGGGATAGTTTAATTCAACGAATACATGCCGTTCGCATAAGTTTAGCATGGGGTTCATGGCATGACGACGCAAGCGGCGGCGTTTCAGGCAAGGAGTGACCAATGACTGGCGCAGAGACGGCAAACGCTGCTGGGACCAACAGCGTCGAAAAACTTGAAGACGTGATCGTCCGCTCGGCCGAACAGGTCGCCGGTCAAATCCGCGCCGCCAAGGAAGCGATTTCCACCGTTATTTTCGGCCAGGACCGGGTGATTGAAAATACCCTGGTGACGATCCTGTCCGGCGGTCACGCGCTTCTGATCGGCGTTCCCGGCCTTGCCAAGACCAAGCTGGTCGAAACCCTCGGGATCACGCTCGGGCTCGACGCCAAGCGCATCCAGTTCACGCCGGACCTGATGCCGTCGGACATTCTGGGCGCCGAGGTGCTGGACGAGAGCAGCACCGGGAAGCGGTCGTTCCGTTTCATCTCCGGACCGGTGTTCGCCCAGCTTTTGATGGCCGACGAAATCAACCGCGCCAGCCCGCGCACCCAGTCGGCGCTGTTGCAGGCGATGCAGGAACAGCACATCACGGTCGCCGGCGCGCGCCACGATTTGCCGAAGCCGTTTCATGTGCTGGCGACACAAAACCCGCTGGAGCAGGAAGGCACCTATCCGCTGCCGGAAGCGCAGCTCGATCGCTTCCTGATGGAAATCGACGTCGATTATCCGGATCGCGACGCCGAGCGGCGCATCCTGTTCGAAACCACCGGCGCCGAGGAGACGCTCGCCAAGGCCGCGATGAGCGCCGACATCCTGATCGCGGCGCAACGGCTGGTGCGGCGGCTGCCGGTCGGCGATTCGGTCGTGGAGGCGATCCTCTCGCTGGTACGTTCCGCGCGCCCGGGTCCGGAAGGCGGCGAGAGCGGCAATCTGATCGCCTGGGGACCCGGTCCCCGCGCCAGCCAGTCGCTGATGCTGGCGGTTCGCGCCCGCGCCTTGCTCGACGGCCGCCTGGCGCCGTCGATCGACGACGTGCTCGACCTCGCCGAGCCGGTTCTCAAGCACCGCATGGCGCTGACGTTCTCTGCCCGCGCCGAAGGCCGCACCATTCCCGACGTCATCAGGCAATTGAAGACGCGGATCGGTTGATGGCGGCAGAGACCAAGCACGCAAGCCAAGAGATCGCAGCAGTCCGACGTGCCGATGGCGAAAGCCGATCGCTCGCCGCATCGCTGCCGCGGCTCGTGCTTGAAGCTCGCCGCATCGCCGCGAATGTGATCCACGGCCTGCACGGCCGCAGGCGTGCCGGCGCCGGCGAAAGCTTCTGGCAATACCGCCGCTTCGTTTCCGGCGAGCCGTCGCAAAGCGTCGACTGGCGGCGCTCGGCGCGTGACGACCATCTTTACGTTCGCGAGCAGGAATGGGAGGCCGCGCACACGGTGTGGTTATGGCCGGACCGCTCGCCGTCGATGGCGTTTGCCTCCGCAGCCTCGCGCGACAGCAAGCTGGAACGCGCCCTGATCGTGACCTTCGCGCTCGCCGAACTCCTGGTCGCGGGCGGCGAACGCGTCGGCATTCCAGGCCTGATGAACCCCACCGCCAGCCGCAGCGTCATCGACAAGATGGCGCAGGCGTTGCTGCATGACGACGCCGCCCGCCTCAGCCTGCCGCCGTCATTTGTGCCCTCGGCGCTCGCCGAGATCGTGGTGCTGTCGGATTTCTGGTCGCCGATCGGCGACATCAAGAGCATGCTCGCCGGATTGTCGGCAGCGGGCGCGCACGGCACGCTGGTGCAGATCGTCGATCCGGCCGAGGAAAGCTTCCCCTATTCCGGCCGCGTCGAATTCGTCGAACCGGAAGGCTTTGGTGTGATCACCGCCGGCCGCGCCGAAAAATGGGTCAGCGATTACGTCGCGCGCGTGGCGCTGCACCGCGACCAGATTCGCAGCGAGGCGGGCAAGCTCGACTGGCTGTTCTCGACCCACACCACCAGCCGTTCGGCCGCCGAACTGCTGCTGTTCCTGCACGCGGGCATGATGGTGAACAAGGGCAGCGCGCGCGGCGCTATCGTCAAGGCGGGGCGACGCGCATGATCGCCGGCCTTCCTCTCAGCTTCGCCGAACCGCTTTTGCTGCTGGGTCTGTTGAGCCTGCCGCTGCTGTGGTGGTTGCTGCGGGTGATGCCTCCGCGGCCGCGGCGCATCGAGTTCCCGCCGACGCGGCTATTGTTCGATATCGCGCCAAAGGAAGAGACCCCGTCGCGGACGCCATGGTGGCTGACGGCGTTGCGCCTGCTGGCCGCAGCCCTGCTAATCTTGGCGGCTGCCGGACCGATCTGGAATCCGCGAACCGATATTGCCGGCAGTCACGCGCCGCTGGTCATCCTGCTCGACGACGGCTGGAGTGCGGCTTCCAGCTGGGACGTTCGGATCAAGGCCGCGGATGAACTGATTGCCAATGCCGACAATGACCGGCGCGGCGTCGCTCTGGTTCCGCTATCCGAGCCCGCGCGCGACATCACGATCATGCCGGGCGGTGCTGCGCGCGTCGCGTTGCGCCAGCTCACGCCCAAGCCTTATTCGATCGAGCGGGTTGAAACGCTTCCCACCATCGGGCGCTTCCTGAAAGCAACCGGCGACTGTGAAATCACCTGGCTGTCTGATGGCGTCGATACCGGGCGCGGAGCCGAGTTTCTCGAAGGCCTGGGCAAAACCATCGGAGATCATGCGCTGACGGTTTTTGAAGGCGGCGCTCCCTCCGCGCTCGCATTGGTGGCCGCCGAAAATGCCGCCGCGAAGATGACGGTGAAGGTGCTGCGCACCGGTGGCGGCGTTGCCGCCGGGGTTGTGCGCGCCATCGACTTGAAGGGCTCGCCGATCGGCGAAGCCCGCTACGGCTTTGCGCCGCAGGATCGCGAGACCGAGGCCGCCTTCGACCTTCCGGTTGAATTGCGCAATGACATCGCGCGGCTTGAAATCGCCGGTGAGCGATCTGCTGGCGCCGTCCAACTGCTCGACAAGCGATGGCGGCGCCGTGCAATCGGCATCGTCAGCGGATCGACCAATGATACCGCCCAGCCTCTGCTGGCATCGACATTCTATCTCACCCGGGCGCTGGCTCCGTTCGCCGACGTGCGGCTCGGCGATCGCGGCGCGCCGCAACAGGCGATCACGCAGTTTCTCGACCAGAAGCTGCCCATGATCGTGCTCGCCGATGTCGGCACGCTGTCGCCCGAGATTCGCGAGCGCATCAACGCCTGGATCGAGCAAGGCGGCGTGCTGGTGCGTTTTGCCGGCCCGCGCCTGGCGCAGGCCGATGACGACCTTGTGCCGGTGAAGCTGCGCCGCGGCGGACGCAGCCTCGGCGGCAGTCTCACCTGGGAAAAGCCGCAGCACCTCGCGGCATTCGCCGCCGATGGACCTTTCGCCGGGCTGGCGGTGCCGAAAGACATCACCGTCAGCCGTCAGGTGCTGGCCGAACCGGATGCGGTGCTGGCAACCAAGAGCTGGGCCTCGCTGGAGGATGGAACGCCACTGGTAACCGGCGAACGCCGCGGCAAGGGCATCGTGAGCCTGTTTCACGTCAGCGCGGATATGCGCTGGTCCGATCTGCCGATGTCTGGCACCTTCGTCGAGATGTTGAGGCGGATCGTCGATAGTTCAGGCTACACGTCCACGCCTGGCGCGGGTGTCGCCAGCGAAGGAACCGTGGAAACGGTGGCGCCGCTGCGGATCCTGGATGGCTTCGGCGCCTTCGGACCACCGCCCTCGACGGCCAAGCCGCTCGCGGCCGATTACCGCGACCGGGCGAGCGTCGATCATCCGCCCGGATTTTACGGTCCGGCAGACGGACCGCTGGCGGTGAATGCGCTGGCGGCGGCCGATCGCATCGCGCCGCTCGATACCTCGGCCTTGCGCGCGCGGCGGGCCAGCTACACCAACTCCGAACCGCATGATCTGCGTGGAATCCTGCTGTCGTCGGCGCTGGCGCTATTCCTGATCGATGCGATCATCGTGGCCCTGCTCGGCGCCGGCCTCGCGGCGCTGCTGCGACGCCGCGCGGTACCGGCCGCAATGGCATTCGCGTTCCTGCTGTCTGCGATGCTTGCAATACCGTCGCCGTCCCGCGCCGACGACAAGGATGATTTTGCCATCAAGGCGGTCTCGCAAACCCGGCTCGCCTATGTCGTCACCGGCAACGCCGACGTGGATTCCATCGTCAAGGCGGGCATGGCAGGACTGACGTTGTTTCTGGCGCAGCGCACGGCGCTGGAGGCCGGTGATCCAGTCGGCATCGACCCTGCGCGCGACGAACTGGCGTTCTTTCCGCTGATCTACTGGCCCATTGTGCCCGGCGCATCGAAGCCGCCGCAGGACGCCATCAACCGCATCGACGCCTANATGAAACAGGGCGGCACCGTGTTGTTCGATACCCGCGACGCCATCGAGGCGCCGCCGGGAGAAGGNGGCGCNTCGCANACGCCGGGAATGCAAGCCTTGCGCAATATCCTTTCCTCGCTCGACGTGCCCGAGCTCGAGCCGGTGCCGCGCGATCACGTGCTGACCAAGACGTTCTACCTGCTGCGCGATTTTCCCGGCCGGTTTGACTCGGGCCAGACCTGGGTCGAAGCGCTGCCGCGCGAAGAAGACGACGAGGCCGCGGCGCGGCCGGCCCGGGGCGGCGACGGCGTCTCGCCGATCATCATCACCTCGAACGACCTTGCCGGCGCCTGGGCGATACGTCCGGACGGCCAACCGATGCTGCCGCTGACGCAAGGCGAGCCCCGGCAACGCGAGTTCGCCTTCCGTGCCGGCGTCAACATCGTGATGTACACGCTGACCGGAAATTACAAAGCCGACCAGGTGCACGCGCCCGCGCTGATCGAGCGGCTGGGGCAATAGGACCGCGATATGCAGTATGGCATCGCGTTTACACCGCTGGTCCCCTCGCTCGTGCTTTGGCTCGCGCTTGCCGTTATCGTTGCGATCGCCGGATTGCTGCTGTTGACGCGCGCGCGTGGTGCTGCGATCCGCGTGACGGCGCTGGCGCTGGTGCTGCTGGCGCTGGCCAATCCGTCATTTACCCGCGAGGAGCGTGAGCCGCTGTCATCGGTGGTCGCGGTCGTGATCGACAAGAGCCCGAGTCAGAACTTCGGCGAGCGAACCCGGGAAACCGCGCAGGCCCGGGCCGCCCTGGTCGACAGCCTCAAAAAGATCAAAGGGCTGGAGGTGCGGGTGGTCGAGGCCGGCCAGGCCGACGGCGAGACCGATGGCACCAAATTGTTCGGCGCGCTGTCTTCCGTGCTGTCGGATGTTCCGATCGATCGCGTCGCCGGCGCCTTCATGATCACCGACGGACGGGTGCATGACATTCCAGCCAATGCGGCAGCACTTGGATTTCAGGCCCCGGTGCATGCCCTGATCACCGGACGCAAGGACGAGCGCGACCGCCGCATTGCGATTTCCGCCGCACCCCGGTTCGGCATCGTCGGGCAGACCCAGACCATCACCTACCGGCTCGACGACCAGGGCGTCAGCGGCGAGCGCGCAAAGATCGTGGTACGCCGCGACGGCGAAGTGATCAACGAACGCACCGTGACGAGCGGCCAGACCGTCAACGTCGAGATCGAGATCAAGCACGCCGGCCCGAACATCGTCGAGATCGAGGCCTCTCCGCTCGAGAACGAACTGACGCTGGTCAATAATCGTGCCGTGGTCGCCATCGACGGGGTACGCGACAAATTGCGGGTGCTGCTGGTCTCGGGCGAGCCGCATTCCGGCGAGCGCACTTGGCGCAACCTGCTGAAATCCGATGCCAGCGTCGATCTCGTGCACTTCACGATTTTGCGTCCGCCCGAGAAACAGGACGGCACGCCGATCAACGAATTGTCCCTGATCGCGTTTCCGACCCGCGAATTGTTCCAGCAGAAGATCAACGAATTCCAGTTGATCATCTTCGACCGCTACGCGCGCCAGGGCGTGCTGCCGATCGCNTATTTCGACAACATCGCGCGATATGTGCGGGCCGGCGGCGCGGTGCTGGTGTCGGCAGGTCCCGATTACGCCTCGACCACNAGCATCTGGCGTACGCCGCTGGATTCGGTGCTGCCGGCCGAGCCGGTCGGCGTCACCGAAAAGCCGTTCTACGCGCATCTGAGCGACGCAGGTAAGCGCCATCCGGTGACGCGCGGGCTGGAAGGCTCAGCTTCCGAGCCGCCGCACTGGAGCCGGTTCTTCCGCACCGTCGAGACCCGCAATGCGACCACCGCTCCGGTGATGACGGGAGCCGATGGCAAGCCGCTGCTGCTGCTGTCGCGCTACGGCGAGGGGCGCGTGGCATTGCTGCTGTCTGATCATATCTGGCTATGGGCGCGCGGCTATGAGGGCGGCGGGCCGCATCTCGACCTGCTGCGGCGGATGTCGCATTGGCTGATGAAACAGCCTGACCTCGACGAGGAAGCGCTGCGGCTGCAGGTCCAGGGCCACGATCTGGTGGTGCTGCGCCAGACCATGGCGGACAGCGTCCTGCCGGTGACGGTAACCTCGCCATCCGGTGCAACGCGTGAACTGACGCTGAGCGCCAGCGAATCCGGCACCTGGCGCTCGACCGTTCCGGCCGACGAACTCGGTCTGTGGCAGGCGACCGACGGCACGCTGAAAGCGCTGATCAATGTCGGCCCGACCAACCCGAAGGAGTTTTCGGAAGTCACCTCCACAACCGAGATGCTGAGGCCGCTGGCGCAAGCCACCGGCGGCGACGCGCGGCGTGTGGTGGATGGCTCGAGCGTCGAGCTTCCACGCATCGTACCGGTGCGTTCATCCGGCGTGTTTCACGGCGACGGCTGGATGGGCATGAAAATGCGCGATGCCAGCGTCGTCAGAGGCGTCGGCGTACTGCCGATGTTCGCCGGCCTGATCGGCTTGCTGTTGCTGCTTGGTGCATTTGCAGCCACCTGGCTGCGCGAGGGACGCTGATCGAGCCCCGGCTCGCCCGCCGTTGCACGAAATACACAGGCCTCACGAATTGTCGCCGCACACAACCGGACTACGGTTGACATCCGCCGGGCATCCCTGATGTTATCTTATAACGTTGGAGCGGCCGGGATGACTGGGCCTTCCTTGGGCCTTCCTTGGGCCTTCCTTGGGCCTTCCTTNGGCCTTCCGACGCAGGGGCGCCGACCGGCATGAAGTGGTTCCGCTCGAACATCAAACATGGCTCGCGGCTGGCGCTGTTGGCGCTGGCGATCCAGTTTGCGCTTTCGTTCGGGCATTTCCACGGCGTCGCCGCGCAGGCGGCGCCCGCGCTTCAATCCGGCCAAACACAATCTAACCTCTCTTACACCGGCGGCCTCCTCGCTCCAGATGCGGTCAGTCGGGCGGGCCAGCAGCAGCCCGCGTCCGATCGCGATTCCGACAGGCATCCGAACGACCCTTGCGCGATCTGCGCCGTTATGGCTCTCGCCAACGCGGTGTTGTTTGCAACGCCGCCGGTGCTGCTGCTGCCACAGGCCGTCGAATTTCTTTACCTGACCACCGACGCTGAATTCGTCCATCTGAATTCCGCTCGGATCGGTTTCCAGCCTCGCGCTCCCCCGATCACCTGACATCGATTGATTGACCCTCCTGAGGGCTCGCCGCGCGACGCGCGGCAGGCCTGCGGAATGAATCGAAATCAGTCCGTCGCATGTCGACGGCAGCCCCTTCCGAAATTCGCAGACGACGAATCTGGTCGAGGCTTTATCGGGATTGAGACCATGTCAGCCTTTTCGAAGCCAATTTTGGTGGCCTCTGGAGCAGTCTCACTTCTGCTCGGTTGCTTCGGTGGTACCGCGCTATCACAAACGCCAGCGCCTGCAGGAAACGGCACGACGGCGCTTCCCGACATCGTGGTGGAGGCGCCTAAGCAAGTAGCCGGGAAACCGAAGGAGAGGCCGAAGCCGCGCGCGGTTGCCCGACGCGCAGTGTCCCCGCCGACGCCGCCGACAGCGTCGCCGACGCCAGTCTCGCCGGCCGAGCAACTGGCCGCGAAAGGCAGCACCTTCGATCAAGCGCGCAGCAATATCTTTACGACGATCGGCACGGCCTCCGACACCATCAGCCACAACACCATCGAGGACCTCCCCCAGGGCCCCAACGCCACCGTCGAGCAAGTGCTGCTGCAAGCCCCCGGGGTCTCGCAGGATTCCGCGGCCAGCGGCTCGCTGCATGTCCGCAACGATCATGCCAACCTTCAATACCGGATCAACGGGATACTGCTGCCCGATGGCGTCACCGGCTTCGGCAGCATCTTCGACACCAGCTTTATCGGCAGCATGTCACTTGTCACCGGCGCCCTGCCGGCCGAATTCGGGCTGCGCACGACCGGCCTCGTCGACATCCAGACCCGCACCGACCTTTTCAACAACAGCGGCAGCGTCAGCATGTACGGTGGCAGCCATGGCACCGTCACCCCGAGCATCGAATATGGCGGCACATTCGGCGGCAATTGCCCAACGACCACGACGACCACGCCGGGTTACGTGAAGGCGCTACCTGCCTCCACCGATTGCTTTGCCGGCGTCCAATATTATTTCACCGGCCGCTACCTGCAGAACACGGTCGGGATTGAAAATCCGACGCCGGCGTACAATGCGATTCACGATTTCACGCAGCAGGACAGAGGCTTTGCCTATATGTCCGCGTTCGTCGACCCAACCACCCGGATCAGCCTGATCGCCGGCACCGCGACCAATAACTTTCAGATTCCCAATGTTCCCGGTCAACCGATCGGACAGAGCGGGGTGCCAGTCACCAACGCATTCGGCGCAACCAGTTTCAACTCGGCACTGCTCAACGAAAACCAGACCGAGACTACCCATTTTGCCGTTCTGTCGGCGCAGAAATCCTACGAGGGCTTCGACGGGCAATTGTCCTATTTCACCCGCCATAGCAATCTGCAGTTCACGCCGGACCCGATCGGAGATCTCCTGATCAACGGCATCGCCTCGAATGTCGGCCGCACCTCCTACACCAACGGCATCCAAGGTGACGGTTCTTACCAGCTCAATTCGTCGCATACGCTCCGTGCCGGCTTCTCCGTCAGCAGCGAGCAGGTGTTCGTCGGTAATACGTCGCTGGTCGAGCCCTGCATGATTTGCGACGGCTCCGACAACGGCAATCCCATCAGCATCACCGACAACGTCTCGAAAACGGGCCTACTGATGGGAGTCTATGTTCAGGACGAGTGGAAGGTCACCAACCAATTTACGATCAACGCCGGGTTGCGCTTCGACCAAATGGATGAATTCGTCAGCGCCAACCAGTTCAGCCCGCGGTTGAGCTTTACCTACAAGCCTTTCGAGAACACCACGTTCCACGCTGGCTATGCGCGCTACTTCACCCCGCCGGAGCTGGTGGAGGCCGCGCCCGCCAATATCAGCCTGTTCAACAACACTACAGGCGCAGCATCCGGACAGACCGATGCGGTGTTGCCGGAGCGCTCGCATTATTTCGATGCTGGCGTCGATCAAAAGATTAAATTCGGATGCGCTTCAGACGGGAAAAACTGCTCCAATCTCGATCTCGGCGTCGATGCCTACTACAAGATTGCTACCGATCTCATCGACAACGGCCTTTTCGGCCAGGCCCTGGTGCTGAGCGGGTTCAACTACGCCCGCGGGTACAACGAAGGCATCGAATTCAAAGCCAAGTACAACAGCGGCAACTTCCAGGCCTATGCCAACGTCGCCGTGGCCCAGCAGAGAGCGAGCGACCCGGTGTCGAACCAATTTCTATTCGACAACTCGACGCCGCTTGCGACCCTGGGCGGCTTGACCGAGCTTCAGTACCTTCAGACGCACTTTATCTATACCGATCACAACCAGTTCGTTACCGCCTCGGCGGGGGCCATTTATCAGTTCTGCGGTCGGATCGCCACCGCGGCAGAAGCGTTTGGCGACAACGGACCATCGTGGTGCGGAATCAAGCTGAGCGCCGACATGATCTACGGCAGCGGCCTGCGCGCCGGTGATGCCAATATCGACACGGTACCGTCCTACACGCAGGTCAATGTCGGCATCAAGCGCGAATTCCTGCTGCCGAACGATCCCAAGCCGATGACCATTCGTTTCGACGTCGTCAACCTGTTCGACTCCATCTACGAGATCAGGGACGGCTCCGGGATCGGTGTATTCGCGCCGCAATTCGGGCCGCGCCGCGGCTTCTTCCTTGGTCTCTCGAAGAAGATATGAGGTCCAGCCGCCTAAGCGACCACCGCCAATCGTCCGTCAACCCTTTCGACGGCCATCAAAGGGATCAGGAACTGGCAATGTGAACATGTCACCTTTTCGAGCGATCTATCGCGTGCTTTTCGCGCTGGCGATGCTGTCGTTGGCGCAGCCTTCCTTCGCGCAACAGGAAGCCGCGCCAGCCGCGCCGCAGGCCCCAATGTCGTCACAGCCGCCAGCCGTTGCGGCGCAGGCTCCGGCTCCGGCTCCCGCGTCCGCAGTTCGGCCCGCGCCGGCCGCCGACGCGGCCACAACGCCCACCGATAGCAGCCGATCGCAGAAATCGACGACAGTGGCACTGCGTGAATTGTCGCCGTGGTCAATGTTCCTGTCGGCCGACATCCTGGTCAAAGCTGTGATGATCGGCCTTGCTTTCGCCTCGCTGGTGACGTGGACCATCTTCATTGCCAAGATGATCGAGCTGTCGCGGGGCCAGCGCAGGCTCCGCGCCGCTCTCGCCAAAATCACCGATTCAAGATCGCTGCCGGAGGCGCAATTCGCGCTTGGCGCAAAGAATAGCGTGTTGTCGTCGTTACTGTCGGCGGCGATGCGCGAGGCGCGGCTGTCGGCGGGAACTTCCAGCGACAGCGGCATCAAGGA
>JGI24140J50213_10000654_pt1 | contig 15909 bp, 10 predicted proteins | sample BarGraIncu00222A_FD_50213 | JGI IMG/M metagenome (IMG submission 50213)
ACCGAGCCGGTGCCGTGGCAATAGGGAATGCCGCAATTCATGCAGCGCGCGGCCTGGTCGCGGGTGTCTTTCTCGCTCAGGGGAACGACGAATTCGCGATAGCTCTTGATGCGCTCGGCGACCGGCTCATATTTGCGGTCGTGCCGGTCGATCTCCAGAAAACCCGTAATCTTGCCCATTAAACCTGACGCCCCTGCATCTCTACATCACCGTCATCCTGAGGAGCACGCTCTTGCGCGCCTCGAAGGATGAGCAACAACCACCTTCGCCTGCCATCCTTCGAGGCTCGCCGAAAACGGCTCGCACCTCAGGATGACGTATGCCCTATTTTCCTCATCCTGAGGAGCGGCGGCTTCGCCGCGTCTCGAAGGATGAAGCCACATCGTGCCCTCATGGTTCGAGACGGCGCAAGCGCGCCTCCTCACCATGAGGATAAAAATTACGCCCCGATCGCGATCTTCGGCTCGGCGTCGGCATTGGCCTTCAATTCCTTTAGCGCGCGGCGGTACTCCACCGGCATCACCTTGCGGAATTTCGGCAAGTAATTTTTCCAGTTCGCGAGAATCTCGGCCGCCCGCCTCGAGCCGGTCAGCTTGGCCTGGCGCGTGATCAGGATGTGCAGCCGCTCGATATCGGACTCAAGCAGATTCTCGAACACGTCGACCCGGCCATGGGCCTCGAGATCGCCGATGTGATGATAGGCGTTCTCGTTGATCATCTCTTCCGACAAAACCGGCTCGAGCTCGACCATCGCCATGTTGCAGAGCTTGCTGAAGTCGCCGACCTCGTCCAGCACATAGGCGACGCCGCCCGACATGCCGGCCGCGAAGTTGCGCCCGGTCTTGCCGAGCACCACGACGATGCCGCCGGTCATGTATTCGCAGCAATGATCGCCGGCGCCCTCGACAACCGCGACCGCGCCGGAGTTACGCACCGCGAAACGCTCGCCGGCGATGCCGCGGAAATAGCATTCGCCCTCGATCGCGCCGTACATCACGGTATTGCCGACGATGATGGATTCCTCCGGCACGATGCCGGAATTGCGCGGCGGCTTGACGATGATGCGGCCGCCGGAAAGGCCCTTGCCGACATAGTCGTTGCCTTCGCCTTCGAGATCGAAGGTGACGCCGCGCGCCAGCCAGGCGCCGAAAGCCTGGCCCGCGGTGCCCTTGAAGCTGACCTGGATGGTGTCGTGCGGCAGGCCGGCATGGCCGTAGATCTTCGCCACCGTGCCGGACAGCATCGCGCCGGCGCTGCGGTCGGTGTTGTTGATCTCCATCTCGATCTTGACCGGAGCGCCGCGGTCGAGCGCCGGCCGCGCCCTGTCGATCAGGGTGCGGTCGAGCACCGCCTCCAGATGATGGTTCTGGGCCTGGGCGTGATAAATCTTCTGCCCGGGCAGTTCCTTCTGGCGGACGAACAGCTTGGAGAAATCGAGGCCCTTGGCCTTCCAGTGCGCCACCAGCGTCGACTGGTCGAGCATCTGGGTCTGGCCCACCATCTCGTTGAAGGTGCGATAGCCGAGTGCGGCCATGATCTCGCGGACTTCCTCGGCGACGAAGAAGAAATAATTGATGACGTGTTCGGGCTGGCCGGTGAAGCGCTTGCGCAGCACCGGATCCTGGGTCGCAACCCCGACCGGGCAGGTGTTGAGGTGACACTTGCGCATCATGATGCAGCCGGCCGCGATCAAGGGGGCGGTGGCGAAGCCGAACTCGTCGGCCCCAAGCAACGCCCCGATCACCACGTCGCGTCCGGTGCGGAAGCCGCCGTCGACCTGCACCACGATGCGGCTGCGCAGCCGCTCGCGCACCAGGGTCTGGTGGGTTTCGGCGAGGCCGATTTCCCACGGGCTGCCGGCGTGCTTGATCGAGGTGAGGGGCGACGCGCCGGTGCCGCCTTCGAAGCCGGCGATGGTGACGTGGTCGGCGCGCGCTTTGGCAACGCCCGCCGCGACCGTGCCGACGCCGATTTCGGAGACCAGCTTGACCGACACCAGGCCGTCCGGATTGACGTTCTTGAGATCGTAGATCAGCTGCGCCAGATCCTCGATCGAATAGATGTCGTGATGCGGCGGCGGCGAGATCAGGCCGACGCCGGGCGTCGAATGCCGCACCCGCGCGATGGTCGCGTCGACCTTGTGGCCGGGCAGTTGTCCGCCTTCGCCGGGCTTGGCGCCCTGCGCCATTTTGATCTGCATCATGTCGGCGTTGACGAGATATTCGGTGGTCACGCCGAAACGCCCCGAGGCGACCTGCTTGATCGCCGAGCGCATCGAATCGCCGTTCGGCATCGGCTTGAAGCGATCGCTCTCCTCGCCGCCTTCGCCGGTATTGGACTTGCCGCCGATCCGGTTCATNGCGATCGCAAGCGTGGTATGGGCCTCGCGCGAGATCGAGCCGAACGACATCGCGCCGGTGGCAAAGCGCCGCACNATATCCTTGGCCGGCTCGACCTGGTCGAGCGGGATCGGCTTGCGCTTCTCGTCCTCGGCGGACTTGATCTTGAACAGGCCGCGCAGCGTCAACAGCCGCTCCGACTGCTCGTTGAGGATCTTGGCGAACGCCTTGTAGCGCTCCAGCGAGTTGCCGCGCACCGCGTGCTGCAGTGTCGAGACGGACTCAGCGGTCCAGGCGTGATCCTCGCCGCGGGTGCGATAGGCATATTCGCCGCCGACGTCGAGCGCGGTCTTGTAGACGGGGGAATCGCCGAACGCCTCCGAATGACGGCGTGCGGTTTCCTCGGCGATCTCGGCGAGGCCGACGCCTTCGATGCGGGTGTGGGTGCCGACGAAATATTTCGCGACGAAATCCGCCTTCAACCCGACCGCGTCGAAAATCTGCGCGCCGCAATAGGACTGATAGGTCGAAATGCCCATCTTCGACATCACCTTCAGCAGGCCCTTGCCGATCGACTTTATGTAGCGCTTGACGATCTCGTAATCGTCCAGCACCGCCGGCAGCCGGTCCTTCATCGCGATAATGGTTTCGAATGCCAGATAAGGATTGATGGCTTCAGCGCCGTAGCCGGCAAGGCAAGCGAAATGATGCACCTCGCGGGGCTCGCCGGATTCGACGACCAGCCCCACCGAGGTGCGTAAACCAGTGCGGATCAAATGATGATGTACCGCGGCACAGGCGAGCAACGAGGGAATCGGAATCCGATCCGAGCCCGCCATGCGGTCGGACAGGATGATGATGTTGACGCCCTCGCGCACTGCGGCTTCGGCGCGCGCACACAATTCGTCGAGCACCTGCTCGAGTCCGGCGGCGCCGAACCCGGCATGGAAGGTGGTGTCGAGCGTGCGCGACCTGAAATGGTTGTCGGCGATCTCCGAAATCGACCGGATCTTCTCCAGATCGGCATCGGTCAGGATCGGCTGGCGCACTTCGAGCCGCTTGGTGCCGGCCAGGCCCTGCAGATCGAACAGGTTCGGCCGCGGCCCGATGATCGAGACCAGACTCATCACCAGTTCCTCACGGATCGGGTCGATCGGCGGATTGGTGACCTGTGCGAAGTTCTGCTTGAAGTAGGTGAATAGCTGCTTCGGCTTGTCCGACAGCGCCGAGATCGGCGTGTCGTTGCCCATCGAGCCATTGGCCTCTTCACCGGTCGAGGCCATCGGCGTCATCAGGATGGTGACGTCCTCCTGGGTATAGCCGAAGGCCTGCTGGCGATCGAGCAGCGGCAGGTTCGAGCGCATGCCCTTGGTCGGGGCGTCGGGCAATTCCTCCAGCACGATCTGGGTGCGATCGAGCCACTGGCGATAGGGATGGCTCTTGGCCAGCTGCGCCTTGATCTCGTCGTCCGGAATGAGGCGGCCCTGTTCGAGATCGACCAGCAGCATCTTGCCGGGCTGCAGCCGCCACTTGGTGACGATCTGATCCTCGGGAATCTTCAGCACGCCCATTTCGGACGCCATCACGATGCGGTCGTCGCTGGTGACGAGATAGCGCGCCGGACGCAGCCCGTTGCGGTCGAGCGTGGCGCCGATCTGGCGGCCGTCGGTGAAGGCGATCGCGGCGGGGCCGTCCCACGGCTCCATGATCGCGGCGTGATATTCGTAGAACGCGCGGCGTTGTTCATCCATCAGCGGATTGCCGGCCCAGGCTTCCGGAATCATCATCATGACGGCGTGCGGCAGCGTGTAACCGCCCTGCACCAGGAATTCGAGGCCGTTGTCGAAGCAGGCGGTGTCGGACTGGCCTTCATAGGAGATCGGCCACAGCCGGCTGATGTCCTTACCGTACAGTTCCGAATGCACCGAGGCCTGCCGCGCCGCCATCCAGTTGACGTTGCCGCGCAGCGTATTGATCTCGCCATTATGCGCGATCATGCGATACGGATGCGCCAGCGACCAGGTGGGGAAGGTGTTGGTCGAAAAGCGCTGATGCACCAGCGCCAGCGCGCTTTCGAAATCCGGCTCGCTGAGGTCGGGATAGTATTTGCCGAGCTGATCGGCGAGGAACATGCCCTTGTAGACCACGGTGCGGCACGACAACGACACCGGGTAGTAGCCGGCGAGGCCGCGGTCGCGGCGCTGGTAGATCGCCTGCGAAATCGACTTGCGCAGGATGTAAAGCCTGCGCTCGAATTGCTCTTCCGTCTTGATATGGTCGCCGCGGCCGATGAACACCTGCATGTGGGCGGGCTCGGTCGGCTTGACGGTTTCGCCGAGCGATGAGTTGTCCGATGGTACGTCGCGCCAGCCGAGCAGCATCAGTTGCTCGTCCCTGATCTGGTCGGCAATGATGCTCTTGATGACGTTGCGCCAGGCGGTCTCGCGCGGCATGAACAGCGCGCCGACCGCGTAGTCGCCGGGCTTGGGCAGCTGGAAGCCGATCTCGGCGGCCTTGCGCTCGAAGAAGGCATGCGGAATTTGCACCAGGATGCCGGCGCCGTCGCCGGCGCGCGGATCGGCGCCGACCGCGCCGCGGTGTTCGAGATTGCAGAGAATGTTGAGCGCGTCGGAGACGATCTGGTGCGACTTCTTGCCTTTGATATTGGCGATGAAGCCGACGCCGCAGGAATCCTTTTCCAGGCTGGGATCGTAGAGACCCTCGGCCGGCGGCCGCCAGCTATGCTCACGCGCGGGCTCCGCCTGTTTCGAGGCAGAGGCCGCCGACAGTACATCCGTCACGATGTTTTCGCGCTCGAACTCCGACCCGCTCATCTCAGTCCTCTCAATAAGGCGAAGGGCCTCACCGTCATCGGCGCACCTTGGGCGTTGCGGCACCCACCGGGCCACCGCTCGTCCTCCGCGAGCCGCAATTTCAGAATTCAGGCCTGGGCGTTCAACGTCCCCGAGGAACGGCCTTGCCTTTATACTTCCGGGCGCCTGGGCACCCAACTTTCTTTGCAATCCCTGTGCCGGGTTTGCCTCACAATTGAGACAGTGATGCTGTCCTAACTCCGACCATGCCAAATTTTTTTCTATCACACAAGCGCGTGAGAGTCGCCGGTTGCATGTCGATCAGGGCGACGGTCGAGCCGCCCCGGATTTGAAGCAAACGCGCCGCGATCCGGCCCAAGGACCGCCGGATTCCGCGACGAGGTTGCTGCCTGACCAAAGAGCGAAAACGCTCGGGGCATGCGGGGCGTGACAGGAGCGATGGGCGATGAAGCTGTTTTCAGGATGGGTGATGTCGGCAGGGCTGGTTCTCATGGCCGGAGCCGCAAATGCTCAGATGTTGGCGCCATATGATGCCGGCAGGTCGCCTTATGCGGCCGTGTCCGACATCGACGGTCCCTATGCGGCAATGCCGCCGGACGAGCCGCCGCCCCGCACCGGGCCGATGCTGCTGCCGGCACGGGAGGTCTACACGGTCGTCCGCGAGAACGGGTTTTCACCGCTTGGAATCCCGCAGCAGCGCGGTCTGTACTATACGATTGCCGTGATCGATCGCGGCGGCGCCGACGGCTGGCTGGTGATCGACGCCCGCAACGGGCGCATCGTTCGCCTTATGCGGGCGGACCGGATGGGCGACAATGGCAACGGCGAACTGACGCAACAATATGGCGCGGTCGGGCCGCTGCCGCCGGTCAGCAACGTCAGAGGCGGACCGCGGCCGCCGGCTTCGATCCCGAGAGTGGCGAGCCGCACGCCTTCGGTGCCGATCCCGAAAGCGGCGCCACTGCGCGCCGGTGAGCCGAAGTCGCTCGCCGCCAAACCCGCTCCGGCGCAGCCATCCGAAGCAGCGCAGCCATCAGTGCCGGCGCAGCCATCTCAGCCGCCGCAGCAATCCGCGGCCGTGCAGGTCAAACCGGCCGCGACGGAATCAACCCCGCAGGTTGCAGCCCCCGCGCCTGTCGAAGCAAAGCCTGCCGCGACACCGATCCAGCCGACCCAGGAAATGCCGAAGGTGCAGGGGCTGGAGTAGTGGGACGCTGTAAATCTGTGCGTCGTCCTCGCGTTGACAAGGACGACGACAGGCAGGCGTCTATTCCCTGCGGCCGGCGGCCGCCAAAATCAGATAGGCGATCTCTTTGGGGTGCGATACCAGAGACAGGTGACCTGCATCCAGTTCCACCGTGGTCGCATTCATGCGCTTTGCCAGAAATCGCTCCAGGTCAGGGTTGATAGTCTGATCGAGTTTCGACACCGCATACCACGAAGGCTTCGAGCGCCAGGCCGCCGTTGTGGTTCGTCCACCGAACAACGAAGCCGCGGTCGGCTCCTGCACGGCATAAAGCACCTTTGCTTTCCCGGCCTCGACGCCATTTGCGAAATATTTGAGGAAGGACTCCTCGGACAATTTGGTGAAACCGTCATGTTTCTGGACGCCGGCACGTACGGGCCCGGGGGGAAACTTTCCGGAGAGCGCTACGAAGTCCTCTCCGGCGTCGGGGCCGCGCGCGGCAACGTAAACCAGCGCGGTGACCTTCGGATCAATCCCGGCCTCGCTGATGACGGTGCCGCCCCAGGAATGGGCAACCAGTACGGTGGGGCCATCCTGCAGCGCCAGGGCCCGGCGCGTCGCGGCGACGGAATCTTCCAGCGAGGTCAGCGGATTTTGCACGGCGGTGACTTTCAGGCCTGCGGCCTGAAGATAGGGAATAACCTCAGCCCAACTTGAGCCGTCGGCCCAGGCCCCGTGCACCAGTACAACATTGTGCGCCTCAACCGGCGCGGTGGCTTGGGCGTGTGCCGCGAACGGGCTGAATACGCCCGTGAGTATTGTGACGGCGAACGCCATAGCGAGCCGAGCTATCTTCATTGAACCAACTCCGTGATTTCTCTTTGTGTGCAGGACTTTTTTTGTGTGAAGGTCTTGCTTCACAGGAGTTTCGACGGAGGGGCGGGCAACGTTACGGACATCACGGCTCTGTGTATCCATTTTCCGGCGCCAAAAAAACGCCCCGGTCTCCCGGGGCGTTTTCGCATTCCTGACTTTTACGCAAACAAACCGCTTAGGCGGCGGCCTTGGTGGCCGAGCCGTCGACGACCTGCGGAGCGACGGCGTTGGTGGTCGTGATCGGAATGCTGCGGGGCTTCTTGGCCTCGGGAATCTCGCGAACCAGATCGACGTGAAGCAGGCCGTTCTCAAGCGAAGCGTTCTTCACCAGCACGAAATCGGCAAGCTGGAATGCCCGCTCGAAGGCGCGCCCGGCGATGCCGCGGTACAGCACCTCGGACTTGTCCTTGCCGTTTTCATTGGCGGATTTTTCACCCTTGATCGTCAGCGTGTTTTCCTTGGCGACGATCGAAAGCTCGGCCTGCGAGAAGCCGGAAACCGCGACGCTGATGCGGTAGCTGTTGTCGCCGGTGCGCTCGATATTGTAGGGCGGGTAGCCGGGGCTGCCGTCCGCTACGGCCCGGTCGAGCAGGGAAAAGAACCGGTCGAAGCCGACGGTGGAACGATAAAACGGGGTGAGATCGTAAGTGCGCATGGGTAGTCCTCCATTGAGCGACTGTTTGAATTAACCCGCCCGCCATCGGGCCGGGCTTTCGTCTGTGTGCAGCCTTGTGTTTCGAGCTCGAACCACTGGTAGCGGCCTGCACGAAGGTGATATGGGAGGAGGCGCGGGGCGTTCAAGAGGGCCGGAACGAGCCCCTTTTTTCACGCTTCCGTCCTTGATTTTCAGCGCTTTTAACCTACCCGGTCCCGTCATGACGCTCGTCTCGATTCCCGCCAATCCGGTTCCTGACGATGTCGTTTCCGGCACCATCACGACGCCGGACGGCGCGGAATTGCGTTTCGCGCGCTGGGCACCGCCGGCCAATCGCAAGGGCACCGTCTGCGTCTTCACCGGCCGGGCCGAGCAGATTGAAAAATATTTCGAGACCGTGCGGGATCTGCGCGACCGCGGCTTTGCGGTGGCGATGATCGACTGGCGCGGGCAGGGCCACTCGTCGCGGCGCCTGCGCGATCCGCGCAAGGGCTATGTCCGCGATTTCTCCGATTACGAGGTGGACGTCGAAACCTTCGTGCAGCAGGTGGTGCTGCCGGATTGCCCGCCGCCGCATTTCGCGCTGGCGCATTCGATGGGCGGGACGGTGATGTTGCGCGTCGCGCACGCCGGCAAGCGCTGGTTCGACCGCATGGTGCTGTCGGCGCCGATGATCGATCTTCCCGGCCGCCGCACGTCGTTGCTGCCGAGCGCGCTGTTGCGGGTGATGCGGCTCGCCGGTCAGGGCGGCCGGTACATTCCGGGCGGCAGTGACCAACTGCTCGCAGCGTCGTCGTTCATCAACAATCCCTTGACCAGCGATCCCGTGCGTTACGCCCGCAATACCGCGATTCTCGAGGAAGACCCGACGCTGGGCATCGGCGCGCCGACGGTGGCCTGGGCCGATACCGCATTCACGGCGATGCGCGGCTTCCGCGCCTTGAGCTATCCATCGGAAATTCGCCAGCCGATCCTGATGTTGGCCGCCAGCAATGATGCCGTGGTTTCGACCGCGGCGATCGAGGAGTTCGCCTATCATCTGCGCGCCGGCTCGCATCTGGTGATCGCCGGCGCGAAACACGAAATCCTGCAGGAGCAGGACCGCTACCGCGCACAATTCTGGGCGGCGTTCGATGCATTCGTGCCGGGCACCCCGCTATTTGGATGAAGAGAATCCGCAGGCGTCAATCCGCCGGCGCGTGAAGGCGGCCCGAGCGGAACTCGGATCGGCGCAAAGCGAATGCAAAATGAGTGTTCGCAGCACTCTTCAAAGCGGCGGCCACGCCCAACCCGCGCCTAGGCCGAACGCTTGGAGGATTCGACCAGCGTTAGATTTCTCAGGGGTATGCCGGCTTTCAAAAGCCCGTCCCGGTAATGGGCGGTGTCCGCCGCCATTTTCCAGCGGAAATTCTTCAGATGCCGTTCGACGGTCAGGCCGGGATAATGGCTGAGCAGGACATCGGCCGCCTTGGCCGCCTCCTCGGTTCGTTCCAGTTGCGCGAGCGCCGCCGCCCGCACCGCGAGCACCTGAAGATGGTTGGGATTCGCGTACAGGGCTTCACGCGCCCAGGACAGCGACGCATCATATTGCTTGAGCAAATAGTGGCTGAACGCGTTCAATGCCGCCCACTTGTATCTGGGATCGCTGTTGCCGCGCTGTACGGCGATTGAGAATAATTCGACGGCCTGTCGATGCTCGCCGCTCACGAGGTAGCAAATTCCAAGAACGCCGCGCGCGCCCATATCATACGGGTTCAATTCGACCGCTCTCTTTCCGGCACCCAGCGCGTCGTCGTGATGGCCCTCCATCGCATGCAAATAGGCCAGAACCGAAAACGCGAACGACGAACGGGGATCGAGCCGTACGCTGCTCTCGGCGAGGTTCATTGCCTCGCGCCACAATTCGCTGGTGCTCTTCATCCATCCGTATTGCACGCTCTGCACCAGGATGGTGGCGAGATAGGCGTGCGCGATGGAAAGCCCCGGATCGAGCGCGATGGCCTCCCGCAACAGGGCAATCGAGGCTTCAAAATCCTTCTGTGTCTGCCGATAGTAATGCGAAAGCCCCCTCAGAAACCGGTCCCACGCGGTTAAATCGCTGGCCGACGACCGGGTGGGAGCGGAAGCTTCCGCGCGAAATATCTCCGGGGCCAAGGCAGCGGACAGACTGGTGACGATTTCATCCTGCATGGCGAACAGATCGTCGATGTCCCTGTCATAGCGGCCGGTCCATAATTGCTCGCCATTTTCAGGAGCGATCAGTTCGGCGGTCACGCGCACCTTGGTTCCGGCCCGCCGTACCGAACCCAGGATCAGATATGTCGCGTCGATCTCCCGCGCGATCAGCCGCGTGTTCAGGCTCTTGCCTTTGAACGAGAAAGTCGAGCTTCGGCTCAGCACCCGATAAAACGACTGCAACGAAAGCGCGTGGATCAGGTCCTCGGTCAGTCCGTCGGAAAAATATTCGTCGGCACTGTCGCTGAGATTGGCGAAGGGAAGCACGCCCACGATCGCCGTTCGATATTGCGCCGGCAGGTTCGATATGCCCCTGGAGTCCCTGCCGTGAATCTCGAAGCCGCCGGGCGTCCAGGTCCAGACATTGACCGGCTGGGCGATGTTCTTGAAACGGTGAGTGCCGGCGTCGACAAAAGTGGCGCTGAGGTGCTTGCTGGCCTCGCTGCAGGCCTTGGCCGAAATCGCGACGCCGCCGGGGACGGCGACGGTTTCGAGACGGGCGGCGATGTTGACGTCGTCTCCGAATAAATCGTCTTCGTCGGCCATCACATCCCCCATGTGGACGCCGAGACGAAATTGCATGACGCGGTCCGCGGGGAGCTGGTTGTTCCGTTCGGCCATCAACGCCTGCATCTCGATCGCCGCCTCGATGGCGCCGACGATGCTGGGAAACTCCAGCATGAAACCATCGCCGGTGTTCTTCACGACCCGGCCACCGTGATTGAGAACGATCGGGTACATCGCGCTTCGATGGGCCTTGAACGCGGCATGGGTGCCTGCCTCGTCGGCGCCCATCAACCGCGAGTAGCCGGCGACATCAGCGCAGACTATGGCGGCTAGGCGTCTTTCCATCTCTTAAGCTCCTGAACCAGCGACGGCCCACGGTAGGTGGTCGTGCTGAGTGAATCCAACGATTTAAAGTAAACTGCCACCGACGGAAACCAGCTCCGATGCAGAGGCAATTCAATCCGTCAGGATGGGCAGCCGCGGTATGCGGCCGATGGTCGCGACGGGCGGTTGTCCGTAAGGCTCTCTCTTAGGCGTCCGAGATGGCAAATACCTGACAAGCCGGCTGGAAAGGACGAAATCCTGAGGAACCGGAGCCGCTATCGCGCAGTTCCGGTGGCGTTCGATGCCTTCATGTTGGGCACGCCGCGGGTTGGGCAGTTGGTGCTGTCGTTGCCGGACTTCAGCCGGCAATCCAGCGGATCAAAAGAATCTTGTAAAAAAGCGATGGATGCCCGGATCAAGTCCGGGCATCCCGGCAGCTACGACGCCAGCACGTTATAAATCGCGCTCGCCACGAGATAGATCCCGAGCAGGATCATCGCGATCAGGAACCAGCGGCGAAAGGCTTCCGGCTGCATCCGCGAGCGCACCGCCTGTCCGATGAACATGCCGAGGAAGGCGCCGGCCATCGCTACCGCGCCCGGCAACGCGGTCGAGGCGGTCAGTAGTCCCGCGCTGGTGAGATTGAAGGCCAGCGCCATCGTCGCAACCGTGAAGAACACCCCGAGCGCCTGCACCAGTTCGTCCTTCTCCATGCCGATGGCCTGCATGTAGGGCATCGACGGGATCACCTGCACGCCAGTGGCGGCGGACACCACGCCGGTCGTCAGTCCAACGATCCCGCCGATCCACTTTTCATCGCGGCGGGTGACGTGCAAACTGAATTTGCTCAAGCCGACGATCGCATAGATCACCAGCAGCCCCCCGAGAACGATGGTGCCGTAGCGCGCATAGGGGCCCGTCAGCATGCCGGCGTTTAGCCAGATGCCGACGACCGTGCCAGCCATCAGCGGCCACAGCCGCCGGATGATGTCGCGCAAATAAGGGCCGCCGAAGGTCTGCCAGATGTTGGTGATGATCGCGGGCACGATGACGATCGCAAGCGCATGCGCCGGCGGCATCGACACCGCCAGCAGGCCCATCGACACCGTCGGCAGGCCAAGCCCGATGACGCCCTTGATGAAGCCCGCAATCAGGAACGCCGCGGCGATCAGAAACAGGAGAGGTTCGAACATCCCGGCACATTGACCGATCGGCGCGATCGGCACAATCTGGAGGTTACGGATCAAGCCTTCGGGGATGACGAAGGCACAGCCAGCGGAAGCCGTCATGAGTTTCGATCTGGTCGACCTCCAGCTGTTTATCGCGGTGGCCGACGCGCGCAGCATCACGCAAGGCGCGCTCCGCGCCCATCTGGCGCTGGCCTCCGCCAGCGCGCGGATCAAGGGCCTCGAAGCAGCCCTCGGTGTGACCTTGCTCAAGCGCGGCCGCCGCGGCGTCGAGCTGACCGCGGCGGGCGAAAGCCTGCTCGATCATGCGCGAATCGTCATGCACCAAGTCGATGCGATGCGCGGCGATCTCGCAGCCTTCGCCAGCGGCGCCAAGGCCAGCGTCCATTTGCTCGCCAACACCTCGGGCCTGTCGGAGCATCTGCCGAAGGCGCTGGCGGCATTCCTGCGCGAACATCCCGACATCAACGTCGATATCGAGGAGCGGGAAAGTACCGATATCGCCGCGGCGATCGTGGCCGGCGCCGCGGATATCGGCTTTGCCGCCGAGCATGCCTTGCCTGAACATGTCGAGCGATTTCTGTTCAGCGAGGACCGGCTGACGCTGGTGGCGGCGCGGCGCGGCGCGTTTGCCGGCCGCCGCCAGATCGACTTCGGGGAGGTGACCGCGTACGATTTCGTTGGTCTGACGAGTTCGACCGCGCTGCAAAGCCACATCGCCAAACACGCCGCCAGCCTCGGCGCGCGCCTGAGATTTCGGGCACGCCTGAGGGATTTCGACGCCATCTGCCAGATGGTCGCGGCCGGCGTCGGCATCGCGGTCGTGCCGGAGGCCGCAGCAAAGCGTTGCGCGCGATCGATGCCCATCATGATGATCAAGATCCGCGATCCCTGGGCCAACCGCAGGCTCGCGATCTGCGCCCGCAGCTTCAAGACGCTGCCGCGGCCGGCCAAGCAATTGGTGGAATTTCTGCGCAAGATCGAGCGGTGATCCCGGCTCATTGGCCGTTCCGGCCATGGCAGCGGCCATACCTTCGGCCAAGGCGAAGAGAGCCTCAACGATTTCCAGATTGTCGGCGTCGATACAACCCGGAATGATCCGAAGCTGCGGAGACATGGCATCAGGAGATCGATATGCCCGACGTTCTGGCCGAAGTGAGGAGAGGGTGGCTGGCGGGCCGGGGATCGCAATTCCTCGACGCCATCCACGCCGGCATCGCCGAGACGCTTCATACCCCGGAAGACGACAAGGTGCTGCGTCTGGTCGAACATCCGCCGGAGCATTTCGCAATCCCGGGATCGGCCGGAGAACGGTACACGCACATCGAAATCACCCTGTTCGCCGGCCGGACCCTGGCGGCCAGGCGCGCGCTCTACAAGGCGATCGTCAGAAATCTCGAACCGTTCGGCGTGCCGCCGCAGGACGTGAAGATCATCCTGATCGAAGTATCCGCCGAAAGCGTGGGGATGCGAGGCGGCATTGCCGCCTGCGATCTCGATATCGGCTATGCGATAAAGGTGTAGCGCAGCGAAGGCGCCGAGCCGGCCAGTGCGCGAGAACCTCCGTGCAACCCCCGGATCGCAGTTAGCCGTTGAGCAATTTCAGCGCCGCCTCATGCACGCGGGGGTCGCCCGCGGCGATGATGCGGCCGCCGCTTTGGGCGGGCTTGCCGTCCCAGGTGGTGACGATGCCGCCGGCGCCGGTGACGATCGGAATCAGCGCCGCGATATCGTAGGGCTTCAGTTCGGTCTCGACCACAAGATCGAGATGTCCGGCCGCGAGCATGCAGTAGGAATAGCAGTCGCCGCCATAGCGCGTCAGCCGCACTGCTTCTTCGATGCGGCCGAAGGCGGTGCGATCGGCATTGTTCATCAGCAATGGACTGGTGGTGAACGACGTCGCCTCCTTCAGGGACGCGCAGCGTCGCACCGCCAGCCTCCGTTCACCCGACGGTCCCCGGTAATGGGCCGAGCCGCTGTCGCCGGAAAAGCGTTCGCCGATAAACGGCTGGTGCATCATGCCGAATACCGGCGTGCCCTTGTGCAGCAGCGCGATCAGCGTGCCCCAGATCGGAAAGCCCGAGATGAAGGATTTGGTACCGTCGATGGGATCCAGCACCCAGACATATTCGGCGTCCTCGCGCTCGCTGCCGAATTCCTCGCCGACAATGCCATGCTGCGGAAAATTCGCCTTGATCAGCCGCCGCATCACGGCTTCGGCGGCGCGGTCGGCTTCGGTCACCGGATCGAAATCGTGGCTGGTGCTTTTGTTGTCGATTGAGAGCGACGTTCGAAAGAACGGCAGGATGGTCTCGCCGGAGGAGGTCGCGAGGCGGCCGATGAAGGCGGTAAAATCGATGACCGTCACGGTTATTCCTTGGGCTCTGAGCGCGGGGAGAAGATGCTGTTCCTGCCTAGCCCAATCCTGCAAGTCGCGCACGGATAACGGACATGATCGGCGTCAGAACCCGGTATTTTTCAGCTTCGAATCTGCTTGCGAATCTGCTTGCGAAACGGTGCATTTCTTGACGGGTTCGTCGATCACGAATTCGAGAGCTTGGGGATAACGGTGCGGCGCTACAGCCGATCGAATCGATAGTCGATCTCCAAGTATTTGAAATAACGTTAAAAATACGCCTGCATTGAACTTTTGGCGGATGCCGGCCCGCGATGAATTTTGCACCGGAAATGATGCAAAGGCCCTTGCCTTTTGTGCAGCGCGGTCGCATATTGTTGCGGTGCGGTAGCGCCTCGCGCTATCGCTGCCCTCCTTGGGCGTTTCCTCCCTAGACTTGGGCCGCTTGCCAACGCAAGCGGCCCTTTTTTCTTGGGCCTGTCATCTTTCTTGGGCCTGTCATCCTTCCCGCACCTGTCATTCTTTCTTTATTCTTTATTCGGGCCTGTCATTTTTTCGTTCGTTCGGCGTCACGCCGGGTTCACGCCAAAACGCGTCCTGAAATTTTCAGATCTGGAATTTTGCGATTCCGGTTTTCGTCCCGCGGCACGATGACAAGGATCTATTTTTTTGGATCTATTTTTGGATCTATTCGGCGGCGGCCTGGAACGGCCCGAGATCGCCGAACGGCACGGCGGCCAGCGCCTCGGCCAGCGCTCCGAAATCCGCGGCCACCTGCGCGAATCTGGGTCCGCGTTCGCGCCGCCGTTCGTCCATATAGATCGCACGGTTGAGTTCGAGCTGGATGGTATGCAGTCCGGACGCCGGGTTGCCGTAATGCTCGGTGATGAACCCGCCGGCGTAGGGCTTGTTGCGTCCGACCGAATAACCCAGCGCGCGCATGGTTTCCTCGACCATGTCGGGAAGCAGGGCAGCGCAACTGGTGCCGTAGCGGTCGCCAATTACCACATCCGGCCGCCGTGGCTCGTCACGCGACACGCCGATCGAGGGCATCGAATGGCAATCGACCACGACCACCGTTCCGAACGCCTGATGGACCTTGTTGATCAGCCGGCGCAGCGCGCGGTGATAGGGCTTGTAAAGTGCCTCGATCCTGCCGAGCGCGTCGTCGACGGAAAGCCGTTCGCGGTAGATCTCCTGGCCGTCGCCGACCACGCGAGGGATGGTGCCGAGGCCGCCCGCCACCCGCATCGATCGGGTATTGGCGAAGCTCGGCAATCGTCCCGTGAACATCCGCGGGTCAAGCTCATAGGGTTCCCGGTTCACGTCGACATAGGAGCGGGGGAAGTTGACCCGCACCGTCGGAAAACCGCGATCGCTCAAATCCCCGATCAACTCGTCCATGAACGA
>JGI24140J50213_10000655_pt1 | contig 15882 bp, 27 predicted proteins | sample BarGraIncu00222A_FD_50213 | JGI IMG/M metagenome (IMG submission 50213)
TAATCCAACTCCACCTATTAACGTACCAAACACCGCTGTTAATCCCAACACTACCGCTATTAATTGTTTATGTTCTGTTACAAACTTTGATACAGCTTGTGCTCCACTATTAAGCTTTTCAGCTACTTGTTGAAGATAGGGAAGAAAAGTAGTGCCTATAGCTGATTTGATCCCGCCCACTGTTTGTATAAGCTTTGTCATTTGACCATCATAAGTATTTAATGCTGCTGCTGATTGTCCTCCAAATTCTTTGTTTAATTCGCTTAAAATAACTTTTTGAGCACCCGCCATGTCTCCGGCTGATTGCATTGCTTTAATTTGATTTTTCTGTTGTTCTGTAAAAGTAACTCCAACTCTTGTAAGTGCTGTAAGTCCTGTTGTTGGATCGTTCAAGGCTTTACCAAGTTGAATCGCAGAATCCTTTGGAGCACCACCCATTTTTTGAGCAAGATCAACCATAGATTGTGTCGCCATAGGAATAACTTCCTTACCTATATTAGTAAAGGTAAGTAGCATATTATCTCCTTCTTTAATCATTCCGGCACTTGCTAAATTGGTTTTGCTAATTTCTATATCCATTTTACTTACTTCATCCGCTGTCATCCCCGCCGCTCCGCCAGTAGATTTTATAGTTTGTGCTAAATCTGCATTTGTCTTTTGTGCTTTCCCCGCACTATCTGTACAGGCTTTCAAAAAACCTATACTTGCAATTCCGGCTGCTCCAAAAGCATCCTTAGTTTGTGCTAATCCCTTTGTTAATCCTTGTCCTATATTAGATTCCGAAAAGGCTGTTTTAATTGACTTTGCTGCTTGATCTGCTTGATCTTTAATCCCTTTCATAGAATCAACATTTTTTTGAATTTGTGCTGCAAAATTTCCTGTGAGGTTCATTATTGCGCTTAATTGCATAGCCATTTATATTTTCACCTCTTTTTTGAACATAAAAAAAGAACTACTTTTCAGTAATCCTTGAATTATCTATATTTTTAATTGTTTTCTTTCTTTATATTTAACAAATAACCATTTAACTTTTTTATATGAATATTTAGTAATAACTAAGCCATATATAAAACTATATTTAGTTATCAACCAAAACATTTTTAATATATAAACAAAACTATAATAAATAGCTTTAAGTGGTAGCTTGATTAATTCACCTATCAATATTATTAATCCCGCTACTCCAACAACTCCGCCTATGTCATTAATCTTTTGATTTCTGCTCACTTGTGAAAGTATACCTACTCCAATTGATTCGTGTGCTATTTGTTTTCTTGTCTTATCCTTCATAACCCATATCCTCCCTTAAAAGATATCTACTTTATTACATTATACACCTTTTAAAGAAAAATATACTACTTTTTATAATTATTCTCTACTTTTATTTATTTCCTCAATTTCTTTAGTTAAAAAAGTACTAAGTATTGCCTTTTCTCCACATCCATAATTATAATAAACTGATGGTGGTATATTGTGTAATTTCCAAGCAAAATACATAGCTTGGACTTCTCCATCAGTTTCTAAGAGTTTTTTATCTCTGCATCTGCCTTTTCTACTTCACTTATTCCACTTAGTTCACTTACTGCATTTGCAAGTTTTGTAATATCTCCCGGTGTAAATAATAAAGGATTTTTCAATAATTCTTCCGGTGTTACCGCTTTAAAATGTGCCAATAAATCTTTATTCTTTATTTCCGGAACTCCTTTTAAAACCATTTCCAAGTTCATTTTACCCATGTCTAAATCTACTGCACCCTTTTTCCCAATTGTGATTGAGTTCTTTTGAATATCATTGTATTCATCTAAAGTGATAGGTTTACAAGTAAACATTGCATCTTCTCCAAGCGCTTCACTTAACTTATCAACTTTAACCTCTTTGTTTGATATTTTTAGTTTGCCCGCATCTAATTTTAATAATTTCTCTACTAAATTCATTATATATTCCTCCATTTAATTTATTTTCAAATTTAAAAAGGAAGCACAAAGGCTTCCTATATTATTGCGGTGTAATTGTATCTAGGTAATTCCAATCTGTGAAAGTAAATGGAATAGATTCTTCACCATTCTTTTTAGCTTCCCAATCTGTTAATGTTAATTCATCGAATTTGGCATCTTTAATAACAAGCCTTTCTGCTCCGTAAGCATCGGGGTCCTCTAGTGCACTTATTAAAGTACAAACTGTTTGCTTGCCTTGTTTTATATTATCGCTTATCTTTAATATCATTCTTGAACTTACTTTGTGAAGTTTTAAAGTACCTTTACATTGTATGCCTGTAGTCTTAGTGTCTTCCGCAAGCTTACCACATATATTTACCGCTGTTTTTTGTACTGTTACTTTTGCTTGTAATCCAAAAGCTTCTGAAACCTTATCACCATCAATCCATAATTGCGCCCACGTACCATTGATTATATTTTCAGCATTCATAATTATTTATCCCTCCCTATATTCCTAAATTAATAGTAAAATCTTCCATTGCATCTAAGATTGTTGCTTTACCAGTTAATAAAACTTTATCTGCTGTGTTTGCTTGCTTTATTTCTTGAGCTGTCATTGTTGTTGTATCTATGCCAATTGATCTTAAATATAATCCTTGTGCATTAGAGTCGATTCCCATAGTTGAACCTTTTTCCAATATACTAGTATTAGGAGGTTCCAATCCTTCTAAGTAACCTAATAATGCAGTAATTAAAATACATTTATTATTATAATCATTAGGAACTTTGCCTGTGTAACTATCAGCAATAGTTGTTTTGATATCGTCATTTATTTGGTCCATGACATCAACTAACTTTATCTTTTGATAATCTGTTCCTTTATCTGTTGTAGTTGTAGTTAATGAATTTACCGCTCTTGCTACCTTAACTTTAACTCCATCGTTCATTAGTACAAATTTACCCGCACTTATTGCAGTATTAAAATCAGAAATCGAAAGATGTGGAACATCAGTAACTTCGCTTAATACTTGATATGTTGCACTCATTGTAAGAGGTGTTCCCGCTAATAACCCCGCTATTCTAGAACAATAATCAGCTACATCGTAAGTAGTAGTTCCGACTACTATATTATCAGTTGCAAAATTTATTATTCCTTCATGATCTGCTATTGTATTTGGTAATATTGCTTTTACTTTTATCCCCTTTGTATCTCTTAAACCTTTAATCCATGTAGATATTACTGTTGCATCACCGCTTGTTATTCCCGGTACCGCTAAGTAATTCCATTTAGTAACTTCTAATACCCCCATTGCTGCAACATAATCTGTAGCTGCTAGAGGTTCAACATAAGCTATAACTTTTATAGGGATATTAACCCCACCTAGCCATGCCTTTGTTAATTGATCTTGGTTGTATGTGCTTAGATTTGTTGGTATATCTGTCACGCTATTCATTACTATTAATCCATTGTTAGTTGCATCTTTTAGAATTAAAGCAACTATACCCCTTGAACCTCTTGCAATTGCTGTAATTCCCGCTTGCTTGAATATTATTTGAATATTAGGTAATCCACTCATTTATGCTATTCCTCCTTTTAAATTGACTTGTACATTTGCAGCAACTTGTACTGGTTCGACATAATCTTGTTTTAATTCTGTTATAGTACAATTAAGGGTTAAATATATTTCTGCATCACGTGGTCCACCAGTTAATTGAGTTATCTTTGTTGCTCTATCACCTACATAAAAATAACCTTTTTTAAAGATAGTCTTTAACGTGTCATACATTGCATATTGATTTAATCCATCAACATTTTTATAATCATCAATAAAAGGCGCAAAATAAACTATTTGAATAAAGATATTATTATTTATAACTTCCCTATTCAAATCTTCTGTTGTTGCGTTAATTTGAGATATAAAAAAAGAAGGCCTTTCAAAACCCTCCCCCAAATTATTATAATGTATAGTTGCATCGTTATTTTGTGCTATTAATGTGCTAATAGCTGTTAATATTTCTGATATCAATTATCATCAACTGCCTTTTGCATAGAAACTTTTGCCATTGATCCACAAATATTACCAACTATATTATCAATTCCTTTATTGATTACATTTGCATTGAAAGTAATAGTAATATTACCCTTTGGTTTTCTTAGTAATAAATCAGTTTGTTTTTCTAATTTTATTAAAGTTTCTAATTGTATAAATCCATTCTTGTGACAATCTTTAACGTATCTGCAAGTTTCACATGATAACGATATACCCGCACACTCTTGAATATATTTAGATAGGCAAAATATTTCTTTTTCACTTAACATTATTATCACCTACTTTCCACTAAATGTATTAAATATATTATTATTATCTGTTCCTATTTTATCTAGCATATTTTGTATCCAGTTTTCAAGTTCTGCTTGTGCTTTCGGCTGTAAAGCTTGAAACCCATTTTCCATAAAATGTTTACCCGGAATAAATTTTTCCTTTAGCATCACGCCCGCGCCTTTGCAACCTTTTAAATATTCCGCCGGTAAGAATCTAGAATGTTGTATATGTCCATCGTTTATGGATTGTGCATATTCAACATCTGTTCCACACTCCGCACTATCAGAATCTATTGTTTGAGTATTAAAGGAACTTCTTAATCTTCCGGTATCTACTGGGATTAATGGTTTTAATTCCGCTTCAAGCATAAACCCCAATTTTAAAAGTTGTTTTGCTTTTTCCTCCGGAAACCTATTAGCTACACCCGCTAAAACTTTTTGCATATCATCTAAACCTTCAATAGTAAAGCTATCATCCATAGATTACACTTCCTCTTTGTAAGTCACGTTTACTTCTAGATGGTGCCTATTAGGTGTATATATATTACCCACTATATACTTGGTTGTTCCATTTAATGTGGCTATATCACCACTCTTAATATTAGCTAGTATGTTGGGTATATAAAACTTTAATTGCTTTGTGAATGTGCCTTGTGGTTGTCCTTGCACTAAAGAACCGCTCGAAGCGCCTAATCTACAATTTATTGGCGTTTCTGTAAAAGTATGAGTTACATTCGAAGCAACATGAGTTGTAGTATTCTTTTCTACTGTTGTTCTAGTTATTATACATATATCATCATGTCGCATTTTAAACCCTCACTTTACTATAACGATCCAATACCGATTGAATGCTTAGTGGCATTGCTGAATCCTTTTTAGAATAAGTAAATTGCGCATCGCCTTCACGTTCCATCTCTACGCCTAATCTATTTTCTCTGCTTTCCTTATATTCTAAGGCTACTAACTTAGTAGCTGCTAGACTTAAATCTGTAGGAATTTCGCTATCTTCATATCCGGCGGTATAATCTATCTCGCAATAACTATCTTCCTTATTAGCCCACCTTATTTTATTACCCATTGTAATAAATTTCATATCAAGCATTTCTACATAAGCGGGAAATATTCTGTAGGCTGTTATTGAATCATCCGGTAAATATGCTAGATTAAATATATCCGGACCTATTCTAAGTATTTTTTCAATAGATTTAATGGGGTAGTTATTAGGGAAAACTTTGTGCATTATTATGTGTTGTTCTCTAACATAACTTTGTACGCTAAAGTTCCTATTACAATAATTTTCAATTGTGCCTTGGACACTCAATACAAGCATAGATAAAAATTCATCTTCTGTTGTATCTGTTATTCTTAAGTAACTTTTACATTTTTCTAAGGTTGTAAGTGCCATAACTATTCACCTACTTTTTTAGTTTTCTTTCCTTCTGCTGTTTCTTCTGTAAATTCAACATCTATTACTTCTTCACCGGCTACATATTCCCTAGCTATCCCACATTGAATATATCTATCTGCTAAAATATCCTCAAAGCTTGCTACCTCTTCTGCTGCATGTGGTGCATAATTGATTATAAATTTTATATTTTTCATTTCATGTCCTCCTTATATTTCTAAAATTGCATATCCATTTTTGATTAGCTTCATTGCTAATTCTTCTTCTACGTTTAAAATTTTTCCAACTTCCAAATGTATCATTGTATCAACTAAATCTGATGGTGCAAACTTAATTATCTTGATTTTCATATATCCTCCTAAAGAGAAAGGCTAGAATGAACTAGCCTATTTATTATTTAATACCCTTAAGTCTTACGAATGAACTTGGAATAGCTGCTTTGCCGTCTATTCTCTCCCACATCTTCATAATCGCTTGATGATTTTTGAATGCTGTATCTGATTGTGTAGTTACTTCTGATCCCATTTCGTGCTTATCAAAGAAGTAGTAATTTTCTAAGTTACCAAATATAATTTCTGTAGTATTTGTTAAACTTCCTACTGTTAAGTTTGAAGGAATAACATTGGTAAATTCTAATACTTTATATCCCGCTAATGTATCCGGAACCCCTTGAGTTGGATCACCTTTTTCGAATAAGTATCTTCCGTAGTTATCTTTTAATAGTCTGATTTCAGCCATTACTGTACTATCTAAGATAAATACACAACCTTGTCTGTAATTAATGTCTAATGCAAATGGCAAGCCAATGATATCGTCAGCTTTTAAAATTCCTGTTGTAGTGTCAGCTATTTGCTTAACAATAACTCCTGTGTCAATTCTAATTCCTAGAGGTTGATTTGTTCCACTACCATTTATAATTGCTGCATTTTCTGCCTTAGTAAAGGCTTTAGCATATTGCATGGCTAAGTAGTTGTATAAATTAACCGGTGTATCATTCAAAAGTTCTCTTGACATTGCTGTTAAACCATCAAGTCTGTTAACTCCATAGTTTAATTGTCCGAATGTTGGTGTAGTTTCTGTCATTGGTGTATTTTCTCCATCCCATGACATTACAACTCCGCTTGCTCCTACTGGAAAGAATCCACTTCTATAAGTTACTGGAATTTGTGTGCAATATGATCTTAAAGCATAGATATCTTTAACAACTCTGTCTATTACATCATTTTGAAATTCAATAGGCAATAAAGTTTGTCCACTATCAGATGTTCCACCACTTAAGGCTTTAACAATAGACATATCTCCATCTATTTGAGCTTTGAAGAATTTCATTGTCTTCTCTTCTTTACTCATATCCCCTGGTTTCTTATCTTCAAACTTTAATTTTCTTACAACCTCTGTTAATCCTAAAGTTGCTAATTGCTTTTCGATTGCTTCTGCTACCATCTTTTCTTGTAATTCTTTATTCATTTAATTAATCCTCGCTTTCATTATTTAATATTTTTAATTATACTTGCTACTGCATCTGCTGCCATTTTAGCAACTTCTTGCAACTCTGTTTCTGTTGGTTCTTCTAATGATTTTCCTTCATCTCCATCCGGTTCACCGCCAACAAATTCACCTAATGCTTTCATGCAATTACATAAGTCAGCATGTATGCTTTTAAGTTTTGTTTTGTTTGCTCCGCTAATAGATGCCCCTGTTTTAACTTCGGGTTCTACCACTTCCTTTTCTCCTAGTTCTTTTAACTTGTCCTCTAATGTTTTTATGATTAGTTCTTTTGCTTCGCTCCCTTCTTCAAGTGTTTTGATTTTTTCTTGAAGTGGGTTAACTGTTGCATCGATTAAAGCTTGAATTTCTTTTTCGTTCAATTCTAATTCCTCCTTTTTTATGTTTTCATATAATGACTTTATATGTCCTTCTTTATATGCTCTCTGTATAGCGTTTTGATTACAGGGTACCGCTACTAAACTAAGTTCTAATAGTTCCCATTGTGTAAAGTCATATCCGCCAAAATCATTTGCGGTATATTCTATAGGTGTAAATCCTATTGAACTAGCATTCATATAGCCATTTGCATATAAATAAAACCAATCCATTGCGTTGTCCGTTTCAGCGAACTGAATTTTAAATAATAATTGGTTGTCTTGAACTCTGACCTCTAACGCTTTACCTATAACTGTTGGTTTTTCATCCGATCCATAATTATGATTGGCCAAAACCACTGGATTTTTCAAGTAATTTTGTAGCTGAACCCCACTCATAAACATTCTATCGCCAACTCTATCAGCGTTTTCTGTTGATCCAATCATTTCTATTGTTCTATTTTGCTTGTCTACTGCTTTAATTGTAAAATCTAATTGCCTTTTATTATTCAATCTTTCACCCCCTTTAAGGCATAAAAATAAGCCTTAGATTTATCTAAGACCTAATCGTGGTATTGTCTTCATTTTTTCTGCAAGTGCCTCGGCTATTTTCCCTATAGAATCACCATTAGGAAATGTAGGACTTGTAGTATCTGCTTCCAAATTAGTATTGCAAAGTTTCTCTTTCTTTTTTAATACTCTATCAAGTTGTGCTTCTAGTTCGTTTAATTCTCTTTTAAAGTCTGTAGCATCAATATTTAATTTAATACTCATATCCTTACTCATTTAACAACCTCCTTAATTTACTATAGGAATCATTGTGCATCTGCAATTTATTACATTTTCAGCACTTCCGCCCATACCGCCCGGACAATCTAATTCCTCACCATCTACTGTAAAGTTTTCATCTACATCGACTTTCTGTCCATCAGCTTCGGCATGCCATTCTCTTTCTCTACCATCTAATGCAGTAAGCCATTGTTTGCCTTTAACAACTCCACTTTGTATATAGCTTAAGAGGGTTGCGTTATTGCTTGCTCCTATTACTTCGGTCCTTGCTATACTTTCAATCCTAGATATTTTCATACCTTCGCAATAATCATTTATTCTATTCATTAGTTTTGGTATACTTTCGCCTAGTCCTTGACCTTCTACCAATTGATTTTTAATTAAATCTTTTGTAGTAGAGTTAATATACTTTATTTGATCTCCGCAATACTTTTCTAACCATGCAGTAACCTTTGGATCATGTAAGTTAAATGATGTACTTACGTTCAATTCATCTATCACTTGACTTCCTTTATCTGCTACAATCTTTTTAAGCATAGGGATTATTGTATCTGCCATTTCGCTATATTCTTCGTCACTCTGTAAAAACTTTAATATATCATCAATATTCATTGCCTTGATTGATTTCTTAGTTTTTAACTTAGATATTATTTTATCTTTTTGACTATCGAATATCTTTTCCCATACTGGCTTCATATCTTTTTCAAACTTATCTGTCTTTTGTACAAATGATTTCCAATATGCTTCTTTATCTAAATCGTTATAAAATGATTTATCTATTTTTTTTTTAGCATTATCTACTTGAGGTTCTTCTTTTGTTGGTTCTGTAGGGGTTATAAGTTGTGGTAGTGTTCCTAATGGGACTAACGCCATAGCTTGATATATTACATCTCCGCCCTCTATAGGTTCTAAGCTTACCTCATCTAATAGCTTGTCTAATATCTTTCTGCTTTCATTTATAGTAATTGATTTATTAACTAATGTATTTACTGTAGCAACTATAAACTCTTTATTCTCCGGTACTGGATCGGTAAACTTTAATATAATATCCTCATTAAACATCTTTACGAATTCACTGTTAAGCTTATCTTGTATTCTCTTTAATCTCGGTTTAACCACATGCTTTTGGAACACATATTCTGCGGTTTCTGCATTAGCTCTGCTTACATCATCTGTCAACCCTAAAATACTTTTGTGAACTCCGAACGTGCCTAATATTTCATCTCTAGACATATTTCTCAAATTAAAGAAGTCCATATCTTTTTGACTTAATGATAAATTAAGAAAGTTTGCTTTTCCACCTTCTATAAATCCCATTTTATTAAAGTTATCCATTCCTCTATGTCTATCTTCAAATTCTGCTTTAAGTCTGTCATAAGCTATATCGTCCATGTTTTGTTCAATGTTTAATATTCCACTTAATTTACAACCATTAAAGAAAAAGTTTCTATTAGATTCGGCAGAATATTTGTCTGTTTCCAAACTATATCTTGCCCCTTGTGCCGGTCCAACTCCATCATATGGGTTGTAAGGATTAGGCATTTTAAAGAATATAACCTCACTAGCATCTAGTGGTATTTGTTGTGCTCCGGCTTTATATATGTAACCTTTAATAAAGTTATCTATATCCGGTACAACCCATATATCCATAGGACTAATAGGCCAAATCTCTCTAGGTCTTCCCACCTTATCTTTAGCTACATACCAAAAAGCTTTACCAGTTAAAGACATGTACATATCTGTCAATTCCATAAGTTCAAAGTGTGACATATAAGCATTAGGTTTGTTGAGTACCTCTAAAGCCTTACTTCCATTAAACTCTTTATCACCTTTGTATGCGCTCCATTCCGGTTCACTTACATTCTGTGCTATTTTAGATACGCAAGCAAATAACCAACCTATTTCACCGTACGACCTAAGATAGTCAGCGGTATTTAGGTTAGGTGGAATTAATAACTGTTGTTGATAATATCCACTATACATTTTTTGTACTGCTTTTTTAGCTTTACTGAATATTCCTATCTTTCTCACCACCTTTCAATGCAGACATTTAATTATTTGTTATTTGTGCCTAATACATTTCTTTCAATCCTATCTTCAACTCTTCTATTTAACCACATCAAAGCTTCTTCTATATGAGTTAATGCAACCGCATTCTCTCTGCTTGAATATGCACCACTTTGGAAACATATCAATCTATGTCTTACTATTTCAAGTAAATCTTCATTTGCTAGTCCATCAAAGGAATCGCATTCATTTCTTGCTCCGTTTTGAAAATGAATATTTCCTAATACTTCATTATCTTTATTTGATACGACTTCATAATGATGATATGCACCTCCGTTTCCTTTTTCATCCTTCACAATAACTTTATTTAATTTTTCTCTTTTTTGAATCGTTGATAATTCCATTTATATATTCCCCCTTAAAATAAAATAGAAGACCATTTAATCTAATAGTCTTCTATCAATATTCCTTAAATGTATTCCGTTAAGTTGTTCATTTTCTCCCCAACCATCTAATATTTCAGCCTTTAAATCTAGCGCGCTCTTTTCTTCTTCAACTTGTTCTGATATTAAGAAACTATATAGCCATTGAACCGTTCCTTCGTCGCCTTCTGCCTTTGCTTGTTTAACTATTGCGTAAAGCTTTTGAGTTGTTCCTATTTCTGTATTATAGTAAAAATCTAATATTGTAGGAACATCTTGAAATTCTGTAGAGGTAAAAGCATCAATTGAAATATTTATCTTTGCATTTTTATCTGACATATATTCAATTATCTTTTCCCTGTGTGTGTGTTCTCCTTCTGCTTGATCCTTGAAATACTTAGCAAATCCATTTAGATTTCTATCTTCAAAATAAGCTTGAACATTTTTATACTTAAAGTCATTAGTTTGTTCATGGTTTATTTGTGCATTTAGCATATCAGTTATTGTTTTGCTTAATAACATTTAATCACCTCTTATCTGTATATTCACTATTTAATTTAATTATAGATTCTGAAAGGTCTTCAACCCATTCTTTGGGAATAGGTTTTCTAGCTTCAATATATCTATTGATTGCGTTTTGAATTTCTGTTATTCTTTCTTCCAAACATGCCCATCTTGGTCTTATTCCTAATGGTGGTTTTATATAAGGTTCAAAACTACACTTCACATTTAAGTGCATATTTTTAAAATCTTCTTTGATTTTTCCAGTTTCTTCTTCTGAATATATTTTGTTCTTAATATCCATTTTTACACCTCTTATTCTCAATTAGAATCATGTTTTTATAAAATAATTGTATTACAAGGGTGGCACTATGTCACTAACCCCTTTAAACAAGCCATTGTTATTTTTATCAATTGCCTTTAATAATTGCGCTAAATTTTGATTTAACGCAATAACTATAAAAACCCTACTCTTATTGTAGATTTCTTTAAAGATTCCATCGCATATCTAAAAGCATCCATCAAATGATTATAATCATCAATAGGCTTGTTTAATATATTCCCATCTTTAGTATTCCATACATAATTAGATAATTCTATTATTGTATTTTCACATTTAGGGTGAACGTATATCTTGTATTGTTGTATGAACTGGATACCATTTAATATACTGTCTTTGCCCTTCTCTGCTGCTTTTATTCTGCTTATACCTAATCTTCGTATTTCTTCAATACTCTTAGGCTCTGCGCTATCTGCAACTATCATCTCTTTTGAATAGCCTTTATACTTAATCATATCTGCTATATCATTATTAACCATTGCTTTCTTATAATGTTCATCGAATATATAAATCTCTTTGGCTTCTTGATCCACTAATCCACATATAAATGCTGTAGGATCATTGGTATAACCAAAATCCATACCGAATATAGATTTAACATTAGGTCTTTTATTTATTTCAGCAAAATTAAATTCTTTTTCTTTCCAGTTATCATATACAAGACCTTCCGATATGCCCCAGTTACCTTGTCCTTCAATCGAATATCTTCGAGGATTGTTTATTCTCATCTTATCAAATATCTTTCTGTCGTCGTCTCCTAAGAACTCATTGCACTTATAACTGGTAGTAAGCGCAAGTATATCTTCATCTACAACATCAAAGAAACGCTTTTTAATCCAAATCTTTTCGCTCCATGGATTGAATGTTAATGTTATTTGCTTAAAATATCCTGGAGGTAATTCACCTCTTATAGACATATCTATTTTATTAAAATCATCTTCGTTCATTACTTGAAATGCTTCTTCAAACCAACACCAACATAAGTGTCCTTTTTGAACTGTAATTGATGTTACACTCATAGGATCATCAAGTCCCCTAAATAATATCTTTTGTCCTGTAGGTAAATATCTAACCTCTAAAGGTGTTACAACGAATCGCCATAAGTGTTCTACCTTAAGTTGTTGCACCGCCCATCTTAACTGTGCATAGGTAGAATCTTTTTGAGTAGAAAAAGCTTTTCTGACTACTAAAGTATTTGCTAGTGGATATTTCATCATATTATAGATTATCCATAATGCAGTAGTAGTTGATTTCTTACTACCCCGCCCACCTTTTACAACCTTATATCTGCCCTTGAAATTCCAGTATGTTTTATAACCTTTTCCAACTACTTTAGATATGTTAATCTTCAAGATCTTCCTCGCCTACAAATGATACAACTTGACTTATATCCGCCTGTATCTTATCCGTGAATAGTACATACCTTTTACCTAATAATTCAAGGGCCTTTATTCTATCTTTTATAGATGCCTTTTTATTTATCTTTATTGCCCTACCATCATAAGTGAATCCCACTTCTTCTTCTTGCTCTATTCCCCTTGCTATGCTGCTTAATAGTTCAAGTACTTCATCTTGGTTTGCTACCCTATCAACGTCCTTTTGAGATAGCCTAGATTCAATGTATTCTTTAATGTTAGGTTTCGTTAAGTTTTCAAACCCTATCTCTTTAGCTGTCTTCTTACTATATCCAGCCTTAATAGCTGATTGTGTAGCATTAAGACTTATTATATATTCATCGCAAAAAGCCTTTTGTTTAGGTGTTAACTTCATTTACTTCACCTTCTCACTATTCTTGAAACACTCTTTTAAATCATATGTCTCTTTAGTTTTGTCAAGGCGCTTAGACGAGCAATATGTACACGCTAAGTAACTACCATGTTTTTTTGCTTCTTCCATTTCATTAGTTAATAATATTATTTCTCTATTGCATGATTTACAGTTTAAACTTGTATAATTACTTTGCATCTACATATTATCTCCTTTCTTTTTTATTACTAGTAGATGGATTAAAATACTCTTGCCAATTTATTACTCGCTTATTAAGTCCTATCTACTAGCATAATAAAAAGGCATCCAAATTAATGAACGCCTTTTCTCTACATCTATTATTATATCATATGATTTATGGGTTGTCCTATAATATACCTATAGTTTTTCTATACTTTTCCTATTATTTATCTAATTTGCTAAGATATGTACTTTTTCATTTTGTTAGTTGCTTCTTTTTCTATTTGCTTTATACGTGCATATGTTAGTTTTGTTTTTTCTTCTGCTGTACAATATCTTTTGTTCTCTATATAAATTAAATTGATTATTTCTCTTTCATCATCAGTAAGTATTGTCATTGCGTTGTCTATCCTTTGTATTTCTCTTTCTTTTATCCTATTATCTTTATATAGTTGTTCTTTTCTCTCCATTAACTTTTCTGCTTGTTGCTCTACTACCGATGAAAACTTATTAGTCTTTCCTGTTCTTTCTTCTGTTCCTTGTCCACTTGTACCTAATATTTCATCCTCTAACTCTTGGACTAATATTCTTATATTACCTATATCTGCTTTCAATTCTTTGTATTGTGATATTCTTGTTAGTGTACTATTCACCCTTATCCCACCCTTTCAATTTGAAAAAGCACTACCGCCAGTATGGTAGTAATGCTTTTTGTAAGTAGTTATATATTTACCAGTTTAATATTTAATATTGTGCCTATTAATTTATTTTACTGGTTATGTCCTTTTAAAAATATGCGCCCGCCTTATGCGTTGTACTCACATTTAATAAAATTAAGGGGTAACTTAATTCATAGCTTGTTTGCTATACTTACATTATAAACCATAATAGTTATTAAAGTAAATAGTTTTAGTATATTTATTATGTTGTAGAATATATTGTAAGTTATATTTTATTCTTTCCACCACTCTTCTTCCTTTTTAATCATGTCTATATAAATTAGATAATTTATTTTTCTATCTTTTTTTATTTGTTTCTTTAGTTTCGATTTTCTATTCATCCCTTACACCTCTTTCTTAATTAAATCAGCATTGTTATAGATATCCCCAACTATTTCTAATTTTTCTATTCTGCATAGTGGCAATTTATTTTTTTCCCACAGTCCACGTGTGTTAAATTTATATTCTAAGTACATATTGTTGCTATCATTTTCTTTTTTTATTATATAAAACGCTTTTTTATGGTCTTTGCTTTCTTCATATCCGTATGTTGGTTTAGGTTCTTTTAATATATCCCCTAAGTAGCTTTCTTTTTTATTTATGTCTTTTATTCCTGTTGGTTTGACTACTTCGTGAGTATCTTTTCTTAGCGGAACCCACATATTTCTAATTCTATGAAGCAAATGACCGTCTTGAGTCAATACACAAATGTCCTTTTCCCATTCATTGTTGTTTATACACCATACTTTAAACTTATCCATCCCTTTAGCCTCCATCTATACTAATTCATTTAAGTCTTTTATTACTCTTTTCATTATAATTATTCTAGTTTCATCCTCTTCATTTTGCTTTAATAATTTTATATTTTGTTTTTTAAGTTCTATATTCTCATTTGCGACCTTAAAATTTTCGTCACATACTATTATTTTGTTTTTTTCATGTTCTTCTAGCTTCTCCTTTAATATTCTATTTCTGCCTAGTTCATTCTCTAGCTGTGCTTTTAATATTCCATAATCTTCTTTTGTAATGGCTGAGTTTGTAATTTTTCTTCATAGTTTATTTGTATTATTCTGCCTTCACAATTTTTTATGTTTTCCCATCCTTTATCTATGCAAATACCTTTTTTATTATTTCCCATGCAACTATCATTTAAGCATTTCTTTTCTTTGCTATATCCATATTCTTTATTTATACATTCCATATCTATTCCCCCGCCTTATTTAATAATTTTAATCTTTCATTGTTTAACCCTGTTAATTCGTCTAATTTTGTATTTATTTCTCTTATTTCTTTATTTATATCATTCCATATAGGGTATATATAGCTTTTGTTTACTACATATATACCTCTATTAGTTTTTATAGTTAATTCATTTTGTATTATTTCTGATGCTGTTATAAGAACTATTTTTCTATTTTCTAGTTCCATTCTTCGGAGAACTTTATCTGCTATCATAGCTATTCCCTCCATATTACATTTTTCTATTTCCCCACGCCTTTATAAACTTATTAATCATTATAGTTATACAAATTACTGTTGTAATTAAAACTAACGCTGAATTGTTATCCATATATTATTCATCCTGTTCTTTATAGCATTTACATTCTTTTGCTATATCTAAATCTATTTTTAA
>JGI24140J50213_10000656_pt1 | contig 15871 bp, 13 predicted proteins | sample BarGraIncu00222A_FD_50213 | JGI IMG/M metagenome (IMG submission 50213)
TGCTCGCCGAGCCCGTAGATGCGGCTGTCGGGGATGCCGCACAGCTCCTTCCAGAGCTGACGCGCCTCGTCGTCCGACTCGTAGACCGTGACGCGCAGATGCTCCTTCCGAATTCCCAGCTCGACGGTGACGAACTCCCACGCGAAGCGAATCGCGTCGCGCTTGAAGTAGTCGCCGAAGGAGAAGTTGCCGAGCATCTCGAAGAAGGTGTGGTGGCGCGCGGTGTGTCCCACCTGCTCGAGATCGTTGTGCTTGCCCCCCGCACGCACGCACTTCTGCGCGGTGGTCGCGCGCACGCCGAACGACGGCTTCTCCTGCCCGAGGAAGATGCGTTTGAACTGCACCATCCCGGCGTTGGTGAAGAGGAGCGTCGGATCGTCGGCGGGGACGAGCGACGAGCTGGGACGGACCGCGTGCGCATTGCGCTCGAAGTACGCGAGAAAACGCTGGCGAATTTCGGATGCGCGCATAAGGCTCACAATATACCGCGCCCGTGACCGCGGGGCACGGGCTATTCGAGCGTGTTTGCCTCGCTGTCTCCGCTGGCGGGAAGCGCGTCCATCACGCGCCGGATCGCCGAGCCGTCGTAGCCGCGCCGCGCGAGAAAGGCGTAGAGACGGCGGCGCGCGGTCGCGGCGTCGAGCGAGCGCAGCGTGCGCAGCTTCTTCGCGGCCACCTGCGCGATCTGCGCACTTTCGTCCACCTCATCCACTTCGAGCACTTCTGCAAGCGCCGCGTCGATGACGTCGCGCGCGACGCCACGCCGCCAGAGCTCCGACTGGAGCCGGCGGCGCGAGAGCCCCGCGCCGGAGATCTTCGCGCGGATGAACTGGCGCGCAAACTGGGCATCGTCGAGCGCGCCGAGCGTGATGAGGCGCTGGACGGCGGCCGCCACGTGCTCGGCCAGCTCTCCCTTGCGGACGAGCATGCGCTCGAGATCGCGGGCCGCGCGCGGGCGGGCGGCGAGCATCGCGAGCGCGCGGTCGAAGGTGTGGAGCGCCGCGGCCTCCACGGCCACGCGGTTCGCGAGCGACTCGCCGTACGCCACGCCTAGTCGCACGCCCAGCCGCTCGATGCCGTCGAGCGAGAGTATGGCGACGGTGGACCCGTCGACGAGGATCTCGAAGCGCCCGGGGTGGCGCGCGCTCGCGGAGATGCCTGTGACACGCGCAGGACTCTCGAGCGACTCGGCCGCGTGTTCCGAGCCGCCAAGAGCAAGCGATGGCGAGGAGAGCTCAGTCATGCGGGTGCTTCGGTTCGCTGATGCGGATCACGTCCCTCCCAGATGCACGAAGTGCCGAAGGGGAAGGGTGCGACGAAGACAGTTTCCGGGTGCCTTCGCCACTCCACCTCGCCCTTCGGCACGATTTCGCCGGCGTGCGTTCGTGCTAGTCGTCGCTTTCGACCTCTTCGACGGCTACTGCGCCTGGATCCTTGATACCCAGCACGACTTTCACCTTCTCTTCGATTTCGAGCATCATGCTGTTGTTGTCCTTCAGGAACATCTTCGCGTTCTCACGCCCCTGCCCGATGCGTTGGCCGTTGTAGCTGTACCAGGCGCCGGACTTCTCGATGATGCCCGACTCCGACCCAATGTCGACCAGCAGAGACGTGTGGCTGATCCCTTCGGCGTACATGATGTCGAATTCGGCCTGCTTGAACGGAGGCGCAACCTTGTTCTTCACGACCTTCACGCGAACGTGCGAGCCGATGACCTCTTCCTTTTCCTTGACCGGCCCGATGCGGCGAATGTCGAGGCGAACCGACGCGTAGAACTTGAGCGCCTTGCCGCCCGTGGTCGTCTCGGGATTGCCGAACATGACGCCGATCTTCTCGCGGAGCTGATTGATGAACACCACGGAGGTCTTGGAGCGCGCGATGGCGCCCGTGAGCTTCCTCAGCGCCTGGCTCATGAGGCGCGCCTGCAGCCCCATGTGGGAATCGCCCATCTCACCCTCGATCTCCGCTTTCGGCACGAGCGCCGCGACGGAATCGATGACGACGATGTCGACGGCACCCGAGCGCACGAGGATCTCGCAGATCTCGAGTGCCTGCTCGCCGGTATCCGGCTGCGAGACGAGGAGATTCTCGATGTCGACGCCGAGCTTCTGCGCGTACTCGATGTCGAGCGCGTGCTCCGCGTCGATGTAGGCGGCGACGCCGCCGGCGCGCTGCGCGTTCGCAACGACGTGCAGGCAGAGCGTGGTCTTGCCGCTGGACTCCGGACCATAGATCTCGGTGACGCGGCCGCGCGGAATTCCGCCGACGCCGATTGCCGCATCGAGATTGATGGCGCCAGTCGGGATGACATCGATCCGTACCTTTGCTGCGTCGGCACCCATCTTCATGATGGATCCCTTGCCGCAGCTCTTTTCGATTTGCGCGATCGCCAGATTCAGCGCTTTCTTCTTTTCTTCCTGTCCTGTGGAGACAGCCATGCGGTCACCCAACCCGTGAAATCGTGAGACTGCCGAATCTGGCCTGGCGATAGAAAATCTACCGTCGGGGCTACCTATTACCACTGCCCGAACAAACTACGAAACCCCTGTCCGACTGTCAACAGCCGGATCGGACGGAGAACGCGTTCTCGATGTGGCGGACTCGAGTGCTCTCGCCACTAATCAGCACTCCGACCACGTCGAATCGAAACAACNGTTCCCCGCCCCCAAACCGAGCAATCCAGACGGCCGCAGAGCGCGACAGCTCGCGCTGCTTCCGCCAATTCACCGCCTCCACCGGGTGCCCAAAGTCCTTGCCTCGTCGAGTTTTGACCTCCACGAAGGCCACAACCCCGCTCCGCTCCGCCACCAGGTCCAAATCCCGGTGGCCNTTCCGNAAGCGGCGNTCCAGAATCCGCCACCCCCGCTGAGCCAACCACGCCGCAGCGATGCGCTCGCCCTCCTCGCCCAGCACCTGCGACGCCGCCGTCATGAACGCAAAGATGCGGGCGCCCGAGTGGACGCCCGCATCGAAGGAACTCATCCCGGACCCACGCCGCGCACGCGCGCGCGGGGCGGGACTCGTGGTCAGCGCATCACGGCTTCGGCGTCTGCCCCTGCCCCAGAAGGAGCTCGACCTTGGCGGCAGCGATCCCGGCAACCGGCGTCTCCATCTTGAGCATCACCTTGTCACTCTTCCGCACCCAGAGATGCTCCTGCGTCTCGCCGACCTGCAGCGTCACCGTCCAGCAGTCGAAGGTGCCGTCGGGAACGAGCAGGCTGTCCTGCCCAGTCACCCAGAGTTCCATCACTACGTGCGCCTGATCGCGCGGGCCAATGAATACCGTCGTTGCGCGTCCCTTCCATCCCGGCGCGAACGGCACCGACGCGAGCAACGGCTCGATCCAGTAGATGTTGCCGACGAGATTCGGCTCGTTCTTCATGGCCACTCGCACGTTACCACCACTGTCGCCATCGAAGGTCGTCAGGATGCTGTCCTTCGTGTAGTGCGTCGTGATGTCCTGGTCGGCCGTGAGCACATTGCGGTGTACCGGCTCGAGCGTCGTCTTCGCGACGAACAGCGAATCCGTGAGCGTGATCTTGTTGATCTGCCGCGACTCCGCGAGCAGCCACACCGGCTTCCCTTCGTACGTGGACTCCGAGAGCTCCAGCGTACGCCAGCCGAGCTTGTGCGCCTGCCCGTCGGAGAAGAGACGCGCGACGTAGATGCGCTTCGAAGGCTTGAGCGACGCCGCCGACGGCGCGACGAGCGCCGGATTCGCGGCTGCGGCCGTGGCAGCCGGCATCGCCGGTGCGGCGGTGTTCGTGGCCGGGAGCGGGTGCGAGGGCGCCACATCCGCCGCGGGCTTCGCGCCGTGCGAGCACGCCGACATCACACCGGCGCATGCAGCCAGCGCCATCACGAACGAACCAGTCTTTCGAGCCCTCACGATTCCTCCATAAGTGACAATCCGCTCACCCCGCACACTAGCTCGCGGGGCCGCAGATACGATCGATGTCATCGAGACCTACGAGCACTTCGCGCGCTTTGGATCCATCCGCAGGCCCGAGGATCCCGGCCTCCTGCAGCTGATCGATGATTCGCGCGGCACGTCCATAGCCAACCTTGAGCCTGCGCTGCAACAGCGACGTCGAGCCCAACTGATTCTGCACGACCACCTCTGCCGCCTCGCGAAAGAGCTTGTCGCGCTCCCCCGCAATCTCGGCGTCGGCTGCATCACTCGTCGACACCGCCTCGCGCTTCCGCATCTCCTCGAGAATGTCCGGCTCATGAGACACCGGCTCCTCGACAATGAGCCCTTCCGACTCGAGCACGCGGCGCCGCTCGAGCTTCTTCCCCTCGTACCACCCCATCAGCGCTTCGGTGTCCTCCGAGGAAATATACGCGCCCTGCAGGCGCGCAGCCTCCGACTTCCCCGGCGGAATGAAGAGCATGTCGCCGTTGCCGAGCAGCGACTCCGCGCCCATCCCGTCGATGATCGTGCGGCTGTCCACCTGCGAGGCGACGCGAAACGCAATGCGACTCGGAAAGTTCGCCTTGATCAACCCCGTGATGACGTTGACGCTCGGCCGCTGCGTCGCGAGCAGGAGATGGATGCCGATCGCGCGCGCCTTCTGTGCGAGCCGCGCGAGCGGCGGCTCGACCTCGCCCTGCACCGTCATCATCAGGTCCGCGAGCTCGTCGATCACGACGACGATGTACGGGAGATGCTTTCCCATGTACTCGGTGTTCTCGAAGGCGACATCCTTGCGCGTTGCGACCTTCAGCTTGTCGCCATTCTTGAGACGGCGATTGAAGTCCTGGATGTTGCGGCATCCATTCGCAGCCAGCAGCTCGTAGCGCTCCTGCATCTCCATCTCCGCCCACTTGAGCACCGACGCCGCATCGCGACTGTCCGTGATCACCTTGTGGCGCAGATGCGGAAGCGTGTTGTACACCGAGAGCTCGACCATCTTCGGGTCGACCATCAGGAAGCGCAGCGTCTTCGGCGTGTGCTTGTAGACGAGGCTCGTGATCACCGTGTTCACGCACACGGATTTTCCGGAGCCCGTCGCGCCAGCGATGAGCAGATGCGGCATCTTCGCGAGATCGGCGATCACCGGCTTCCCCTCGAGATCCTTGCCGAGCGCGATCGGGAGTGCGGCGCGAGCGTTCTTGAACTCGGGCGACTCGAGCAGCTCGCGGAAGGCGACGATCTCCGACGTCGGATTCGGCACCTCCACGCCCACTGCGCCGCGCCCCGGGATCGGCGCCACGATCCGGATGCTCGCGGCGCGCATCGCGAGCGCCAGATCGTTCGAGAGATTCGCGATCTGCCGAACCTTCACGCCGGGCGCAGGCTCGACCTCGAACTGCGTCACCACCGGCCCCGTCGTGCGCCCGACGATCTCGGCTTCCACGCGGAAGGTGCGGAGCGCGTCGGTGAGCTTCACGCCCATCGCGTCGAGCTCCTTCTTTCCGAAATCCGGATTGCGCGGCGCCGCTGGCGTAAGCAGCTCGGGCGGCGGAAGCTCTTCGTCCGCGAGCGACGCTTCATCCGTCGCGTCGATCGCAGCCGCGATGCGCTCATCGTGCTCGGCGCCCAAGTCCGCGCGCGATTTCTTCTTCTTTTTTCCGCGCGCATTGTCATCGAGGATTTCCCCCGCGCTCTCGCTCATGAGCGTCGCGTCGATCTGCGGCATCTCCTCGGGCGGCGGCTCCAGCAGCGCCGCGGGCACGACGAGCGAATCGATCTCCTTCTTCTTCTTGCGCGAGCGTGCCGGCTGGGCCGCCATCGCCTCGAACAGCTCGGGGCGCTGCACGCGCACGCCGATCAGCACGCGAATCGGATTCCACGCGAGCGTCAGCACCGTGAGCCCGCACAGGAGCATCGAGATGACGAGCCACGCGCCCACCGGCCCGAAGAAGGCGTACAGATAGTAGGCGACGAATGCGCCCCACACGCCATCCACAGCAGTGACCAGCCGCTCGCCGTGCTCGACGCCCAGTCCGCACGCCACCGGTAGCAGCACTACCAGCCCGGCGAGAAAGAGCATCCACGAGCGATCGGTGTCCGAGCGCATGCGCCCGAACAGCCGCAGCGCATGCACCGCTGGCACGAGCGGGAGCAGAATCGTCGCCGGAATGCCCAGGACCTCGAACAGCCCGTAGCGCAGACACGAGCCGACAGGACCCATGAGCCCGTGCGCCTCGATGCACGAGCTGGTCACCGAGCTTCCCTCGCCCACCAGAATCGTGACGGCGAGGAAGAGCGCGAAAACCAGCAGCACCACCCCGACGAGCTCGCGCTTGAGCCGTCCTTCCATCGCTACCGCTCCCGGTCGGGGCCGAGCAGCGTGATCTGCCGATCCTGAAAGATCGGGATCACAGGGCACGAGTCCACCGCCGCGCAGCTCTCGAGATCCGCGGCGAAGCCCGCCTCGACCAGCGCCTGCCCCGCCTCCGAATCCGCGAACAGCTGATCGAGGCGATCGCCGTACTTGCGATCGATCACCGTGCACGCGAAGGCGCCGTCGCCGATCTCGACCTTCGAGAGCCGCTTCGCGATTGCACGCACGTATCGCCCCGCGCACGCCGCATCCTCGAGCGAGAAGAGCTTGTCGCGCCCCGCACAGATCAGCGTCACATCGGTTCCGCCACGCGCCGCCGTGCGCATGAGCACCGATACCGCCTCGAGATTCACGTACGACGCAACCACCACGTCGCGCGCGCCCTGGAGCCCCGCCATCGCCGCGGTGCCGTTCGTCGTCGTGAGCAGCACGGTCTTTCCCTCTACCGCCTCGCGCGTGAACTCTCCCGGCGAGTTCCCCAAATCGAAGCCCGGCACGATCAGCATCTTCCGTTCGCCCGCGAGGCGCACCTCGCCCCTGTCGAACTGCTTCGCGCGCGTGATGACCTCGTCCGCGCTCTCGAGCGGGACGATGTTGCGCGCGCCGTTGCCGAGTGCGACCGTGATGCTCGTCGACGCGCGAAGCACATCGATGACGGCGACGACGCGCCCGGCGACGAGCGCAGGCGTGTTGGTGGGCGGCCCAAAGACTACATCAATGCGCATTACGGCTCCCGCAGCAGATCGCTCTCGCGCTCCAGAAACTTCGTGTCCACTTCGCCGGCCTGAAAGCGTGCATTCTGCATCACGCGGCCGAGAAAGGGGATCGTCGTGGTGACGCCTTCGACGATGAAGAAATCCAGCGCGATCTGCATCCGCTTGATCGCCTCCATCCGCGTACTCCCCTGGCAGACCAGCTTCGCCAGCAGCGAATCGTAATACGGGGGCACCGTGTAGCCGGTATAAATGTGCGTGTCGACGCGCACACCGGGGCCGCCGGGCGGATTGAAGACGTCGATGCGCCCCGGCGACGGCTGGAAGTTGCGCGCCGGATCCTCGGCGTTCACGCGNACCTCGATCACGTGCCCGCGCTGCGGCGGCATCGATGTGATCGACAGCTTCTCCCCCGCCGCGANGCGAATCTGCTCCTTCACGAGATCGACGCCGGTGATCATCTCCGTAACGGGATGCTCCACCTGAATGCGCGTGTTCATCTCCATGAAGTAGTACGAGCCGTCGGTGTCGAGGAGCATCTCGATCGTCCCCGCGCCGACGTAGTCGATCGCCTTGGCGCCGCGCACCGCATCGTCGCCCATGCGCTTGCGCAGATCGGGAGTCATCGCGGGACTCGGCGATTCCTCGATCAGCTTCTGGTGGCGGCGCTGCACTGAGCAGTCGCGCTCACCGAGATGGATGACGTTGCCGTGCGAGTCGCCGAGAATCTGGAACTCGATGTGGCGCGGGCGCGCGAGATATTTCTCGACGTACACCTCGTCGCTGCCGAACGCCGAAAGCGCCTCGGAGCGCGCGAGCTGAAAAGCGCGCGCGAAGTCATCGGGATCGTTGGCGACGCGCATTCCCTTTCCGCCGCCGCCCGCGGCCGCCTTGATGATGACGGGAAAGCCGATCTCGCGCGCGAAGCCGAGCGCCTCCTCGACGTCCTCGACGGGGCCCGGCGTGCCTGGCACGATCGGCACGCCCACCTCGGCCATCGTCTTGCGCGCGGTGGCCTTGTCGCCCATGAGGCGGATCTGTGAGGCGGTGGGGCCGATGAACGTGATGTTGGACGCGGCGCACGTCTCCGCGAACTCCGCATTTTCGGCGAGAAAGCCGTAGCCGGGGTGGATCGCATCGGCGCCGGTAATCTCGGCGGCGGCGATCAGCCGCGGGATCTTGAGATACGACTCGCGCGCCGGCGCCGGCCCGATACAGACGTCATCGTCGGCAAAGCGGACGTGGAGCGACTCGCGATCGGCTTCCGAGTAGACGGCCACCGTCTGAATGTCGAGCTCGCGACAGGCGCGTATGATCCGAAGCGCGATCTCGCCGCGATTGGCGATCAGGACTTTCTTGAACATCAGTTGGTGTACCCGGCGTGGCGGCGCGAATGGCCAGCCGTGCTGTCAGCCATCGCCTTCGCGTTGAAAGTCGTCCCAGCTCGTGTCACTGGAACCCTCGACACCTTGCGCGCGCAAAGCAAGCTCGCTCGGGTTGGTGGCGAAGAATAACGCGTTCTCGTAGGTAATGACACCACGGGTATACCACTGCATGAGCGATTGGTCGAAGCTCTGCATCCCGTACTGCACTGTCCCTTCCTTGATCAGATCGGGGATGTCGAGCGACTTCGTCATGTCGCGAATCTGATCGCGCACCGCGGCGGTGTTGATCAGGATCTCGACCGCGGGAATGCGACCGGGCTTGTCCGAGCGCGGCACGAGACGCAGCGAGATCACTGCGGAGAGCGCACTCGCGAGCGTGAATCGCACTTCGTTCTGCTGGTGCGGCGCGTAAAAGGAGAGCACGCGGTTGATGGTCTGCGTCGCATCCGTGGTGTGCAGCGTCGAGAAGACGAGGTGTCCCGTGTCGGCGGCCTTGAGCGCGACCTCGAGCGTTTCCGTGTCTCGAATCTCACCGATCAGGATGACGTCGGGGTCCTGTCGCAGCACGCGGCGGAGCGCCACGCCGAAGCTGCCGGTGTCGGCGCCGACCTCGCGCTGGTTGATGCTCGAGTTGATGTCGCGATGCAGGAACTCGATCGGATCCTCGATCGTGATCACGTTCGCGTGGCGCTTCTCGTTGATATGCTGCAGCATCGCCGCGAGCGCCGTCGACTTTCCGGATCCCGTCACACCGGTGACGAGCACCAGACCGCGCGGACGCAGCGCGATATCATCGACGATCTTCGGCAGGTTGAGCTCCGCACTCGTCTTCACCTGGTACGGTACCGCGCGCATGGCGTACGCGATCGTGCCGCGCTGCTGATACACGTTCACACGAAAGCGGCCGATCCCCGGAACGCCGATCGCGAAGTCGGCCTCCTTCGCCTCCGCGAACTCCTTTACCTGCTTCGGCGTCATGATCTGCTCGGCGAGCGCCTTCAGATCTTCGGGCTTGAGCGGCGGCAGATCGAGCGAGAGCAGATCGCCGTTCACGCGCAGCACCGGCGGACGACCAACCTTGAGATGCACGTCCGATGCGTTCTGCTGGATCATCCGCTGCAACACCGCCTTGAAGTTGAACGAGGCGGGGGTGGCAGGTACCGGAATGTCCACCTGCGTCGGTACACGCGGCGTCTGTGGCTCATCAATCGGAAGCGGAATGATCGTGGGGTTAGCCATTCGGGTCGACACGGAAGAGGACCTGTCCGTACTCGACCGGATGCGCGTCAGTCACCAACAGCTCGCGCACCACACCCGAATATTCGGACTCGATCTCGTTCATGATCTTCATCGCCTCGATGATGCAGAGAATCTGCCCCTTCTCGACGCGTGTCCCCTCAGCCACATACGGCGGGATTCCCGGCTCGGGCGAGCGATAAAAAGTGCCCACCATTGGCGACTTCACCTCGAGCAGCTTCGCTTTCGGTGCTTCCGCCCTGGTCTGCCCGTCATCTTCGGCGGCAAGGGGTACCCCTTCCGACGGTGTAAGTCGGCTGGACGTAACGGCCTGGGGAATGATCGCCGGAGCGGAAACAGCTGGTGTCACCATCGCCCCGCGCTGCTGCGGAGTCTTGGAGATCCGCAGCTTCATTCCCTTGTCCGTCGAAATCTCGATCGAGTCGACCGAGGAACCGTCGAGCAGCTCGACGATCTTCTTTACGTAGCGTAAGTCGATCATAGTCCGATTGGGGTGATCGCTCGCGTGATCGTCACGCGATTTCCATCAGCTCGCGAGGAAACGACGTCAGTATACGCGGTCCCGTGGGGTCGAGCACCACATCGTCCTCGATGCGTACGCCGCCCCACCCGGCGCGATAGATCCCTGGCTCGATCGTGACGACCGCCTGCGCTGGCAACACACTTTCCGCAGTCCTCGACAACCGTGGTGCCTCATGCACCTCCAGTCCAATGCCGTGGCCGAGACTGTGTCCGAACCCCTCCCCCTGGCCGCGCTGTTCAATGTACTGCCTGGCCAACGCATCGGCATCCCGCCCCGTCATCCCCGCGCGCACGTTCGCCGAGGCGTGCGCGTTCGCGCCTCGCACGATCTCGTAGAGCTCCTTCTGCTCATCCGATGCGCGCCCGATCACGAAGGTGCGCGTCACGTCGGAGCAGTAGCCCTCGACGATCGCACCATAATCAATGAGAAGGAAGTCTCCGGCGCCAACCTGGCGGTCCGCGGCCCTGGCGTGCGGCAGCGCCGCGCGCGGCCCCGACGCCACGATCGTCTCGAATGGGAAGCCCTCGCTCCCCTCCGCGCGCAGCGACTGCTCGAGCACTCCCGCGATCGCGAGCTCCGTCATCCCCGCCTTCACCTGCGGCACCGTGCGCTCGAGCGCGCGCCGCGCGACGTCCGCCGCGCGCTGAATGCGGTCGATCTCCTGCGGATCCTTCCGCTCGCGCAGCGCCTCGACGAGATCGTTCGTCGGACGCCACTGCCAGCGCGCGCCGGCGCTGAGCAGCCGCTCGAAGTCGCGATGGATCAGCTGCGCCGACTCGAAGCCGACGACCTTCACGCCGACCATCTCGGGGAGCAGCTGCCAGAGTCCCGTCCACAAGCTCTGCGGCTCGATCGCCACGCGCGCGAAGTCGCCGACCTCGTCGCGCACCTGCGTCGCGTAGCGGAAATCGGTGATGAAGAGCGTCTCACGCGCGGTCATCAGCACGAGCGCGCTCGAGCCGGAGAAGCCGGTGATGTAGCGAATGTTGGGGAGGCTGGTGAGCAGCACCGCGTCGAGATGCGCGGCGACGAGCGCCTCGCGAAGTGCAGTGCGGCGTTCGCTCCGGCGGTCAGCCACGGGGCGCGAGCCGCGCGACAAGCCCGCGAAGCGCCAGCTCGTAACCGATCGGCCCGAAGCCGCAGAGCAATCCAACCGCGCTGCTCGCCAGAACTGTGTGACGCCGCTCGGGCTCGCGCGCGAAAATGTTCGAGAGATGCAGCTCGACGAACGGCACCTCGGCGGCGGCGAATGCGTCGCGGATCGCGAGGCTCGAGTGCGAGTACGCGCCGGCGTTGATGAGCGCGCCCTGCGCCCTGCCGCGCAGCCCGAGAATCACATCGACGAGCTCGCCCTCGCCGCTCTTCTGCGCGAACTCGAGCTCGACGCCGAGTTCCGTGCCAACCTTGCGCAGCCGCGCCTCGATGTCCGCGAGTGTCTCCGTGCCGTAGACCGCTGGCTCGCGTGTGCCGAGGAGATTGAGGCTCGGTCCATTTAGCACTGCGATCCGCACTATTTTTTCAGCCCGTCCAGCCATTCGTGGAACAGCTCGAGATCGGATTGCGAGTCATCGGAGAGCGACGCGGTCTCCACCGCCGCGGCGCTCTTTCCGTCGCCGGCATTGCCGTTCTCGCGATTGGCGAAGAACTGATCGAAGGAGACGGTGGGCTGGCTCGCGCGCGCCTCACCATCGGCGCGCGTGCGCGAGCTCTGGAAGACGTCGTCGAGCGAGAGCGCGTCGGACGCAGCGCGCGTCGGTTGGCCCGCGGGGCCTGGCGCTTCGGTGGAGAACTCCTCAGAGAACGCGCTCGCGAGCGAGTTGGCGGCGCGCTCGTCGTTCGGCGCCACGACTTTCGCGTTCCCGGAGAAGAGCGTCTCGAGCGCTGAGCGATCGGCATCGCTGACGGCTTCCGGCGGCGCGGCCGAGGGAGCAGCCGCGGGCGCGGATTCGGGCGCGGATGCAGGCTTCGGTGCGGGCATGGCTTCCGGCGGCACCGCGAACGACGTCGTATGCTCGAGCGATGCGGCCGACCACGGCTCCATCGATGCGGCAGGTGCCTCGGCTGCTTCGGGCGCGTGCCACGATGCCGCGGCCGGCGCCGTGCTCTCGGCGGCGGGCTCCGCAGCGATGCTCGCGCTCGGCGCGCTCGACGGTCCCTCGTTGCTGATCCCCTCCGGCGGACGCCGCGTTGCAAACGACGTGAAGAACGTTCGGATCGACTGCGTCGAGTACGGGCGGTTCTTCGCGGCGCTGATGACGTCCTGCGAGATGTCGGCGATGAGCGGAATGCTCGAGTGCGCGCCGCGCTCCAGTGCCGCTATTCGCTCGGCGTACGATTTGTCGTCGGGATTCTTCTCGGCCAGATGGCGATAGACGTAGATCGCCTGGTCGATGTGTCCCTGCTCGCGCAGCAGCTCGGCGCCCGACTCCGTCATCATCAGATCGGGAAGCAGCGCATCGGTGGACGTGCGGCCGCTCAGCTCGAGCATGCGGCCGATCGTCGGATCGTACGGCTCCTCATCGAACGTCGGACCATGCTCCTCTGCGGCATGTGCCGAAGCAACGTCGCTCGAGCTGACGCTCTCGACGTGCGTCGGCACTTCGAGCTCCGGTTCCGCGAACAGCGCCGCGAGCTCCGCCGCCGTTGCCGGCGCGACCGATTGCTCCGACGTCGTGCGCAGCGGCGGGAGCTCGGCGTGCAGCTCCTCGGCCTTGTCGGGCGCGAGCGCCGCGATGTCGATCATCGCGGGCGCGCTCGGCGCCTCGGGTATCGATGCGGCAACTGGCTGCGGCACCACTGGCGACGCGGCCGGCGGCGTAGGCGAATGGCGATCAAAGCCGCCGACATATTCGGGAAGCGCAGCCGACACCGACTGCTGCTCGAGAAGCGGTGCGGGCGCGGGAGCCTCGACCTTCGCGGGCGGGGGAGCCTTCTCGGCTGCAGGACTTTCTGGAATCACACCGATCGTGAAGCGCGGGCGAGTGGGCTGCATCGCCTGCGCGGAGAGCGGGGTGACTTCGCTGTCGGGATGGATGTCGCTCCAGCTCACGGGCGACACTTCGACCGGCGTTGGGGAGCGGGGCGCGCCGACGGTGCCCGTGGGAACCGCCGCCGTCTGCGTCGGGACGTCGAGCGCTGCGAGCTGCGCGGCGATGTCCTCGTTCTGTGGATCGACCTCGAGAAGCTTGTGATACCATCCGCGCGCGGCGTCCAGATCTCCGCTCTGGCGCGCGATGTCACCGAGCTGCCGCAGCGCGATCAGATTCTCGGGATCGAGCGAGAGCGCGGTTTCGAAGGTGGAGCGAGCCTCCTCGGGCTGTCCTCGCTCGAAAAGCGCCTGTCCGAGCACGATGTAGCCGCTGATGTACGTCGGCTGCAGCGGCACGTGCGCGCGGCAGATCTCGATGGCGACGTCGAGATCTCCCGATTTTCGATATTCATTCGCGAGCCGCGCGAAGACCCGGCGCGGATTCTCGGCGAATTGTTTGCGGAGGTCTTCGATCAGGGCGGAGTTGGCCATTCAAGCCCTCGGGGAGGCCGCGCAGCAATCGGCGGCTGGACGTCGGTGAAGATACATGAATCTGACGATCGAAGTCAATCGGAAGTCATACGCTGCCTTGATTTTACGTCTCCCGATCCGATAACTTTGGTGGCTCAGCCTGCCCGTTTCTCTCACGTGGTTGCAAGGAGTCAGGATCGTGCTTCAAAGCATGCGGAGCGCCGCCAGGTACATCTGGATAGTCATCGCAGCCATGTTCCTGATCGGCTTCGTGTTCTTTCAGCAGTCCGGCCTGTCCGACAAGAAAGTCACGTCGGGAACGCCGATAGCGACGGTCAACGGCACGGATATCAACCACCTCGACTTCGAGCGCGCCGTGCAGAATCGGATACGGCAGGAGCAAGAGGGGTCGGGCGGCAAGACGCTGACGCTCGATCAGGAGCGCCGTATTGAAGATGACACGTACAACGAGATGGTCACCAACGTCCTTCTCGCGCAGGAGTACAAGCGGCGCGGCATCACGATCTCGGACAACGAAATCCAGCAGGCGGCGCTCGCGAGCCCACCGCAGCAGCTCACCCAGAGCCCCGACTTCCAGACCGAGGGGCAGTTCGACTTCGAGAAGTACCGCCGCTTCCTGACCAGCCCGATGGCGAAGCAGCAGGGCGTCCTCCTCCAGCTCGAAGGCTACTACCGCGACGAGCTCCCCAAGCGGAAGCTGTTCGAGCAGATCGCCGGCCCCGTCTTCGTCACCGACGCGCAGCTCTGGCGCGCCTGGCAGGACTCCCACGATACCGCGCAGGTCTCGTTCGTCGCCTTCGATCCCGCGACGATCCCCGACTCTTCGGTGCACATCTCGGACGCGGAGCTCCACGCCTATTTCGACAGCCACCAGAAAGAAATGCTCGATCGTCCGGGCCGCGCGACCGTCTCCATCGTGACGATCCCGCGCGCCGTGACGGCGGCCGACACCGCCACCGCGCGCACGAAGGCCGAAGCGCTCCGCACCGAGATCGCCGGCGGCGCGAAGTTCGACGACGTCGCCAAGCGCGAGTCGGCCGACTCGGGCTCTGCCATCAAGGGCGGCTCTCTAGGCAAGACCGGCAAGGGACAGTTCGTGAAGCCTTTCGAGGACGCCGCCTACGCGCTCAAGCCGGGCGAGCTGTCTCAGCCGGTGCTCAGCCCGTTCGGCTTCCACATCATCCGCGTCGACGAGCGCAAGGGCGACTCGATCACCGTGCGCCACATCCTCGTTCGCATCACCCAGAGCGATTCGTCCGCGGCGCGCACCGATCGCCGGGCGGACTCGCTCTCGAAGGCGGCGAACATCGATAAGCCCGCCGAGTTCGATGCGGTGGCGAAGGCGCTCGACCTCAAGGTTGGGCAGGTCACGGCGATCGAGTCCGATCCGCTCACCTGGGATGGCACGTACGTCCCGGGCGGCGCGGCATGGGCGTTCGGCGGCGCGAAGGTCGGCGAGACGAGTGAGCTCATCGATGCGGACAACGCGTACTATCTCGTTCGCCTCGACTCCCTGCACGAGGGTGGCAAGCCGAGCTTCGACGCGGCGAAGGACGACATACGACGCGAGCTGGTGCGAACGAAAAAGCTGGACATGCTGATGCCGAAAGCGCAGGCGCTCGTCACCGCGGTGCGTGGAGGGAAGTCGCTCGAGGCCGCGGCGCAGGCGGCGGGGCTCAAGGTAGAGAAGTCCGTGCCCTTCGCCCGCACGACGCAGGTTGCGTTGCTCGGCCAGACGACCGAAGCGATCGGCGCCGCATTCGGTGCTCCTGTTGGACAGGTTGCGCCGGCGTCGAAGGGACAGAACGACGTGATCGTCCTTCGTGTCGACCGCCGTATCGATGCGGATCGCGCGGTCTTCGACAAGCAGAAGATCGATCAGCGCCAGCAGATGCTGCAGCGCGTTCGCCAGCAGCGCGTGCAGCAGTACATCGCGGCGCTTCGCGACGCGGCGAAGATCGAGGACAACAGNCGGATCGTGAAGCAGAACGCGCGGCAGGCGACGAGCTGATCGCNTCGCAGAAAAACGAAAGTGGGGCGGCGCCGATAACTGGCGCCGCCCCACTTTTTNTCATGCCCTACAGGCTCGGTTGACGTTCGCGATCGTCGCGCGGGCGGGCACTGACAATTTGAAAAGAAACGGATATTTCACTTGTTAACGCTCATGTTCCGGCGCCAAGCAA
>JGI24140J50213_10000657_pt1 | contig 15839 bp, 10 predicted proteins | sample BarGraIncu00222A_FD_50213 | JGI IMG/M metagenome (IMG submission 50213)
ATGCGGGCATCCTCCGACAGCGCGTTGCGGCAATGACCGACACGCTTTCGCAATCGCGGCCCGTAGAACTGCAGCATGGACAGAACCTTCGACGAGGCATACAGCGACCTGCTGCGACCGCTCGCGAGCCCGACGGTCGTCGAGCCGGCCGTCCTCGCGGACTACATCAGAGACATCGAGCGGATGCACTCGATGGGCCACATCACCGACTGGCAGTTGCGGCGCGCGAAAAAGGCGTATGCCGCGACGCTGAAGCGCGACCCGAGGCAGGGGGCACCCCGCTCGCCCGAGACGCGTGCCGACGAACGCGCCTGATCGCGCGCCAGCCGCTGACCCCTCCCCGAGCGCGACGTTTCCGCCTACGAGCCGTCAGCGTCCGGCCGCCTAGCGCCGATCCGGATCGAATCCTCTTCGATCCGCGCTACGCTTCGGCGATCCAGCTCCAACCTTGAGGAGACCGCCGTGGCCGAGAAACTCTCCGACGCCGAGACCGCACTGCGCGAAGCCGCGCTCGAATACCACCGCGCGCCGACGCGCGGCAAGATCTCGGTCACGGCGACCAAGCCGCTGTCGACCCAGCGCGACCTGTCGCTCGCCTACTCGCCCGGTGTCGCCTACGCCTGCCTGGCGATCGAGGCGGACCCGACGCTGGCGGCGGAGTACACGTCGCGCGGAAATCTGGTCGGCGTGGTCACGAACGGCACCGCCGTGCTCGGGCTCGGCGACATCGGTCCGCTGGCGGGCAAGCCCGTCATGGAGGGCAAGGGGTGCCTGTTCAAGAAGTTCGCCGGTATCGACGTTTTCGACATCGAGCTCGCCGAGCGCGACCCCGACAAGCTGATCGACATCATCGCCGCCCTCGAGCCGACCCTGGGCGGCGTCAACCTCGAGGACATCAAGGCTCCGGAGTGCTTCTACATCGAGAAGAAGCTGCGCGAGCGCATGAACATTCCCGTCTTCCACGACGACCAGCACGGCACCGCGATCATCTCGTCGGCGGCGCTGCTCAACGGGCTGGAGCTGGTGAAAAAGAAGATCGGCGACGTGAAGCTGGCGGTCTCGGGCGCCGGCGCCGCGGCGATTGCCTGCCTCGACGTCATGGTCGGCCTCGGAGTGCGGCGCGAGAACATCTTCGTCTGCGACAGCAAGGGAGTGATCCGTGAAAGTCGCGAAGACTTCAAGGCCGGCACGCTCGACGAGAGCAAGCACCGCTATTGCCAGCGGACCGACGCGCGCACCCTCGCCGACGTCGTCAAGGGCGCCGACGTCTTCCTCGGCTGCTCGGCCGCCGGCGTGCTCAGCGTCGAGATGGTCAAGAGCATGGCGTCGCACCCCATCATCCTGGCGCTGGCCAACCCCGAGCCGGAGATCCGGCCCGAGCTGGCCAAAGCGGCACGGCCCGACTGCATCATCGCCACCGGGCGCAGCGACTACCCGAACCAGGTCAACAACGTCCTGTGCTTCCCGTACATCTTCCGCGGCGCGCTGGACTGCGGCGCGACCAAGATCACGGAGGCGATGAAGCTGGCCTGCGTGCGCGAGATCGCGGCCCTGGCCAAGGCGGAAACGAGCGACGAGGTCGCCGCGGCCTACCAGGGCAAGGAGCTCACCTTCGGGCCCGAGTACATCATCCCGACGCCATTCGACGTGCGCCTGATCCTGCGCATCGCACCGGCGGTGGCCCGGGCGGCGGCCGAATCGGGCGTCGCGACGCGGCCAATCGCCGATCTCGAGGCCTACCGGCAGAGCCTGACCCGCTTCGTCTACCAGACCGGCATGCTGATGCGGCCGGTCTTCGCCGCCGCCAAGGCGCGCCCGGCCCGCGTCGTCTACGCCGAGGGCGAAGACGAGCGCACCTTGCGCGCCGTGCAGGTCGTCCTCGACGAGCAGCTGGCCCGGCCGATCCTCGTCGGCCGGCCCGAGGTCGTGAAGAAGCGCATCGAGCGCGCCGGCCTGCGCCTGCAGGCGGGGCGCGACTTCGAGCTCTGCGACCCCGAGAACGACCCGCGCTTTCGCAGCTACTGGGAGACCTATCGCGGCCTGATGGCGCGCGAGGGAGTGACCCCCGATTCGGCCAAGGCGGCGGTACGGCGCTCGAACACGCTGATCTCCGCGCTGATGCTGCACCGCGGCGAGGCCGATGCCTTGATCTGCGGCCTGGTCGGGCGATACGACGCGCACCTGGACCACGTGCGCAACGTCATCGGCAAGAAGAGCGGCGGGCGCACCCTGGCGGCGATGAACGCGCTAATGCTCACCCAATTCACGCTCTTCATCACCGACACCTTCGTCAACGAGGAGCCCAGCGCCGAGGAGCTGGCCGACATCGCGATGATGGCGGCGGCCGAGGTCAAGCGCTTCGGCGTTCCGCCCAAGGTGGCCTTCGTCTCGCACTCGGTTTTCGGCTCGTCGGCGCGTGCATCGGCACGCCGCATGCGGGCGGCGCACGCCCTCTTCCGCGAACGAGCTCCCGAGATCGAGAGCGACGGCGAAATGCACGGCGACGCGGCGCTTTCGGAAAGCGTCCGCCGCGGCTATCTGCCCGAATCCACGCTGACCGGCTCTGCCAACCTGCTCGTGCTGCCGAACCTGGACGCCGCCAACATCCTTTTCAACGTGCTCAAGATGACCGGCGGGCAGGGCGTGACGGTCGGGCCTATCCTGCTCGGAGCGGCACGGCCGGCGCACATCCTGACGCCGTCGGCGACGGTGCGGCGCATCGTCAACATCACGGCGCTGGCGGTCGCCGATGCTGCCGAACTGGCCGACGAGACATCGGCGCAGGCGGTTCGCTGAGCGGTCCGCGACGGGCTTTTGGCGTAAGGTAGCGAACTCGGTGCCTCGGCCGGCGCCGATCCTTCTCGGAGGAATCGATGAACCTTGATGCTGCCTTGCCGACGCAACGCCTGGAACGTGGCACGTCCATCGCGCAGGCCAACCCCTGGACCAGCGCGCCCGTCACGCTCGACTCGCCGGCGCTCGAGGTGATGACCGACCTGACGCAGGTCAAGGCGGCAACGACGCACCCGGCGACGACGCTGCGGCAGGCCGAGCAGCTGATGATCTATCAGGGCGTGCGAATGCTGTTCGTCGTCACCGACATGCCGTCCATCGAAGGTCTGATCACGGCGACCGACCTGCGCGGCGACAAGCAGATGCGCGTCGTTCACGAGCGCAACCTGCGCTACGACGAGCTGTGCGTCGCCGACGTCATGACGGAGCTGGCGACGCTCGATGCGATCGACTACGAGCTCATGAAGGCGTCCGCCGTCGGCAACGCGATCGCCACGCTGAAGAGGCTCGGCCGCAACCACCTGCTGGTCGTCGAGCGCGCGACCGACAAGACGCCGCGCCGGGTACGAGGCGTCGTTTCCCGGTCGCAGATCGAACGGCAGCTGGGAACCGCGATCGACATCACGCCGATCGCCAGCAGTTTCGCGGAGATCGAGCGGGCGCTCGGCTGAAGGTCCGCGTCGTCCTGGCGATCCGCGGCAAATCCGCTTGCAAAGCGGACACGACTTCGAGTGCCCGCCGGCGACCGGTTGATCTTCGTCAAGCCGTTCGGAGCTGGTTCGCCGCAAGCTGGCGACATGACCCAATCCGAAGCCGGCTACCAACAGCTCACGCGCGAAGTTTCCACTCAGTTGCGCATGCTGCGCAGCGACCTTCCTGGCCCCATGACCGGCTTCGGCGATCTCGCGCGCACCGCGTTCGCCGACGGAGCGCTGTCCGAAAAGGCCAAGGAGCTGATCGCCCTTGCTCTGGGAATCGCGGCGCATTGCGATGCCTGCATCGGGTTCCACATGAAGACGTTGGTCAGGCTGGGCGCAACGAAGAAAGAGGTGGAGGAAACACTGGCTGTCGCCGTGTACATGGGCGGTGGCCCCTCCTTGATGTACAGCGCCAACGCGCTCGCAGCTTTCGCGGAATTCTCGGCGTCGACGAAGCCGCAGTCGCCGGCTTCGGCATGAGCGGCGTCTTCGACGCAGGAAGCCCCGGCTCTCCTCAGCCCAGCGCGCGTCGCGCCTCCTCGAACATCCGCTGCCACGGGCTCGCGGCGCTGCGATCCCCCGCGGTCCAGCTCATCTGCACGTTACGAAACACCCGCTCGGCGTGCGGCATGAGCGCGGTGTAGCGGCCGTCGGTCGTCGTCACCGCCGTGAGCCCGCCGGGGCTGCCGTTCGGATTGGCGGGATACGCTTCGGTCGGCTCGCTTCGGTGGTCGACGAAGCGCATCGCCGCGATCACCCGACTCGCGTCGCCGCGCTGCGAGAAGTCGGCGTAGCCCTCGCCGTGAGCGACGGCGATCGGGATCCGGCTTCCCGCCATCCCGGAGAAGAAGATCGACGGGCTCGCCAGCACTTCGACGAGCGACAGCCGCGCCTCGAACTGCTCGCTCTTGTTGCGCGTGAAGCGCGGCCAGGCTGCGGCGCCGGGGATCATGTCGGCGAGCGCGGCCAGCATCTGGCAACCGTTGCAGATGCCGAGGGCAAAGACGTCGGCGCGGGCGAAGAAGGTCGCGAACTGGTCGGCAAGCTGCGGGTTGAAGAGGATCGAGCGCGCCCAGCCTTCACCTGCGCCCAGCGTGTCGCCGTAGCTGAAGCCGCCGCAGGCGACGAATCCGGCGAAGGCGTCGAGGCGGGCTCGGCCGGCCTGCAGGTCGGTCATGTGCACGTCATGGGGCTCGAAGCCGGCCCGGCCCATCGCGTAGCTCAGCTCGACGTGGCTGTTCACGCCCTGCTCGCGCAACACAGCGACCCTGGGCGCGCTGCGGATGATCGCGGGCGCCGCGACGGAGCGCCGCTCATCCTTCTTCTCGCCTTCGAAAGCCGGCCCGGCGAGATGCACGTGCAGCCCGGGATCGTCCACCCGTCCCGCCGCCTCGTGCTCGGCATCGGCGTTGGCCGGGTTGTCGCGCAGGCGGCAGACGCGCCAGCTCACCTCGTCCCACGCTTGGTGCAGGTCGCGCAGCGGAGCGCTGAACACCGTCTTCGCATCGCGCCACACCTCTACCGCGGCCTTCGCGTTCGGCTTGCCGACGACGTGGCTCAGCTTGCTCAGGCCGTGCGCGCGCAGCACCCGCAGCGCCTCGTCGCGCCGCGCCGTCGCCACCTGGATCACGGCACCGAGCTCCTCGTTGAAGAGGGCGCGCAGGGTCAGCTCCTCGCGGCGCGCGCTCATCTGCGCAGCCCAGTTCTTCGCGTCGCCGTACTCGGCACGGCTGTCGGCGATGCCGTCGCTCTCGGTCACGAGGATGTCGACGTTCAGGCTCACGCCGAGATGACCGGCAAACGCCATTTCGCAGACCGCGGCCCAGAGGCCGCCGTCGCTGCGGTCGTGGTAGGCGAGGACCAGGCCGCGGCCGCGCAGCTCGCCGATCGCCTTGGCGAACGCCACCAGCTGCGCCGGATCGTCGAGGTCGGGCGGCTCGTCGCCGAGCTGCGCCGTGACCTGCGCCAGCATCGACGCGCCCATGCGCATCCTGCCGTTGCCGAGGTCGACGAGGATGAGCGTCGTGTCGCCCCCCTGCAGTTGCGGCGTCAGCGCCGGGCGCACGTCGGCCAGCGTCGCGAAGGCGCTGACGACGAGGCTCACCGGCGCCGTCACCTGCCTCACTTCGCCGCCGTCGTTCGACCAGCGCGTCCGCATCGACAGGCTGTCCTTGCCGACCGGGATGCCGATGCCGAGGGCCGGCGCGAGCTCGAGGCCGACCGCGCGCACCGAGTCGTAGAGCGCGGCGTCTTCGCCGGGCTCACCGCAGGCAGCCATCCAGTTGCAGCTGAGCTTGACGCGGGAGAGCTCGACCGGCGCGGCGAGCAGATTCGTGATCGCCTCGGCGACGGCCACGCGCGCCGCGGCAGGCGCGTCGAGCACGGCGATCGGCGCGCGTTCGCCGATCGCCATCGCCTCGCCGCGAAAGCCCGAGTAGTCGGCCAGCGTAATCGCGCAGTCCGCGACCGGCACCTGCCACGGTCCGACCATCGGATCGCGGCTCGACAGGCCGCCGACGGTGCGGTCGCCGATCGTGATCAGGAACCGCTTGCTCGCGACGGTCGGATGGCGCAGCACGTCGAAGGCGGCCGTGGCGAGCGAAACGTGAGAGAGATCGAGTGGCTCGGCAGGCGCGGCGACGCGCCTGACGTCGCGCTGCATCTTCGGCGGCTTGCCGAGGAGCACGGACATCGGCATGTCGATGTCGACCTCGTTCCCGTCGCCGCGTCGATTCGCCGCCAGGACGAGCCGGCGTTCGTCCGTCGCCTCGCCGACGACGGCGAACGGGCAGCGCTCACGCTCGCAGATCGCGCGAAAGACCGGCAACGCGGCAGCGTCGAGCGCGATCGCGTAGCGCTCCTGGCTTTCGTTGCACCAGATTTCCTTCGGCGCGAGGCCGCTCTCCTCGACCGGGATCGCGCTGCGGTCGAAGCGGCCGCCGCGCTGCGCGCCGTCGACGAGCTCGGGGAAAGCGTTGGAGAGCCCGCCCGCGCCGACGTCGTGGATCGCCAGGATCGGGTTGGCCGCGCCGAGCGCGACGCAGCGGTCGATGACTTCCTGGGCGCGCCGCTGGATCTCCGGGTTGCCGCGCTGCACCGAATCGAAATCGAGGTCGACGGCGTTGGCACCGGCAGCGAGCGAGCTCGCCGCGCCGCCGCCCATGCCGATGCGCATCCCCGGACCGCCGAGCTGAACGAGCAGCGTGCCGCCGGGGAAGTCGACCTTTTTCGTCTGCGCCGCTGCGATCGAGCCGAGCCCGCCGGCGATCATGATCGGCTTGTGATAGCCGCGGCGCCGTCCGCCCGCGCTCTGCTCGTAGACGCGGAAATATCCGGCGAGGTTGGGCCGGCCGAACTCGTTGTTGAATGCGGCGCCGCCGAGCGGCCCCTCGATCATGATCTGCAGCGCGCTGGCAATGTGGCCGGGCTTGCCGTAGGGCTCGCGCTCCCACGGCTCGTCGGTCCCGGGCAGGTGCAGGTTCGAGACGGAAAAGCCGGTGAGGCCGGCCTTCGGCTTCGAGCCGCGACCGGTCGCGCCTTCGTCGCGGATCTCGCCGCCCGCGCCGGTCGCCGCGCCCGGGAACGGCGAGATCGCGGTCGGGTGGTTGTGCGTCTCGACCTTCATGAGCACGTGCACGAGCTCGTCGCGGCCCACATAGCGCGGCGCGCTCGCAGGACCCTCGGGCAGCCAGCGCTCGACGACGCCGCCTTCCATCACCGACGCGTTGTCGCTGTAGGCGACGATCGTGTACTGCGGCGAGGCCGCCTCGCTGGCGCGGATCATCTGGAACATCGAGCGTTCCTGAGCGATGCCGTCGATCGTGAAGCTGGCGTTGAAGATCTTGTGCCGGCAGTGCTCGCTGTTCGCCTGCGCGAACATCGTCAGCTCGACGTCGGTCGGCGCGCGGCCGAGCTCGCGAAAGGCGCGGCGTAGGTAGTCGAGCTCGTCGGCGGAAAGCGCGAGGCCGAAGTCGACGTTCGCCCGGGCCAGCGCCTGCCCGTCGTCGTCGACGGCGATCGTCGCCATCGGCTCGGCGCTCCTGGAGTCGAAGAGACGGACGATCTCGGCGCGGCTGTCGAGCACGCTCTCCGTCATTCGATCGTGCAGCAGCGCGGCAATCGCGCGACGCTCGCTCGCGTCGAGCAGCCTCGCATTGCCGAGCAAGCCGCGTTTGACGGCGAGCCGGTATTCGGTGACCCGCTCGACGCGGCGCATCGGCAGGCCGCAGTTGCGGGCGATATCGGTCGCCTTCGAGGCCCAGGGCGAGATCGTGCCTAGGCGAGGCGCGACGATCAGCGACAGGTCGGCGTCGCGCGCAACGAACGGATTGCCATAGTCGAGAAGCGCCGCGGCGCGCTCCAGGTCTTCGGGCGACAGCGGCGTGTCGCTGCGGACGACGTGCAGGAAACGCGCGCCGATCGATTCGAGGGTCGGTGCCACAGCGCGCAGCTTTTCGAGCAGCCCCCGGGCGCGAAATTCGGAGAGCGCGTTGCCGCCCTCGAAGAGATGCAGGTGCTTGCCGATGACCATCGCGCGGGGCTGGAAACCCCCGTGGAAACCCGAGATTCTAAGGTGCCGATGCGATAATTCCGAGCATGACGATCAGTATCAAGAGCCCGGCCGACGTCGCAGGCATGCGCGTCGCCGGGCGCCTCGCCTCCGAAGTGCTGGACATGCTCACGCCGCACGTCTTGGCCGGCGTCACAACCGAGGCGCTCGACAAGCTCGCCCACGACTACATCGTGAACGAGCAAGGCGCCGTTCCGGCGCCGCTCAACTACGCGCCGCCCGGCTACACGCCGTACCCGAAGTCGATCTGCACTTCGATCAACCACCAGGTCTGCCACGGCATCCCGAACGAGCGGGCGCTGAAGGGCGGCGATATCGTCAACATCGACGTCACCGTCATCAAGGGCGGCTGGCACGGCGACACCAGCCGCATGTTCATCGTCGGCGAAGGCACGATCGCCGCCAAGCGCCTCGTGCAAAAGACCTACGAGGCGATGTGGAAGGGGATCGTCCGGGTCAGGCCCGGCGCGCACCTGGGAGACATCGGCAACGCGATCCAGACCTTCGCCGAGTCGAACGGCTTCTCGATCGTCCGCGAGTTCTGCGGCCACGGCATCGGCGCGCGCTTCCACGAGGAGCCGCAGGTGCTGCACTACGGCCGGCCGGGGACGCTCGACGCGCTCGAGCCCGGCATGATGTTCACGATCGAGCCGATGATCAACGCCGGCAAGCGCGAGATCCGCGAGACCGGCGACGGCTGGACGATCGTGACGCGCGACCGGTCGCTTTCGGCGCAATGGGAGCACACCGTGCTCGTCACCGACACCGGCTACGAAGTGATGACGCTCTCCGCCGGCTCGCCGCCGCCGCCGGCATTCGTCAGCGAGGCGTGAACGCGCCGGAAGCCGGCACCGTGCGGGCGCCCGATGCGGACGCCTCCGCCGCGAACGGCGTCGCCGCGATCCGCACGCGCTATCGCGACGGCAAGGCGGCGCTCCTGGCGCGCTTCGCCGCGGCGCGGCCGGTTGCGCGCGCTGCCCTCGCGCTGGTGCGCTCGCTGGCCGGTCAAGTCGACGGCACCGTCATCGAGCTGTGGCAGCTGAGCGGCATGCCGGCCGGCGCCGCCCTCGTCGCCGTCGGCGGCTACGGCCGCGGCGAGCTGTTCCCGCATTCCGACGTCGACGTCCTTGTCCTGCTTCCGGAAGACGGCAACGCCGACCTCGAACGCATGCGCATCGCCACCGAGCGCTTCATCACCGACTGCTGGGACGCCGGCCTCGAGATCGGCTCGAGCGTGCGCACCGTCGCCGAATGCGTGGCGATCGCGGAATCGGACGTGACGGTTCAGACGGCGCTGCTCGAATCGCGCCTGCTCGCCGGCGAGCGCAAGCTCTTCAGCGCGTTCCAGAAGGCGACGGCGGCGGCGATGGACGCGAAGGCCTTCCTGCGCGCCAAGACGCTCGAGATGCGGCAGCGCCAGCAGAAGTACGAGAACACGCCCTACTCGCTCGAGCCGAACTGCAAGGAAAGCCCCGGCGGTCTGCGCGACCTGCAAATCCTGATCTGGGTGGCGCGCGCCGCCGGGCTCGGGCGCAGCTGGCAGCAGCTCGCGGCGCACGGCCTCATCACGCCCTTCGAGGTGCGCCAGCTGCAGCGCAACGAAGGCGTGCTCAAACTGATCCGCGCCCGCCTGCACGTGATCGCCGGGCGGCGCGAGGACCGGCTCGTGTTCGACCTGCAGACCGCCGTCGCCGAGAGCTTCGGCTACCTGTCGGCGCACGACCAGCACGCCTCCGAGCGGCTGATGCGCCGCTACTACTGGGCCGCCAAGGCAGTGACGCAGCTCAACCAGATCGTGCTGCTCAACCTCGAGGAGCGCATCAACGGCATGCAGGACGCGCCGATGCTGCCGATCAACGAGAAATTCCTCGAGCGCGGCGGCATGCTCGAGGTGGCGAGCGACGACCTCTACGAGCGCGACCCGCACGCCATCCTCGAGACCTTCCTCGTCTACCAGCAGACGGTGGGGCCGAAGGGCCTGTCGGCGAAGACGCTGCGCGCCCTCTACAACGCGCGCCATCTGATGGACGGCAAGTTCCGCCGCGATCCGCAGAACCATGCGATCTTCATGAAGATCCTGCGCGCCAGCCAGGGGCAGACGCACGCCTTCAGGCTCATGAACGAGACGAGCGTGCTGGGGCGCTACCTGTGGGTCTTTCGCCGCATCGTCGGACAGATGCAGCACGACCTGTTCCACGTCTACACGGTCGACCAGCACATCCTCATGGTGCTGCGCAACGTGCGCCGCTTCCTGATCCCGGAGCACGCGCACGAATACCCGTTCTGCTCGCAGCTCGCCGCGACCTTCGACCGGCCCTGGGTCCTCTACATCGCCGCCCTCTTCCACGATGTCGCCAAGGGGCGCGGCGCCGACCACTCGGTGCTCGGCGAGCGCGAGGCGCGGCGCTTCTGCCGCGACCACGGGATCGGACGCGAGGATGCCGAGCTGATCGAGTACCTGGTCGGCCAGCACCTGACGATGTCGCGGATCGCGCAGAAGGAAGACCTCGCCGACCCCGACGTCATCGCCGCCTTCGCCAAGGCGGTCGGCAGCGAGCGGCGGCTGACCGCGCTGTACCTGCTGACTGTCGCCGACATCCGCGGCACCAGCCCGAAGGTCTGGAACGCGTGGAAAGGCAAGCTGCTCGAGGACCTGTACCGGCTGACCCTGCGCGCCCTCGGAGGGGCGCGGCCCAACCTCGACGCGGAGATCGAGGCCAAGCGCCTCGAGGCCCGGCACCTGCTCAACCTCGTCTCGCTTCCGCAGGGTACCGAAACGGCTCTGTGGAAGACGCTCGAGATCAGCTACTTCGCGCGCCACGACGCTGTCGAGATCGCCTGGCATGCGCGCTCGCTGCACGATCGCGTCGACTCGCCCCGCCCGGTCGTGCGGGCGCGCCTCAGCCCACTCGGCGAGGGCCTGCAGGTGCTCGTCTATGCGCGCGACAAGCACGACCTCTTCGCGCGCACCTGCGGCTACTTCGACAGCGCCGGTTTCAACATCCTCGACGCCAAGGTGCACACGACGACTCAGGGCTACGCGCTCGACACCTTCCTCGTCATCAGCCCGCACCTCGAGCAGCACTACCGCGACCTGATCGCCTACGTCGAGACGCAGCTCGCGCTGGCGCTCGAGGCGACAGGGCCGCTGCCCGAGCCGAGCCGCGGCCGCATGTCGCGGCGCGTCCGCTCGTTTCCGGTCACGCCGCGCGTCACCCTGCGCCCCGACGAGCGGGCGCAGCGCTGGCTGCTCGCCGTCTCGGCGAGCGACCGCTCGGGCCTGCTCTACGCGATCTCGCGCGTCCTCGCGCGGCACGACATCAACCTGCAGCTCGCCAAGATCACGACGCTCGGCGAGCGCGTCGAAGACACTTTCCTGATCGACGGTTCGGCGCTGCAGCAGAACAAGCTCCAGCTGCAGATCGAGACGGAAATGCTCGACGCGATCAGCCCCTAGGAACCGAGGCGCCGTGTCGCTGATTCCGATTGCGGCGGCCGAAGCGATCGCCAGGCTCGACAGCTTCAGCGCGATCGTCGACACCCGCTCGCAGAGCGAATACGCGCTCGACCATCTGCCTGGAGCCGTGAACTGGCCTTCGCTCGACGACGCCGAGCGCGCCCTCATCGGTACCGAGTACAAGCAGGTGTCGCCCTTCATGGCGCGCAAGCGCGGCGCGGCGATCGTCGCGCGCAACGTCGCCGCGCACGTCGAGCGCCACGTCCTCGAGCTGGCGAAGGACTGGTCGCCGCTCGTCTACTGCTGGCGCGGCGGCCAGCGCAGCGGCGCGCTCGCCACCGTACTGGGACAGATCGGCTTTCGCACCTACATGCTCGAAGGGGGCTACCGCGAGTACCGGCGCGCCATCATTGGCGCGCTCGACACGCTGCCGCAGCGTTTCGATCTACGCGTCGTCTGCGGGCCGACCGGATCGGGCAAGAGCCGCCTGCTGCACGCGCTGCAGGCGCAGGGCGCGCAGGTGCTCGACCTCGAAGCCCTGGCCAACCATCGCGGCTCGGTGCTGGGCCTCGTCCCGGGAAGCCCGCAGCCGACGCAGAAGGCCTTCGATTCGCGCCTCTGGGACGCCCTGCGCCGCCTCGACCCGTTGCGCCCGGTGTTCGTCGAGAGCGAAAGCCGCAAGATCGGCGATCTGCGCGTCGCCGAGGCGCTGATCGAGCGCATGCGCGCAGCGCCTTGCATCCGCCTCGAGCTCGCGCTCGAGCAGCGCGTCGAAACGCTCTTGCGCGACTACGATTTCTTCGTCAAGGACACGGGCGCATTCTGCGAGCGACTCGATGCCCTGCGCGTACTGCGCGGCAAGGAAGTCGTCGCCGGCTGGCAGGAGGCGGCTCGCGAAGGCCGCAACGCCGACGTCGTGCGCGACCTGCTGGCGACCCACTACGACCCGATCTACCGCCAGTCGATGCAGCGCAACTTCACGCAGCTCGGCCAGCCGCTGCTCGAACTCCGGTGGGACGGCAGCGCGGCCAGCCTCGAGGCCGCTGCTCACGCTGCCCTACCCCATATGCAGGCCGCCGTTGACTGAGAAATCGGCGCCGGTGGCGAACCCCGACTCGTCCGACGCCACCCACGACACGATCGAGGCGATGTCCTGCGGCGTGCCGAGGCGCTTCACGGGAATGCCGGCGACGATCTTGTCGAGCACTTCCTGGCGGATCTTCATCACCATCTCGGTCCCGATGTAGCCCGGGCTCACCGTGTTCACGGTGACGCCCCTGCTCGCCACTTCCTGCGCCAGCGCCATCGTGAAGCCATGCATTCCGGCCTTGGCGGCCGAGTAGTTCGTCTGCCCGAACTGGCCCTTCTCGCCGTTCACAGAAGAGATGTTGATGATGCGGCCCCAGCCGCGCTCGACCATGTCGTCGATCACCTGCTTGGTGACGTTGAACAGGCTTGTCAGATTGGTCTCGATCACCGCGTCCCAGTCGGCTCGCGTCATCTTGCGGAACATGCCGTCGCGAGTGATGCCGGCGTTATTGACGAGCACGTCGATCGGGCCGTGCTCGGCCTTCACCTCGGCGAAGGCGGCGACCGTCGAATCCCAGTCGCCGACGTTGCCCACCGAGTAGGCGAAGGTGAAGCCGAGCGCCTTCTGCTCGGCGAGCCACTTGGCATGGTCGCGGCTCGGGCCGCAGCCGGCGATGACCTTGAAGCCGTCGTGCTGGAGCCGCTGGCACAGCGTCGTGCCGATTCCGCCCATCCCGCCCGTGACGTAAGCCGTCTTCATCGTTCGACGCACATGGCAACCCCCATGCCACCGCCGATGCACAGCGACGCGATACCCTTCTTGGCGTTGCGCTTGCCCATCTCGTGCAGCAGGGTCACGAGGATGCGGCAGCCCGAAGCGCCGATCGGGTGGCCGATCGCGATCGCGCCGCCGTTGACGTTGACCTTGCTCGTGTCCCAGCCCATCTCGTTGTTGACGGCGCAGGCCTGCGCCGCGAAGGCTTCGTTGATCTCGAGCAGATCGAGGTCGGCGGCCTTCCAGCCGGCGCGCAGCAGCGCCTTCTGCGATGCCGGGACCGGGCCCATGCCCATGAAGGCCGGATCGAGCGCGACGGTCGCGTAGCTGGCGATCCGCGCCAGCGGCGTCAGGCCGAGCTGCGCCGCCTTCTTCGCCGTCATGACGACGACGCCGGCGGCGCCGTCGTTGATTCCAGAGGCGTTGCCCGCGGTCACGCTGCCGGCCTTGTCGAACGCGGGCTTGAGGCCGGCGAGCGCTTCGGCGCTGGTCTTCTTGTTGATGAACTCGTCGGCGGCGAAGACGATCGGATCGCCTTTCTTCTGGGCGATCGAGAAGGGAACGATCTCGTCCTTGAAGCGCCCACCTTCCTGCGCCGCGGCCGCCTTCTGCTGCGAGGCGAGCGCGAGCGCGTCCTGCTTGTCGCGGCTGATCTCGTACTTCTTCGCCACGTTCTCGGCCGTGATGCCCATGTGGTACTTGTTGTAGACGTCGAACAGGCCGTCCGTGATCATCGTGTCGGTGAGCTTCCAGTCGCCCATGCGCTGGCCGTCGCGCGAGCCGAGCAGCACGTGCGGCGCGAGGCTCATGTTCTCCTGGCCGCCGGCGATGCCGATCTCGTAGTCGCCGTCGCGAATCGCCTGCGCCGCGAGCATCACGGCCTTCAGGCCGGAGCCGCAGACGGCGTTGATCGTCATCGCCGGAACGCTTTGCGGCAAGCCGCTCTTGATGACCGACTGGCGCGCCGGGTTCTGCCCCGATCCCGCGGCGAGGACCTGGCCGAGGATGACCTCGCCGATCTGGTCGCCCGTGAGGCGAGCCCGCTCGAGCAGGCTGGCGATGACCGCGGCGCCGAGCTCGGGCGCGGGTGTCTTGGCGAGCGTGCCGCCGAACTTGCCGACCGCGGTGCGGGCCGCGGCAACGATGACGATGTCTTCCATGGTGTCGATCTCCGATGAGTGCAATGAATGCGATGAATGGCGGCGCGAGGTGCGCTCAGGCCTTTTCCTTGACGTAGCGTCCGGGCGCCGGCTCGATCGCCTTGTGAGCGCGGTTGCCCGGCGTCTTCGGCGCGGCGATCTGCTTGCCGCCGAACGGCTTGAGCCAGTCGGACCAGTCCGTCCACCAGCTGCCGGGGTGCTCGTGGGCGCTCGCGAACCAGGCNTCGGCCGTAGCCGGCAAGGCAGAACTGCCCCCGGTCCAGTGGCTGCGTTTCTTCTTCGACGGCGGATTGATGACGCCGGCGATGTGGCCCGAAGCCCCGAGGACGAAGCGGCGCTTGCCCTTGAGCGCCTGGGTGCTGCGGTAGGCGCCCTGCCACGGCACGATGTGGTCCTCGCGTGAGGCGTACAGGTAGGTCGGCGCGGCGATCGTGCCGAGGTCGACCTTCTCGCCGCAGACGGTCAGCGCGCACTGCTTGACGAGCTTGTTCTCGAGATAGGTGTTCCTCAGGTACCAGCAGTACATCGGACCCGGCAGGTTGGTGCCGTCGCTGTTCCAGTAGAGCAGGTCGAACGGCGGCGGCGTCTCGCCCTTGAGGTAGTTGGCGACGACATAGTTCCAGACCAGGTCGTTGGGGCGCAGGAAGCTGAAGGTCGTCGCCAGCTCCTGGCCCTTGAGCAGGCTGCCGCCGCCGATGCTCTCCGGGCCGATCGTCACTTCGCGCAGGCGCACCATCGCCTCGTCGATGAAGATATCGAGCACGCCCGTCTCTGTGAAATCGAGCAGCGTCGTCAGCAGCGTCATGCTCGCCGCGGGCTGCTCGCCGCGCGCCGCCAGGACGGCGAGCGCGCAGGCGAGGATCGTCCCGCCGATGCAAAAGCCGAGCGTGTTGATCTGCTCGCTGCCGGTGATCTCCTGAACCAGCCCGATCGCGCGGATCGCCGCGTTCTCGATGTAGTCGTCCCAGGTGCGCTGGGCGATCTCGGCGCCGGCGTTCTTCCAGCTGACGACGAAGACACGGTGGCCCTCGGCGACGGCGTGGCGGATCAGCGAGTTCTCGGGCTGCAGGTCGAGGATGTAGAACTTGTTGATGCACGGCGGCACGAACAGGATCGGCCGCTCGTGGACTTTGGCCGTGAGCGGCTTGTACTCGAGCAGCTGGAACAGCTCGTTCTCGAAGACGACCGAGCCTTCGCTCGTCGCGACGTTGCGGCCGACCTCGAAGGCGCTCTCGTCGGTCTGCGAGAGATGGCCTCGCTGCATGTCGTCCCAGAGCTGGCGCAGCCCCTGCGTGACGCTCTCGCCCTGCGTGTCGATCGCCTTCTTCTGCGCTTCCGGGTTGAGGGCCAGGTAGTT
>JGI24140J50213_10000660_pt1 | contig 15790 bp, 16 predicted proteins | sample BarGraIncu00222A_FD_50213 | JGI IMG/M metagenome (IMG submission 50213)
AGCCTTCGGACCATCCAGGTCGAGCTCAATGATCTCAAGCGGCTTCTTCGTCTCGAACACGACTGCGGCGCGTGTCTTCATCTATCGTTCCTCCACCAATGCGTCTTCTTGAGGCCGGACTATTAGCGGTTCTTCTGAAAATCCCGGCTCTTCTGAAAATCCTCTGCCCGTTTGCCGCGAAGTCACGGGATCAGGCATTCGCAGCATAAGCTGCAAAGGCAAATCTCCTGTCAAACCCGGCCAAGTTTTCCCGAATTTTTGAAAGATTGCACGATGACATTCAAAGTCAAGGCTGCGGATTTCATGCGCCTTTCAATGGGTGTTTCTTGTTCGCGAGAGGTTGCGATGCGGCAAATTGTTTGCGCCGGCCGATGAATATTTGGTGAAGTACCAAGTTCCACAGTTCATGTGCCGGATGTCTCCTGGGCGGGCCTGTGACAGCGAGGATATAGCGATTTCGGATGGGGGCAACGGCGTGATTCCTGTCGAAATTTGAAACGCGGGGACAAATTTGACGTAATATGGTGGAGGCAAGTTTTGAATGGAGGACAGATTGATTGAAATCATCCTGACCGTCTGTGCCATCGCCAATCCCAATAATTGCGAGGAAAAATATCTTCAGTTCGCCTGGGATGGTTCGCTCCGTCAATGCATGATGGCTGCGCAACCCTATATCGCCGAGTGGATCGGCCAGCATCCTGCGTGGGTGGCAAGGAAATGGAGCTGCGACTATCCCGGCAGCGAAAAGCGTAAAATTTGACGCTTCTTCCGGCGAGCGCACCGGCAACCACTGCGCTGTTGCGTTCACATTCGTGGCCGGTTCAGGCGAACACCGGCGCTGCGGGTTTTCAATTCTGCCGGGCCTTCAATTGGGACCGAAGGCAACGCCCCAGGGCAGTTCTCCAACCTGAATGGATTTGATAACCCGCTGGCTTGCGACATCGATGACCGAGACGTCATTCGAGACGCCATTGGCGACCAGCAGATATTTCTCGTCCGGCGAAAACGAACCGTGCCAAACTCTTTGGCCGACCAGCAGGTATTTCAGGACGGCGTGAGTGACGCCGTCAACCACCGCCACGCGATTGGCGGGCCCGAGGTCAACAAAGCCAAGCTTGCCATCCTTGGTGATATTGATGCCGACGGGCTGGATTGCTTCGGATCGAAGTCCCGGAATTTCGAATCTGACGGTTTGCTTGAGCTGCCGTGTCGCCGGATCGATGATCGCAAGAACTCCGCCGATTTCGGAAGTGACCCATAGCTCCGATCCGTCGGACTTGAAGGCCGAAAAGCGTGGGCGAGAACCGACCAGCAGATTGCCCACGATCTGGCGGCTCGTCGTGTCGATGAAATGCACCATGCTCGTCGTCTCGGAGGTGCAGATCAGGACCTTGGAATCCGGACTGACCGCGAGGCCCTCGGGCTCGACGCCGACCGACACCTCGCCGACGGAGGCGCGCTTCTCCAGGTCGATGACGGTCACCATCGCGTCATTTTCATTGGCGACGTAGAGCGACTTTCCCGTCGGATCGAGTGCGAATTGTTCAGGGTCTGGACCGGACGGCAACTCTCCAACGATGCTCAGGCTCTTGGTGTCAATGATCTGGACCGTGTCGTCGTCGCCGACAGCGACATAGACGAACTTGCCGTCCCGGGAGACTTCGATGCCGCGCGGCCGTTGCCCGGTCTTGACGGTTGCGATCACCTCCATTTTGTCGGTGTCGATCACCGAGACCGAATTGCCTTTTTCGTTGGAAACATAGGCGCGGAAGGCAAGGGCGGAATCAAACGAGAGCAGGAAGCCGACCAAAGAGAGGCCGAGTACCATGATCCAGCGCAAGTCGAACATGTGTCATTTCCAGTTCAGGTCGATTGGATTCGGGACAATAAAGCCCCATTCCGTCGATGGAACAAAAATATGGCGTCATATCAACGCAGGATCGGATGATGGGCCATGGTCTCCAAACCCGACGTAACGCCAATTGCCGAATTAGACAATCGTAGCGGTTCGAAGTTCGGCCAGCGGTTTCGTGATTCCTTGTGCTACACGATAGATCAAGTACCCTAAAGACAACGGAAGACAGACTGGAATGCCGGCATCGATTGCCGAAGCGGCTGGACCAGATGGCATCAGAACGAATGTTGCGGTGCAATCGGTTCATGCATCGGGTCTGAATATGGCATGGGAGGTGTGATTGCTGCGGCTTCTGCTTGGTGTCTGCGTAGTTATCGCCTTGAGCGGAGCGGGCTTGTCCGATCAGCCGCTGGAAATCAAGATCGGCTACCTTCGCCAGGCGCCATCGAGAATCAGGATATCATTGATCGATGTACCGGCGGGCAATGACGGTCTTGCCGGAGCTCAATTGGCGATCGAAGACGATAATACCACCGGGCGCTTCCTCAATCAGCATTATACGCTGGTCGAGACGTTGCTGAGCGAGGGCGACGATCCGGTCGCAGCCATGAATGCGCTCGCCGACCAGGGCGCGTCGTTCATCGTCACGAGCCTGGATGCGGATCGGCTGCTGAAGGTGGCCGACGCCGGCAAGGCTCGCGGCGAGATGCTGATTAACGCCTCTGCATTGGACGAACGGCTGCGTGAACAGGACTGTCGCGCCAACGTCATCCATGTCGCGCCGACGCGCTCGATGCTCGCCGACGCGCTCGCGCAATACCTGGTCTGGAAGAAGTGGGGCAGGTGGATGCTGCTTACGGGCTCGCACGAAAAGGACGCGCTGTTCGCAGAAGCCTTGCGCCATGCTGCGATACGGTTCGGCGCCAAGATCGTCGAGCAGCGGGAATTCAAGGACAGCGGCGGCGCGCGGCGCACCGATAGCGGCGTCACCGAGATTCAGCGCCAGATGCCGGTGGCGACGCAGGGCGCGCCCGAGCACGATGTGCTGGTGGCTGCGGATGAAAGCGAGGTTTTTGCCGGCTATTTGCCCTATCGGACCTGGGATGCGCGTCCGGTGGTTGGCTCGGCTGGACTTGTTCCCAACACCTGGAATGCGGCATTCGATCAATGGGGTGCCGTACAGTTGCAAAACCGCTTTATAAAGGCATTCCAGCGTTCAATGACAGCCAGCGACATGCAAGTCTGGACGGCGGTTCGCATGATTGGCGAAGCGGCGGCCCGAACCAACTCCAGCGATGCCGGCAAGATGCAGGCCTACATCAAGAGCCCGGAGTTCTCGGTTGCGGCCTTCAAGGGCCAAAAGTTGACGATTCGCGACTGGAACCTGCAATTGCGACAGCCGATCCTGCTGTTCGACGGCCGCAACACCGTATCGGTGTCTCCACAGGAGGGGTTCCTGCATCAATCATCAGCGCTTGATACACTCGGTCTCGATCGTCCCGAAACCAAGTGCAAGCTTCAGTGACGATGCTTTGAGGCTTCGACGGGGAGGATCGTCAAGAGCGTTTTCCAGCGAAGCGGATACCGGTTCGCGTGAAGAAAACGCGTCAAATAAAGAAGCAGCGCCTCCGTTCCGATTCGATCGGAACGGAAAAGCTCTCGACGACCCCGACATCATGGCCGCGCTATGCTCCGTATCCTGAAAATCTGGGCGCGCAGGCTGATACGCGACGTTCACGCGGTCTATCTCGCCGCCCGGGATCCCGGCGTGCCCTGGTATGCCAGGATTCTCGCGATTGCCGTTGCGGGATATGCGTTGTCGCCGATCGATCTCATTCCGGACTTCATTCCAGTGATTGGGTATTTGGACGATTTGATCATCATGCCACTCGGAATTTGGCTGGTCGTGTCACTGATCCCGAAGGAAGTCATGGCGGAATATCGCGCCAAGGCGATCGAGGTCGGGCAGCGTCCGCGCAGCAAGATCGCGGCGATCGTCATCATTGCGATCTGGACTTTTGCAGCGGCCGTGCTGGGCTGGATCGGGTTTGCTCATTGGGACAAATGATCGGCGCGCTGTCGATTGTCGCCGCTCATCGGCGGCAGGTCCTGCCGTCGGGTTCCGTCGCGTGAGAAATCAGCGGCCGCTGACGTGACGCTGTTCCGCAGGCTTTTTTTTGCGCCGCTTTGCCGGCTTTGCGGTATCGGTATTCTCGCTATCTTCCGACATCGTTTCCCCCGACATCGCCAGCAGGTTGCGCTTCATCGCCAGCAGGGCATCCGATGTAATCTCAAGCTGGTTTCGCTGGATGCCGGTCACGATCTTGGCGTTGAATTTGTCGGTCTCCTTGCGGAGCTTTTCCAGAAACCCGCGCGACTGCTTGGTGAGGTAGACGCGCTTGACGCGGCGGTCGACCGGATCGGCCTGCCGGACGACAAAGCCGGAGGTTTCCAACCGGTCGATCAGGGCCCCCAGCGCGACCTTGCCGACGTCGAGCTCGTTGGCGAGGTGGGTTTGCGGCAGGCCATCCTTGCGCGAAATGAACGCCAGCACCCACCACTGCGAACGTGTAATTCCCAGCGGCGCCAACTCCCTATCGAACATCATTCGCCGCAACCGCGAAACGTCGTGGATGAGATATCCCAGGCGGAGATACCAGTCTGGCCGATCGATCATCGAGACACTTCTCTTTCGCGGATGGCAGTTTTTCGGGACGGCGATGCACTGCAAAGGAGCCATATCATACGCCAGCGTATCTTAAAAGGTCGACGCGCCGGCAGGGCCGGTTTGCAAATTAAGTACGGTAGCATATTAGTTTTTGATTGCCGCCCCGCCACCGATGAGGATCTCCGGCCGTGTTTGCCCGCGACGTACTTGACGGAAAGCGTATTCTGGTGACCTTTGCGGGACTCTCGAAACTTTTCAAAGGAAGACTGGCAGCGCGCGAGAAGCCATCCAGGCTTCCTCGCGCAAGGGAAAAGCCAGCCGGTCCGCCTGAACGCCGAGAAGCTTCGCGACCTGTTAATCGGAAAGCCGGGAGGAAAAAAATGAGTTTGGCGACACCGACAACGAGCTTTGAATGCACGATCTCCGATGGTCTGGCGCATATCGTCCTCAATCAGCCTGACCGGGGCAATCCGATCGACGGCGCGTTTTGCCGCGAGTTCAATCTCTGCATGGCCGAGTTGAGCGAGCGCGACGACGTCAGGGCGGTATTGATTTCGGCGCGCGGAAGACTGTTCAGCGTGGGCGGCGATCTGGTCGCGCTGGCGGCAAGCGGCGACAAACTGCCGCAAACCGTCAAGATCTGGACGTCCGATTTGCACCACGCGATCGTGCGGATGGTTCGGATGCGGGCGCCCGTGGTAATGGCGGTGCAGGGCAATGTCGCCGGCGGAAGCGTCTCGCTGATGGCCGCGGGCGACTTGGTCGTGATCGGAAAGTCGGCGCGCATTTCGGCGGCATTTGCCAGGATCGGATTCACCCCTGACAGCGGCTCGACGACCACCGTGACGCGGCGCATCGGCTCTTCGCGCGCCCGCCGCTTCTTCCTGATGTCGGAGACGATGGATGCCGACGCGGCATTGTCGTCCGGTCTGGTCGACGTTGTCGTCGACGACGATGCGGTTCTGAAAGCAGCCGAAAGGATCGCGCGCGAACTGGCATCGGGACCGACGGAGGCTTTCGGAGGTATCAAGCGGTTGTTCTTGCAGACACCCAACCGTTCACTGGAAAGTCAGATGGAGGACGAGGCGCAGACCCTTGCCGCCATCGCCCGAACGGCGGATGCGCAAGAGGGAGTGAAGGCGTTCCGGGAAAAGCGCAAGCCGGTATTTGGCGGAAAATAGCTTCGACTGAAAAAGGCTCTGGATATAAGGTATGCTAGCGAACGATATCAAGGGTGTTTGCCGAGACCTTATATCACCGGATCATGTGTTCGCGTCGATGGCGGGACGCCGAATGCGCGCAACACCTGGAAGCTCGAGCCCCATGACCGGNCGGCTCCGTTTGAGGGATTTCATCGTTCGACACTGCCGGACCTGCTGAAGAAAAAACCTGACCTGCAATCCTGATGGATTGCCATTCGTCGGCGTTTCGGTAGTTTCGTTTCCAGGATGGAAACAACAAGGAAAGACAGCAATGGCGGGACTTTACCTCGAACAATTCTCGGTCGGGCAGACCTTCGTGCACGAGATTCGGCGCACGGTGACCGACATGGACAATATCCTGTTTTCGGCGCTGACGTATAATCCGGCCAGGGTTCATATCGATCACGAATATTCCAAGTCGACCGAGTTCGGCAAACCGTTGATGAATTCGATCTTTACCCTCGGTCTGATCATCGGCCTCACGGTGCAGGACACCACGCTGGGGACCACGGTCGGCAATCTGGGCTTCGAGGAGACCAAATTCCCACGCCCGGTGTTTGCCGGTGACACGCTGCGGGCGGAGACGAAAATTCTGGCGGTTCGCGACAGCAAGTCGCGCCCGACCCAGGGGATCGTCACCTTCGAGCATCGTGGGTTCAATCAGCGCGACGAAGAGGTGGCGTATTGCCGTCGCACCGGGCTGATGATGCGGCGGCCGACATGAAGCTGCGCTCGCTCCTGTTCGTGCCCGCCGACAGCGCGCACAAATTCACCAAGGCCTCCACCTGCGGCGCCGACGCGCTGATCCTCGATCTTGAGGATTCCGTAGCACCAGGACGCAAGAGTTTTGCGCGCGATCACGTCAAGGAATTGCTGGGTGGGGCGCCGCGCGACTGGTCGTTTCTGGTGCGGACCAATCCGTTCGGTACCGGGCTGACGCTTGCCGATTTGGCGGCGGTGGTGCGTCCGGGTCTCGATGGTATTCTGATCCCGAAGGTCAATGGTGTCGAGGATGTCGAGCTGATCTCGCATTATGTCGATGTGCTGGAAATGGCCAACGGCGTGACGCCGGGGCATGTCAAGCTGCTGGTCGTCGCCACCGAGACGCCGGCGGCGATGATCGGCTTCAGTGGTTATACGAGACCCAACAAGCGGCTTGTCGCCATGACGTGGGGGGCCGAGGATCTCGGTGCGGCGCTTGGCGCGCTCACCAACAAGGAGCCCGGTGGCGAGTGGACCTTCCCCTATCAGGTCGCGCGGGCCCAATGCCTGTTCGCGGCTGGCGCCGCGGGTGTGCAGGCGCTCGAGACACTGTACGGTGACTTCAAGGATCCGGAGGGCCTTGCGGAAACCTGCAGGATCGCGCGCCGTGATGGTTTCGTCGGCCGCATTGCCATTCACCCCAATCAGGTCGCGACTATCAATACGAGCTTCACGCCATCGGAAGCCGATCTTGCGCATGCGCGCCGCGTCGTGGCGGCCTTCGCTGCGAGCCCCGACGTCGGAACGATCGGCATCGATGGCAAGATGTACGACATGCCGCATCTCACTGCCGCGCGGCGCGCGCTGGCTTCCGTGGGCGAGGGCGGCGGGTCATGAGTTCATCGCTGGCCAACGAATTCGTGCCATCGGACGATCCACAATTTGGCGGTGGATGCCGCATAGGTGGTTAGCTCTTGGTTGATGTGCTCACGAAGACACTGGTCGACATAGGCCCAGCCAACGGCCAGATCGGACTTCAAATCGGGTATGCGGTCGATGATGCTGGAGGCCTCCCAGCGCTGAAAGTCGGGCGCGATCTTCGCCGCCGCGAAGCGCCGCACGCTTTCCCTGAACTGCTGGTGTTCCTCGTCGTAGACCGCCCGATATGGCAGCATGGCGATGCAAAAGTCCTTGTTCGTTGAGCCCGGTAATGCCGGCTTGGACGACAGTCCGATTCAGAATCCGACCTTGTCGCCGCCTTTCAGCGTCAGGATCTCCCGCGCCTCGTCGGGCGTCGCGACCTCCAGGCCGAGTCCTTCGATGATCTTTCGAACCTGCGTCACCTGGTCGGCATTCGACTGCGCGAGCTTGCCGGCGCCGATCCACAGGCTGTCTTCCAGACCGACGCGGACATTGCCTCCCATGGCGGCTGCCATCGCAGCGATCGGCATCTGCGCGCGGCCGGCGCCGAGCACGGACCAGCTATAGTTCTCGCCGAACAGCCGGTCCGCGGTGCGTTTCATGTGCATGACATCGTCGGGGTGCGGGCCGATGCCGCCGAGCAGGCCGAACACTGTCTGGATGAACAGCGGGGCCTTCACCAGACCTTCGGTCCAGAAGTAATGCAGATTGTAGAGATGGCTGGTGTCATAGCACTCGAATTCGTAGCGCGCGCCGGTGCTATTGAGTGTTTCCAGCGCGTAGCGGATGTCCTTGAACGAGTTGCGGAACACCAGGTCGCGCGAGCCTTCCAGCATGGCGGGCTCCCAGTCATGCTTGAAGGTCTTGAAGCGCTTGAGCATCGGAAACAATCCGAAGTTCATCGATCCCATGTTCAGGCTTGCGATCTCCGGTTTCCAGACCGCTGCCGGTTTCACCCGCTCCTCGACCGTCATGTAGGGCGATCCGCCGGTGGTCAGATTGACGACGACGTTGGAATTTTGCTTGATGACGCGCAGAAACGGCTCGAATGCCTCGGGCGATTGGTCGGGGCGGCCATCCTTCGGATCGCGCGCGTGAAGATGGACGATCGCGGCGCCTGCTTCTGCCGCGGCCAGCGCGGACGAGGCGATCTCAGCGGCCGTGACCGGCAAATGGGGCGACATCGACGGCGTGTGAATCGACCCGGTAACGGCGCAGGAAATGATGATTTTGCGCGATGCCATGACGTTTTCCCCTATGATGATGCTATCGGTGACGGCCCGGACGTGGACCGGAAATCACCGGTGCGCCGCAGCGCCGTCGCCTTCATAAATCAAGACGAAAACTTATTGAAGTCGGGCGTGCGTTTTTCATTGAAGGCGGCCACGCCTTCCTTCGATTCCGGCGTGTCATAGAACATCTTCAGGGCGTGCAGCGAGAAATTGCTGACGCCGCGAATGCTGTCGGAGTCGGCGTTAAACGAGCGCTTCGCCAGCGCGATCGCCATCGACGCCCGGAAAATGTCGTGCTCTTCTCGGAAAAGGGTTCGCTCGTTCATGGGCGAAACGGGATCCTGTTCGATTTAGTTCGCTAGCATACTATATGTTAAGCGCACTGAAATGCAAGGCCCGGCCATGCTTGCGAACCAATTGGTACGCAAGTATATGGTATTGAAAATTTTCCGATGGACGGGATCGCCGTGACAAAACCTCTCGCCGGAATTCGCGTGCTCGACCTCTCGAAGGTGCTGGCCGGCCCATTATGCGCGCAATATCTCGGCGATCTCGGCGCCGAGATCGTCAAGGTGGAAACGGTGGGGCAGGGCGATGAAACCCGGGGCTGGCCGCCGTTTCCCGCCGCCGGTCTCGGAACTGTATTTCTCAGCGCCAACCGCAACAAGCGCAGTATCGCCGTCGACCTGAAGACAGATAAAGGACGTGCGATCGTTCATGCGCTGGCCAAATCCGCCGACATTGCGATCGAAAGCTTCGGGACCGGGGTCGCCGAACGGCTGGGAATCGATGCAGCGACGCTTCGGCCGCTGAACGATCGCCTGATCCATTGCAGCATATCGGGATTCGGCCGCTCCGGACCGCTGAAGAATTCGCCGGGTTATGATGTCATCCTGCAGGCCTTCAGCGGCATCATGTCGATGACCGGCGACGAGGATGGCGGCTTCATTCGCAGTCCGATTTCGCCGATCGACCAGATGACCGGAGTGCACGCCTTCAGCGGCATCATGGCGCTGTTGTTCGCGCGCGAAAGGACCGGGCAGGGCGGCACGATTCAGGTCTCGCTGTTCGACACCGCGTTGGGCCTGCTCGGCTACAATCTGCAGACCTATTGGGAGCGCGGCGTCCAGCCGAAGAAATGCGGCTCAAGCCACGAGTCGCTTTGTCCCTATCAGGCATTCGAGGCGGCCGATGGCCCGATCATGATCGGGGTTGCGAACGACAATCTGTGGCGGAAATTCTGTGGTGTCACCGGGTTGCAGGCAATCGCCGGCGATCCCCGGTTCAGGACCAATGCGGATCGGGTGAAACACCGCGAGCAAACGCTGGACCATGTTCAGCGCGCGTTGTCGGCGCAATCCGCGGCGTTCTGGAACGATGCGCTCGCCAGGGTCGGCGTCCCCAGTTCGCCCATCAACACCCTGTCGCAACTGCTTGAGCATCCGCACACGCGCGCCAGCGGAATGATCGTCGACTACGATCATCAGGTTGCGGGTCCCTTACATGGGATCGGTCATCCGGTCCGGATCAATGGCGCGACGCGCGAAGCAGGGCTGCCGCCGCCGATGCTCGGCCAGCACACCGACGAGATACTCGGCGAACTCGGCCTGTCGTGGGACGAGATTGGGGAACTCAGGCGCGCGCAAACGATCGGCTGACCAGCCCTTCAGGCAATCCGGCCGGACAGCGACGGCGGCGATGCCGCGACGTTGTCCGGCCGTGAGGTCGCTATTTCTGCGACTCTGCCTTGGCGTAATCTGCCGATTGCGTTTTCACGACGCTCCAGACCTCGTCCTTGAACGCCGCACTCCAGTCGGTCTGTGGCACCCACTTCTCGCCGTCCCACATCTCGATTCGGGTCTTGCCGCCTCCGCCATGATCCTGCGCGGTGACGGTAACCGGAGCCATGAATCCGTTGGCGTCGTAGTCCTTGATGCTTTCGAGACCTTCCTTGATCTTCTGTGGCGTCAGCGGCCAGCCGTCCTTCTTGATCGCAAGGCGGACGCCTTCGGTGGCAATCGACCAGATCGCCAGACCGGTGTTGTAATAGACGTCGTCGAGATTCTTGCGGTCGCCGTTGCCCTTGCCCTTGTCGTAGAGCTCCTTGATGATTTCCTGAATCAAGGGCTGGTTGGATCCGCCGGCGACATTGGTGCCGCGCTTAAGTCCTTTGGCGTCTGCCGGCCCGATGTTCTTGATGTCGACTTCGTTGAGCCAGTTCACGGAAATATACTTTTCGATCGGGATGCCGTTGCGCTTCATCTCGCGCGAGGCGATGACGTGCATGTTCGACAGGCTCCAGCTGATGATCCAGTCCGGATTCATGCGGCGGATCTGGGTCCAGGCCGAGGCCTGATCGTTGCCGGGCAGCGGGTAGGGGAAGAGCTGCAGGTCGAAACCCTCTTTCTCCGCCAGCGTCTTGAGAATACCGATCGGTTCCTGCCCGAACGGATAATCGACATAGAGGAAGGCGATCTTGACCCCCTTCAGGTTGCCGCCGGATTTCTGCTTGATATATCCGATATCGTTGGCGACCTGGCCCCAATAGGTCGGGCCGATCGGGAATACCCATTTGAAGACGTCGCCGTCGACCGCATCGCCACGGCCGGCCAGCGACTGAATCATGATGTTGCCATCCTTCATGACGCGCGGCAGCACCGCNCGCGAGACCGGCGTCGACAGCATGTCGAACACCATCACGCCCTCGCGTTTCATCTTTTCGTAGCATTCGATGCCGCGCTGCGGCTCGTTGCCATGGTCCTGCACGATCATTTCGACCGGATGGCCTTCAATGCCGCCTTTCAGGTTGAGAAGGTCGGCATAATCCCGCGCGGCCTGGGCGACCTGCGGCGTAACGAAAGTGTAGGCCTTGGTTAGGTCGTAGCACAGCGCGAAGCGCATCGGATCGGCCGCGGATGCGGGCATGATGCTGAACATCACCAGCACCAACCCGGATAACATGGACGGTAATTTCATTTTCTGGATCCTCCCTTGTTGGATTGATTGAATTACAATGCCTTGACCGGCGCCAGCCCTTGTTGAGCCATCTCCGGTCACCCCTATGTCAGCCATCGCTTTCGCCGCCGGTAATGCTTGATGTCGCGGAAATTCTTCGCTTCCGCGCCGCCCAGATAGAACTCCCGGATATCAGGGTTTTTCTTCAATGCCTCGGCGCTGTCGTGCATCACGATACGGCCGCTTTCGATCAGGTAGCCGTGGGAGACGATTTCGAGCGCCGCGATCGCATTCTGCTCGACCAGCAGGATCGAGAGCCCTTCATCGCGGTTGATGCGGCCGAGAATCTGGAAAATCTCCGCGACCAGAAACGGGGCCAGTCCGAGGCTTGGCTCGTCGAGCATCAGCAATTTCGGCTGGGTCATCAGGGCGCGGCCAATCGCCAGCATCTGCTGTTCGCCGCCGGAGAGATAGCCCGACGCGACCGACCGGCGCTCGTGCAGGTGGGGGAAATAGCTGTAAACCCGATCCTTGTTGCGGTTCATGTCCTGGCGGCTATACAGGGCCGAGGCGGCGATCAAATTCTCCTCGGGCGTCAAATGTTCGAATACCCGGCGCCCCTCGAGCACATGCGCGATCCCGAGCCGGACGCGGTCCTGCGGCATCAGGCCGCCGATGCTTTGGCCACGGAACTGCAATTCGCCCCGCCGCACCTCGCCACGCTCCGCCGCCAGCAGGCCGCTGATCGATTTCAGCGTCGTGCTTTTCCCCGCGCCGTTGGCGCCGAGCAGGGCCACCATTCCGCCTTCGGACACCTCGATCGAGACGCCTTTGATCGCGAGCGAGACGTAATCGTAGACGACCTCGACGTTGTTGAGCGATAAAATCTTGGCAGCGACCGGTGCGTTCATGGCATGCGTGCTTCCGCTATTTCTTGGTGTAGCCGAACGGCCAGACCAGCAGGTAGTCGCGGATGTTGTTGTAAATCTTGCCTAGGCCGAGCGGCTCGATCAGGAGAAATCCGATGATGAGCGCGCCGTAAAGTGCCTGGGGAAGGTGGCCCAGCGTCTCGATGCCGAGCGAAAGTCCGAACTTCGTGGCGAGCCACGAAATGAAGCTGTTCATCGCTCCCGGCATCAGCAGGATGAACGCGGCGCCGAAATAGCTTCCGATGATGCTGCCGAGACCGCCGACGATCACCATCGCCAGCGCCTGGATCGAGACGTCGACGGAAAACTGTTCCGGCGTGACGGCGTGGTAAAAGGTTCCGATCAGGATGGCGCCGGTCACGCCGCCGATGAACGACGACGTCGCGAACGCCACCAGCTTGAAATAGAAGCTGTTCACCCCGATCACGGCGGCGGCGTAATCCTTCTCGCGGACGGCGACCAGCGCGCGGCCGAGCGCGGTGCGCCGCAGGTTGAGCATGAAGGATGTGACCAGGAGGCACCAGACCAGGGCGATGTAGTACAATCCTGCGTCCGATGTCACGGGTATGCCGAGCAGGCGGATGTCGGGCGCCTGCAGCGTGGCCTGGGTGCCGCCGCTGATCGCCGGCACGTGCGAAATCGTCCAGTCCATTACGAACTGCAAAGCCAGTGTGCTGAGCGCCAGATACAGGCCCTTGACGCGAAGCGCGGCAAAGGCAAACACGATTCCGATCGCCGCGGCCGTGAGCCCCGCGAGGATGATGGCGAACTCCCAGGGGATACCGGCCTTCATGGCATGCACGGCGGCATAGGCGCCGATACCCATCACCGCGGCGTAGCCGAGGTGAAACTGCCCGGCCCATCCGAGGATCAGGTTGAGACCGAGCGCGCCCGCGGTCCATACCAGCCATGGCAGCATGTAGCTGGAGAGGTAAAGCTGGTCCATGTAGAGCGGCGCGGTCAGCGCCAGCACCAGCAGAATGCCGATCATCCAGCGGTCGGCCGGAATCGGAAACAACGCCCGGTCGGTGGCGTAGTCGGTGTGAAAAATGCCGGCCTGGCGGAAAAGCATGCGCTCACACTCTCTCGATGTCGTGGCGGCCGAACAGTCCGTGTGGCCGGATCAGGATGGTCAGGATCAGCATCGCCGCGTCCACCAGGTCCCGGCTGGCGCCTCCCAGCATCGGATCGAGGACGCTGGAGGCGACGCCTTCCACGATCCCGAGCAGCGCGCCGGCAAGCAGCGCGCCTCCGATACTGTCGAGCCCGCCCAGAACCGCGACCGTCACACCCTTGAGCAGCAACTGGGCGAGTGACTGATCGACGCCCTGCACCGAACTCCAGAGCACGCCGGCAATCGTCGCCACCACGGCCGACATCGCCCACGACAGCGCAACCCCGCGCTCGACCGAGATGCCGACCGACCAGGCCGCCGTATAGTCGTCCGAAATCGCACGCAGCACGACGCCGAGCCGGGTACGAAAGAACGCGACGAACAGGCCGAACATCGCGATCGCGACCGCCGCGCCGACCGCATAGGCGCGGTTGATCAGCAGCGGTCCCAGAAACAGCGGCGCGTCGCTGATGCCGATCGGCATTGGCCGCGCGGTGCCGCCCCAGATCGTCATCGAGCCTGCGCGCAGGAAAATTTCCAGCCCGAGCGTCAACATCAGGATCATGATGATGGGACGGCCGGCGAGGCGGCGCAGCGCCACCCGTTCGATGCCGATGCCGATCACGAACATGGTCACGATCGCCAGCGGTATAGCCAGCCAGATCGGCGCGCCCGCATTGTTGGCGAATGCCAGCACGACATAGGCGCCCAGCATCGTCATCGACCCCTGCGCCAGGTTGGGCACCGACGAGGATTTGTAGATCAGGACGATTCCGATCGCGACCAGCGAATACATCAGGCCGACGAGCATGCCGTTGACCGTCGATTCCAGCAGCGAGATCGCGTCCATGCGTCAGGCCTCCTGCACCGACAACATCCGCTCGATGACGCCGACTTCACCGGACTCGTAGCTGATTTGGGCCTTCATCAGCACGGTCTGCCGGTTGTCGTAGATGGCATCGATGATCGGTTGATAGCGGGCTTCGACGACATTGCGCCGGATCTTGCGGGTGCGGGTGATCTCGCCGTCGTCGGCGTCGAACTCCTTGTGCAGGCAAACGAAGCGCCGCACCCGCAATCCCTCTGGCAGCGAGCGATTGACGTGCTTGACCGCGGCGGCAACCAGTTCGGTCACTTCGGGCTTTTGCGACAGGTCGGCATAGGAAACGTACGAGATGCCGCGTAACTCCGCCCAAAGGCCGACGGCTTCCCTGTCGATGCAGATGATGGCCGAAAGCGTCTCGCGGCCGCGCCCGAGCACGGCGGCATCCTTGATGTACGGACTGAACTTCAGCCGGTTTTCGATATAATTGGGAATATAGCGCTCGCCCTTGGCGGTGTGCACCACATCGGAAAGGCGCCCCAGCACCACCAGATGGCCGTCGGGTTCGAGATAGCCGGCGTCGCCGGTATGCAGCCAGTCACCGTCGAGCGTTTCGCGGGTGGCTTCGTCCTGCTTGAAGTATCCGGCAAACACGCTGCCGGACCGGATCAGGATTTCGCCGGACCCGCTGATCTGGACTTCGACGCCCGGCAGCGGACGCCCGACCGTATGCAGCCGGACTTCGTCCACGCTCTGGATTGCGTTGTAAGCGCTGCTCTCGGTCTGGCCGTAGAGCTGCCGCAGCTTGATGCCGAGCGCGCGGTAAAACACGAACGTATCCTCGCCCATGGCCTCGCCGCCGGTAAAGGCGCCGCGCAACCGCGCCAGACCGAACTGATCCTTGATCGGTCCGCAGACCAGCCACTCGCCGAGCGGACCGAGCAGGCGCTCCTTCAAGGTCGGTTCGCCGCCGTCGAGCTTTCGCCGTTCGGCCGAAAGGGCGGCCGTCATGAAGAACTGGTAGATGAATTTCTTCAGCCGCGAAGAATCTTCCATGCGAACCTGGATCGCGGTCAGCAGATTGTCCCAGCTGCGCGGCGCCGCCAGATAGAAGGTTGGGGCAATTTCGCGCAGATTGTGCAGCACCGTTTCCTGCCGCTCGGGAATGTTGATGGTGAAGCGAAGCGCGATGCCGGCGCCCATGGTGACGGCGAAATCGCCGACCCAGGCGATCGGCAAATAAGCCAGGATCGTCTCGTCGAACTGGAAAGCGCCGCCGCGATAGGCGTTTCGGACGCCTGCGAGCAGGTTGCGATGCGACAGCACGACGCCCTTCGGCTTGCCGGTGCTGCCGGAGGAATGCACGAACACGGCCGGCCCTTCCGGTTG
>JGI24140J50213_10000662_pt1 | contig 15779 bp, 10 predicted proteins | sample BarGraIncu00222A_FD_50213 | JGI IMG/M metagenome (IMG submission 50213)
GATGGCCGGGCGGAAAATCGCGGGTCTCCCACAACGTCAATTCATGCAGCCGCTCGAGAAAGTCGTCGCCCTCGCGGCGATCGAGCCGGCTGCGCAGNGCNTGCGCGGTGGCGCCATCGGTGCCCGGCGCGCGGCCNAGCCCGAGATCGATCCGGCCGGGAAACAGCGCCTCGAGCATCTTGAAGCGCTCGGCCACCATTAGCGGCGCGTGGTTCGGCAGCATCACGCCGCCGGAACCGACCCGGATGCGGCTTGTCACCGCGGCGATCTGCCCGATCATGAGATCGGGCGCGGGGCTCGCCACCGAGGCGAGGTTATGGTGTTCGGCCAGCCAATAGCGCACGTAACCCAGCGCATCGGCTTCGCGTGCCAGGTCGATGCTGTTGCGCAGTGCCGCGGCGGGCCTGGTGCCGGTGGTAACGACGGAGAGGTCGAGGATCGAAAGCGAAATCATGGCTCTAACCTAGTGCGCGACGCCGGGCCGACAAAGGCCCCCGCCGCGCAGATCAGGCGCGCGCCGACCGGACGAGCCGATGGAGTTTTGGAAACCGTAGGTGGGACAATACGTCTGTATTAAGAAAATATTATATCCTGCCCACAAACGAAATTCGAGACCCAGGCCGAGAGAAATTTGGGATTTTCTTCGCACAATATCCATATAATAGGGCGATATTCCCTCAACGCGCCGTCCGCATTGCGTGTTTTCCTTATTGCCCACTTTTTGATATTTAGGACGTATTATGTAATTTATTCGCAAATATTGGGTAATTTCCCACTTGTGATGGGCTGTTTGAGCTGACGCCTTTGGCCTATTTTGCCGTCCGGCCGCCAGACCTGATGTCCGTAAAGCCGCCGTGGAGTTTGTGGTGCGATGACCGAGATGACGACTGCCGCGCAGGACCGCCATGCTGCGCCAAAACTCCCGGCCATTTCCTTTGAGTTCTTTCCGCCCAAGACCGAGGAGATGGAACGCAGCCTGTGGGACACCATCAACCGGCTGGCCCCGCTCGCTCCCACCTTCGTATCGGTGACCTATGGCGCCGGCGGATCGACCCGCGAGCGCACCCACTCCACCATCACGCGCATCCTTTCCGAGACCCATTTGACCCCGGCCGCGCATTTGACCTGCGTGGGCGCTACGCGCGGCGAAATCGACGAAATCGTCGACCGCTATCATGAGGTCGGCGTCCGCCACATCGTGGCGTTGCGCGGCGATCCGCCGGGCGGCATCGGCACCGCCTACACCACGCACCCCGATGGCTACCGGAGTTCGGCCGAGCTCGTGGCCGGCATCAAGAAGCGCCATGGCGATATCGAGATTTCGGTTTCCGCGTACCCCGAGAAGCATCCGGAAAGCAGGGATTTCGATGCCGATATCGATGTCCTCAAAGCCAAGGTCGATGCCGGCGCCACCCGCGCCATCACCCAGGTGTTCTTCGACAACGACCTCTATTTCCGTTATCTCGACCGGGTTCGCGCCCGTGGCATCACCATTCCGATCGTGCCCGGCATCATGCCGATGCACAATTTCAAGCAGGCGAGAGCCTTCGTGACCCGCGCCGGCACCAGCGTGCCGGACTGGCTCGCGGCCAAATTCGATGGCCTCGATGACGACGCCGAGACCCGCAAGCTGGTGGCAGCGACGGTCGCGGCGGGCCAGGTCCAGAAGCTCGCCAAGCACGGCGTCGACACCTTTCACTTCTACACCATGAACCGCGCGGATCTCGTGTTCGCCATCAGCCACCTGCTGGGCATCCGCCCGCAGGGCGCACAGAAAGCCGCCTGATCGATGACCATAACTGTCTCTCCGAAGCGAACCGCCCTGCTTGCGGCCGCCCGCGAACGCATCCTGGTGCTCGACGGCGCCATGGGCACCATGGTCCAGGGCCTCGAATATGACGAGGCGGCGTTTCGCGGCGAACGGTTCCGGGATTTCCACCGCGACCTCCGGGGCAACAACGACCTGTTGATCCTGACCCAGCCCAAGGCGATCGAGCACATCCACGCTGACTATTTGCGTGCCGGCGCCGACATCGTCGCCACCAACACGTTCTCCTCGACCTCGATCGCGCAGGCCGATTACGACCTCTCGGGTTTTGCCTACGAACTCAATCTCGAAGGCGCGAAACTCGCGCGCAACGCCGCTGAGCGCGTTGCCGCCGAGGACGGCAAACCGCGCTTTGTCGCCGGCGCCATCGGCCCGACCAACCGCACCGCCTCGATCTCGCCGGATGTTTCCAGCCCCGGCTTCCGCGCCGTCACTTTCGACGATTTGCGCAAGGCGTATGGCGAGCAGATCAACGGCCTGCTCGACGGCGGCGCTGATCTCCTGCTGGTCGAGACCATCTTCGACACGCTCAACGCCAAGGCAGCGCTGTACGCGATTGCCGAGATAACCGAAGCCCGCGGCATCGATGTGCCGGTGATGATCTCCGGCACCATCACCGACAAATCCGGCCGGCTGCTGTCGGGGCAATTGCCCGAAGCGTTCTGGAATTCGGTCCGTCACGCCAGGCCGATCACGGTCGGCTTCAACTGCGCGCTCGGCGCCGAGGATTTGCGCGCCCATATCGCCGACATCGGCCGGGTCGCCGATACGCTGGTGTGCGCCTATCCCAATGCCGGATTGCCCAATGAATTCGGCCAGTACGACGAGAGCCCGGAATTCATGGCCGGGCTGATCGGCGAATTCGCGAAAGCCGGCCTGGTCAACATCGTCGGCGGCTGCTGCGGCACCACGCCCGCCCATATCGCGGCGATTGCGGCGGCGGTCGCGCCGCACAAGCCGCGCACCGTCCCCGAAATCGAACCGCGCCTGCGGCTCTCGGGCCTCGAGCCGTTCGAGCTCACGCCGGCAATTCCCTTTGTCAATGTCGGCGAGCGTACCAACGTCACGGGATCGGCGAAATTCCGCAAACTGGTCACGGCGGGCGATTACACCGCGGCGCTTCAAGTGGCGCGCGACCAGGTCGAGAACGGCGCCCAGATCATCGACGTCAACATGGACGAAGGGTTGCTGGATTCCGAAGCCGCGATGGTGACGTTCCTCAATCTCGTCGCCGCCGAGCCCGACATCGCCCGCGTCCCGGTGATGGTCGACTCCTCGAAATTCGCCGTGATCGAAGCCGGCCTGAAATGCGTTCAGGGCAAGCCGGTGGTCAATTCGATCTCGATGAAGGAAGGCGAAGCCAAGTTCATCCACGAGGCCACCATTGCGCGGCGTCATGGCGCGGCCGTGGTGGTGATGGCGTTCGACGAGGCCGGCCAGGCCGATACGTTCGCGCGCAAGACCGAAATCTGCAAGCGCGCCTATGACATCCTGGTCGGGCGTTTGGGTTTTCCGCCCGAGGACATCATCTTCGATCCGAATATTTTCGCGATCGCGACCGGGCTCGAGGAGCACAACAATTACGGCGTCGATTTCATCGAGGCGACGCGCTGGATCCGCCAAAACCTGCCGCATGCGCATATCTCCGGCGGTGTCTCCAACCTGTCGTTCTCGTTCCGCGGCAACGAGCCGGTGCGCGAGGCCATGCATTCGGTGTTCCTGTATCACGCCATCAAGGCCGGCATGGATATGGGCATCGTCAACGCTGGGCAGATGATCGTCTATGACGACATCGATCCCGAACTGCGCCAAACTTGCGAAGACGTCATTCTCAACCGCGATCCCGGCGCCTCCGAACGCCTGCTGGCATTGGCCGAAAAATTCCGCGGCAAGGAGAAGCAGACCAGGGAACAGGATCTGGCCTGGCGCGAATGGCCGGTCGACAAGCGGCTGTCGCATGCGCTGGTGCATGGCATCACCGAATTCATCGAGGCCGACACCGAGGACGCACGCGCCGTGGCCGAGCGCCCGCTCAATGTCATCGAAGGTCCGCTGATGGCCGGCATGAACATCGTCGGCGACCTGTTTGGCGACGGCAAAATGTTTTTGCCGCAGGTGGTGAAATCCGCTCGCGTCATGAAGCAGGCGGTCGCCTATCTGATGCCGTTCATGGAAGAGGAGAAGGCGCGCAACAAGGCCAACGGCATTGTCGGCGATGGCCGCAGCTCCGCCGGCAAGATCGTGCTCGCCACCGTCAAGGGCGACGTCCACGACATCGGCAAGAACATCGTCGGCATCGTGCTGCAATGTAACAATTTCGAGGTGATCGATCTCGGCGTCATGGTGCCGGCCGCCAGGATCATCGAGACCGCCAAGGCCGAGGGCGCCGACATCATCGGCCTGTCCGGCCTGATCACGCCGTCGCTCGACGAGATGAGCTTCCTTGCCGGCGAAATGGAGCGCCAGGGCATGGACGTGCCGCTGATGATCGGCGGCGCCACCACCAGCCGGGTCCATACCGCCGTCAAGATCGACCCGAATTATCGCCGCGGCCCGGTGGTGCATGTCAACGACGCCAGCCGCGCCGTCGGTGTCGCCTCGGCCTTGCTGTCGCCGGAGCGGCGCGAGGCCTATGCGGCGGACGTGCGCGCCGACTACGCCAAGATTTCCGCCGCGCATTTCCGCGCCCAAGCCGACAAGAAGCGGCTGAAGCTGGCCGATGCCCGCGCCAATGCGATGAAAATAGACTTTACGAAGACGCCGCCGAAGCAGCCGGCGTTCTTCGGCATCAGGAGCTTTGCCGATTACGATCTCGCCGAGCTTGCCGACTACATCGACTGGACGCCGTTCTTCCAGACCTGGGAGTTGACCGGGCGATTTCCGATGATCCTCGACGACCCCAAGGTGGGCGAAGTCGCGCGCTCGCTCTATGCCGACGCCCGCAAGATGCTGGACCTCATCGTCAAGGAGAAATGGTTCAAGGCGCAGGCCACCATCGGCTTCTGGCCGGCCAATGCCGACGGCGACGACATCGTCGTCTATGCCGACGACACCCGCCAGACCAAAATCGCGACCTTCCACACCCTGCGCCAGCAGCTGGAGAAGCGTGAAGGCCGCTTCAACACCGCGCTGTCGGATTTCATCGCGCCGATTTCTTCGGGCGTGCCCGATTACATCGGCTCGTTCGTGGTCACCGCCGGCATCGGCGAGGACATCGTCGCTGACCGCTTCAAGCATGCCAATGACGATTACTCGTCGATCCTGTGCAAGGCCTTGGCGGATCGTCTCGCCGAAGCCTTCGCCGAGCGGATGCATGCGCGGGTGCGCCGGGAATTCTGGGGCTATGCGCCGGACGAGACGCTGAAGCCCGATCAACTCATCCTCGAACAATATGCCGGCATTCGCCCGGCGCCCGGCTATCCCGCGCAGCCCGATCACACCGAAAAGGCTACGCTGTTTGCCTTGCTGGATGCCGAAAACACCGCCGGCGTGAAGCTGACCGAGAGCTATGCGATGTGGCCGGGCTCGTCGGTGTCGGGGCTTTATTTCAGCCATGCGGAAAGCTTTTATTTTGGCGTCGGCAAGATCGAGCGCGACCAGGTCGAGGATTACGCCGCGCGCAAGGGCTGGAGCGTGGCGGAAGCCGAACGCTGGCTGGCGCCGGTGCTTAACTACATTCCGGCGCAGGACCAGTCGGCGCAGGATCGCCGCGTCAAACAGGCGATGCCGACATTGCTGCCGACATCCGCCGCGCCCGCCAACGACGCCGCTCCCGATGAAGTGGCCTCGCATCCGCCCGGCTGCAATTGCGCCGTGCATCTGGCCTGGCGCAAGAAGGCCGTGAGGGCGTAACCTCATTGTTGGTCATTCCGGGGCGCGCCCTTGCGCGAACCCGGAATCCATAACCCCAGCGCTCGCGATGGCCTACTACGTCTATCTGCTTGCCAGCAAAAAACACGGCACGCTCTATCTTGGCGTGACAAGTGATCTTGTACGTCGCGGGCACGAGCACCGGACCAAGGCGATCGATGGCTTCACGTCACGATACGGCGTCAACAAACTGGTCTGGTTCGAAATCTACGACGATGCCATAACCGCCATCGCCCGCGAAAAAGAGCTGAAAAAATGGCGCCGTGACTGGAAGATTCGCCTGATTGAAGAAGAGAATCCGGGGTGGGTGGATTTGTACCCGGGAATTTCAAACTGACACTGGGAGTATGGATTCCGGGCCTGCGCCAAGATGGCGCATCCCGGAATGACGAAAGGAAATTCCCGCGAGCTCTTTCCCGATTCAATTTTCAAACAGCCCTGCACCGTCATTGCGAGCGAAGCGAAGCAATCCATGGAGCCGCAAGAAAGACTGGATTGCTTCGTCGCTTCGCTCCTCGCAATGACGTCGCCCCAATTTCAGCCACACCTACGCCTTCCCGCGGCGCGATGCGCCCGAGTTGTTGCGTCGACGTCCCTCGATAACAGAGGGCGCAGGGAATGCCGGACGCTCGGCGCGTCCGCAGCCGCGTGCGCAGTGAGATAAGCACACGCGTTAGTCACCACGGTCACGCCGGAAACGTCCGGCATTCCCCGCGCAATGGTTTTAACGGCTTATTCCGCGCTCTCCCCGGTGACCGGGCTTTCTTGCCACCGTCGCCCCCAAGAAGCTTGCTTCCTAGGAACTTGACGCCAGCGTCGGGGCGTCAGGACCACACGGCTTCGCCGTCCGCAAGACAAGCGCCTTCGTCAAAACGCACCTTGCGTCCACCGCATCCCGCTCCAACGTCCGTGACGATCGCGATACGTCCCTCAAGTCGGACGGGATGGCGCGACTATGGAAGTGATTTGCGCAAAAAGAGAACAGGATTATTTTTGCGGATGGGGCTGGACAGCTGTGTGGGTGATTTGCCCGTCGGGCGCGGTGAGCGCGGGTTAAGGTCTCATCGCCTCATTTAATCTCCGCCCGGCGGCTTCAACGGCTGCACGATTTCCGTGAACGCCGACATCGCTTCGCAGCGCGCGGCATGCGCCGCCAGCGCCGGATCACGCGCGGAGTCGAACAAATGCGGGTGCGCTTCGCCGGTGAATCTAAGAACGCAAGCGACCGCGATATCGGCATGTCCGATCCGATCGCCGAACCAGAACGGCGACGCAACGCCGGCGCGCTCCGTCTCCAGCACCTCCAGCACGCCTCCGATCTGCGCTTCGCAGCGCTCGACCCAGAGCTTCAACGCATCCTTGCGCAGCACACGTTCGTAAACGAGACTGACCGCCTTGTCGCCAAGCCCGGTCGCCAGCGCGCAGATCTTCAGCGCAAGCCGCCGCTGCGGCCCGCGCACCGCGATCATCGCTTTTTCCGGCCCGACCAGTTCGTCGAGATAATCCAGGATAGCCGTGCTCTCGATCAGCGCCTCGCCATCATCCAGCACCAGCGTCGGCACCCGCCGCAGCGGATTATACGGCGCGATCTTGTCGGCATCGCCGAAGGTCGACCATGGCCGATGCTCGAAAGGCAGATCGTAAAGCCGCAACGCAATCGCGACGCGGCGGACAAAGGGAGAGTCGTATTGGCCGATCAGGATCATCGTCTGTCTCTCGAATCGTCATGGCCGGGCCTAGCCGTCCGAAGGACGGCGTCGCTTCCGCTCGCCTATGTCCCGGCCAACCACGGCTTCGTCTCAAAGCAAGACGTGGATCACCGGGACAAGCCCGGTGATGACGGTTAAAAAATTCTACTATTCCCCCTCATCGCTCGCCAGCAACCCCTTCACCGCCCGCGCCCAACCTTTCAGTTTCCGCTCCCGCGTCGCCTGGCTCATGTTGGGCTTGAAGCGGTGTTCCAGCCGCCAGTTGTCGGCGAACTTTGCAGGTTCGGGATAGACGCCGGCGGCAAGGCCGGCGAGATAGGCCGCGCCCAAGGCGGTGGTTTCCTGGATCATCGGGCGATCGACCGGCGCGTCGAGCAAGTCTGCGAGGCGCTGCATGGTCCAGTCCGAGGCGGTCATACCGCCATCGACGCGCAGCACGACGTTGGCGGCCTTGGCGTCGGGCCAGTCGGCGCGCATCGCCGCCCACAGATCAAACGTCTGGTAGCAGACGCTTTCCAGCGCGGCATGCGCCAGCTCGGCCGGGCCGGTGTTGCGGGTCAGCCCGAACAGCGCGCCGCGCACCCGCGGATTCCAGTAGGGCGCCCCCAGGCCGACGAACGCCGGCACCAGATACACGCTTTGGGTGGAATCGGACTGGTCGGCGAGCGGGCCGGTTTCGCTGGCCTGCTTGATGATGCCGAGGCCGTCGCGCAGCCACTGCACCGAGGAGCCGGCGACGAAGATCGAGCCCTCCAAGGCATAGGTGCGCTGCCCCTTCAACTGATAGGCGATCGTCGTCAGCAGCTTGTTTTTCGATGCCACCGGCGTGGTGCCGGTGTTGAGCAGCGCAAAACAACCGGTGCCGTAGGTCGACTTCATCATGCCGGGCGCGAAACACGCCTGGCCGATGGTGGCGGCCTGCTGGTCGCCGGCGATGCCGGATATCGCGATGCTGCCGCCGAATAGCTCCGCGACGCTGTCGCCGAAATTCGCCGACGAATCCTTGACCTCCGGCAGCATCGAGCGCGGCACCCGCAGGATTTTCAACAGTTCGTCGTCCCACTGCCCGGTGTGGATGTTGAACAGCAGCGTGCGCGAGGCGTTGGTGGCGTCGGTGGCGTGCACCCGGCCGCCGGTCAGCCGCCACAGCAGATAGCAATCCACTGTGCCGAACATCAACTCGACGCGATCCGCGCGCTGGCGCGCGCCGGGCACGTGATCGAGGATCCACGCCACTTTAGTTCCGGAAAAATACGGATCGATGATCAGGCCGGTCCTGGCCGAGATCGCCGGCTCGTGGCCTTCGGCCTTCAAGCGCGCGCAGATATCGGCGGTGCGGCGATCCTGCCAGACGATGGCGCGATGAATAGCCGTGCCGGTGGCGCGGTCCCACACCACCGTGGTCTCGCGCTGGTTGGTGATGCCGATGGCGGCGATGTCGCGCGCGGTGACATTGGCTTTTCGCAGCGCTTCGCGGCAGGTGGCGATGGTGGAGGTCCAGATATCCTCCGGCTCGTGCTCAACCCAGCCGGAAGCCGGAAAATGCTGCGGGAATTCAGCTTGCGCGGTCGCGGCGATGGAAATATCGGCACGAAACAGAATCGCGCGCGAGGATGTGGTGCCCTGATCGATGGCCAGCACAAAGGACATGACGTTGCTTCCCGGAAGGCGTGTTTGTTTTTGCGGCGGCGCTCAGGCAAGCGGATTGGGGCTGGTTCGTCAATACGACGCCGCCGCCGCTTCGCTTACCCTCCCCCTCCAGGGGAGGGTAAGGAAGAATCACACCGACGCGGTCGTCACCCCGCCATCGACCACGATGGTCTGGCCGGTCATGAAGCTCGAGGCGTCGGAGCCGAGATAGGCCACGGCGCCTGCGATTTCATCGGGCTCGCCGATCCGGCGCAGCGGCGTGGTGGCGCAGCGGCGCTTCAGGCGCTCTTCGTCTTCCCACAGCGCGCGGGCGAAATCGGTCTTGATCAGGCCCGGCGCCACGCAATTGACGCGGACGCCCTTCGGCCCCCATTCGCCGGCGAGGCTGCGGCACAGCGAGAAATCCGCCGCCTTGGAGATCCCGTAGGCGCCGAGCACCGGCGAGCCGCGCAGGCCGCCGATCGAGGAGACGATCACCACCGAACCGTTGCCGCGCTCGGCCATCGCCGGGATCACGCCCGAACACAGCCAGATGTTGCTCTTGACGTTCGAGGCCATGATCTTGTCGAACGCCTCGTCGGTGATGTCGAGCAATGGTCCGAAATACGGATTGACCGCGGCGTTGCAGACCAGGATGTCGATCTTGCCGTAATGCTTGACGGTGCCCGCGATCAGCGCGTCGATTTCGGCGCGGCGCGAGATGTTGCAGGGGATCACCAGCGCATCGCCGCCCTCTTTGCGGATGCCGTCGGCGACCTCTTCGCAGGCATCGGCCTTGCGGCTGGAGATCACAACTTTCGCGCCAAGCCGCGCCAGCAATTCAGCCGACGAGCGGCCGATGCCGCGGCTCGAGCCGGTGACGACGGCGACCTTGCCGGTGAGATCGAACGGGGTGTTTTTCATTTTTGCCTCCCTGAAATTATTGTTCGTCATTCCGGGGCGCGACGAAGTCGCGAGCCCGGAATCCATACTCCCTGCAACAGCGTTTGATAACGAACTCCAACACGGGGGTTATGGATTCCGGGCTCGCGCTGACGCGCGCCCCGGAATGACGGGAACGAGAGGCCCGCTACATCAGCCCGCCGCTGTCGGTGACGCGGCGCAGGTGGTAGTCGGTGTCGCCGAAGGTGTTCTCGATCATAGTCAGCCGCTTGAAGTAGTGGCCGATTTTGGCCTCCATGGTCATGCCGATGCCGCCATGGAGCTGGATCGACTGCTGGCCGACGAACTTCGCCGACTTGCCGATCTGCACTTTCGCCGCCGCCACCGCGGTGGCGCGCTCCCTTGCGTCGTCGATGTCGGCGGCCATGGTCGCGAACATCGACATGCTGCGGGCCTGTTCGACGGCGACGAACATGTCGGCGGCGCGGTGCTGCAGGGTCTGGAAGCTGCCGATCGGCACCCCGAACTGGGTGCGGGTCTTGAGGTATTCGACGGTGGTCTTCAAGGATTCATCCATCAGCCCGACGGCTTCGGCGCATAGCGCAATGCGGGCATCGTCGACCACGCGCTCGATCAGCGCAAGGCCACCCTTAGCATCGCCGTTCTCGGGGTCGCCGATCGCAGCATCGGCGCCGACCTCGACGCCGGTAAACGTAATATCGGCCGCGTGCAGGCCGTCCTGGGTCGGATAGCCTTTCCTGACCACGCCCTTGGCGTTGCCCGGCACCAGAAACACGCCGATGCCGGTTTTGTCGCGCTGGCCGCCCTTGGTGCGCGCGGTCACCACCAGCATGTCGGCGGTCTCGCCGTTGAGCACGACGAACTTCTCGCCGTCGATGACCCAACCCGCCCCCTTTTTCTTGGCCGAGGTGGAAACATCCGAAAGGTCGTAGCGCGAATTCTTCTCCAGCTGCGCGAAGGCAAAAGTCTTGCTGCCGTCGATGATGCCGGGAATGTGGGCGGCCTTCTGTTCCGCCGAGCCGCCGCGGCGCAGGAAGCCGCCGGCGAGCACGACCGTGGCCATATACGGCTCCAGCACCAGCGCCTTTCCGAGCGCCTCCATCACGATCATGGTCTCGACCCCGCCGGCGCCAAAGCCGCCCTCGTCTTCCGAGAACGGCAGGCCGAGCAGGCCCTGTTCGGCGAGCTTGCCCCAGACGCTTTTGCTCCAGCCGCCCTTCTCCGCCATGTATTTCTTGCGCTGCTCGAAATCGTAGGAACTGCCGAGCAGCCCGTCGACGCTTTCCTTGAGAAGCCGCTGCTCCTCGGACAAATCAAAATCCATTTTTTTACTTCCTCGTATTCAGAAAAAATTTCGTCATTCCGGGATGTGCAATTGCACATCTGAGGATGCGCCTCTTGGCGCAGACCCGGAATCCATACTCCCTGTCGGGGTTATGGATTCCGGGCTCGCTCGCTTCGCTCGCGCCCCGGAATGACGGTTGGGATTTGAGCCCGGCCTTCCAAGAGCGAGCTAAAGCCCCAGCACGGCCTTGGTGATGATGTTGCGCTGGATTTCGTTGGAGCCGCCGTAGATCGAGACCTTGCGGTTGTTGAAATAGCTCGGCGCGATCTGCGCGGTCCAGTCCATCGCCTCGTTGCTGCCGTCNTCGCCATGCTCGTCGAACGGGGCGGCGAACGGGCCGATCACTTCCATCAANAGCTCGGTGGTGGTCTGCTGGATTTCCGAGCCCTTGATCTTGAGCACTGAAGACGCCGGNTTNGGNTTGCCCTTGCCGTGCTTGTTTTCATCGGCGACGACGCGAAGCTGCGTCAGCTCAAGCGCCTTCAACTCGATCTCGACATCGGCGAGCTTCTCGCGGAATTTCTGGTCCTCCAGCACCGGCTTGCCGCCGGATTCCACCTTGGACGCCAGTTCCTTGATGCGGCGGATGCGCTCCTTGGAAACGCCGACGCGGGCGATGCCGGTGCGCTCGTTGCCGAGCAGGAACTTGGCGTAGTCCCAGCCCTTGTTCTCCTCGCCGATGAGGTTTTCGTAAGGCACCTCGACGTCATCGAAAAACACCTCGTTGACCTCGTGGCCGCCGTCGATGGTCTGGATCGGACGCACCGTGACGCCCTTCGACTTCATGCTGAACACGATGAAGGAAATGCCGGTCTGCTTCTTGGCGCTAGGATCGGTGCGGCACAGGCAGAAGATCATGTCGGCGTACTGCGCCAGCGTGGTCCAGGTCTTCTGGCCGTTGATGATCCACTTGTCGCCCTTGCGCTCGGCCTTGGTCTTGAGCGAGGCCAGGTCCGAGCCGGAGCCGGGCTCGGAGAAGCCCTGGCACCACCAGTCATCGACATTGGCGATGCGCGGCAGATAGCGCTTCTTCTGTTCCTCGTTGCCGAAGGTGTAGATCACCGGGCCGACCATGCTGACGCCGAAGGCGAGCGGCGCCGGCGCCGGCGCCATCTGCAATTCCTCATTGAAGATGTAATGCTGCACCGAGCTCCATCCGGTGCCGCCATATTCCTTGGGCCAGTGCGATACGCCCCAGCCCTTCTTGTTCAGGATCCGCCACCAATCGATCATCTCTTCTTTGCCGAGATGACGGCCCTCCTGCAATTTCTGGCGCGTCGCCGGCGGCACATGATCCCTGAAGAAGGCCCGCACCTCGTCGCGAAACGCCACTTCTTCCTTGCTGAAGCTGAGATCCATCGGATCCTCCTGTTGCTAATACCCTGATCCGTCACCCTGAGGTGCTGGCGCAAAGCGCCAGCCTCGAAGGGCGAATGAGGTTCGAACGATTCTTCGCTGCGTCATCCTTCGAGGCTCGCAAGAGCTCGCACCTCAGGATGACGATATCAGTTACTGCACGATCTCGAACAAACCGGCGGCACCCATGCCGCCGCCGACGCACATGGTGACGACAGCGTATTTGGCCTTGCGGCGGCGGCCCTCGATCAGGGCGTGACCGGTGAGACGCGCGCCCGACATGCCGTAGGGATGCCCGACCGCAATCGCGCCGCCATCGACATTGATCTTCTCCGGATCGATGCCCAGTTTGTCGCGGCAATAGAGCACCTGCACCGCGAAGGCCTCGTTCAATTCCCAGAGATCGATGTCGTCGACTTTGAGGCCGTGGCGCTTGAGCAGGCGCGGCACCGCGAACACCGGCCCGACGCCCATTTCATCCGGCTCGCAGCCGGCGGCGACGAAGCCGCGGAAGATGCCGAGCGGTTTCAGGCCGCGCCTGGAGGCTTCCTTGTCGCTCATGATCACCGACGCGCTGGCGCCGTCCGACAACTGGCTGGCATTGCCCGCGGTGACGGTAAAGCCTTCGCCGCGCACCGGCTTGAGGCTGGCAAGGCCTTCGGCCGAAGTATCGGGGCGCGGGCCTTCATCCTTCGAGAAAGTGATGTCCTTGAAGGAGACCGCACCGGTGGCCTTGTCGGTGACGCCCATCTTGGTGGTGATCGGCGCCACTTCGTCGTTGAACTTGCCGCCCTGCTGGGCGGCGGCGGTGCGGCGCTGGCTTTCCAGCGAATACTCGTCCTGGCGCTCGCGGGAAATGCCGTAGCGCTTGGCCACGACTTCGGCGGTGTCGATCATCGGCATGTAGACTTCGCCCTTGATCTTGAGCAGCGCGGGATCCTGGGTGTGAAAGCTGTTGGCATGCTCGTTCTGCACCAGGCTGATCGACTCGCCGCCGCCGCCGACCGCGATCTCAACGCCGTCGAAAATCACCGAGCGCGCCGCCAGCGCGATCGCCTGCAGGCCCGAGGCGCATTGCCGGTCGATGGTGGTGCCGCCGACCGTCACCGGCAGGCCCGCGCGCAGCAGCGCCTTGCGGGCGATGTTGCCGCCGGTCGAGCCCTGCTGCATCGCCGCACCCATCACCACATCCTCGATGTCCTTCGGATCGACCTTGGCGCGCGCCACGGCCTCGCCGATGGCGTGGCCGAGCAGGGTCGCACCCTCGGTGGCGTTGAGAGCGCCGCGATAGGCCTTGCCGATCGGGGTGCGGGCGGTGGAAACGATAACGGCTTCGGTCATGAACGACCTCCTGTTGCGAGTTGTTGTTGCTTGGATTGCGCGAGTGGTTCTGACGATTGTTTCGAGGGTTGCTTGATCCGCAATTCGTGGCGCGAGAGTTTGCCGACTGAAGTGCGCGGCAGCTCATCGACGAAATCCAGCGCCGCGGGAATTTCGTGCTTGCCGAGCTTGCCGGCCAGAAATGCCTTGAGCTCGTCCAGCGTGAACGGATCGGCGCCGGCGCGCAGCTTGACAAAGGCCTTCGCCGCCTCGCCGCGGTAATCGTCTTGTATGCCGATCACGAGCACTTCCTGCACCGCCGGGTGGGTATAGATCGCCTGCTCGATCATCTGCGGATAGACGTTGAAGCCGCCGGAGATGATCATGTCCTTCTTGCGATCGACCAGATAGAAATAGCCATCCTCGTCCATGTAGCCGATATCGCCGGTCAGGAAGCGGTCGCCGACAAAGGCTTCGGCGGTTTCCTTCGGCCGGTTCCAGTAGCCCTTGGTGACGTTCGGCCCCTTGATGCGGATTTCGCCGACCTCGCCGGTGGGCAGAACTTTTCCGGGGTCGTCCAGCGACACCACGTCCAGTTCGATGCCCGGCAGCATCAGTCCGATCGAGCCCGGCTTGTCCGGTCCCTCGGAAGGGTGGCCGGTGCCGGGCGAGCAGGTCTCGGTCATGCCCCAGCCGCTCTTCAGCTTCATCTTGACCTTGCGCTCGAAGATCCTCGCCACCTCGACCGGCAGCGGCGCGCCGCCCGATCCGCAAGACACCAGCGACGACAGATCGCGGCTTTCCAGGTCGGGCAGGCTCGCGATCGCGATCCACATGGTCGGCACGCCGGGAAACGCGGTGGCGCGCTTGACTTCGATATCCCGCATCACGGCCTCGACGTCGAAGCGCTGATGCAGCGAGATCAGATGGCCGCGCCGGATCGACGACAGCAACACCACCGTCAGCGCGAAGATATGAAACAGCGGCAGCACGCAGATCACGCGCTCGANGGCGTCGCGCTGGGCGCGCGCCGGCNTGCCCCANACATCGTAGATCGACACCGCCGANGTCAGATTGCCGTGGCTGAGCATCGCGCCCTTGGGAAATCCGGTGGTGCCGCCGGTATATTGCAGCAGTGCTACATCATCGGCCGAGATCGACGGCCACTGCGCCGGCGCGGTCGCGCCCCGCACGAACGCCTTGTAGGTGACGATCGCCGGATGCGAGGGGATCGGTGTGTGCGGATTGCCGACCGCGCCCCAATCATCGTCTTCACAGACGATCAGGCGATCGAGCAGGCCTTTTTCGAGAAACTTCAGCGCCATCGGCAACAGCGTGGCGAGATTGCTGGTAATCAGAATGCGCGCGCCAGAGTCGCTTAGCTTGTGCGAGAGCGCGATCTCGCCATCGAGCGCACTGAGATGCACGACCCGGGCGCCGGCTTTCAGCGCGCCAAAGAAATTGACCGGGTGATCCGGCGAATTGCCGAGGAACAGCGCGACGGAATTGTCCTTGCCGTAGCCGGCGCGCAGGAAGGCGGAGGCCGCCACCTCGACCATGGCTTCGAGTTCGGCGTAGCTGATGGGGCGATCGCGGAATTCGATCACCGGCCGCGCGGCAAATTCCGCCGCCGCCGTCGACAACAGATCAGGCAGCGTCCCGCGCGTGATCGGATCGTCCCAACGCACGCCTTGCGGATAGAACTTTTCGCCGGGATGGATCATGGGTGTGTTGACCAGCGGGAGGGGGGCACAGTCTCTCCATACTTTCTGCCGTCATTCCGGGGCGCGAGCCGTTT
>JGI24140J50213_10000663_pt1 | contig 15775 bp, 18 predicted proteins | sample BarGraIncu00222A_FD_50213 | JGI IMG/M metagenome (IMG submission 50213)
CGCCGAGCAGGACGAGGAAGGGTGCCGCCAGCCAGGCGCTCTTGATGACGTTGAGGCCGATCAGGAGCACGCCCATCGCGATGCCGAGCGGGATGACGCGTGTCGCCTGGTCGAGGCGCACGCGCAGCGAGGCGGCCACGGCGCCGATGGCCGTTCCGATCGCGACGACGCCGACCAGCGACGACGCCTGTTGCGTCGAGTAGCCGAGCGCCGCCGCGGCCCAGGCGAAGACGATCACGCGCATGTTGCTCGACACGCCCCAGAACAGTGTCGTCGTCGCCAGCGAGATCTGCCCGAGCTTGTCGTTCCACAGCCGGGCGTTGCAGTTCGAGAAGTCGCGAACGAGCATGCCGACGTTCCCGCCGAGCGGCTGCAGCGGCGCCTCGGTGCGCGGGATGCGCAGATTGAAGAGGGCGGCGAGAACGTAGATCGCGACGATCACGGCGATCGCCGCTTCCGGCGCGGTCGAGATGCCGGTGTCGATGATCGGGAAGTCGAACGCGAGCAACCGGTGCGAGACGACGTGGCCGAGCAGTTGCCCGCCGAGCAGCACGCCGAGGATGATCGACAGGATGGTGAGCCCCTCGATCCAGCCGTTCGCCTTGACCAGCTGCGAATTGGGCAAGAGCTCGGTGAGGATCCCGTACTTGGCAGGCGAATACGCGGCAGCGCCGAGGCCGACGATGCCGTAGGAGAGCAGCGGGTTGGCGCCGAACAGCATGAGCAGGCAGCCGACGATCTTGATCGCGTTCGAGACGAACATCACCGTGCCCTTCGGCACCGCGTCGGCGAAGGCGCCGACGAGCGGCGCGAGGATGACGTAGAAGAGCGCGGCAATAGGCGTCAACGCCGGGATGTGCCACGTCGGCGCGCCGCTCGTCTTCAGCAACTCGATGGCGGCGACAAGCAATGCGTTGTCTGCCAGCGAGCTGAAGAACTGCGCCGACATGATCGTGTAGAAGCCTTTTTTCATTCGCTTCGTTGCGGCGCTGGCGGAGCTGTTGTCCGCCTTTCGTCTCCGGGGGCGCGGGTTTATAGCACGCGGGTTTTGCGGTTCAGACACGGCTCCGGTGCATGGGCCGCGGCTGGCAGAATTCGCCCATGCCGAGGCCGATCGAAGCGCTCGTCCACGCCGACGCCCTCGTGGCCAACCTGGCGGTGGCGCGTCGCGCGGCCGGCGGCGCCAAGGTCTGGGCGGTCGTCAAGGCCGATGCCTACGGGCACGGTATCGGTAATGTCTACGCTGCGCTGAAGGGCGCCGACGGCTTTGCCCTGCTCGACATCGCCGAAGCGGAACTCGTGCGCGATCTCGGCTGGCGCGGCCCCGTGCTGCTGCTCGAGGGCTGCTTCGAGGCGCGAGATCTCGACACCTGCTCGCGCCTGCATCTGTGGCACACCGTCCATCGCGAGGCGCAGATCGACTGGCTCGCCGCGCACAAGACCGATCACCCNCAGCGCGTCTTCCTGAAGCTGAACAGCGGCATGAACCGGCTCGGCTTTTCCCCCGAGCTCTATCGCGCCGCGTGGCTGCGCCTCGACGCCCTGGCGCAGGTCGGCGAGATCACGCACATGACGCACCTCGCCGACGCCGACGCGAGAGACGCTTCGGCGATCGACGCGTCGCTCGCCGCGTTCGCCGCAGCGGCGGCCGAGCTGCCGGGGGAGCGCTCGATCTGCAACAGCGCGGCAACGCTGCGCTTCGGCACAGCGCTCGCTGCGACGGCGAGCGACTGGGTGCGCCCGGGGATCATGCTGTACGGGTCGTCGCCCGACCATCCGTGGCACAGCGCGGCCGATTGGGGCCTGCGCCCGGCGATGACGCTGAAGAGCGAAATCATCGCCGTGCAGACGATCGGTCCCGGCGCGACCGTCGGCTACGGATCGAGCTTCACGGCAGAGCGCGAGATGCGCGTCGGCGTCGTCGCCTGCGGCTACGCCGACGGCTATCCGCGCGTCGCGCCGGGGACGAACGAGCGCGGCACGCCGGTGCTCGTCGACGGCCATCGCACGCGAACCGTCGGACGGGTTTCGATGGACATGATCACCGTCGATCTGACGCCGCTGGCGCAGGCAAAGATCGGCAGCAGCGTCGTCTTGTGGGGGCGGGCCGACAACGGCGCCCTGCTCTCGATCGACGAGATCGCGCAGGCTGCAGGAACCGTCGGCTACGAGCTGATGTGTGCGCGCGCACCGCGCGTTCCGGTGCGCGTCGTCGCGCAATGAGCCTCGTCCGGTGAGCACCGCCCCGGTTGTCGACGCCGCGGAGGTCGAGTTCACCGCCGTGCGCGCGCAGGGCGCGGGCGGGCAGAACGTCAACAAGGTGTCGAGCGCCGTGCACCTGCGCTTCGACATCGTCGCCTCGTCGTTGCCCGACGCCGTCAAGGCCCGCCTGCTCGGCCGCGCCGACCGCCGCGTCAGCGACGAAGGCGTGATCGTCATCAAGGCGCAGCGGCACCGCAGCCAGGACCTGAACCGGCGCGACGCGCTCGATCGACTCAATGCGCTGGTCGCCCGCGCCGCCGAGGTGCCTCGGGTCCGCAAGGCGACGCGGCCGACTCGCGCTTCGCGCGAGCGGCGCCTCGAGGGCAAGAGCCTGCGTTCCGAAGTCAAGGCGCAGCGGGCCAAGGTCTCCGGCTGAGGTGTTGGCCGGCGCCGCGCCTGGCGCGCCGATTCCAGCAGCTTGCGCCGCGCCGTTTCGTTTCGTCGCTTCGCCGGCGCCGTGGGGCGACGCCTTGCCTAGAGTGGCCGCATCGTCACTACGCGAGGCCGCCATGCAACACCGCTTGTCCGTCGTCGCCGTCGTCACCTTCGTCGCGGTCGTGTCCGCCCTCGTCCTGTCGTCCGCGCCGGCCCGGGCCGATTGCAACGCCAGCCTGNCGCTCGCCGGCACGACGCCCATCCTCGCCCTCCGCTAGCTGCTAGCGGTTTCGAGCCTTCCGCGCGAGGCGTCGACAATCGGCGCATGGCCAGGGAGAAGTCGATCTATGCCTGTACCGAGTGCGGCGGCACGAGCACGCGCTGGCAGGGCAAGTGTCTGCACTGCGGCGCCTGGAACACGCTGGTCGAAGCGGTAGCCGAAGATGCGGCGAAGCCCCGCTTCGCGACGGCGACGCGCAGCCTCGCACCGGCGGAATCGGTGGCGACGCTTGCCGAGATCGAAGCCTCCGACGCCGAGCGCCAGCCGACCGGCATCGACGAGCTCGACCGGGCGCTCGGCGGCGGCATCGTCCCCGGCGGCGTCGTCCTGATCGGCGGCGATCCGGGGATCGGCAAGTCGACGCTGCTGCTGCAGGCACTCGACTCGCTCTCGCGCGTCGCCAAGGTGCTCTATGTCACCGGCGAGGAAAGCGGCGCGCAGGTGGCGCTGCGCTCGCGCCGGCTCGGCCTGCGCGGCAGCGCGGTGCGCGTCATGGCCGAGATCCAGCTCGAGAAGATCATGGCGACGATCGAGGCCGAGCAGCCCGCGGCCTGCGTCGTCGATTCGATCCAGACCGTCTACAGCGAGGCGCTCAGCTCGGCGCCCGGCTCGGTCGCGCAGGTGCGCGAGTGCGCGGCGCAGCTGACGCGCCTCGCGAAGGCGAGCGGGACGGCGATCATCCTGGTCGGCCACGTCACCAAGGACGGGGCGCTGGCCGGGCCGCGCGTCATGGAGCACATCGTCGATACCGTGCTCTATTTCGAAGGCGACACGCACTCGAGCTTTCGCCTGGTGCGCGCGATCAAGAACCGCTTCGGCGCCGTCAACGAGATCGGCGTCTTCGCGATGACCGAGAAGGGCCTGAAGGGCGTCGCCAACCCGAGCGCGATCTTTCTTTCGACGCACGGCGGCGACCCGGTCGCGGGCTCGTGCGTGCTCGTCACGCTCGAAGGCACGCGGCCGCTCCTCGTCGAGGTGCAGGCGCTCGTCGACTCGGGTGGGCCGAGCCCGCGCCGGCTTTCGGTCGGCCTCGACCGCGACCGCCTCGCCATGATGCTGGCCGTGCTGCATCGCCACGCCGGAATCGCCGCGCTCGACCAGGACGTGTTCGTCAATGCGGTCGGCGGCGTTCGCATCAGCGAGCCTGCGGCCGACCTGGCCGTCATGCTGGCGATCCAGTCGAGCCTGCGCGGCAAGCCCCTGCCGCGCGGCTTCATCGCCTTCGGCGAAGTTGGTCTCGCCGGCGAAGTGCGGCCGGCGCCGCGCGGCCAGGAGCGGCTGCGCGAAGCCGCCAAGCTGGGCTTTTCGATCGCCATCGTTCCGAAGGCCAATGCGCCGAAGGGCGCCGCCGCGAAGGGCTTCGAAGGCCTGACGATCCACGCCGTCGAGCGCATCGAGGAAGCGATCGAACGCGTGCGAACGCTCTAACCGCGACGTGGCTGCGAGCCCGATCGTCGCCTGGCTGCTCGTCGCCGCGCTCGGCATCGCGGCGTGGTTCACCTACGGCTGGCGCGGCGTCGCGATCGGGGCGAGCGGCCTCGTCTTCTGGCTCTTGTTCCAGCTCAGCCGGACGATCGGCGTCATGAAGACCGCCGCCGAGCAGCCGCTCGCCCGCGTGCCGAGCGCCGTGATGTTCCATGCCGGCCTGCGCCCGGGCCTGACGATGCTGCAGGTCGTCCGGACGACGAAGAGCCTCGGCCGCAAGGTCGACGGCACGGACGACGACTGGGTCTGGGCCGACGAAGGCGGCGCCAGCGTGCGCCTGCACTTCGCGCGAGCGCGGCTGGTGAGCTGGCAGCTCGAGCGGCCGACCTAGAATCGTTGCCCCAAGAGCCGAGTTGGAGCGCTTCATGTCGATGGCCGACCGCGACGGAAAGATCTGGATGGACGGCGAGCTCGTCGAATGGCGCGACGCGAAGATCCACGTCCTCACGCATACGCTGCACTACGGGTGCGGCGCCTTCGAGGGCGTTCGCGCCTACAACACGGTGAACGGAACGGCGATCTTTCGCCTTTACGAGCACACGCAGCGCCTCTTCAACAGCGCCAAGATCCTGCGCATGAAGATTCCGTTCGCCTTCGACGCCGTCGTCGAGGCGCAGCGAACGGTGGTACGCGAGAACAAGCTCGAGTCGTGCTACCTGCGGCCGCTCACCTGGATCGGCTCCGAGAAGCTCGGCGTCTCGCCCAAGGGCAACACGATCCACCTGATGATCGCCGCCTGGCCATGGGGCGCGTACCTGGGCGAAGAAGGGATGCGCCGCGGCATCCGCGTCAAGACCTCGAGCTTCACGCGGCACCACGTCAACATCACGATGACGCAGGCGAAGGCGGTCTCGAACTACACGAACTCGATCCTCGCCAACATGGAAGCCCTCGACGACGGCTACGACGAGGCGCTGCTTCTCGACGCGACCGGCTTCGTCAGCGAAGGCGCAGGCGAGAACCTGTTCATCGTCAAGAAGGGCGTCGTCTGCACGCCCGATCTGTCCGCCGGCGCGCTCGACGGCATCACGCGCAACACGATCCTGGCGATCTGCGACGACCTCGGCTTGAAGCTCGTCGAAAAGCGGATCACGCGCGACGAGGTCTACATCTGCGACGAAGCCTTCTTCACCGGCACCGCCGCCGAGGTGACGCCGATCCGCGAGCTCGACCGCATCACCCTGGGCGCCGGCTCGCGCGGCCCGATCACGGAGAAGATCCAGAGCGCGTTCTTCGACATCGTCAATGGGCGCAATCCCAAGTACGCCGAATGGCTGACCCCGGTCTGAGCACGACGATGGCAACCGGCGACGCAAGAAAGAGCGCGGTGGTCGAGCTCGCCGCTGCCGAGCTGCAGGGGCCGGGAGTCGTCTTCTGCCCGAATCCGCTGATGCCGCTCTGGAGCAACCATCCGCGCGTCTTCATCGACGTCGCATCGACGGGCTCGGGCAAGTGCCCGTACTGCGGCACCGAGTACCGGCTGAAGGCGGGCGAGACGATCCACCCGCATTGACGCTGACGCGCGAGCCGCCGTCCTGAGCGCCAGCAAAGGATCTCATGCGTCGCGGAGATCCTTCACGTCGTCCAGGATGACAGGCACAGCTTCCCTCGTCATCGCGCCGCAGTGGATCGGCGACGCGGTGATGGCCGAGCCGCTGCTCGCCGCCCTCGCGCGGCGCGGCGAGACGATCACGGTGGCGGCACTGCCCTGGGTCGCCCCGGTGTTCCGCGCCATGGCGCAGGTGCACGAGATCGTCGAGCTGCCGTTCGCGCATGGCCGCCTCGACTGGGCGGCGCGGCGCCGCGTCGCCGCGCCGCTGCGCGGCCGCTTCGAGCGGGCCTACGTCCTGCCGAACTCGATCAAGGCCGCCCTCGTCCCCTGGCTCGCCGGCGTCCCGCTGCGCATCGGCTATCGCGGCGAAGGCCGGCCGTTGCTCCTCAATCGGCGGCTGCGCAATCCGCCGGGCCGGCCGCCGATGGTCGCGTTCTACGGCGCGCTCGCCGGCGCGGATTTCGACACCGCGGCTGCACGCCCGCACCTCCATCTCGATGACGCGACGATCGCCGCGTCGCTCGCCGCGGCGGGCCTGGCGCGCGGCGCTTACTGGGCGTTCGCGCCGGGCGCCGAATACGGGCCCGCCAAGCGCTGGCCGGTCGGTCGCTACGCGGCACTCGCCCGCTCGCTGCATCGTGGCGACGGCACGCCGGTCGCGTTGCTTGGCTCGGCCGGCGAGGCGGCGCTTTGCGAAGCGATCGCCGCCGCGGCGCCGGGCGCCTGCCGCGTCCTCGCCGGCAAGACCACGCTGCTCGACGCGATGGCCCTGCTCGCCGCTGCGCGCGGCCTGGCGAGCAACGACTCGGGGCTGATGCATGTCGCCGCCGCGTTCGGCGTGCCGCAGGTCGCCCTTTTCGGCTCGACGAGCCCGCTGCATACCCCGCCGCTCAGCGCCAACGCGCGCGTGCTGTGGCTGAAGGACGAGCTGCGCCTCGATTGCATGCCGTGCTTCGACCGCAGCTGCCGCTACGGCCACCTGCTGTGCCTGGTCAGCGTCGCGCCCGAGCGCGTCGAAGCGGCGCTTCGCGACGCCGAGACTCAGAGAGTGAACTTGCCGGCGTAGACGATCGGCCCGGTCGGCTGCCCGCATCGTTTCTCATCGTTTGGACTTGCGGTAGCTCCACCAGGGCAGCACCTTCTTCAGCGACAGCACCTCGCCGCTGCTTCGCGGCAGGTAGCCGGGAATGCGTCCCAGGGCAGCCTGCCATCCGGCCGAGGCGAGGACGCGGCGCAACTGCGCGACGTGCGGGTGCTCGAGATTTCCGGCCAGCGTGGCGAGGAAGTAGCCCTCCTCGGCGAGTTCGATGAAGTCGAGTCCGCGCGTCTGTGCGGCCGCCTCGATGCCGAACGCCGCATCGGCGCTGCCGCTGGCGACGCTTTCGGCGACGGCGCGGTGCGAAGGCTCGACGCGGTCATAGCCGTCTATCGAGCTCGGCCGCACGCCTGCGGTTGCGAGCAGCTCTTCCAGGACGACGCGCGTTCCGGTGCCGCGCTGTCGATTGACGAAGTGCACCCCGGGGCGCGCCAAGTCGGCAAGCGTCGCGATCCGGAGCGGATTCCCGGGGGCGACGATCAGCCCCTGGCGGCGCGAGGCGAAGCCGATCAGCTTGTGCCGGCCGGGCTGGAGCATCGGCCGATAGACGCGGGCGGTGGGCGAGGCCAACGGCGCGTCCGTCAGGGCGTGGAAGCCGGCGAGCAGGCAGCGACCGTCGTTCAGGGCCGCCAGCGCGTCGACGCTGCCGGTGAATGTGATGTCGAGATGGAGCTTGGCATGCAGCGCAATCCATTCGCGCAGCAGCGGCAGCGCTTCGTCGTGGCTTGCGAACATCTCGATCACGCCGGTGTCGTCGTCGAAGGCGATCGCGAACGCGCGTTCGAGTTCGCCGCGCAACATCGCCAGCTGAGGCGCGAGCCTGGCCTGCGCCTGGCGCTCGGCCCAGAGCAACTTCTTGCCGAACGGCGACAGCACGGCCGGCTGGCCCTTCGTCCAGACGATCAGGCCGCGCCCAAGGTGCTGCTCCCAGCGTTTGAGCTCGCCCCAGACATGGCGATAGGACAAGGAGAGCGCGCGCGCCGCCCCCGAGATCGAGCCGTCGCGATCGATCGCGCCCAGCAAGGCGAGCAGCGCGTTGTGCAGCTCGCCGCGGTCCGTGCCTTCGGTCGCCAGCGCGTAAGTCAGCTCGATCCTATGCATTGCCGTTCATATCGTCCGATGCGGTGCCGACATCGAGAATGGACCCGGTACGAACCATTGTTCCCGGTGGAAGGACTCCGATGATCGCTCCGTGGCTCAAGGGCCTGCGTCGCCGCGCCGCACTGGCTTTGGCGACCGCGGCGTCGCTCGGGATGCTTGCCGTGGCCGCGCCCGCACAGGAGCGCTACATCACGATGGCGTCGACCACCAGCACCGAGCAGTCGGGCCTTTTCCCGCAACTCCTGCCCGCGTTCAAGAAGGCGACCGGCATCGACGTGCACGTCGTCGCCGTCGGCACCGGCCAGGCGCTCGACATCGGCCGCCGCGGCGATGCAGACGTCCTCTTCGTGCACGACCAGGCGGCCGAGGAGAAGTTCGTCGCAGAAGGGAACGGGCTGAAGCGCCAGCCGGTGATGTACAACGATTTCGTCATCGTCGGTCCGCGCGCCGATCCGGCGGGTGTCAAGGGGAGCGACTTGATCGCGGCGCTGAAGAAACTCGCCGCATCGAGCACCTCGTTCGTCTCGCGGTCCGACAAGAGCGGCACGCATGCTGCGGAGCTGCGCTACTGGAAGGAGGCCGGCATCGCCATACCGCCGGCGAAACCCTTCGACTACAAGGAATGCGGTTGCGGCATGGGCCCGGCGCTGAACATCGCCTCGTCCGTGAACGCCTACGCGCTCACCGATCGCGGCACGTGGCTAAACTTCAAGAACCGCGGCGATCTCGTCGTGCTGGTCGAAGGCGACCGGAGGCTTTTCAACCAGTACGGCGTGATCGTCGTGAATCCAGCCAGGCACCCCGCCGTGAAGGCCGCTCTGGCGCAGGCCTTTGCCGACTGGGTGACCTCCGCGGAGGGTCAGGCAACGATCGCCGCGTACAAGATCGGCGGCGAGCAGCTCTTCTTCCCGAATGCCGATCGCTGACGTCGCGGCAAAGACGACGCTCTGGATCGTGGCGATGGCAGCGGGCATGGCGGGTATGGACGCCGCGGCACAGGCGCCGCCTGTCGACGGGGTGTCGGTGTTCGCCGCCGGCAGCCTGCGCGCTGCGCTCGGCGATGCGGCGCGCGATTTCGAAGCCGCGCATCCGGGGGTTACGTTGCGCTTCACCTACGGCGCTTCGGGACTGTTGAAGGATCGCCTGATGGCGGGCGAACGGGCCGACGTGTTCGCGTCGGCGAACATGGACCACCCCGAGGAGCTGCATCGTGCCGGCAAGGCCGGGCCGGTGCAGCGCTTCGCGCGCAACGCCATGTGCGCGCTGGTCCGTGCGGGTCTGGACGTGACTTCGGCCAACCTCGTCGAGCGCATGCTCGATCCGGCAATCCGCGTCGGCACCTCGACGCCGGTGGCCGACCCGTCCGGCGACTACGCGTGGCAGCTGTTCGAGCGCGTCGAACGGAGTGGCGTGCCGGATGCCTCCAGGCGCCTCGCGGCCAAGGCGCTGCAACTGACCGGCGGCCCGGCGTCGCCCCCGCCGCCGGCGGGCCGCAACGTCTACGCCAGCCTGGTCGCGGGTGGCAGCGCCGACATCTTCATCACCTACTGCACGAATGCCGCGTCGGCGGTGCGCGAGGAGCCGGCCTTGCGCACCGTGAACATGCCCGATGCGATCGACGTCGGCGCGAGCTATGGCATCGCGTCGCTGGCGGGGGAGTCGACCGGGGCGCGCGCCTTCGTCGAGTTCCTGCTCGGGCAGCAAGGCCAGCGGATCCTCGCCGGCCACGGCTTCGCGCCGCGCTGAAGCGCGTCCTGCGTTTCGTGAATCGCCTGGAGGACACGCCGTGCGCCGCGGCCTCGGCCAGATCCTGCTCGCCGTGCTGGCCGGCCTGGCCTTTCCATTGCCGGCGCAGCAGCGAGGCATCGCCACCGAAGAGCCCGCCTTGCAGGTCCGGCTGGTCGACGGCAGCGTGCGGGCCTACACCCGATCGGACCTCGATCGCCTGCCGCTCGAGACGGCCATGGCATCGCTGCGCGACCGGCCGGCGTCTACCGTCAGCGGCGTTTCCGTGACGACCCTGCTGCGCCTGGCGGGACTCGATCTCGGTGCGAACCTCGGCAGCGCGGCCGTCGTCGGTCGCGTCCTCGTCGCGCGTGCAGCCGACGGCTACGTCGCCGCCTTCGGCCTCGCCGAGGTCGATCCGCACTTCGGTCACGCGCCGCTGCTCGTCGTCTGGAAGAACGTCGACGGCAGTGCGCTGCCGGCGCGCTCGGGTCCGTTCGAGCTCATCAACACCGGCGAATCGCGCGGCGGACGTTGGGTGCGTCAGTTGCTGGCGCTCGAGGTCCGCGACGCGCCGTGAACCGATCGCGCCCGCGTGCGGCTAATCGACGCGCGGCGTTGCTTGCCGGACAGCGCTTGCGTCGTTCGGCATCGGTTCAGAGCGAGAACTTGCCGGCGTAGACGATTGGCCCGGTCGGCTGCCCGGTCGGCGAACCGCCGGCCGGCTCCAGACTCACGGCGAGCGTGTCAGCGCCGGCCAGCACCTTGGCGCGCAGGGCGACGCTGCCGCTGCCGCCCGGGAGCAGGCCGAGCGAGCGCGGCGCGCCGCCGCCCGTCGGCACGGCCCACAGCTCGAGCGAGCGACCCGCCTGGACCGACACCGGAACGATCGGCCGGGTGACGAGCGTCGCGCCGTCGCCGCTGATGCTGGCGACGATCGACCCCGCCGGCAGCGCTCCCGGCGCGGCCCCCGTCGCGGCGAGAACGACGACGACCGGCGGCGGAACGGCGCGCGGGTTGGCGAGCAGGACCGCGAGGCCGATCGCGGCGACGCTCGCGAACGCCGTGAGGGCGCGCCAGAAGGCGAGGCGCTGCCACGCACTTCGCGCTGCCTTCGCTTCGTTGCGCTCACCCTCGATGCGATCGGAGATGCGGCGCCAGACCTCGCCCGAAGGCTGCACCGGCGCGATCACCATGGTGAGGGGAATCAGCCGATCCTGCCAGGCACGCGTCGCCTCGCGTAGCAGCGGGTGCGCCGGCAGGAGGCTTTCGAAACGGCGCCGCGCCGCGCCGCGCAAGGTTCCCGCGACGTACTCGGCGGCGAGACGGTCGGTCAGCTCGGTGCGGCCGTAGTCCATCTCAACTCCTCACGTCGCGCGCGTCGGCGTCGCGCACCTGCTCGCGCTCGCTCGCGCCCTGCAGGCACGACTTCAGCGTCATCAGCGCGCGGCGCACCCACGACTTCACCGTGCCGAGCGGCTGGCGCAGCTGCGCCGCAACCTCGGCGTGGCTGAGGCCGTGGAAGAACGCGAGCGCGACGCTTTGCCGCTGCAATGCCGAGAGCCGGGTCATGCACTCGTCGAGCGCGCGCGCATCCGAGGCCCGGCTCAGCAGGTCGAGTGGGCCCGGGCTGGCGTCGGCCGCGGTGTCGTACACGTCTTCGTCCTCGGAGTCGGCAGCGCCGGCGGTGCTGCCCGGGGTCTGCAATTGCGGCTGCGTCTGCACGCGGCGCAGGCTGTCGATCGCACGATTGCGGGCGATGCTGGTCAGCCAGGTGAGTGGCTGGCTCTGTGCAGCGTCGAAGCTTCGCGCGGCACGCCAGACGTTGACGTAGACCTCCTGCAGGATGTCTTCGGCCTGGGCGCGATCCCGGTTGATACGCAACACGACGGCGTACAGATGCGAGCTCGTCCGCTCGTAAAGCGTGGCAAATGCCGCACGGTCGCCGAGGCCGGAGCGGGCCAGCAGGCGCGAGAGATCGAGGCTGCGCTCGGTCCAATCGGCGGCGGGTTTGACCATGAGCGAATCGCGAACGAGCCCGGGGGCTTCCTACAATGCTGCGCGAAAGGTTAACCGAAGAGCCCGATGCGTCGTTCCAAGCCACCCGCGCCCGTCACCGGATCGGCCGACGACGTCGAGATCGAGTTCTACGAAGCCTTGCAGCGCGGCGACATCGAGCGGCTGATGGCCCTCTGGTCCGACGACGACGAGATCACCTGCGTCCATCCGGGCGGTGCGCGCCTGGTCGGCGCATCGGCGATCCGCGCCTCGTTCGACGCGATGTTCGCGAACGGGACGATCGACGCGCGGCCGGAGAAGGTGCGCCGTCTCGACTCGCACTCGACCGCCGTGCACAGCGTGCTCGAGCGCATCCGCGTCCTGACGAGCGAAGGCGAGCACGCCGCCTGGGTCGTCGCCACCAACGTCTACCTCAAGACGGCACAGGGCTGGCGGCTGGTCGCGCATCACGCCAGCCCCGGCGCGGCGAGCGAAGTGCAGGACCTCGCGGAGACGGCATCGATCCTGCATTGATGCCGCACGGCGTGGACTTTCGCGCCCCGCTCTGGCTCCCCGGCGGCCACGCGCAGACGATCTGGCCGGCGCTCTTCAGTCGCCGCTACAGCGGCCCACGACCGAGCTTTCGGCGCGAGCGCTGGGCGACTCCCGACCAGGACTTCGTCGACGTCGACTGGCAAGGCGAAGACAGCGATGCGACTCTGCTCGTACTCTTTCATGGTCTCGAAGGATCGTCGGCGAGTCACTACGCAGAAGCGTTCGCCGCGGAGGCACGGCGGCGCTTCTGGCGCTTCGCCGTGCCGCACTTTCGCGGCTGCTCGGGCGAGATCAACCTCGCGCCGCGCGCCTATCACTCGGGCGATTGGGAGGAAGTCGCGTGGTTGCTCGCGCGCTTCCGTTCCATGCATCGCGGTCGCATCGTCGCTGCCGGCGTCTCGCTCGGCGGCAACGCCTTGCTGCGCTACGCCGAGGAAGCGGGCGAGTCGGCCGCGGCGAGCGTTCGCGCGGTTGCCGCGGTCTCGGCACCGCTCGACCTCGCCGCCGGCGCCGAGGCGATCGGCCACGGCTTCGGACGCCAGGTCTACACGCGCATGTTCCTGCGCAGCATGAAGCCCAAGGCGCTCCTGAAGCTCGATCAGCATCCAGGCCTCTTCGATGCGGCGCGCCTGCGTGCGGCGCGCGACCTGCGCGACTTCGACGATGCCTTCACCGCGCCGCTGCACGGCTTTCGCGACGCCGCCGACTACTATGCGCGTGCCTCGGCCGGCCCGCAACTGGCGCGCATCCGCGTCCCGGCGCTCGTGCTCAACGCGCGCAACGACCCTTTCCTGCCCGGCACCGCGCTTCCCGGCGCGATCGCCGCCGGGAAGCGCGTGACCCTGTGGCAACCGGCGCATGGCGGTCATGTCGGTTTCGCGACGGGGCGCTGGCCGGGCCACGTGCAAGCCTTGCCCGAGACGGTGGCGGGGTGGCTCGCCGACCGCCTGTAGCCGAAACGACGCGAGCGGAGAATCGCGGCATGGATCCGATCGTCGAAGCGGCGCTGAAGAAGTGGCCGAACGTTCCGCACTGCTACGCCTGGCTCGCCCTCGACGCGCGCGGCGAGTGGTACATGCGCGACGACCGCATCCAGGCGGCGGGTCCTTTCCCGCGCATCAAGGGCAGCCGCATCGATCACGAGAAACTGCGCGAGTTCATCGGCCGCAACTACGCGAGCGACGAGGCCGGCGCCTGGTTCTTCCAGAACGGGCCGCAGCGCGTCTACGTCGAGCTCGAGGCCGCGCCGTGGGTCTGGCGCCTGAGCCGCGACGGCGGCGGCGCGCCGGTGCTGGCCAGCCATACGGGTCGTCCGGCCGCCGCGCAGGAAGCGATCGTCGACGAGTCGGGCCGCTTGTTCGTCGCCACCGACATCGGTCTCGGGATCGTCCATACGCTGGACATGGAAACCGCTGCCGAGGCGGTCGAGAGCGGCGCCTGGGCGACTCGCGAGGCGCGCTTCGACGCCCTGGTCGAAGCTTTCGGCTATCGCTTGAGCCCGGCGGCGAGCCGGGCCGCCTGATCGCGTGAAGCGGGGCGCGGCGAGTGCCGCGCGATGCGCCGCGAGCTACTTCGCGGCGTTGACCATGTAGGTGACGACGGTCTTGATCTCGGCATCGCTCGCCGTCGAACCGCCCTTGGGTGGCATCGCGCCTTTGCCCTTGATGACGCTCGCGGTCAGCGCGTCGATGCCTTGCGCGACGCGCGGCGCCCAGGCCGCCTTGTCGCCGAGCTTCGGCGCACCGGCGACGCCCTGGGCGTGGCAGACGGCACAGATCTGCATGAAGAGCGCCGGCGTTGCCGCCGCATCGCCCTTCGCGGGCGGGGCCGCGACCGTTGTCGCGGGTGCGGGTGTCGGCGCGGCAGGAGTCGGGGCGCTCTTGGCTTGCGCGTCGGCCGGAGCGGTCGCGGCCGGCGCCGCGGCACCGGCGACCGCCGTCGCTCCCGATGCTGCCGGCGGCGGCGCCGCCGGCTCCGCCAACTTCCCGCCGGCCTTGTTCGCCATGAACACGACAGCGCGGCCGATCTCGAGATCGCTGAAGTCGCCGCCGCCCTGCGGCGGCATCTGGCCCTTGCCGGCGAGCGCGGAATGGAGCAGCGCGTCGTAGCCGGTCTTAATTCGCGGCGCCCAGGCCGCTGCGTCGCCGAATTTCGGCGACCCGAGCAGCCCGGCCGTGTGACAGGTCGTGCACTGCGCGGCGAACACCTGCTCGCCGGTCTTCATCGATGCCAGGTCGGCGGCGTCCTTGATCTCGACATGGCCGACCGGGCGGATGCGCTCCTCGACGGCCTTCGGCCCGAGCGCATCGCTGCCCGCCGAGGGCCGCTGCTCGGCCGTCACGTACATCACGAGCAGGATGATGCCGAAGATCGGCACCACGAAGGCGTAGAAAACCGCGAGGATCAGTTGCCGGGGCGTCTTGATCGGGCCTTCGTGCGGGCCGTCGATCTCGTTCGATTCGTGCGCGTCGCTCATCGGGTCCTCAAGGGGAAGCGGCGGACGCGAAAAAGACGGCATCCGCCGCCGCGAGAAATCGATTCACGCCCAACCCTCAATTATAGGGCCGTACCTCTGCGCCGCCCCTCTCGCGGGCGGCTCGCCGCGCGAGCAAGCTCTACAATCGTCGCCGTCGCGCCCGTAGCTCAATGGATAGAGTACTGCCCTCCGAAGGCAGGGGTTGCAGGTTCGATACCTGCCGGGCGCGCCAATGAAAACAAGGGATTCCGGCCACCTCGCGATGGCCGAGTATCCTAAAAGTATCCTAAAACGCCTTGGCCGGATCTCGCCGACCATGCTGCGAAGGCTTCGGATGCAGTCGGGCGACGGCCCTTAACAAAGGCCCGCGTCGTTCGTTGGGTGACCTGCAATGCCCACGCGGCATCGCGACCAGTCGCATTCGCTCCGCCGCGATCGGGGGCTTGGTCGGCCAGGCCGTGACTGGGCGACTTTGCCGGTAGGAGCCGGCCCGGCAGGGCTTCCTGCCGCTTCCTGCGGCAGGAACTCCGTAGGCCGGCAAACCCGTTGCGGTACGCTCTACGGCTGGCGAGCCCTGGTCGTGCCCCCGGCAAGCCCGAAGAGCTTTCGATCGTCCTCTCGGGTCAAAAAGGCAGACAGCTTGCCGAGCATGCTCTTCTGCAGCTCGGCATCGTCGGCCATCATCTCCAGCAGCATTGCCCCGGCCAGGATCTTCCGGCGCGTGTCCTGCTGACGGGCCACGCCCTGCAGCTTGGCCTTCTGGCGGGCCTCGATCTTCTGCTTGTGCGCTTTCAGCTGCGCGAGCTTCTTCTGCTGCGCTTCGATCGAGGCTTCGAGCTTGGCGAGGGCTTGCGACATCGGCGGGCGAGG
>JGI24140J50213_10000664_pt1 | contig 15764 bp, 12 predicted proteins | sample BarGraIncu00222A_FD_50213 | JGI IMG/M metagenome (IMG submission 50213)
CCATAGCCGCCATCGATCAGTATCCGCGCGTCGCGCGCGAAGGTTGCGACATTGCAGGACACCGCGACCACGACGGGAATTTTGCTGAGCGCAAGCTGCCTGACTTGAGCCTGGGCGCCCTGCCGCGGCGGATCGAACACGACCGCGTCGTAGTCGCGCAGCTCCTGCGGCATCAGCGGACGCCGGAACAGGTCGCGCGTTTCGGCCTTGACCGGCTTCAGTCCGGACGTCGATGTCGCGGCCTTCTGCAAGGCCGTTACCGCGCCCGCATCGTTGTCGAAGGCCGAAATCCGCGATTTTGTCGCCAGCCGCAGCGCGAACGGTCCGACCCCGCAGAACAGATCGGCGATGTGTTTGGCGCGCCGGCAATGCTCGCCCACCAGTGCCGCCAGCGCTTCCTCGCCGGCGGCCGTGGCCTGCAGGAACGAGCCCGGCGGCAGGGTAACCTGCGCGGTCCCGATCGTGATCGTCGGCGGCGTGCGCATCAGCACCAGTTCGCCGTGGCGTGTCAGCCGCGCCAGACGATGCCGATCGGCCACCTCGGACAAGGTTGCGATCATGTTTGACGGCAGCGGTCCCGAGCCGCGCACATCGACATCGAGGCCGCTATCGGTGGCGACGAACTGGATATCGAGCGGCTTTCCGGTGGGCTTCAGCGGCTCGGCGATCGCCCATGCCGCATCAAGCGCGCCGCTCAAGCCGGGATCGAGGATCGGGCAACGATCGACAGGAACAATGTCGTGCGAGTTCGCCGCTGAAAACCCCACCTTGAGCACGTCATGGGTGCCCATCCGGGCGTGAAGCGTGATCCGCCGCCGACCGAGCCCATGGGCGTCGATCAGCGGGTGCACGTCGCAAAAAATCTTCGCCTGCGCCAGCGTCTCGACGACGAGCCCGCGTTTCCAGGCCTGATAATGCCCGCTTTCCCAATGCTGGATCGCGCAACCGCCGCAGGTTCCGAAATGCTGGCAGAACGGCGTGATGCGTTCCGGGCTGGCGCGCTCGACCTGAAGCAGACGCCTTCGGTCGGGATGGTGACCCGGCACCGTGGCCACCTCGACGATCTCCCCGCCAAGCGTGTACGGCACAAAGATCGATTGTCCGTCGGCGAAGGCGACGCCGTCGCCGCGATGGCCGACATGGTCGATGACCAGGCGTTCAACCACGGCGCGCTCCAATAAAAAACTCGATATTGCCGTCGCCGCCCTTGATCGACGACGGAAACACCTCGATCCCGGTGCATCCGAGCGAAGCCACGAAGGCTGCGATGTCGTCGCAAATTTCCTGGTGCACCATCGCATTGCGGACGATGCCGCGCTTGGAATGCTTTCGCGAGGCTTCGAATTGCGGCTTGATAAGCGCCAGCAGATGCATCGGCGCCGCCGCCAGCGATAGCGCGACCGGCAGCACGGCCTTCAGTGAAATGAAGCTGACATCGACGACGACGATGTCGGGCCGCATCGGCAAACGCCTGCCTTCGAAGCTGCGGATATCGGTCTCCTCCATCGACACCACCTTGGGATGGCCGTGCAGCGATGGATGCAACTGCTCGCGCCCGACGTCGATGGCGAACACCAGGCTGGCGCCGTTGACAAGCAACACCTCGGTGAAGCCGCCGGTCGATGCGCCGACGTCGAGACAGACGTGATCCTCGATCGCGAGCGGATAGCGCTCCAGCGCGGCCGCCAGCTTGACGCCGCCGCGCGAGACATAGGGATGCGCGGGCTGCGCCTGCAGCACGGCGTCGACGGCAATGGCCTCGGAGGCTTTCAGCACCGGCTGATCGTTGGCTATGACCAGGCCGGCCTCGATCGCGGCCCGGGCGCGGGCCCGGCTTTCGAACAGTCCGCGCTCGACCAGCAACAGGTCCGCGCGCTTGCGGGGAGGGGGCACGCTCACGTCACGTTTGACCAAGTTCAATCCGATGCGCGGGCGGGCGCGGAGCCGAGGCGCCCGGCGGCGAGGCGCACGCAGGTCTCGAAGGCGGTCAGGTCATGCCAGATATCCGCGGGCGCCTGCGGTGGCGTTACCAGCGCGCAGCCGTGGAGATCGAGCGCATGGATCATCATCAGATTATCAGCCAATCCGAAATCCTCGACGGTCAACCCCAGCGCATCGACCAGGCGTCCATCGTGTGAAGTCACCGCGGTGAATTCACGGACCCGATCGGCATAGCACGCGGGATCGTTGGAGTAACCAAGACAGAGTTTGCCGCGCCCGGCCATATAGCCGAGTTCATAGACGGTGCCGGCATCGGCGCCCGGTCCGCGAAACGGCGTGAGATTGGCGATAATGGCATCGGCCGCGATCATCATGGTTTCGTTACCGCGAAATATCCGCAAGGTGGCGTCCTGGGTTGTGAGATCTTGGGCCGTGAGGTCGACGGCGTTGTCCAGCGGATAGAGCCCGGTCAGTCCGTGACGCGCGCACAGGTCCATCTTGCGCTGACCGATGTCGACGGCGTCATGCAGGAAGACGTCGGGACCGGCCAGGTAGATTTTCATTATTCAAGCCGTCATTGCGAGCGAAGCGAAGCAATCCATAACCGCACGAAAATCTGGATTGCTTCGTCGCAAGAGCTCCTCGCAATGACGAACGCAAGTACCCTTCGTTCGGGCGAGCCTCAGGCCAGCTTCACCGTTTCGGCCTTGAAATCCTTGCCGAGCGCTTCGAATACCTTGGCGACGATGCCCTTGGCGTCGAGGCCGGCGCGAGCATACATCGCGTTCGGCGAGTCGTGATCGAGGAACACGTCGGGCAGCACCATCGAGCGCATCCGCAATCCGCCGTCGAGCATGCCGTGCTCGGCCAGCGCCTGCATGACATGGGAGCCGAAGCCGCCGATCGAGCCTTCCTCGATCGTGAGCAGAACTTCGTGCTCCCGCGCCAGCTTCAGCACCATGTCGAGATCGAGCGGCTTCATGAAGCGCGCGTCGGCAATGGTGGTGGACAATCCAAGTGCCGCCAGTTCGTCCGCCGCCTTCTCGCATTCGGCCAAACGGGTGCCCAATGACAGCAACGCGATCTTGGTGCCTTCGCGGACGATGCGGCCTTTTCCGATCTCAAGCGCCACGCCGACTTCGGGCATCTCCACGCCGCGGCCTTCGCCGCGCGGATAGCGGACCGCGCTGGGGCGATCGTTGATTGCGACCTGGGTCGCCACCATGTGCACCAGTTCGGCCTCGTCGGAAGCCGCCATGAGGACGAAATTGGGCAGGCAGCCCAGATAGGCATTGTCGAACGAGCCGGCGTGGGTGGCACCGTCGGCGCCGACCAGACCGGCGCGATCGATGGCGAAGCGCACCGGCAGGCTCTGGATCGCCACGTCATGGACGATCTGGTCATAGCCGCGCTGCAGGAATGTCGAATAGATCGCGCAGAACGGCTTGTAGCCCTCGGTCGCCAGACCGGCCGCGAACGTCACCGCATGCTGTTCGGCGATGCCGACGTCGAAGGTGCGGTCGGGGAAGGCCTTGCTGAAGATGTCGATCCCGGTGCCCGACGGCATCGCCGCGGTGATGCCGACGATCTTCTCGTCCTTCTGCGCTTCCTTGACGAGGCTCTGGCCGAACACGTTCTGGTAGGCCGGCGCATTCGGCTTGGCCTTGGCCTGGGTGCCGGTGGCGACGTCGAACTTGACCACGGCGTGATACTTGTCGGCCGACGCTTCCGCCGGGCCGTAGCCCTTGCCCTTCTGGGTGACGACGTGGACCAGGATCGGTCCGGTCTCCATGTCGCGGACGTTCTTGAGCACCGGCAGCAGGTGGTCGAGATTGTGGCCGTCGATCGGGCCGACATAATAGAAGCCGAGTTCCTCGAACAGCGTGCCGCCGTCCATCATGAAACCGCGGGAATATTCCTCGACCCGGTTGGCGCGGTTGGCGATGATTTTCGGCAGATGGTTGCCAAGCTGCTTGGCCGCCTCGCGCAGCGTGCGGTAGGTCCTGCCTGAATAGAGCCGCGACAGATAGGCCGACATCGCGCCGACCGGCGGCGCGATCGACATATCGTTGTCGTTGAGAATGACGATCAGCCGGGAGTTCATCGCGCCGGCGTTGTTCATGGCCTCATACGCCATGCCGGCGGACATCGCGCCGTCGCCGATCACGGCGATGACGTTGTTCTTGCCGCCGGCGAGGTCGCGCGCCACCGCCATGCCGAGCGCGGCCGAGATCGAGGTCGAGGAGTGGGCGGCGCCGAACGGATCGTAATCGCTTTCGGTCCGTTTGGTGAAGCCCGACAGTCCGCCGCCGGTGCGCAGGGTGCGGATGCGGTCGCGGCGGCCGGTCAGGATCTTGTGCGGATAGGCCTGATGACCAACGTCCCAGATCAGGCGGTCGCGCGGGGTGTCGAACACGTAGTGCAGGGCCGTCGTCAATTCGACGACACCGAGGCCGGCGCCGAAATGTCCGCCGGTGACCGAGACGGCGTCGATGGTTTCCTGACGCAGCTCATCGGCGACTTGCCGGACTTGCTCCACCTTGAGCCGGCGCAAATCGTCGGGGGTCTTGATGGTGTCCAGAAGCGGCGTTTTACTATATGTGGATGTGGTCACAGCGATATTCCAATTTTGCAGGTCGGGACGAGCGGTCCGACGTGAGGCGGGTGCGCGGTATCTGCGCAGCGAAAACCCAGACGTCGGCTGCCATCTGGGCCAGCCGAAGCCCGATTTGAAAGCCTAGAAGCGCTCCAGATCGTTCAATGTGACATGCATCACTTTTGGCGGCTTCGCCCTTCTCGATCATTTTGTGAGCTATTTGAAGCACTTGCTAGCACCGGAACCGGCGGCAGCTCGCCTTCATCAGCCCATAACCTTCTAAGCTTTACACTAAACCTGCGGTTAAAGCCAACCCGCCGGGACCCCCGGCGCGCCAGGCATGAGCGCAAATGGACCCCCCGGAAGCTCAACCCCGGCAGTGCGCCGAGGGTTCCGTCCCCTAAATCGGCGGCACGCAGCCGCATAAACGGCCGCTATTTCGGTGCTTTTCCAGGCCGATTCGCGTGCGAAAGGGTCGTCCGTTGTGATCCCGAGCGCAACTCGGGGCGCGGGTCCCGCGTCCGCTTCCGCGAAAAGCCGGTTTATGCCTCGGCCGGGTCCTCGGTGTCGGAGCGCTAAATGTTTCTAACTGTTGCCAGGGAGTGACGCCTAAAGGCGGCCCAAGGCCGCTGGAATCCTCACTGAACGTCGAGCGGTTCCGTGCCGACGACCTGGCCATTGGCGTCGGTGGTGATCTTGTCGACGCGCGCCTCGGCCTGCCGCAGCAATTCCTCGCACCGCCGCTTCAAGGCTTCGCCCCGCTCGTAAATGACGACGGATTCCTCCAGCGGCACCTTGCCGTCCTCGAGCCGCTTGACGATCGATTCAAGTTCCTCGATCGCGCGCTCGAAGCTCAGCTTCTTGACGTCCACTTGGGTATTTTCGGCCATATTATTTTCCCGGATGCGCACGCTGGAAGGCGCAGATTCAAGGACGTCTATGCGGGCATATTGTGGCGGCTACTTACGCGCCCATNAACGCGGTGACGTGGGCCGCGACTGATTCCTTCAGGCCTTGCAGATCATAGCCGCCCTCCAGCACCGACACAATTCGGCCACCGGCGCTTTTATCGGCGACATCCATCAGCTTGCGTGTGACCCAACCGAAATCTTCCGATCTGAGATTGAGCGACGCCAGCGGATCCCGGTAGTGGGCGTCGAAGCCGGCAGAGACGATGATCAATTCGGGACTGAACTTGTTCAACTGCGGCAGGATCACGTTTTCGAACGCGGCGCGGAACTGGACGCCGCCGTCTTCCGAGGCCAGCGGCGCGTTGACGATGGTGTCGTGCTCGCCGCGCTCGCCGCGGGCGCCGGTGCCGGGAAACAGCGGCATCTGGTGCGTCGAGCAATACATCACGGTCGGATCGGCCCAGAAAATATCCTGGGTGCCGTTGCCGTGATGCACGTCGAAATCGACCACGGCGGCGCGGGCGATGCCGTATTTGCGCTGGGCGTGACGCGCGGCAATGGCGGCGTTGTCGAAAAAGCAAAAGCCCATCGGCTTGTTGATTTCGGCGTGATGGCCGGGAGGGCGGACCGCCACGAAAGCATTGGCGTGGGTGCCCGCCATCACAGCGTCGGCGGCGGCGACCGCGCCGCCGACGCCGCGCATCACGGCTTCCCAGGTGCCGGGAGACATCGAAGTGTCGCCGTCGAGATAGATCAGGCCGCTGGTCGGCGCGATATGCCGGAGTTCGCCGACGTAATGCTCGTTGTGGCAGAGCATGACCGAATCAAGATTGCCTTCCGGCGCCTCGCCGCGCACCAGCGGCGCGAAGCGGTCTTCCGCGAGCACTTCGGCGACCGCGCGCAGCCGGTCGGCGCGTTCAGGATGTCCGTCAGGTGTGGCATGCTCGAGAAAGGCCGGATGGCTGAGAAGAAGCGTCGTCATGCGAAACCCTGGCGCGTCAGAACGCGCTTCTCGAGGAAGCGCTAATCTAGGGCGTCGTTGCCCGCTGCGAAAGAGCGGACGCGATTTTGCAACTAGTTGATCCGCGCGATGCGGTCGGCGGCGGTAGGCCCGATCGGGCTGTTAGCCCTGAAATAGGCGTAGAGCGCATCGACGTCGTAGCCGCCGAATTGCGGCGCGGTCCCGTCCTTCAGGACGGTGAAGCCATCGCCCCCGACCGACAGGAAACTGTTCACCGTCACCCGATAGCTCGCCGCGGGATCGATCGGTTGCCCGTTCAGCGACATGCGGTCAGCCATCACGCGGTCGCCATAGGGCCTGGCGTTGTCCCAGGTGTAGCCAAACCCCTTCGAGACCTGCAGGATCCGCGGCCGCTTCGGATCGGCCCATTGCTGCTCCAGCATGTCCTTGATCTGTTTTCCAGTCAGCGTCAGCGTGACCAGTTGGTTGCGGAACGGCTGGCTGGCGAACACATCGGCATAGCTCACCGCACCGTCTTCCTTCTTTGCGATATCGGTGCGGACGCCGCCCGGATTGGTGAATGCGACCAGCGCGCCGCCGGTTGTCGCGGCGCGGGTCATCGCCAGCTGGGCGTCCGCGATGATGTCGCCGAGAGCGCTTTCGCCGGCCTCGTTCGGGGTGCGCGACAGGGTCTCGGTGACCGATCCGGCCGGGCGATTGGCGATCGGTGCGGCCACCTTATCGTAAGCTTCCAGCAACGCTGTCTGTTCCGGATCCCTGGCGTAGACGCTGGTGAGGACGATGGTGTTGTCGGCCCTGGCGCTGACGATGTCGCGCGTCGCCCGATCGAGCTTGAGGTCGATCGTGGTCACGATGGTTCCGTATTTGTCGCCAGACGTGACCAGCCGCCCATCGATGTCGCAGACATAGGCCTGATGGGTGTGGCCGCTGATCACGACGTCGACCGCGCGATCGAATTTCTTGACGATGTCGACGATCGGTCCGGATATCCCCGGGCATTCATTATAGTCGCCGGTTGGAAAGCCGCCTTCATGAATCAGCACGACGATGGCCTCGACCCCGCGCGCCTTCAATTCCGGCACCAGCGCATTCACGGTTTCAGCCTCGTCCCTGAATTCGAGGCCCGCGACTCCCACCGGCGAGACGATGTTCGGCGTGCCCTTCAAGGTCAGGCCGATGAACGCCACCGGGATGCCCTCGAATTCCCTGATCTCGTAGGCGGGAAATACCGTCTTGCCGGTGTCCTTCTCGATCGTAGAGGCCGCAAGGTAGTGAAACCTGGCGCCGGTGAACGGACGCGGCCCCCGGCATTTGTCGGTGGGATGACAGCCGCCGTTCTGCATCCGCAACAACTCGTCCTTGCCTTCGTCGAATTCGTGATTGCCGACCGAGGCCACCGCAAGCCCCATCATCGACAGCGACTCGATGGTGGGCTCGTCATGGAACATCGCCGACAGCAAGGGGCTCGCGCCGATCAAATCTCCGGCGGCGACAAAGATGGTGTTCTTGTTTCCCTCACGGAGTTGCTTGAGCAATGTTGCCATATGCTCGGCGCCGCCGGCTTCCACCATGATCTTCCTGGTCTTGTCGGCGGGATCGGCAATCTTGATTCCGCCCGGGGAGGGGTGCAGGTAGCCGTGGAAATCGTTGATGGCGAGAATTCGCAGATCGACCGTATCAGCGGCAGATCCAGAGGCTGGGCACAACAGCGCCAGCAGCGCGGCGAGAACAGGCAGCAAAGGTCTTGGTAGAACGGGTCTTGTTAGAATAGGTCTCGGCATAGGAGGCGACATTTTTCCGGGGTGTTGACCTTTCCGAGGCGAAAACGGTATCGCCGGCGAGCGGCGAGCCATACCCTACATGAACCCCGGTGACGCCCAAATGCTCCACTGAGCTTCTCCGCAAAAGTGATGAAAAGGGATTCTTGAATGAGCGATGCGATGCAGTTGACGGGCATTCACCATCTGACCGCGATTTCGGCAAGACCGCGCGACAATCTGGCGTTTTACACCGGCCTGCTCGGCATGCGCCTGGTGAAGAAGACCGTCAACCAGGACGATGTCAGCGCCTATCATCTGTTCTACGCGGACGGAAAGGCCAATCCCGGCACTGATTTGACGTTCTTCGATTTCCCGGCCGCCCCGGAGCGGCGCGGGAGCAACAGCATTTCGCGGACCTCATTGCGCGTTGCCGGCGAAAAGAGTCTGGCCTACTGGAGCGATCGCCTCAAGCAAGCCGGCGGCCACACCGGCAATGTCACGGAGGTCGACGGCCGGCTGACGCTGCCGTTTGAAGACGGCGAAGGTCAACGCCTTGTGCTGGTCGATGATGGCGGCGCCGGTGACGCTTCGCCATGGGCAAGGAGCGCGGTGCCGGCGGAGCACCAGATCCGCGGCCTCGGTCCGATCGTGCTCAACGTGCATGATCTCAAGCCTACCGCACAGGTCTTGACCGGCGCGATGAACATGCGCCGCGTGCGCGACTATGCCGCGCCGGACGCCGAGGCGCAGGTTCATGTGTTTGCGATGGGCGAGGGTGGCCCGGCCGCCGAACTGCACGTCGTCGAGAATAAGGATTTACAGGTGGCGCGGCAGGGCGCCGGCGGCGTGCATCACGTTGCGTTTCGCACGCCCGACGACGAGCAATATCATGCCTGGACGCACCGGCTGAACCAGCTCGGCATCCGCAACTCCGGCGAGATCGACCGGTTTTATTTTCGCAGTCTTTATTTCCGCGAGCCGAACGGCATCCTGTTCGAAATCGCCACCGACGGCCCCGGCTTTGCCACCGACGAGCCGATGGAAACGCTCGGCGAAAAACTGGCGCTGCCGCCGTTCCTGGAGCCGCGCCGCGCGCAGATCGAGGCGGGGCTGAAGCCGATCGGGTGAGATTGGTTTGCCGAACGGGGATTAAATGGCGGGTTATGCTGCGCTAACGCGCCTTACGGACCTATAAAGTTTCGACAAACTGGAAGAGGGTGCATCGATCACGGCAACGGCACGCGAGGGAGGCAAAAATGATTGGCTATGTAACGCTGGGGACCAACGATTTGCCGAGAGCGGCGGCGTTCTATGATGCCATTGGCGCCGAGCTGGGCGTTCGCCGGTTCATGGAAAGGGAAACGTTCATTTCGTGGGGCAAGCCCGGCGGTGTCGGGATCATGATCACCAAGCCCTACGACGGGAGAGCGGCCAGTGTCGGCAATGGTGTGATGGTTGCCTTTGTGGCGCGCGACACGGCTCATGTCGACCGCATTCACCAATTGGCCATGAGCCTCGGTGCCCAGGATGAAGGTCCGCCGGGACCGCGTGGTGGAGGATTTTACGGTGCGTATTTCCGCGATCCGGACGGCAACAAACTAAACGCGTTCGTGATCGGATAAGGCGGCCCTTGCATCAGGGCTGTTTGATGCTCGCCGGGGCTTCGACCGGCTTACTGGCTGGTTTTTTCGCCGCGCGCTTTTTTGGTTTGGGGCCGGATCTGCCCGATGCTGTGGCATCGTCGCCCTCGCACGGCCAGGCATCTCTCAGGGCTGCGATCGCAACCGTAATTCCGGCCTCGCTCACGCGATCCGGATTCTTGTCGAGGTATCGCAACAGCGTCTTGGCGCTTTCCAGGACGCTGCCTTGCGCGGGGGCGCATGCCCGCGAGTCGGCCGGCATGTTGGGTGCGAACACCATGGCGGTCTCGATCATTCCCTCGCATGCGCCGGCAGCCCGTGCCTCGTCGGAATCGCGAAACGAGCCCTCGACCAGGAATTGGCAAGATTTCTGCGCGTCCGCTCCGTTATCGACAACCGAGCCCCAGGCACTTCCGATGACCGAAAGCGCCAGCCCGGCAGCAATGAGATAAGCCCGCATGATAGTTCCCCGATTAGCAGTTCAGATAGTCAATTTCCGAGCTCTCTGGCAAGACTTAGGCCATCCAAAGACTTGGGCCATCCAAAGACTTGGGCCAAAGACTTGGGCCACATTGCTCGTGAGCCGACCATGGGCGATTCATAACCGGATGGCTGAACAGGATAGCTGAGTGGACCGGTCCCGGACATACTACTTGCGGGTGTCCGTCTCACGACTGCTTCAGCTCCGCGTCGATTTGCCCCGGGTTGCGTATGTTGACGGCTCCAGATTAGAGTCCAGGCGTGGGGGAGGCAATTGAGATGAATGTTCTCGGAATCAATTCTGTGTTCCATGAATCGTCTGCCGCGTTGCTGGTCGACGGAAAGGTGGTGGCGGCGTGCGAGGAAGAGCGGTTTAATCGCGTCAAGCATGGCAAGCCGGCGCAGATCGACAATCCACAGGAGCTTCCCGAGCAGGCGATCCGTTTTTGTCTGAACCATGCCGGGCTGAAAATGTCCGATATCGACCGGGTGGCGTATTCGTTCGATCCTCAATTGCGCCGTAAAGAATATCATGCGGATTGGTGGCCCGACAGCCAGATGGAGGATACTTTCCTGGGGTGCCTGGGTGAGGTCGGCGACGCTGTCGACCGGCTGTTCGGCCGGAAACTCGGCCGGGCCTTGAAGTTCGTCCCCCATCATCTGGCGCATGCCGCTTCTGCCTACTATCCCTCCGGCTTCGATGCGGCTGCAATCCTCGTCATCGACGGGATCGGCGAGGCCGCCTGTTCGACGCTGGCGCACGGCGAAGGCGTCAAAATCAAGCCCATCGAGACATTTTCGTATCCGCATTCACTAGGATTTGTCTGGGAGCGCGCCAGTGATTATCTCGGCTTCTCGCCCTACGATGCCTCCAAAGTCATGGGCCTCGCAGCCTACGGTGATCCTGAGGTCTATCGGCGACAAATGGCGTCGGTCATCCAGGTCAGCGAGGACAGCTATCAGGTCGATCTCGCTGCGCTCGGCTTCCCATCCTTCGATCTGAAGGGCTTCGAGCTTTTGCTCGGGCCGAAACGGGAACCGGACGAGGAAATTGTCATTCAACACATGCACTTTGCCGCGGCGCTGCAGGACGCCACCAATGCGGCCGTGCTGGCTATGCTGCGGCGTCTCGAGCGTTCTGTCGGGCTCAAGCGTCTGTGTGTTGCCGGAGGTGTCGCGCTCAATTGCGTCACCAATGATCTGATGAGGCAGGCCAGCGCCTACTCGGATATCTTCATTCCGTCGGCTCCGCATGACGCCGGCACCGCAATCGGTGCGGCTCTTGCCGTTCACTGCGCCGAGCAAGGCGTGAGGCCGGCGCCCAGTGGCGCAACCCCCTATCTCGGTCCGGAATTCAACGAGCGGGAGGTTCTGGCCGCCGTCAAGGCGGCCGGTCTGACGCCGCGGCGATGCAAAAACACCGCTCGGGAGGCTGCCGACATGATCGCTGACGGCAATATTGTCGGCTGGTTTCAAGGTCGCATGGAGTTCGGCCCCCGCGCGCTTGGCAATCGGTCACTGCTTGCCGATCCGCGCCGGCCCGATACACGAGCTATCCTCAATCGCAGGGTCAAGCACCGGGAAGATTATCGGCCGTTCGCACCCAGCGTGCTGGCTGAACACGCCGACGACTGGTTTGAAATCGGGCCGCATCTGGCAAGCCACGAATACATGCTGTTTGCTTGTCCGGCAAAGGCTGAACGTCGCGATCGTATTCCGGCCGTGCTCCATTGCGATGGAACCGCCCGCGTGCAAATCGTACCGCGCGCGGCCAATCCGCGTTTTCACGAGCTGATTTCGCGCTTCTTCGAGCGAACCGGCGTACCGATCGTTCTCAACACCTCATTCAACGACAGCGAGCCCATCGTATGTACGCCTGCCCATGCCATCGCCACGTTCCGCAAAACAGGGATCGATGCATTATTCATGGGAGACATCTGTCTGACATCGCAAAACTGAGCGCGCGGTTGGCGCGGGACCGCGCTGTTCGCACGGGACAATGTGACCCAGCCGTGCAAGAGAAAAAAGTGGCGACACCGACCGCCGCATGGTATCCAAAAACCACCGCGATGCGGAGCACCAACGAGGCGGGAGGCACGTGCTGACCGATGACGGCTGATGATCCACTATCGCATTCGCGTACTCCGCTGCAATCCGGCGAGCAGAACGCCGACGCGGACAGCGCCGACGTGCTGAGCGCCGACGAGGAGAGCGCCGGCGAGATCCGATTCTCACCTAATTTCTCGGTCTACATCCTGCCGCCCGACGGCGTCTGTCTCTATTCGGAAAACCGGAAGATTTTTCTTCGCGGCGAACTTTATTGCGCCGTCGCCTCCCGCATTGGGGAAGGCGCGCATCCGGAAGCCATCGTCGAGGCGCTCTCCGGTGAATTCCCTTCCGACAAGATCGATGAAGCCATCCAACGCCTGCTCGATCGCCGCTTCGCGGTTGCTGTAAGTCCGATCGACGAAACGGCAGCGGGCTATTGGGCCAGCCTGGGTCTCACCAGCGAAACCGCCGCGGAAAACCTCTCGAACACCAGCGTGCAAATTGAATCAATGGGAGCGGCCGGCGCAGAGGAGCTGGACGCCGCGTTGCGCAAATTCGGCGTTCGGGTCGTCGATCACCCGGGCAATCTGACGGTCGTTCTGGTGGATGACTATCTTGATGGCCGACTTGCCGAAGTCAACCTTCAGGGCCTGACGCAAAGGCAGGACTGGCTGCTGGTGCAACCCTCGGGTATTTTTCCGCTGATCGGTCCGATTTTCAGGCACGGAAAGAGCGCTTGCTGGACCTGCCTCGCCGATCGCATGAAATGGAATCGCCAGATCAAGGCATTTCTCGACCGGACGAATGCGCGCTGCGTGGCCGCCTCACCGCTCGGCAGTAATTTGCTCGCGCCGAGCGCGATCGGGCTTGCGGCTACCGAGATCGCCAAGGCGATTGCCAGCGGCTTTCGTACCGACCTGCAGCACCATGTCGTCAGCCTCGACTTGTTGAGTTCGATGGTCGTTCGACACCATGTTGCAGCCCGGCCGCAGTGCCCCTCTTGCGGGAGCAAGGAAGCGCGGGACCCGGGTCGTCCCCCTCTGCCGACCAGGCTCCACGTCGGCGGCAAGGCCGTGATGACGAGCGGTGGCTATCGATCGGTAGCGCCGGCCGAGACGATCGCTCGCTTTCGAAAGTATGTCAGCCCGCTGACCGGCATCGTCTCGCAGCTTGAACGGATCAAAAGCGAGCAGCCGCTGGATTTCAATTTTCTTGCAAAACACAGCTTTTCGCCGCGTCCCGAAGCGGTCAATGCGCTGCAGGTCCAGGTGATCGCCGACAGCTATGGCAAGGGCAGCACCGCGGACCAGGCCGAAGCAAGCGCCCTGATGAAGGCCGTCGAACGCCATTGCGGGATATTCCACGGCGACGAGATCAGGACCAGTCGCAGGTTTGTCGATTTTCCGGCGGGCGACGCGATCCTTCCCGACGACATTTTATTGTCAAGCGATACGCCGTTCGATCCGTCGGCCGAAATCGAATGGTCACCGGTTTGGTCTCTGCGCGACGAGCGTTTCAAACACGTTCCGACCGGCCTCTTGTACTTTTTTCACGATGCCTCCGCCCAATTCAATGCCTGTTCGAACGGCTGCGCGGCCGGCAATACGGTTGAGGAAGCGATCCTCCAGGGTTTCCTCGAACTCGTCGAGCGGGATGCCTACGCGATCTGGTGGTACAACCGCCTGCAACGCGCCGAGATCGATCTCGATCGGCTTGGCGACAGTTATATTCGGGATCTGCGTACCCAATTCGCAGCAATGGGACGCGGCCTGTGGGTGCTGGATGTGACCAGCGACATTGATATTCCCGTTGTCATGGCCGTCTCGCACTGGAACGAAGATGGGCAGGAGCNTATCGAGTTTGCCGCGGGCGCGCATTTCGACCTCCGCGTCGCCGCACTCCGGGCGGTGACCGGGCTCAATCAGGTTTTGGCGGTTGATCGGATCAGGCGCGTTGCTGCCGCCCCGACCGTCGCGGACAGAGGCGACGCGTTGCCGGTGCCCTTGCGCAAGCATGCCTACGTAGTGCCGCACGGTAAAGCGACCACCCGGAGCGCGCGATCTCAAAAATTTGCGGGCCTCGATCGGCGCGAGCAGGTGCTTGCCTGCGTCAAGCTTGCCAGGCGTCTTGGCCTGGATTTACTCGTTCTCGACCAGACCCGGCCGGACGTCCAGGTTCCCGTTGTCCGGGTGATCGTTCCGGGACTGCGGCATTTGCATCGCCGTTTCGCCCCCGGGCGGCTCTATGATGTGCCGGTCAAACTGGGTCTGCGCAAACGGCCGTTGCGGGAAGCCGATCTCAATCCGCTCCATCCGCGAATCCCGGGGTTCCCGAGCGATCGACGGAACTAATCCGGGCCACTGTCACTTATCGCAAATACCCTCACAGACCGGGAGATTGCCATGACGATCGCAAGGATCCTTTCGGCTGGGGCCGCGGCGGCTCTCGTCGTCATCAGTTCGGCTGCTTTGGCCCAACAGGCGCTTACGGGAACGATCACGGGAATTAACCGGATCAATGACACCATCGCGATCAGACAGACCCAAAGTGGCACCGTCGGCGCGAATACCGGCGGCGCGGCGGAGCAGTTCAAGGTGCAGAAAGGCCAGTCGCTGGAGGACTGGCACGCCGGCGATAGAGTGAGCTTTTCCGTCACGACGGAAACGGGCGGAATCCGAACCATCACGAAACTTCAGAGGCAGTGACGCTTCGAAGATTCGCTGACGTCGCGGGCCTGCAAACGGGTGGCGCCTGGCGTCACCGAAATAGAAGCGTCAGAAGCCGATGACGATGACGATCAAGCCGCCGCACAGGACGGCCAGACCTCCGACGATGACGGCGAGGAAGCTTCCGGAAACGCGATCAAGGTTACTCATGACACACCCCGTGGTTCGAAGGGGGATGGTGCGGACCAATTGATTAAAACTTTCGGAATCCTCGCAGCGGCGGCGTTCGGCGCGGATTTTTCTGCACGGTCGCACTTAGCGCACGTCCCGCGGGGCTTTGCCGTCCTGCGCGCCGCGGACGAATTGTCGAACCGGATCAAGCTGATGCTACCTGTCCAGTCCTGGCCGCAAAAATATTTTGATTCCCTCCAGACCCAAATCACTTCTTTATCGATCCCGTTCCGACCCGATGGGGGGCGTATCGCGATCGTCACGGACGCGGGGCGGAATGCGATGGACGCGGACGGCGCTGCAGACGACAGCGCCAAAAGCGGACGGCGAAGTCGTGTGGTCCTGACGCCCCGACGCTGGCGTCAAGTTCTCGAGAAGCAAGCTTCTTGGGGGCGACGGTGACAAACAAGCCCGATCACCGGGGAGAGCGCGAAATAAGCCGTTAAAACCATTGCGCAGGGAAGGCCGGGTGTTCCGGTGAACCTGTGGTGACTAACTCGCGTGTTTT